>Ga0247840_10006315_pt1 | contig 17176 bp, 9 predicted proteins | sample LaCruzMarch2015__FD_192404 | JGI IMG/M metagenome (GOLD analysis project Ga0247840, IMG submission 192404) | Freshwater microbial communities from meromictic Lake La Cruz, Castile-La Mancha, Spain - LaCruzMarch2015_17m | ecosystem: Environmental > Aquatic > Freshwater > Lake | place: Spain... | reverse complement strand
CTCATCCTTCACCCTTCAAATTAATGCCCCACTCGTTACGCGTTACCAGTTACCCGCCACAGCGACATCGTCGCCCCCCTTTCACCTTTCACTTTTCACTTCCATGTTTGCCTCGCCACCCATTACCCGTAACCCGCCACAGCGGCTCCGCCGCTAATCCACCATCCAAAATCAATACTCCGCCTCAATGTTACCAGACAACAGACATTTCGATTTTTGCGTGGTCAAACGCTAACGAGTTTGCTATTATACGTAAAATTTTTCACCTAAAACTCACCCCACCGATCTATGCCCCTCACTGATATCACTATCGAGCACCTTTGGTCTGCCTTGAGTGAAGAGGAAATTTCCCAAGGTTGCATCGCCTTGATGGAACCATGCCACTCTGCATTGGAAGCTCGCAGGCAGGCAGCGATGAAGCGTGTTTCGGATATTCGAAACATTCGGCTAAACTCGATCAAGGCCTATTCCCCGGAGAAAAACGCAGGTCTTTTTTTGAAGTTTGGCCGAAACTCAAAGCATAAGGATTTTTGGGACGACATTATCAAAGCTTTTCTTTTAGGGCCAAAGCTTGAGGTCGTGGCCGACTTCCTCGATGCATGTGGCATCGAACACGATGGGGGGATGTTCGATTCTGGTGATAGCCCTTCGATTGACAAATTTTCACAAGCTATTCGCGCGATTCGCGGCAAACATAGCACCAGAATCCAATCGCTTTACTTCGGCTACTTGGTGATTTTTGGCGACCAATACTGGGAGAATCTTCCATCCGCATTAGAGAACGAAAAAATCGATCTCTTCGCTGGCTTGAAGTCGGACAACAAAGCCAGTCCTGCAAGAGCGGACGATGCCGTCTCCCAAGACTCTGCAGAACCTTCGCCAACGCAGTCCGCTCCCGGCTTAACCGCGCTGGATGCCGCTCTTATCAAAACCATCGTGGCCTCAGCCGTGCGGGCCGATGGCGCCCTTCCCGAGGACCAACTCGAGGATGTCATCGATGAAGTCATCACCATGGGGAGCGCCCGCAAGCAGAGTTTCTACCACCGTGGATTCTTCCATGTCCTTTTCGACCATCCTTTGAAGTTTTCTTTTGATGGCGACAATGCCGAGCGCCGCGCTTGGTATTTCGCAGGAGTCGTTGATGGTTTTTTGCGCCGGGGGAAAACCGAGGTGATGGCTGCGCTTCTCAAGTCCCATCCAAATATCTTCGAGGAGGCTTGTGTTAAGCAGTCATCCAACGGTCCAATCCTTCTTACAAGACTTTACAAACTGCTTCTTGATAAACAGGAATTCCACTTGTTTCGCGGACTCCTCCGAAACCAATTTCCACGCTTGCGCCCCCACCAGCAAATGGACATCGCTCGCGAAATTCAAGAAACCGGATTCGAAATGCTTCGCAATGGGCATATTGCCGAAGCAGAGAGCGTGCTTCGGGAAATAGGAATTCTCGGGCAAGCTGTGGGTTCCAAAAGTCAAGGGGATGCGGTATCTTATTGGTTGGAATTTGGTTTTCGGAATGCGCGCAAATTTGCTCAATGCCTACAGATGAAGGGGGATTTCAATGGCGCTGAAAAAACCCTTTTCGGTTTGCTCGATATTCCCGAGCTCACAATAAAAGGTCGGGTCTTGTGCGACATCGGGCTTATTCGCGGGAAATTTCGCTCCATCAAGCAGACTTTTCCTCGCAAGGAGAATCAATCCTGCGCGAGCCTTTGTAGTGCCCTTAAGGAAGGCCAGGAGTTCTACCAACGCGCCGTCGAGGAAGACCCGGAAGATTCTGCCAATGCACGTTTCTGCATCGCTCTGGGGCTGATCTTGGAAAACAAAGGCGCCCAAGCGGCGGTCGACCACCTGCAGATCGCCTACTCCTCATTCCTTCTCGAGGAAAAAGCCTACTCTCAGGTCGGCGTTCTCCAGTGGACTAAATTTCTCCTTGGTCTTTCTCTGCTGGAAAGCGCCGACGAAAGCTCCCTCCACTACGCGACGGAACTACTCGAGCAGTCGAAGGTGGACCCTATCGTATTTCCTACTTGGCTGTGGGAGCGCGCAATGGCTGCATCCGGCCTTTTTTCAGGAGCTACAATCACTGCGGAAATCGCGATTCATCTTCTGAAAGAAGTAGGGGCTCCCGCTCACCCGCAGATTCTAGCAAGCGGAGTTGTTCATTCTGATCCGAAGATGCGCGCGACCTATATCCCCCTGCTCCGGGGCTTGAACCTCACGGCCAAGGAGAAGTGGCAGCACATGGAGGAATTTCTCGGTGTCTGCAACCGAGAAAAAAATGCGAAGGAGGTCGAAACCATTCTCGACCAAATGGAATGTATCGCTCAAAGCGATTCGCAACTCCGTCCCAAGTTTCTCGAAATTCTTCAAGACTCAGACAAAATCTCCCTCGCATGGACGCCCCATGAGGTTACCTACAGCATCATCGACCTGCATGAACGCACTGGCGACTTGCCTCAAGCCATCAGCCTATTAAGCAACCTTTTTTATGAGGTTCGGACCAATTCGGACGAACGCGGCAAAAAAGTCGAGCTACGGAATATTTTGGAATGGCTCACCTCTCTCCAAGCAGATCCCCAAACCATAGCCGACCTTCAAGACTTGGCTTTCGGAGAGGACGCGTCGAGTGAAGTTCTTGAGGTGGTTGAAACTCCAGTCACTCTTCTTTACATCGGCGGCAATGAAATCCAGCGCCAATACGAGCAAGCTATACGCGCCGATGTGGCAAAAGAGCATCCAGCGTGGTCACTCGAGTTTTATTATCCCGGTTGGACCTCAAATTGGAATGTCCACTTGGATAATGTCAGACCAAAGATTTGGTCATCGGATGCAGTCGTTCTAAGCAATCTGGTCCGCACACAATTCGGCAGGCATGTCAGGAAAACCTGTGACGAGTCAATACCTTGGTTCCCCTGCACTGGGCGCGGCAAGGATTCGTTAAAACGAAGCTTAAAGGAAGCAGGTCGCTGGGCTATCAAACAGAAAAACGCCACTCTGAATTAATGTTGACATGCCATTTCATAGCATGCTGTTAAATTAACAAAAATTTAAACTAAATAAATGTTATTCTACGCTGAATTACATTTTACGTAATAATTTAAAAACGCTTGAAAAATAATGACATAAATTTAAATCCGAGGCCAAGCGCTCTTCTTGAGTCGCTTCGAAGTATAGGCTATACGCTGGAAACGGCTTTAGCTGATATTATTGACAATAGCATTACTGCCAACTCAAACAATATTTCAGTTCGATTCGCTTGGAACAATGGGGACCCTTGGATTGCCATTATCGATGATGGCGATGGTATGTCGAACGATGAACTAATTGATGCAATGCGCTTCGGCAGTAGAAATCCGGTCGAGCAGCGCGCCAAGAATGATCTGGGGCGTTTCGGCCTTGGGATGAAGACAGCATCGATTTCGCAGTGCCGCCACCTAGTCGTTGCCTCAAAGAAAAACAATAAAATCGCAGCATGCGAGTGGGACCTTGATAGAATTGCTAAAAGCGATTCTGTGGAGTGGCTTGCGGGGCACTTAGACTCTGCTTCTATCTTCCAGGATGAGCGGCTACATGAGCTTGTGTCAGATTTTCTCGGGTCAAGCAAATCCGGAACGATTCTACTATGGAGAAGACTGGATATCATCTGTGCCGCAGCAGATGAGAATCGTTTTTCGGATGCTATGAATTTGGCGAGGGTGCATCTGGAGATGATTTTTCACCGTTTCATTTCCCCAGATCTTGGTTGCTCATCAATAAAAATTGATTTCAATAATAATTTACTTGAGGCCTTTAATCCTTTTGGTCCAGCGGTTCCTGCTCGCCAAGAGCTTACCTCGGAAACGATTCATATTAATGGAAGTGAGGTATTTGTGCAGCCCTATATTCTTCCCCATCGGAGCAAGGTTCCAGCTGCTTTATATGAGCAGTATGCCGGAGAGCAAGGCTATCTACATAACCAAGGATTTTACATCTATCGAAACCGCAGACTTATAATAAGTGCAACTTGGTTTCGTCTGATCAAAAAGGAGGAACTCAACAAGCTCATTCGTGTCAAAGTCGATATTACTAATGACTTGGACAAAATATGGAAAATCGATATCAAGAAGTCTGAAGCCAGTCCTCCCGAGTTAGTTCGTAAAGAACTTAAAAAAATCATAAACAAAATCTCGGGCGCGGGAAAGTTGGTTTTTACTCGGCGTGCAACTCGATTGAAAAATCGAACTATCACGCCAGTGTGGTCTCGGGAGGTCGCAGATGGAAAGATTCGCTATGGAATAAACCAAGAGCACCCTCTTATTAAGGCCCTCTTGCATAAGGTCACGCCTGATCAGGCTGTTGAGATGAAAACATGTTTGCGCCTGATTACTGAGACATTTCCACATGAACTGTTCTTCGCCGATGCGGCTAGTGACACGACCGAATTTGTGCCTCCTGAACATAGTGAGCAAGAAGTCCGCCAAGCGGCTGTCATGCTAATCGATGCCCTCCGCGCTTGTGGCTTTGCAGGAGACGCTCTACGAAAGCAGTTGCTAAATACAGAGGCATACCCATTTCCACCAGAGCTTATCAATGAACTTCTACCCTAAAACATTAATAAAATGGCTGACCTTACCAAACTAATCGAATCGGTAGCTCTTGTGCTTCAGCATAAAGAACCGCAGACAGAACAGGCCCTTAGTTCCATTGTAAAAGCGCAAGCGGTGGTGCTACATTTGGCAGAAGGGCTGGAGTTCACGGATAGCGAGATCGCAGATGTGGTTAAGACGCTTCAAACTCGTTTTTCAATCAGTATGCCTTTAGGCTCAATCTTTGAATCAGAGGACTGCAAGCCCTGGCTCGCTGCCAAGCAAGGTGATATCAAATGGTATTACTGGGAACGCTATCGCAAGCACTTGCTAACTAGCAAAGGAATGCCTGCGCATGTTGTTAGGGCGCTGGATAAAGTCACAGACAATGTTATCGACCATCTCGCTGATCCTACGACAGATGGGCCGTGGTCCCGAAAGGGACTGGTGGTTGGTCATGTTCAGTCTGGAAAGACAGCAAACTACACGGGATTAGTATGTAAAGCGGCTGATGCTGGATACAAAGTGATCATCATATTAGCTGGCATGCTCAACTCATTGCGCAACCAGACCCAAGAGCGAATCGACAGCGATTTCATGGGGTGGTGCACTCGTTCGAGAGAACACATAGGTGCAGCAAATTTCGGAACCGAGCGTAAGCCGGTGTGCTTGACAACAGCTACGCAAGACTTTTTCAAAGCGCTAGCCAATTCAAACACGATGGGCCTCCAAGCTCTGAATGAGCCAGTAGTTCTGGTGATCAAAAAAAACAAATCAACACTCGAAAATCTTCACAATTGGTTAACTGATCATAACAGGCACAACTTACGAGATTTTCCTATGCTCCTTATTGACGATGAGGCTGACCATGCTTCGATCGACATAAACCCAGACGACCAAGGTCCCCCTGCGATCAACAAAGCCATTCGCAATCTGCTCTCAATCTTCGACCGAAGCTCATTTGTGGGTTATACAGCGACCCCATTTGCAAATATTTTCATTGATCCCGAAACCGAGGATGAAATGAAGAATGGACTGATTTATAAAGATTTGTTTCCAAGACACTTTATTTTGAGCCTTGACCCCCCTGACAACTATGTAGGAGCCAATCGTATATTTTCAAAAACTGCCGATCTCGACATTATTCGTGACATTACTGATAATGATGCTCTTTTGCCGGTCAAACATAAGATCAGCGATGTCCCGGTTGCTGTTCCAGCCAGTTTACACAAGGCAATAGACTGCTTTATTCTTGCGCGCGCGATACGCATTCTAAGAGGTCAGTATGGAAAACATCATTCGATGATGATCAATGCTAGCCGCTTCACCTCCGTTCAGAACCACCTTAAAGGAATCGTCCTCGATTTGATTAAGGAACGCCGAAACGCTGTAAACAATTTTTCAGGTCTCTCCTATGCTGAGGCTCTTAAGAATAGTTCCCTTGCCGCAATTCATGAGACTTGGAAAAACGAATACGCAAAGGCCGGTTTTGAATGGGCCGATGTTCAAGCCGTTTTGAAGAAGTCCATTGATCCTATTGAAGTTATAAGTGTTAACATCGGCTCAACCGATAAGCTGGACTACTCGAAATTAAATTACCCTGATGGCAGGAGTGTGATTGCAGTCGGCGGACTGTCGCTTTCTCGAGGGCTTACACTAGAAGGTCTTCTTGTCAGCTATTTCCTTAGAAACTCAATTATGTATGACACGCTCATGCAGATGGGGCGTTGGTTTGGTTATCGGGATGGATATGAAGATCTCTGTCGCATCTTCATGACGCCTGACGCTTCTTCATGGTATGCACATATCGCGGATGCTACCGAGGAGTTGCGGAGTGATTTTACAGCTATGGAGAGGGCAGGGCTTACTCCATTGGAATTTGGTCTGCGTGTTCGCAGTCATCCTACAGCGTTGATAGTCACAGCAAGAAACAAGATGCGGAAAGGTAGACCAGTTCCTCATAAGATCGCACTAGGGGGAAGGCTAATTGAGACGATTGTATTGTCTTCAAATCAAGGAGTAATTGATGATAATCTTGATCTTGTAAAAAGGACCTTGCAAGCTGCTGAGGGTGAAGCTTTTGGTGGAACGAAAAGGATGAGGCTCGGCTATTTATGGGAGAAAGTCTCCGTAAAGCTCGTTCAAAGTTTTGTAGAGCAGTTTAAAAACCACCCACATTCTTTTTACACACACTATAGCCAACCTTTGGTCGAGCATTTGTCATGGTTAGAAAAAGAGGGCTTAAATAGGTGCGATATTCTTCTGAAAACACTAATGCATAAGGATGACGACCCTCCTTTACCTGTCGTTGGACTAAAGGGGAGGATGCAAAACCGATCAAACGATACTGCAGATGTCGGAAATGGAGTAATTTCTTTCAAGAAAAAATCTAGAATTGGAGAAGCTCGTGATGAGGAAGCGGGTATCGACGAAAAGACTTTAGAAGATTTAAGGAAGCGAGAGGATTCTAAAACCCTGAATCCAAAGCGGTATAGGGAAGTGGAAGGTAAGCGCCCCTTATTGATCATTCACCTTTTGCACTTAGAAGATGCTGCTATCAATGCGGTCACTGCGTATGGTCTAAGCTTTCCAGGAAGCGCAACTACAAGACGGCCTGAAAAACTTGTGGAATACATCGTTAATATTCCATATTGGAACCAGAACTACGCTGAATCCTTACAGGAAGAGGAAAACTAATGACTAATCCATGGTCAGAAATCAATAAGCCGGCGTCAGATTTTAATGTTCGTTTGGTGGACAATCACCATCCGCTACTTCTTTACTGGGGAGTTGATACTAGAAATCACTATGCATTTGTGTATGACGGTGAAGCTTTGGCGATGCCGGAGCAAAGGATGCTACCCAGTCTATCGGGAATATCCACAGCTGTCGTAAAGCAGGGCGATCGTGCGAAACTCGTCTTGCTCTTAAATGAAATGGCGAATTGGGAGCTTTTTCATGCGCTGTGCAGCGATATTGTTCGTGCAACTGCACAAATTAAAGATGCAAATTGCGGACCATCCATTGTTTTACGCAGGTTAAAGCGATGGCAGGATTTTCTGAAAAAAGGGCGCTCGGGCCTCCTTACAATGGAAAAAATCAAAGGTCTGATTGGAGAGCTTTTGTTTCTGTCTGAGCCATTGGCCTCGTCTTTCGGGTGGGATGATGCAGTGAACTTTTGGAAAGGCCCCGAGGATGCACCCCAAGATTTTGCCGTTCATGAAACTGCTGTTGAAGTGAAGTGCCAGGCAGGAGTTTCAAAACCCACAGTAAGAATCTCAACATTAGAACAACTGAATTCTCAATTGCCTGAAGCCTATCTTGTTGTGTATACAATAGCAACGGCTACCGGTGAGGAGCATAATCATTTTAATCTAAATAGTCTTATTGATTCGATCCGCGATAAGCTCCAAACAGCATCCGAAACCGCAAGAGAAAGATTCGAAGATTTGCTCTATCAAGCAGGTTATATTGCATCTGAAGGATACTTGGAATTTAACTTTGAGAAAATTGCGGTAAAGTGCTTCAAAATTATCGAGGGCTTCCCACGAATTTCAACCTCCAATGTGCCAAGTGGCATAGACTCTCTATCTTACACCCTGCATCTCGATGCTTGTATCGAGTATGAGGATAAACCAAACTGGTGGAATAATATATTATGACAATTGAAGAATATTACAATGAGTTCACGCAAGATTTAATCGCCAAAGCTGGCGCAGACGAAAACTTCACGCGAAGCAGTTTCGTCGAGCACATGTGTTCAATTCTGGAGGACGAGGGTTTTATCACTGGCTTCTCGCAGACAGACTATAAGAACACAACAAAAGGGCTAGCCGTAGATGCGTGGTCGTTTAACGAAGAACTGGCTTGCTTAACACTTATTGTCGGAGACCATCGAGACTCTAGCACTCTCGAAACTCTTACTAACTCTGACATTGAGACATCATTTAAGAGGCTTGTGCGTTTTGTAGAAACTTGTCTGAAGGATAAGTTTGTTGATTCGCTCGATGAAGCTATGCCTGTTACCGAGTTGGCTTGGATGTTAAAAAAGTCGCGTAACGAGATTGCGCAAATAAATCTTGTGTTGGTTTCTAATGCCGCACTCAGCACAAGGGTTATGTCACTGCCTAAAGAAAAGGCGGGAGGATTTCAAACGAGCTACGAAATATGGGATCTGAGTCGAATCCACCGAGCTAATACTTCTGGTAAGGCTAGAGAGGATATGTGGATCGACTTCGTTTCCGCTGATACGGGCGCTATACCTTGCTTGCCTGCCTATTTGGGGGAGGATTCGATGCAATCCTATTTGCTTGTGCTACCAGGTAGTGCATTGGCTAGGTTGTATCAGGATTATGGTGAACGATTACTCGAGCAGAATGTCCGAACATTTTTGCAGTTTAGAGGCTCAATTAATCAAGGTATGCTTAATACCATTAAAAATGAACCTCACATGTTTTTTGCTTACAACAATGGACTTACAGCAACAGCTGAAGAGGTTATCACTGCAGATGAAGATCGGCGGATAATTAAGATTAAAAACCTCCAAATCGTGAATGGAGGGCAGACTACAGCATCCATATTTAACGCTAAGAAAAAGGAAAAAGATAATAAAACCATTTTAGATAAGGTTTATGTCCAAGTGAAGCTTTCGGTGGTTCCGCCAAAAAAGGTTGAGGAAATAGTTCCAAAAATTTCACAGTATTCGAACACCCAGAACAAAGTTAATGCGGCTGATTTCTTTTCAAACCATCCTTTTCATCTTAGAATAGAAGAGTTTTCGCGCCGCCTTTGGGCCCCCGCTGGGGATGGAAGCGTTCAAGAAACCCACTGGTTTTACGAGCGGGCTCGCGGTCAATATGCCAACCAAAGCAACATTATAAATAATGATTCCGAGTATAAAAAGTTTCTTTTCAAGAATCCACGCGGCCAAATGTTCACAAAGACGGATCTCGCAAAATGTCTACTTTCATTTGATGAGGTGCCACATGAGGTCAGTCTTGGTGCACAAAAGGCGTTTTCTGGAGGCAAGCGGAGCCCTGGTTTCGTTGGTCGAATTGCAACGGAATGGGCCAAAAGTGATGGCAAGGAATTTAACGAGCTTTGGTTCAAGAATGCCATCGCTAAACTGATATTTTTCAGACGTCTGGATAGCCTTGTTCTGCAACAAAATTGGTATAGTGGATATAAGGCAAATATCGTAACTTACTCAATTGCTAAGTTCGCAAAAATGGTAAGGGATTCTGGAAAATCTTTTGACTTCCTTCGTATTTGGAATCTTCAATCCATTCCTGAATCAATTGAATTTAAATTGCTGGAAATTTCGGAAGCTGTAAACGATATCTTAGTTAATCCACCTGAGGGATATACTTCAAATGTGTCTGAATGGGCTAAGAATGAGGACTGCTGGGGCTTGGTTAGTAAGGCCGCGCCACTAATAATAGGCAGTGGGTTTGGTGATTACCTCATTAACTTCAATAAGATTATTGAAGAAGAAAAATCGGGGGTTGAAAAGCAGAAACTCGAGGATAGCATTCACTTGCAAACCTATGTTCTCGAAAAGGGAGCTTCACATTGGCAAAACCTTCGTGACTGGAATATCCAAAATAGAAAATTGACCCCCAAAGAGGTCGATATTCTAAACATAGCGTGTCAGATTCCAGTTCGTTTCCCATCTGATAAACAGTCTAGCATATTAGTAGCAGCAGAAAAGAGAGCTCTAGAGTATGGATTCTATCCGCAATAAATCTATCCGCATTTATTATTTTATTCAACTTTAATACTTTGAAAAAATTTGAATGATAAAACATTCTGCTATCGACCTCTTTGCTGGCCCTGGAGGGCTCGGTGAGGGGTTTGAATCAACAGAAAAATTTCGAATTGCTGTGTCGATTGAATGCGACCCAGTTGCACATCGAACTCTGGAACTCCGTGCCTTCACAAGGCAATTTCCTGCAGAGCAAATCCCAGTAGCGTATTATGATTATTTAAAGGGGCGTATCGACCGAGAGGTGCTTTTTAAAAGATACCCAAATGAGGTGGAAGCGGCCCTTCAGATTGCACGCCTTGGCAGGCTTGGAGATGAAAAGCAAACTCCAGCCACTCTGGTGGATGGCTGGATTTCCGAATGCATTACTGGGCAATCCAAGTGGGTTTTGATTGGTGGGCCGCCGTGCCAAGCCTACTCCCTTGTTGGGCGTGCTCGCCGAACCCGCGAGGATAGAGAAACATTCGAAAAAGATGAGAAGCACGGCCTTTACAAAGAATATCTCCGGATTCTTAAAAAGCACCAACCGGCCGTCTTCGTAATGGAAAATGTGAAAGGGATTCTTTCCGCAAAGCTTGGGGGGCAGCCGATTTTTGGCAGAATCTGTGAGGACCTTTCCTCTGCCGGATACAACCTTTATGGGCTCACTGGGCTACCCGCTCAAGATTCGGTTGGTAATTGGTTGCCTGAATCATTTTTGGTTTATTCCGAGAACTACGGAATCCCTCAAGCCAGACACCGGGTTTTTATTTTGGGGGTTCGAAATGATATTCCATTTCAGCCTAGGGCTTTACGCAATTCGCAGACGCAAATCGATTGTTTTGATGCGATTCGCGGTCTGCCGAAACTCTGGAGCTCTGTTTCCAGAAGGAGCAAGGACAAGCAGGATTGGATCAAATCGCGGAGAATGGGGCTTGCTCTGGCTGAATGCAATAGGGCGGAGACTTCGAAGCCAAAAAATGAAAGCGGAGCCCACTTTATTGAGGGTTCCTTTGAATGCAAGGTCGAGCCAAACTGGTTCCATGACGCCCGCATAGGTGGTGTTTGTAATCACGAGGCGCGTTCGCATATGGCCGAGGATATTTCGCGTTATGCCTTTGCCGCCGCTTTCGCCGAGAACGAAGGATTCAGCCCCTCAATTCACGAATTCCCAAAACAGCTCCTGCCCAACCACGAAAATGTCATCAACCCTGGGGAAAGCATTCCCTTTGCCGACCGTTTCCGCGTCCAAGTCAAAGGCAAGCCATCCTCGACAATCACGAGCCATATTTCCAAGGACGGTCACTACTACATCCACCCCGACCCCATGCAGGCTCGGAGCCTGACAGTGCGCGAGGCTGCTCGCCTCCAGACATTTCCGGATAACTACTTCTTTGAGGGGCCAAGAACCGAGCAATACAAGCAAGTCGGCAACGCCGTCCCCCCGCTCCTCGCCAAACAAATAGCCGAAATCGTTGCTGAAATATTAGAAAACGGAAACGAAACTGTGCCCGTCAGTTCAACTGCCCCATGTTAAGGTTGTTGGCGTAACTTCCACATAGGGAGCCTTGCCTCCAAGAAGCAGGCGTTTGGCGTCTTCAAGGCAAAGAAATTCTCCACTGTCGTCGCCACCCCAAATTTTCTCTTTCATCTCCCTGTAGTAGGGATTTCTGGGACTGCAACCTCTCGCGTAAGCCACAAGGCCAGATTTCACAGGAGATTTCTCCGCCTTTTCATTTCCAATAATATAAATTCCATCATCGCCAACTATCATGATGCCCGGTGTGTTGTCTTCGGGAACGCCCCAGTCCTCTCCAGTGTATGGCACCACATGGCCGATTCCGTTCTCGACGGATTGAATGATTTCACGAATTTTGCGTTTGTTGAAATAGAGTTTCATAGTTTTGAATTTTGGAGCCGGAAAATTACGCCCCATTGTGCCGTTGTGTCAATCAAAAAAAACGGCACGATGTGCCGCTAATGATAGATAATGAACTCAAGAAGTTTGGTTCAACTCTCAAGGCGATTCGAGTTAGTCGTCAGATCACTCAAGAAAAACTGGCCGAGTTAACGGACCTAAATATTCGAACCGTTCAGAAAATAGAAGCAGGTCAAACCAATATTCTTATCACAACTGCTCTCCGTTTACAAAAAGCACTCGCTTGTAGATGGGATGAGTTGATGCGATTCGATTAATTCAAGTCCCCGAGATACTAAAAGCGAAGCAGCGCAATTTGAAAAAGCAAAGCCATGACAACACAGCAACTTTCCAATCTCGTGGGCCGGTTGACTAATTTTTTACCCGGACACGTCGAGGCAGAGACCACGGTTCACAAATATCTCGGCGCATTTCGGCAGATCGAAAGTGTGGTCGAGAAATTCAGTTTGGAACAGCTCGCAGGACCTGATGGGCGGGCTGCGGTCTTGGCAATGATTGATGCCGATCAGGTTTTGAGCCAGAAACCGTATCACAGAGATCAAACCTACAGCGCCGTTTTGGGCAAAGTGCAGTTGATGCTCTCGAACACTGGAAGCGTGCAAAAAGAAGTGGAAGCAAATCTGATTCCAAAGACATGCTTGAATGCCTCGCTGCTCGCGAAACCCTTCACAATTCTAACTGGCAACTCGGGAACGGGAAAGACGCGCTCGGCCGAGGATTTGGCGGCGATGTTCCGGGATGCGGACGATCTTGAATTAGCTAAAAATGTGGTCCTCGTAGCCGTGGGGGCCGATTGGACCGACAGCCGGAATGTGGTGGGGTATGTGAACCATTTGCGGGAGGCGAAGATGGCGGGGGCGGCGGATTCGCGGCCCGTCTACCAAAGCACGCCGGTGCTGGATTTGTTGCTGGAGGCGTCCAAGCCGGGGCGGGAGGCGGTGCCGCATTTTCTCATTCTCGATGAGATGAACCTCTCGCATGTGGAGCGGTATTTTGCCGATTTCCTCTCGGCGATGGAGGCCCGCGACGGCGCGATCCGCCTGCACTCGGAGGGATGGGCAAAGGCTGAAACCGCAGACCTGAGACCGGAAAGCGGAACCCCGGAAGGAGAATTTCGTTTGCCGCGATTCGAGGGGGACACGCTCGGCGTGCCGCAGCTGCTGCCTTATCCCGCCAATTTGTTTGTGATCGGCACGGTGAATGTGGACGAGACGACCTACATGTTTTCGCCCAAGGTGCTCGACCGTGCGCATGTCATCGAGTTCGAGGTGGACCGAGGGGAGGTGGGCAAGTTTTTGGACGATCCGAAGCCCTTGCAACCCGTGCCGCGCGCGGCGGCGGGCCAGGCGGAGGCGTTTCTGGAATTAAGCCTGCGGGCGAGGGGACTCCAAGAACCGCCCCTGCCGGAGTTGCCACCAGCCGTGAAAACGGCGGTGAACAAACATCTGCTTGAGGTGCTGGAAATCCTGCAAAATGGCCGCTTCGAATTCGCCTTCCGCACAGCGAAGGAGGTTGTGGCCTATCTCAAGGTGTCTTGCGAACTGGCTGCGGATAAAGCCGCATGGGAAGCCGGCAAGTGGAAGTCGGACCTCGACGACGAGATTCTCCAAAAAATCCTGCCGAAGCTGAGTGGCTCGAAGAGGCGGATTGAAGCGCTGCTGGTGCGGTTGGCGCGCTACTGCGAAACGGGCGTTGTGCACAAAATCGAGGAATCGACTCCGGCGGCTTATCAGTCGAGTCCTGTGAAGCGGGCGGATGCGGCAAAATGCAAGTTCGCCCGCAGCCATGGCAAACTCTGCGACATGATCGATGCCGTGCGGCGGGATCAGTTTGTAAGTTTCATCCATTAGCCGCAGAAGGAATGAGTGCGCTGCATCTCGATTCCCTCGAAATAGAAATCGCCGAGGGGTTGAGCATTCTTCTGTGGGGGGAACGGGTGCTGGAGCCGGATGTGATGGACATCGCAACGAGCCCGGGGCCGCCACTTGTCTTCACCGCGAGGTCGCACCCCGCAGGAGCGGGTCACGCGACGCCGATCCACTACTGCAGCGAAAACATGGCGATGGGCCAACAGGCGTTGGTTCTTTTTGAAAATACCTCCTACCATTGGAAGCTGCTGGGAAAGTCCTCCAAGGCGGTTGGTGCGGAGGAAATCGAGAGCACGCTGAAAGCCCCGACAGGCCGCAGAAAGGCGGAGTGGCACCAAACGAAGCTGAAGGAGGAGTCGCTTCGCGGAAACTTCAAAGTCGCAAACTATCTTGGCTCGGCGGAAATCCGCATCCGGGAGTTGCCGCCGCTGAGATTTGAAATCCAAACGCGGAAATTCGATTTCCACGGGGAATACCGCGCGATGGTGGAGGAGATCGCCGACCACTGTCAGCAACTGCTCCTGGAGTGGGACAGCCCGACGAGTTTCAACATGTCGGCCGACCCGGAAAAGAAACGCCGCACGCTCTTGGAGCAGTTTCTTTTCCTGCGCCATGTGCTCGGCAACGACCGCTTGGGGCTTTACCTCGAGGAGATCGGCCGCAGGCCGCATGTGGCGCTGCACACGGAACGCGAATGGCGTCCGGCGTCGCTGGCCAACAGCCCGCGCTTTGCCTCAGACCCGCTTCGGCACAGCCGCGATTGGCGCCGCGGCGCTCCGGCGACTTGCTTCCAAGTGAAAGGCCTTTCTCCGAGCGAACTCTTGCATGAACGCCGCTTTGAAAGCTACGACACGCCTCCCAACCGTTTTATCAAATTTGCCCTCACCGCATTCGGCGATGTGTGCGAGGAGGTGCTGCATCTTTTCGATGAGAAGCGCGGCACAGCTTGGCTGGAGGCTGCCGAGATGCGGGAGACATTGGATATCTTCCTCGCACAGCCTTTCTTTGCCGATGTGTCTCCCATGCGAAGGCTGCCTCTGGAAAATCAGGCACTGCAAAAACGCGAGGGCTATCGCGACATTCTCCGCGCCTGGCTCATGCTCGAAACCGCCGCCAAGCTCGATTGGCCGGGGCGTGACGATGCCTACGACGGGACAAACCGCGATGCCGCCACGCTGTATGAATTTTGGCTCTACTTCGCAATGAGGCGGGTCTTGAACTCACGCATGGGAATGGTGGATTTGCACCGGGAGGCCGAGGGCGTGGGCGAGAACAATGGGGGCAGCGAGAACAGCGGAGCCAGCGATACCAAGCCGTTTGTGGCCACTTCCTCCAAAGGCGAAAGGCAGGTGAACCTCTCGCAAGGGGAGGCCTCAATCAGCCGCTACCGATGGACTTCGCCGGAGGGAGAGGAACTCGGGGTCCACCTTTTCTACAACCGCACCTTTTCCTTCGTCCCCGGCCCCATGGCGGCTGGGACTTACAGCCGACAGTTTCGCCCCGATTACACGCTGGTTTTCTTCCCAGCCGAATACCTGGAAGCCGCCAAGTGGGACAAGGCGGAGGAGCTGGCTGAGGCTGCAGGACGGATCGGCTATTTGCACTTCGATGCCAAATTCCGCATCGAGACGGTCGAAGAGGTTTTTGGAGAAAAAGGGCGCGAGGCCTTGAACGCGGAGCACGCCGAAACCAAGGCGACGGATACCTACAAGCGGGGCGACCTCTACAAAATGCACACCTACAACGATGCCATCCGTCGAACGGCTGGCTCGTATGTGCTCTACCCAGGGCGTGAAGGCGAGGCACGCACGGATTTTCCACGCTACGAGGAGGTGGTTCCCGGTGTGGGGGCCTTCCGCATGCGGCCGGGCGATACCAAGCACCGCGAGGACTGCGAAAAGGCGTTGTCGGATTTCATTGCGGATGTCCTCACGCACCACAGCAACCGCTTCAGCCGAAACTATCGCATCCGCCACTGGACCCACACAACGCTCCAAGAAACGCCAGCCGCCAGCGCCCTTCCCAAGCCGCATCCCGCCGTGAGCGAACCGCTCGCCGACGCCCCATGCGTGCTCGGCTATGTGAGGCCGGGACAAGCAGGCTTCGTCCGGCGCAAGGGGAGGTTTTATTTTTACGCCGTGGATAAAAAAACCGGTGCCACCCGCAACTACGACCGGCCGGTGTTTCATGCGAAGTTCTTTATCGGCCACAACAGGCAAAAGACCCTCCCTTGGCTCGCCGAAGTGAAGAGTGTGAAGCTCGAAAGCGCGGATCACATCGCCAAACTCACGGGCCGCGATCCCGCGCAAGTCGGCGCCGCATTTTATTACCTCATGGAACTCGGCGAGCCCGTGGAATGCCCGCAAGTCCCGGTATCCGGACTGGTGAAAAAGCGCGGCGGCGAACCCGCCATCCTCACACTGCAAGGAATCTTCGGCCGCGAGCGGGCAGAAGCGCCTGCAAGCGCTTGAGGAGGCGATCGGGCTTCTCCGTCTGGCGCTCCCCAGGGTAAGAACGCCAACGCCCCCGTTGGCACCGCTGACCGGGGCAGGCCGAGGAGGACCTCGGCGCTCCCAGGGTGGGAACGCCAACGCCCCCGTTGGCAGCGCTGACCGGGGCAGGCCGAGGAGGACCTCGGCGCTCCCATAGAGCGGAACCCCGCCTGCTCCATGCCCAAAAACCAAAGCTGCTGACATATGGACAAATGGCAATAAGTCCATTGGTCATCGAATTCGAGGTTCACCCGAAGGATGTGAAGGCGTTTTTGGACGATCCGAAGCCTTTGCAACCCGTGTCGCGTGCCGCTGTGGGCAAAGCCGAGGCGTTTCTGGACTTGAGCCTGCGGGCGAGAGGCGCGAAGGAGTTGCCGCTGCCCGAGTTGCCGCCGGCCGTGAAAACTGCGGTGAACAAACATCTGCTCGAGGTGCTGGAAATCCTGCAAAATGGCCGCTTCGAATTCGCCTTCCGCACAGCGAAGGAGGTTGTGGCCTATCTCAAGGTGTCTTGCGAACTGGCTGCGGATAAAGCCGCATGGGAAGCCGACAAGTGGAAGTCGGAC
>Ga0247840_10006312_pt1 | contig 17188 bp, 15 predicted proteins | sample LaCruzMarch2015__FD_192404 | JGI IMG/M metagenome (GOLD analysis project Ga0247840, IMG submission 192404) | Freshwater microbial communities from meromictic Lake La Cruz, Castile-La Mancha, Spain - LaCruzMarch2015_17m | ecosystem: Environmental > Aquatic > Freshwater > Lake | place: Spain... | reverse complement strand
CGCTTGAAGGCCGGTTGGGATGAACACTACTTGACGAAGCTGCTCTTTGAAGCGCCGGATGCCAAGCCAAAAACACGTGTATCAGATTCTCCGAATATTAGGGTAGCGTGATGCGATTGCCCTGGGGTAGTCCCGGACGCGCACTTCGGCCTGATCCACGGCAAGGCGGGCGTCCTGACCCTGGCGGATGGGCGGCAGACCGCCTTCCTCGGAAGCGTCAACGAGTCCCTGACCGCCTGGCGCCTGAACTACGAGCTGTTGTGGGAAGACGATTCAGAAGATGCCGTGCGCTGGGTCCAGGAGGAGTTCGACACCCTGTGGCATTCGCCCTTTGCGGTGGAGTTGGCCGATGCCGTGGTGCAGGACATCGGCCGGCTCGCGGTCCGCTCGGTCATTCCGGATCTCAAGGCATGGCGCGCACGGCCCGACCCGGCGGCGCCGGTCATCGAGTCCCCCGTCTATCGCAAGGAGGTGGGGCTCTGGGAACACCAGAAGCAGTTCGTGAAGCTCGCCTTCGACGCCCACCTTGGGACGGGCGGGAGGCCGCCTGGTGCGCGCCTGGTCCTCGCCGACCAGGTGGGCCTGGGCAAGACCATCCAACTCGCCATGGCGGCGCAGCTCATGGCGCTATCGGGTGACCGACCGGTGCTCATCCTCGCGCCCAAGCCGCTGATCTGGCAGTGGCAGGGGGAGTGCAAGACCCTGCTCGACATGCCGTGCGCGGTCTGGGACGGACAGAACTGGGTGGACGAGAACGCGATCGAGCACCCGAGCGCCGGCCCCGAGTCCATCCGTAAGTGCCCCCGGCGGATCGGCATCGTCTCCACCGGCCTGATCGTTGCCGGTTCGGAAACGCGGGACTGGCTGGTCAACGGGCGCTACGAGTGCGTGATTCTGGACGAGGCGCACCGTGCGCGGCGCCGCAATCTGGCGGCCGGGAACGAATATGATCCGGCCGAGCCGAACAACCTGCTGCGCTTCCTGTGGGACATCTCGCCGCGCACGCGCAGCCTGCTCCTGGCGACCGCGACCCCGGTCCAGATCCACCCTATCGAGGCCTGGGACCTGCTGGACGCGTTGGCCAGGGGCTCCTACACGGTACTCGGGGGTTATGGCAGTCTCTGGCGTAAGCCCCAGCAAGCGTTGGAGTTGCTGCTCGGCGAGTCAGACGCGCCAACCGACGAGATCACCCAATGGGCCTGGATGCGCAATCCGTTACCGCCGGCAGCGGAGGGACCCGACTACAGCGCCCTGCGGCGGGTCCTGCGCCTGACCGACCAGGACACGAGCGCGCCGGGGGGGAGCTTCGAGCGACTGAAGCCGCCGGACCGGGCCCGCATCCGCCGGGTCTTCCCGCGCTTCGTGGAGCGGGCCAATCCGTTCATCCGGCATATCGTGCCGCGTACCCGCGAGTACCTGGAAACCACCATCGATCCCGCGACCGGCGAGCCCTTCCTCAAGCCCGTGCAGGTGCGTCTGCACGGCGAGCGCGACGAGGATGCCGTCCCGCTGCCGCCGTTCCTGGAGGACGCCTATCGCCTGGCGGAGGAGTTCTGCCGCCTGCTTGCCCAGCGCGCCAACTCCGGCTTCTTCCGGACGCTGCTGCTGCGCCGTGTCGGCAGCACCATGGAGGCGGGCCGCAGGACCGTGGAGAAGCTGCTCACCGAATGGACGACGCTGGATGATGATGAGGACGACGAGGGGACCTTGGGGCAACTGCGCACCCTGACGGCGGCCGAGCGCGCGGTACTGCAACGCTTTCTCAAGGCCCTGGAGGCGAACCAGGAGCGGGACCCCAAATACCAGATCGTGCGGGCACAACTCCTGGACCAGGGTTGGCGGGAACTGGGCTGCATCGTCTTCAGCCAGTATTTCGATTCGGTCTACTGGCTGGCCGGGCAGTTGACGGCGGATCTGCCGGGGGAGGAGATCGGTATCTACGCGGGCGCCCGGCGCTCCGGGGTCATGCACAACGGGGTCTTCACCGGCGCCCCGCGCGAGGTGATCAAAGAGCGCGTCCGGCAGGGGGAAATCCGGGTGCTGATCGGGACTGACGCCGCGTCGGAGGGGCTCAATCTCCAGCGGCTCGGGACCCTGATCAATCTGGACCTGCCGTGGAATCCCTCCCGGCTGGAGCAACGCAAGGGCCGTATCCAGCGGAGCGCAAGCGCTTCCTGGCCCGGGGGTGGGGCGAATAGGTGCACTGGGTAGAGCGCGGACACTGACGACAACGACAGCGTACCCGGGATCTCGGTCACCACGTCAGTTCTGATCGCACCCACGCCCCGCCCGGGGGTTGACTGCCGTGCTTCCAAGTGATATCGAGAGTGAAATCCCAGTCGGAGCGACCGCCTATGAACAAGCGACAACCAAGCCCTGAGCAGGGCCCCTTCCGCGCCGATCAACTGCGCGACGGTGACCGCTACGAACTCACCAACGGCCACCCCATCTACTGCGCCCCGTCCGGGCGCGACCACGCGGGCCCGAACGCGACCGGTGCCGCCCTGCTCGACAGCGACCCGGACGTGCAGTGGACCGGGGTCGATGCCGGCTATTCGCCGGACCCGGGGACCCTGCGCGCACCCGATGTCTCGGTCGCGGGCCTCACGGGGCTGCCGGGCGGGGACGGCGGCTGGATCCCCGAGGCCCCGCCGCTCGCCCTGGAATACGCCGCCCGCGGACAGGACGAGGCGGACCTGCGGACCAAGATCGCCGACCTGCTGGCCCACGGCACCCGCCTGGTGTGGGTGGTGCGCCTGATCGGTCCGCGCCGGGTCGAGGTCCATGCCCCGGGCCAGCCGATGCAGACCCGCGGGGTCGGGGAGCAACTCCTGGCCCCGGGTATCCTGCGCAATCCGATCCCGGTGGCCGCCCTGTTCGAGCGCGCCGCCGCCCAGGATCTGATCCTGCGCAACCTCTTGCAGCGCCGCGGCTACGCGGACCTGGATGCCATCCGCGAGGAGGGCCGCGAGGAAGGACGCGACGAAGGCCGCGAGGAAGGACGCGACGAAGGCCTGACCGACGCCATCCTGACCCTGCTCGCCGCCCGCGGCCTGGCGGTCGACGACGCCACCCGCGAGCGCCTGCGCAGCACCCGCGACCCCGAGCGCCTGCGCGCCTGGCTGCTCGCCGCGGCCCAGGCCGACACCCTGGCCGGGCTCTTCGACGCCTGAGATGCAAGCAGCCTTTCAGCCGCCCCCACTGCGCTTGAGGACCCGCGCCAGCGCGGCGCGGGCGCGGTTGCTCGGGACCGCGAAGCCGATGCCGACGTTGCCGCCGCTGGGGCCGATCAGGGCGGTGTTGATGCCGACCACCTCACCGGCCAGGTTGATGAGGGGGCCGCCCGAGTTGCCGGGGTTGATCGAGGCGTCGGTCTGCACCAACTCGCCTAGGTCGGCGTCGCCCACCCCGCTGCGGCTCACGGCGCTGACGATGCCCGAGGTCACCGTCTGGCCCAGGCCAAAGGGGTTGCCGATGGCGATCACGAAGTCCCCGACCTCCAGGGCCCGGGAATCGCCGAAGGGTAGCGGGGTGATGGCGACCCCGGGGATCTGGAGCACGGCCAGATCGGTGTCGTCGTCCACGCCGAGCAGGCGGGCGCGGTAGTTGCGCCGGTCCTTGAGGGTGACTTCGATCGCCGTGGCCCCTTCCAACAGGTGCTGGTTGGTCAGCACATAGCCGCGCCCGGCGTCCACGATCACCCCGGAACCCACGCTCTGGCGCCGCTCGGTGTCGCCCTCCTGGGGTACCTCCTGGCCGAAGTGCCGCATAAAGCGGCGAAAGTCCGGGTCTTTCAGGAGCGGGTTCTTCTCGACCAGCACCACCGCATCGACGGCCACGTTGACCACCGCGGGGGTGACCCGGCGCATCAGCGGGGCGAGCGTCGGGTAGCGGGTACCGGGTTTCAGGAATGACAGTGCATCGAGCGGTGCGGCGGCACGGCTCTTGAGCAATGGCGTCTGCCAGGTGCAGGCCGCGAGGGCCAGGCACAGGCCCATCAACAGGGCGGGCTTGAGCGCCGGCGATGGGTCTCGCCGCGCTCTACCCATCCTCGGGCCCGGTCTCTGGGGTGGTGTCGCACGCGGCCTTGCGCAGGACGCCGACACGGGGACCTCAGGCACGGGCACGGGGGGCCGCGACGCGCGGTGCGTCAGCGGACCAGCTCGGCGGCGACCCGGCGCCGCAGACCGGCGTCCACGGGCTGATTGATCAGCAGGGCGAAGGGCTCCCAGGCGCCGCCGCGGCGCACATAGCCCGCATAGGCGCTCACCCCGGTAAGGGTGCCGGTCTTGGCGCGAATGTTGGCGTTGCCCTCCTGGGTGGGCATCAGGTCCCGGTTGGGGGCGAAGGCCTGCATCACCTCGACCAATTGGCGGGCGGACAGGCGGTTGCCGCGCGAGAGCCCAGCGCCGTCCTCGATCTTGAAGCCGGTCCAGTGAAACTTGCCGCGGGCGAACCCGGTCATGGCCCGCTGGGCGCCGGCGACACTCACCCGGCCCTTACCCTGGGGGTCCGCCATCCGCAGGAACAGTGAGTTGGCGACGAAGTTGTTGGAGTATTTCAGGGTCGGCACCAGCATGTCCCCGAGTGTGCGGCTGTTCTTGTGGCGATAGACGAGCCGCGCCCCGCTGGGGATGGCACCGAGCCGCTGGCCGCCGCTCACCGCGATGCCGTTGGCCGCGAGCTTGGCGGCGAGGAGTTCGCCGAAATAACCGACCGCGGTGGGGCGCTGTTGCAGATTCACCCGCTGGGTGCCGGCCCCGCCCAGTTGGCCGAAGCGCCGCGCCGTGTCGGTCAGGGGGGTCTGGGGCTCGGCGCTCGCCACGCTCGCGCCGCTTTTGACCAGGTTCACGGTATTGAAGTTGGCCGCGAGCGCCGTGACCGGGGCGTCATAGGGATTGTTCGTGGCGGAGCGCCCGGCGATCTCCACGTCCTGGTCGAAATAGGTGTCGTCGAGCCCGATCCCGGCGACGCGGGTCACCCCCGCCGCCTTGAGGCCGGCGGCGACGCGGTCAAGCTCCTCGGAGACCAGGTAGGGGTCGGCGCGGCCCTTCACCCACAGGGTGCCCTGGCCGTCCTGGTAGAACTCCGTTTCAAAGTGGTAATCGCGTCCCCAGGTGGATATTGCCGCGAGCGCGGTCAACACCTTCATGGTGGAGGCCGGCGCCAGCGCCAGATCCGGGTGGTGCGAGACCACGGCCTGCCCGCCCTCCTGCACCAGGAGCCCGGCCTTCGCGAACCCCTGAACCTGGCTCACCGCATCGGCGAGGGCGGGCCCGCCCAGGGGCAGCAGGAGCAGGGCGAGGAGGCCGCCGTGCCAACGGCCGCGCCGCGGGGGATTGAGGGACTGCCGGGCGCTGGGGATGGTGCTCATGGCGAAGGCTCGTCTTCAAGGGTCTGAATGGACCGCCCGGGGGCGGCGCGGGTTAGGATATCCCAGAATCGGCCGGACCGGGACGGTCCGGGTTCGCCTCCGCCACCGCCGGCCCCGACCGGGCAATCCGCGATCCAAGGTGACCACTGGTTCAGGCAGAGGTGGGGCTATCATGCGTGCGAGACATTCAATTCACTGGGTCCTGGCGGTCGGCGCGGGGGTCGTGGTGGTCGCCGTCGCGCTGGCGCGGCTGGCCTGGCTGACGCCCCCGCCCCCCGAGCCGCTGGTGATTGCAATCGCCGACAGCCTCCTGGGCGTCCCCTTGCGGGTGGCCGAACAGGAGGGGTTTTTCACCGCGCAAGGGTTGGCCGTGACCCTGCGGCTCTACCCGACCGGCAAGCTCGCCCTGGACGCCCTGCTGCGGGGCCAGGCGGAGGTCGCCACGGTGGCCGAGACGCCGGTCGTGTTCGCCGCCCTGGCGGGCGAGCCGCTGCGCGTCATCGCCAATTATGCCTCCAGCGGTGAGACGAGCCTGGTGGCCCGGGCCGATCGGGGCATCGCGGAGCTGGCCGATCTGAAGGGCCGGCGGGTCGGCACCAGCCCGGGCACCACGGCCCACTATTTCCTGCACGTCCTGCTGACCGACCAGGGACTTACCGAGGCCGATGTCGCGGTCGTCCCCGTGCCCGCGCCGGAGCAGGCGGCGGCCCTGGCGGCGGGCCGTGTCGATGCCGTGTCGACCTTTGCGCCCTATTCAACCCAATGCCGGCTGGCCCTGGGGGAAAACGCGCGGACCTTTCCGGCGGGGCTGCGCTACAACGGCTTCGCGAGCCTGGTCGCGGTCCCGGACTTCAGCCACCGCCGGCCCGAGGCGGCCCTGCGTCTACTGCGGGCGCTCGACCGGGCGATCCTGTGGATGCGCGGCCACGATCCCCAGGCCCGCGCGCTCGCGGCGCGGACCCTGGGCCTGCCGGAGGCCGTCATCGCCGAGACCTGGGGCCGGCTGCGCCCCAACCTGGCGCTGGATCAGGGGTACGTGATCCTGCTCCAGGCGCAGGCGCGCTGGGCCATCGCCGCCGGGCTGGCGCCGGCCGCCGCGCTGCCCGACTTCCCCGCGCTGATCGACCCCAGCGCCCTGCGGCGCCTGCACCCCGAGTCGGTGACGGTGATCGGCACACCATGAATCTGCGCCGTCGCTCCCGGCTCGTCGCGCTGGTGTCGGTCCTGATCTTCCTGGTCCCGCTCGGGCTCTTTCTGTTCGCCTACCGGGGCAAGCTGCAGACCCAGCGGGACCTGGCCGTGGCCGAATCGCTGAGCGTTCAGACCACGCAACTGCGTACCGCCCTCTTCGGCTACCTGCTGCACCCGCAGGCCGAACTGCGCGGCCAGGTGGAGGCGCAGTTCGCGGTCTTGACCGGGCTGCTGGGTCGACTGGGCCCGGCCATCGACGCCTCGATCCGAGACGATGCGCAGACCCGCTATGCCTGGGAGACGGTGCGCCGACTGGTGGGCGACGCACAGACACTGTTCGCGCAGTTGGGCGACGCCGGCACCGACCAAGGGCGCACGGAACGCGACGCCCGCACCTCTGACCTGATCCTGGTGGACAGCCACTCGCTGATCCTGTTCGTGAACCAGATCCGCTATCGCGCCAACGCGCGGTTTCTGCGCGCGACCACCTGGGAGAATCTGACCCTGGGCGGACTCCTGACGGGCATCGCCGGTCTGGGTCTCGTGCTCTTTCTGGTGTTCGTGCGCGTCATCCTGAAACCCGTGCAACAACTGCACGAGGCCGCCGTGCGGGTTGCCGGTGGCGACCTCGGGTTGCGCCTGGCAAGCCCGCGCCGGGATGAATTCGGCGCCTTGGCCGGCGCCTTCGACGGGATGCTGGACCGACTCCAGGAGACCATGGTGTCGCGCGCCCGCCTGGAGGCCGAGATCGCCGAGCGAGTGCGGACCGAGGCCGCCCTCACGGCCAGCGAGGCGGCGCTGCGCAACGCCCAACGCCTGGCCGGCCTGGGCAGCTGGAGCTGGGACCTCAAGAGCGGCGTGCAAACCTGGTCGGAGGAGATCTTTCACCTCTACGGCCGCGACCCGCGCCTGGGACCCGCGGCTTACCCGCAGATCCGGCAGTATTTCACGCCCGCGAGTTGGGAGCGCCTGGCCGCCGCCGTGGAGCGGGCACGCACCGACGGCCTTCACTATGAATGCGAGGCCGAACTGGTCCGGCCCGACGGCCGCCCCGGCTGGATCGTGGCGCGTGGTGAGGCCACCCGCGACGCCGCCGGGACCATTGTGAGGTTGAGCGGGACGGTGCAGGAGATCACCGCGTCCAAGCTGGCGGAGCAGGAGATTCAGTCGCTCAACGCCGAACTCGAGCGGCGGGTCGAACAGCGCACCGCGGAGTTGCAGGCCGCCAACCGGGAGTTGGAGTCCTTCGCCTACGCGGTCTCCCATGACCTGCGCGCCCCGCTGCGCGCGCTCAGCGGCTTCAGCCAGGCGCTGGTCGAGGATTACGGTGAACGCCTCGACGGGGAGGCGCGCTCCTTCCTCGATCAGATTCAGGGCGCCAGCCGCCGCATGGGGGAGCTGATCGACGGTATCCTTACCCTGTCGCGCAGCACCCGCGGCGAACTGCGCCGGGACCCGGTGGATCTGAGCGCACAGGCCCAAGGGTTGCTGGCGCAGCGCGCGGCGGCGGAACCGGGGCGCCAGGTCGCCTGGGAGGTCGCCCCTGGGCTCTGCGTCCTGGGGGATGCCTCCATGCTGGAGGTCGTCATGGTCAACCTGATCGACAACGCCTGGAAATACACCGCCAGGATGCCCACCGCGACCATTCGGGTCTATGCTGAAGAGCGGGCAGGCGAGTTTTGGTATGTTGTCGCCGACAACGGGGCCGGGTTTGACATGGCCTACCGCGCACGCCTGTTCCAGCCCTTTCAACGGCTGCACCGCCAGGACGAGTTCCCCGGCATCGGCATCGGGCTCGCCACCGTGCAGCGGATCATCCACCGTCACGGCGGTACCATCGAGGCCGAGGGGGTGCCAGGGGGTGGTGCGACCTTCCGTTTCACTGTGCCCGCGACCGGCCGTCGCCCGGAGTCCCTATGCAAAGCCGCGCCATCCTGATCGTCGAAGACAACCCCCAGGACGAGTTGCTGATGCTGCGCGCCCTGCGCAAGTCGAACCTGGCCAACCGGATCGACGTGGTGCGCGACGGCCAGCAGGCCCTGGACTACCTGTTCGCCACCGGCGAGTTCGCCGGGCGCACCGGGGGGCTGCCGGCCGTGGTCCTGCTCGACATCGGCCTGCCGCGGCTCTCCGGCCTGGAGGTGCTCGCGCGCCTGCGCGCCGACCCGCGCACCCGCCTGCAACCGGTCGTGATCCTGACCTCGTCCGACGAGGAACGCGACCGGCTCAGGAGCTACGAAAACGGCGCCAACAGCTTCGTACGCAAGCCCTTGGATTTCGCCGAGCTGGCCGAGACCATCGTGCGCCTCGGTGTCTACTGGCTGCTCGTCAACGAGCCGCCTGTGCATTAACCGGTGCCGCGTGCGGAGACCCACTGCCATGAATACATCATTGAAGCTGTTGGTGATCGAGGACGATCAGGCGGATTACCTGCTCATCACCCGGCACCTGCGCCACGCCGGGCTCACGCTCGCCTGCACCAGGGCGGCGAGCACCCTGGAGCTGGCGGCGGCCCTGGAGGCCGGCCCCTGGGACGCCGTGCTGGCGGACTACTACCTGCCGGGCATGGAGTTCGGGCCGACGCTGGACCTGATCCACCGGCAGTGGCCGGACCTGCCGGTCATCCTGGTCTCCGGCGCGGTAGGCGAGGAGCGGGCGGTGGAACTATTGCGGCACGGGGTCGGGGACTTCGTCCTCAAGGACCACCTGGTGCGCCTGGTCCCCGCCATCGAGCGCTGCCTGCGCGAGGCGGCCGACCAGTGTGCCCGCAGGGCGGCGGAGACGGCGCTGCGCGAGAGTGAGGAGCGCCTGCGCCTGGCCCTGGAGGGCGGAGACCTGGGGATGTGGGATTGGCAGGTGCCGGACGATACCCTGGTGGTCAACGCCCGCTGGGCCGCTATGCTGGGGTCGCGGCTCGCCGAGATCCCGCCCACCCGCGGTGCCTGGGAGGCGCGCGTCCACCCCGAGGACCTGTCCGCCCTGCGCGACGCCTTTGCCGCCCTGCTCGAGGGGCGGCTGCCCATCTTACAGATCGACCACCGCCTGCGGCACCAGGACGGTCACTGGGTCTGGGTCGCCTCCCGCGGCAAGGTGATCGGCCGTGATCCGGAGGGCCGGCCGCTGCGGGTGTGCGGCACCCACCAGGACGTGAGTGAGCGCCGCCGCCTGGAGCACGAACTGCGCCAACTCGCCATCACGGACCCGCTGACCGGCGCCTACAACCGCCGCCACCTGATGCAAGCCCTGGAGACCGAGACGCGGCGCGTCCAGCGCTATCAGCGTCCGCTGACCCTGATCATGTTCGATCTGGACGACTTCAAGGCGATCAACGATACCCAGGGGCACGACCGGGGTGATGCGACGCTGGTGGCGGTGGCGGCGCAGATCGGCGCACGCCTGCGCGACAGCGACACCCTCGCGCGCTGGGGCGGCGAGGAATTCATGGTGCTGCTACCGGAGACCGGCCTGACCCAGGCCGCGACCCTGGCGGAGACCTTTCGGGAGGGGCTGCACGCCTTGCCCAACCCCGGCCCCCGCACGCTGACCGCCAGCTTCGGCGTCGCCGCATACCGCCCCGAGGAGACCCTGGACCAGTGGCTCAAACGGGTCGATGACCTGGTGTTTCAGGCCAAGCGCGAGGGGCGCGACCGGGTGGCGGGGATGGCGGCCTGAGCGCTGGCCCGGCACAAAGCCGCTGATTCTCTTGCCCCCCTGCTCCCTTGTGGGGTAAGGTTGAGGGAAAGGGCCGAACCATTGGTGCCCCGGCGTTTGTGACAGCAGGAAGGAATCCATGACTCTTCGCACCCGTTCGCGTCTCGTCGCCCTGTCGTCCGCCTTGCTCTTCCTGGTACTGCTTGGCGTCTTTCTGGTCACCGACCAGGATCGAGCCCGCCTCAAGGAAGAGCTCGAGTTTAGCCAGTCATTGACCGTCCAGACGGTCAAACTGAACCGGGTCCTCGCCCTGAACCTGCTGCAGCCGCAGGCGCACCCGCGGGCCGAGGTGGAGGCCGAGTTCGCGGCCCTTGACGGCGTGCTGCAAGGCGACGGCGAGGCCATCGCCGAGTCGATCCAGGACGACCCCTCAACCCGCGTCGCCTGGGAGGGGCTGCGGCGGCTACTCGATGGTTTGCGCGCGCGCATCGCCGGCCTGGACGGCAACGTGGCCGGTCCCCAAGGCGCGCACCCCGAGGGCGACGCGCCGGACCTGCTCCTGACGGACAGTGGTACGCTGGCCCTGGTCACCTGCCAGCTCACCCAGGGTGCCGCTGAGCGCCTGGTGGCGCTGACGGCGCGGGAGAAGCTCGCTCTGGGCGTCTTACTGGCCGGCATGGCGGGCCTGGGGCTGGGGTCCTTTCTGGTGTTTCAGCGGACCATCCTGGACCCCGTGCAGCAACTCCAAACCGCCGCGGTCCGGATCAGCGGCGGCGAGACCCACCTGCGCCTCAAGAGCCGCCGCCGGGACGAACTGCGTCAGTTGGCGGACGCCTTCGACCGGATGCTGGACCAGCTCGAAGAGAGCACGGTCTCGCGGGCCCGGCTGGAGGCCGAGATCGCCGCGCGCGCCCGGGTGTTGCGGGCACTGCGGGCGAGCCAGCGCAGCTTCCGGGACCTGGTCCGCAACCTCCCGGCCGGCGTGGTGGTGCACGGCACCGACGGTGGCATCCTGTTTTCCAATCCGATGGCCGCCCAACTGCTGGGGCTGACGACCGACCAACTGCGCGGGACGACGGCCAGCGACCCGGCATGGGCCTTTGTCCGGCCAAACGGCGCTCGGTTGCCGGTGGATGAGTTTCCGGTCCAACGCGTCCTGACGACCGGGACAGTGGTGCGCAATCTCAACCTGGGCATCCTGAGGGCGGACCGGACCAGTACGATCTGGGTGCAGTGCGAGGCCCATCCGGTGGCGGATGAACAGGGCGAAATCAGCCAGATCGTGGTGACCTTCTTCGACATTTCCGAGCGTCGGCGGGCGGAGGATGAGGCCCGGCTCGCCCAGGCGCGCTTCCAGCGCCTGATGGACGCCAATGCGATCGGCGTCGTCATCACCGACAGCTCAGGGACCATCCTGGAGGCCAACGACTACTATCTGAACCTCTTGGACTGCACGCGCGCCCAGTTGGCCGCGGGCGCGGCGAACTGGCGTGAGCGGACCCCACCGGAATGGCTGGCGGCGGATGAGCGGGCCATCGCCGAATTGAACGCAACCGGGCGGTGCCCTCCGTATGAAAAGGAGTATCTACGCCGCGACGGTTCCCGCATCCCGCTCTTGCTCGCCGGTACCCTGCTGCCCGGTGCGCCGGCACAGATTCTCGGCCTCGCCCTGGACATGACCGAGCGCAAGCGCCTGGAGCGAGAATTGCGGCAACTCGCTGTCACCGATCCGCTCACCGGCGCCTATAACCGGCGGCACCTGCTGGAAACCCTGGCGGCCGAGACGCAACGGGCGGAGCGCTATGGAAAGCCGCTCGCGTTGATCATGTTCGATATCGATCACTTCAAGACCATCAACGACACCCAGGGTCACGGTCAGGGTGATGCGGTACTCGTGGCGATCGTGGCGCAGGTCGGGCTGCGGCTGCGCCGGACCGACATCCTCGCGCGCTGGGGCGGCGAGGAGTTCCTGATCCTGCTTCCGGAGACCTGCCTGGGCCGGGCCCTGGCCCTGGCGGAAAGACTCCGCACCGGCCTGCACACCCTCTCCTGTCCCGGGGCCGGGACTATGACCGCCAGCTTCGGCGTCGCCGAGTACTGCCCCGGGGAAACCCTGGACCAGTGGCTCAAACGGACCGACGATCTGATGTTCCAGGCCAAGCGAGAGGGCCGGGATCGGGTTGCGGGGGCGGCGGCCTGAGCCCCACGACCTCGGCGAGCCCCGGTGCCCCGCACGCCGACGTCTTCGTGCGCGTGCTCACCGACAAAGAACGCCAAGTCGAGCCCCGACCCGCATGGCGGTGCTCGAAACCCTGCGCCATCTCCAATGCCCTGCACAACATAGAGAACCATAGACCACTATGCCTGAACCGCAGCCACTATCCGTTATCGAACACGAACTGTCCCTCCTGGCCTCTCAAGGCGGAGCCCATAAATACTTCGTAGGCATCGCCGATAACATCGCCGTCGCTCTGCTCCACAAGCAGGTGCGAAAGTTGACGCATCGTCCAGGCCAACGCCTCCGGACCTAACAGCAGTTCGTCCTCGCTATCGAAGAATTCGGGGTACTCGACTCTCACCCGGTTGAATACAGCCCGATAATGCCGAGCAATCTCCACGGCCGACGCTAGGCGCATGTTGCCTGGAAATTCCGAGCTGGCGGTGTTCGCCGCGAAAAGGCACTTGATGACCTCGGCAAGGATGGCAAGATGTTCGCTCGTGCGGCCGGGCGATCTAGGCCCTGGTCAGCCGCGTTAAGCCCCAGCGGCGCAACGCCCGGGGTCTTTGTCAGATATGCGGGCTGGCCGGAGTCCGGACCCGTGGCCGAAGTCGTCAGGTCAAGCTATGAGTGATTGCCCTTTGGCGAGGGCCAGGAGGCTGCCCGCGTCCTTGGTGTAGAAGGTTTCAAAGTGCCTCTCGACATCCCCCTGGGAGTATTGGAACAGGCGATCGATGAGCAATTCGACGTTCCCGCTATGCGACTCTTGGGCGTCGCTATCCCCCGTCATTTGTTGGTGAAGTACATCCCGACCCAGTCGGTGGGCGACACCCGTCAGCGCCCACATCACATCGGGCTTGATCTCCTCGACACCGCGGAGCAACTCAAATACCAGTGGCAGCACGACGCGATGGTCGCCGACACGGGACACGAATCCGTACTTTTCGTAATACTCCCGTTGATCGTCGAGCAATTCGACCAGGGCGTCGGCCGCCCGATTGTCGCCCAGATCGATCAAGCCCCAGAGTGGACCGACGAACAGGTCTTTCGCTGCTGATCGCGTTGTCTGGTAGCAGGCCCACAGCCGATCGGCAGACTGATGCGCACCCAAGAGCCCCAGGACCATAGCGGCCAGGCTGCGCCCATAATCGTCGAGCGACTCCCAGCAACTCAACAAGGCCGCGACGCCCCGGTCATCACACCAGCGCAGTGCGCCGATCAATCGCTCCTGGATTCCACTTCGATCCTTGGGATAGGCGCTCAGCCAGTCACCCTTGATGCGCGCAGCAATCGTATCGGCCGCGTCGGGGCCAAATTGCCTCATCCGCTTGGCCCAGGCGAGATCGGCAAGACCCATGGCGCCCGGGGTCAGATCGAGGGTCGCTTCGATGTCGGGGGCCTGCTCTATCCTCAGAACCGCCTGGCCGTCTCTCTGCCAGATAGCGGGTTGGAAGACCCTCAATGCCTCACCCAGTGTTTCTTCCACCCGAAAGTCGAGATGCATCATTCGCCAGAGGGTTTGCGCGCTGGGTAGAAGGCGATGATGGTGAAGTGGCGGCTGGCCCGGTGGCGGCAGTTGCCTCCGGCTCGGCTTCCTATCGATCTTGCGCTGACGTCTTAGCTTTGAATTCTTTGACATATCTGGAATCGCCGAGGATTTGCTGCCACGCTGGAACCTGGGGGCGAGAAGCGTCTATTTAGTCACCGCTCTCTGGCGCCGGTCGGCGGGTCCGGAGAAAACGTTTCGGACGGGGCGAATGCCCCGTCCAGCCCGCACCAGCCCGAACGATGCCCCGTCCAAGGGCATCTGCTTGCTCGTCTCGAAGGCGTAGAGGTCTTTGCGAAAGGCGGCCTCGGCCTCCGCGGGTAGCTGGATCATCCAGTCGATGACCCGAAACAGCTCCAGGACCGTGCCGCGGTCGTAGCCGCGATCATACATATGTCGTTGATCTCCTGCAATTCGTTGAGGTTCGGGATCTCGATCCCGGGCAGCCGGGCCGGGAGCAGCACGCGCTTGAGCCAGACGACGAAGGCGCGGCGCAAGTCGGCGTTCTCCGGTCCGGCCAGCCATTCGACCAGACAACCGACGACCCGTTGGATGTTTTCGGGGGCGCGGGCGTTCTCCAGCCGGAACAGGGCGGCGGCGGCATTGGGCAGACCCGCCAGGTCGGCCTCGCGGTAGCGGCGCTCTTCCAGCAGAAGATAGCGAACCTTGATCCCAAATTGGGGGGCTGCCAGCGTGCCAGTTCCTTCGGCAGGCTGGGGTCGATCATTTCCGCCAGGTCGGTCTTGGCAGTCCAGGGGTCCGAGCCGTTGTAGATGACCACCGGCAACACGGGCGGCAGCGGATCGCCGGGGCCGATCTCACCGGACTTGAGCAGGTCCTCGTAGAGTAGACCCACGTAGGTCAGGAGTCGCACGGCCATGGCGCGGTCGACCGTGGACTGAAACTCCAGGATCAGGTACAGGTAGAGCCAGCACTCGCGTCCGTCTTGGACGATCCGCAGGCGCCAGATCACGTCGTCTTCGCGCTCGCGCAAGTCCTGGGTGATGCCGCTCTCGCGTACCCGCTGCAAGGTGTCCAGGTCCAGCCCCGCGGCCCAGTCTTCGTGCACGAAGGCACGGATCAGGTCGGCGACCATCTTGCGGTGGGAGAACAGGAGTTTGTAGGAGGAATCGTGCTGGGCCATCGTGGGCTGTCCCTAGGTGTTTCAGCGGACAAGGATACCCAATCGGTGGGGTCGGCGCAGCATTGAGGTGCAAGGTTCCGGGTACGGGCCGGGCGCCCGCCGATGCGTCGATCCTGGAAGCCTCACACGCGTCTGCGCCGCGCACGGACGGCGGCAACCTCAGCGGCGATCTCGTCTTCGGTGAGGGGTGGTACCCTGGCGTCTCGCAGTTGCCGCATCGCGTCGAGTAGCTTGGTTCCGGCCTCGCGGCGGATTGCGTCCTCGATCAGCCGCTTGATGCCGCGCTCGGTCGGTAGTCCGGCCTCCCGCGCCTCGCGGGCAACTTGATCCAAGAGGGTGATCTTCAGATCGACTGTCTGCATGGGATGGCCGTTCGGGTGGGGTTGGCGATGGTCGATTGTAACCCTGCCAGTCCAGGCTCGTAATCGATACCCCGGCGCCGTGCCAGGACCCGCCAAGGCTGAAGCCTTGGACTCCAGAAAGGCCCCGCCAGCCTTGATCGTCCGGTCATTGGCGCATGTGGCGCGAAGCGCCTGACACATGCGTAAAGAGAAGCCAGCAGGCTGTCGGATTTCTTCGCGACCCTGCAGGCGAAGGTCGTGGCCCTGCCGCCGCGACCCCGGCGCCAGCGACCGCCTCGACCCACGCCCTCAACTCTCATGCCGGCGGCGTGACGGGGGTGGCCAGAGTTGTGATCAAGGCCGTCACGAGTTAGCTGCAACGCGCGTCCTTAGTAAGTCGACCAATTGCCGAAAGTCAGCAGGCTGTTGAGCGATAGGAAGCCCCAGCAACCCTTTGGCAATTTCCTTATTCTGCACTTTTCCTTGAAGCGTCGATTTATCGGCAGCGATCACCTGGAAGCAGGTCCCCGCGATACAACGAAATACCTCCTTTCCAGACATACGCTCCAACCAGCTACCAACGCCGTATTGCAGAGGGATGGCTCCGCCGCTGAGTTCATCGACAAATATCGCATACTGGGCCGCGACAGCATCCTTTGAAAGGGTATCGGCGACCGCCGTCGCCTTACCGATCAGTACGGCAAGTTCCTCAAGTCGCTTTTCACCATCCGACCGCGTGCGAAAGTCGTCGGGATTAGCGAAATGGCTGGCAAAGGATGTCCGCACCGACCGGTGCAGCGCCAGCAAGCTCAGATTGGCTCCATCGAGAAATAGACGGCGGTTGCATTCATCCAAAATGCGCTGCCGGAGCACCGGCTCCGGGACCTTGAGGAATCTGGACCCCATGAGATAGTCGGGATCGATGAAATAGTTCTCAAGTTCGCGTTTGCGCCAGATAATGACATTATGCGTGTCGGGATTGGGAAAGTCCGACCACGAACGCTCGACTGCGGCTTGGTCCTGATCGTCGCGGTCGATCAGGAAATAGTATGACGGGTGATGGCGAATCAGGGCCTCGGCGGCACTGCGCACATTTTCGCAGGCGCCCATCGGCTTCACGTCAACTTGCGTCAACCCATTGAATCGCAGCAACTCTTTGATAACGACCGGATCGATCTCTTCGTCTGAACTCCCTTCGACAAAAATCGAGTGCCCGGCGCCTTGAAGAACCCCGGTTGCATCGCCTCCGCGCCGAACCTTCATCGCGGCGCCCGAATGTCATCGGGGACGAGCAACGCACGACGGCTCTCATCGACGGAGCTAAATATTTCCTCGGAGTGTGTCGCGAGGATGTACTGATTATGCGGCGCCAGCTTCCGCAATTGCTCCACGAAATCCCCGTGCCACTCGGCGTTCAGATGCAGTTCGGGTTCGTCGATCAGCACGATCCCGGGCTGCTCGGCAGTATTTCGCCAAATCAGGAACAGGGTCGCGATTATTTCCTTTTGACCAGAGCTCAACCCATTGAAAGAAAAGGAGTGCGGAGAATTGTTGAGCTTGATGCGAAGATCGGCGCGATTGCCGGACAGCGACCCGAGCTTCTCGATGCGTCCGCCGCAGTAGCGATCGATGAGTCCGTTCACGGTATCGAGCACCGAGGCCGACTCTCGGTGATCCAGCCCTTCAAAAAGCGATGCCTTTCCCATCAGAGCGCGCAGGATCT
>Ga0247840_10006310_pt1 | contig 17194 bp, 18 predicted proteins | sample LaCruzMarch2015__FD_192404 | JGI IMG/M metagenome (GOLD analysis project Ga0247840, IMG submission 192404) | Freshwater microbial communities from meromictic Lake La Cruz, Castile-La Mancha, Spain - LaCruzMarch2015_17m | ecosystem: Environmental > Aquatic > Freshwater > Lake | place: Spain... | reverse complement strand
TAGTCCAAGCCCTAGTCCAAGCCCTAGTCCAAGCCCTAGTCCAAGCCCTAGTCCAAGCCCTAGTCCAAGCCCTAGTCCAAGCCCGAGCTCTGGGTATTATACAGGAGGAGGTAGTCTGGCCACTATCTCTTACACAGGAGGAGGGGGCGGAGCACCCACTGGCTCAGGTCAATTAGTAGGATACGTGAATGGACAGGCTTATTATGGGCTTTATCATACTCACGAAAATCAAAAAATGGTGGGTGTTGCGCACACCGATAATTTTCATCTATTTATTTACAATACGTTAATTGAAAGTTTAAACAATTTTGGTGCCGGTAGTCCCACGCCTGGTATAGATACTAATCAGGGAACAAATATTTTTTGGGCAGGCAATGTTGCCAATGTGGCAGTAGTATCTATTTTTAATAATCCTGCGAGCGAAGAAGGTAATAGTAAACCATTAACTGATAGATTTAATAATTTAAGTAATATTTACCTCGATTCCCGTTTTAAGTATATTAGTTTAGAATCCCAATTTTCATTTACTCACAATTATGCAAATGTTAGTGCAGATAATTCAGGTAATACACTAACAACCGTTGCTTATCATAATTTAGGATATCCCCCTGCGGCAATAATGTTAGACGTAGACACAAGAGAAATTTTAACTAACGGTAATTATGTGCAAGCATTAAATTATAATTCATACAGAACAGTATCATTATTAATAGATTCAACTAAATTTTATATTAAAGAAAATTATAGTACATCTATTAATTTGCCAGCAATGACCAGACGTTATATTATATTTGCGTTTTCAAATACCTCGGCTTCTAATTAAAATGGCATATCTTATAAATTTATCTCCGGAGTTAGTAACTTTAAGTAATGTATTTACTACATCAAAATCCTATCTGATTAAAGATAACACGCAACTAGAAACAGGTAATTTTTCATTTACCAAAACATTAGTTGCTTCAGATTTAAAAGTATACCAGGAAACAGAAGATGGTTTATTATATGGTTCATATAATGATAGTGCCACAAGACAATCTTTAGATCCCGCGGAACCAATTAATGGTCCTTTTATAGAAAATTATTCTAGACTGGGAGACTTAAATTTAGATAATTTTGTAAATTTATTATTAATAGATAAACCACCTATTAGAACAGGATTTTATAATTTTGAAATTCTAGGATTACCTTTTACGGGCATAATTAGACAAATAACAAAATATACTCATTATGATTGGGTAAAAAATGCGGGTACATATTCATATACAAATATAGGTGACCTGGGTTATGCTATAGAAATTAGTAAAAATTTATTATATACTGCAGAATCTTTTCAATCCCTGTTAACAAACTTGGATGGTTCTAGTGCAACAATATATGTTTATACACCTACACCATTAAATTTGGCTTTACGTAATTTAATAGGTGGGGAAAAAATAACTTCAAGTACATCCACAGTAAGTATAAATTCTTATATACAAAGTATTCCTGGGGCAAATACAAAAGTAACAGGAACACTACCAATTACAATTTTTTATATTTCGCCCGAAGAAGCATTACGATATATAGCAAGTTATACAGATTTGATTGTTGCATACGGAACAGATTATGCAAAAGGTCAAGATCACTATGCAAGAAATGGTGCACTGGAAGGTAGATCAATTACATTTGATCCTACTGCATATTTAAACAAGTATGCAGATTTGAAACAATTATATGGATATGATACCTATAATGCAACTATACATTATATAACGATTGGATATTATGAGGGCAGAACAATAGATAACGCAAGTAGTGTTAATCCGTTGTCTGGGGGACTTTATGATATTGCGTCTCAATCCATATTATCTTCAGGCACTTTTATATGGCAAAACGGCCCAACTATTAAAACGTCTGGTAGAAATTTAAGCTATAACTATAATAGTACATCCTATGATTCGGGCAACAAAGTAGATTTTACTGGCAATGTGCAATACTTAAGAATAATTTAATATGGGAATATCTTTAAATAAGAATAATGCTTTTACAATAACAGATGATTTAGGTAATACTAAATTTTCGTTAAATAGTAAAATGCCGCACATTATACACGAAATTACTGGTAATGTTATTATACCTACTTTATCATTAACAGTCGGACAACAAACTTTGTCAAGAATAGATACTTTAGTAACATTAGCAAATACTTATATATCATCGGATAATGCAAATAATTTTATATTTCCATTAATAAAAATATCTGGAGGTATTGCTGATACTGGAAGTAAAGTATTACCCTCATTAGGATCAACAGTATTAAGACGTATAACAGAACAATCTACAGGCACTTTATTGGGTACTTCAATTTTGGATTGTGTAGAAGATCAAGGAAGTTTGAATTTTATATGTACCAATAATTTTGATAAGGGAACTTCTGGATTTGCAATAGGTGACGATGCAATCTCAATATCCTATAGAGTTTATTACGGAAGATTTAACTAATAAATACTACAATGGCAACGAATAAAAATATAACCATAGATCAAAGAGCATCTTTTACCGACTATGCTCAACATTTAGACATCTCAAAAACACCTATATCTTTGGTTGGCTATGATGTGAAAGCTCAACTAAGAAAATCCTACTATTCAGCAAATGCTGTTTCTTTCACCACAGTATTAGCTGACGCAGCAAATGGTAACATTTCTATATCTTTAACTGTATCTCAAACCGCAAATCTAGACGGAAGATATGTATATGATATAACAGCTAATACTGCAAATACCACAATAAGAATACAAGAAGGTATTGCAACAGTTAACCTAGGAGTAACTCGATAATGGCAACCGTAACAACCAGAGAAGGTTTAAAAGATTATTGCCTACGCAGATTAGGCGCACCTGTTATTGAAATAAACGTTGAGGAAAATCAAATTGAAGATCGTATAGATGATGCGTTTCAATTTTATAGAGAATATCATTATGATGCTGTGGAAATGGTATACCTCAAACACCAATTTACAACCGACGATATAACTAATCAATATATTTCAGTACCCGATGCAGTAGTTGGAGTAAGCCGTGTTTTACCGTTTAGTAATAGATCAGATGGTACTAATATGTTTAGTATCAGATACCAAATTTTATTGAACGACCTATATAGTTTGATGTCTACCAATATTATTTACTTTTATCAGGTTAAACAAGAACTAGAATTAATTAACCAAATTTTAGTGGGAGTTAAACCTATAAGATTTAATAGACATATGAATCGTCTATATATTGATATGGATTGGGGAGCAGATGCTGTTGCCGGAGATTTCATTATTGTAGAATGTTACAGAATATTAGATCCAGAAACATATAGAGATGTATATAACGATATGTTCCTTAAGAGATATTGTACTGCTTTAATTAAACGGCAATGGGGAGAAAACCTAAAGAAGTTTAACGGAGTACAACTTCCTGGAGGAGTAACAATTAATGCGGATCAGATTTATCAAGATGCATTAACTGAGATAACACAGATAGAAACTGAAATGCAATCTAGATTCGAATTACCTGTAGATTTCTTTACAGGATAAACTTTAAGTATTTTATTAACCGGGGTACATAGTAAATGATAACACCGAGTCAATAGAAAGTCAATAGAATTATGGCAACCGTTAACCCTTATTTTCAATCCGGTGGGACAATAGGTAGGTCTTCTGAACAGAATCTGTACGAGGACTTAATGATCGAATCCATGAAGATTTATGGCTTTGAGGTCTATTACTTGCCACGTAAGTCTAACAGTTTGGATTCTATTTTATCGGAAGATCCTTTAAACACTTTTGATTATGCTTTTCCGATTGAGATGTATTTGGAAAACACTATGGGGTTTCAAGGAGACGGTGAATTGATGTCTAAGTTTGGTTTGGAAATTCGAGACACCGGCAATTTTATAGTATCAAGAAGAAGATGGACAGATGTAATTGGTTCTCAGAATGTAACTATACTTCCTCGCCCTGCGGAAGGCGATATAATATTCTTTCCAAAATCTAAATCGTTTTTTGAAATACGTAAGGTTGAAGGTCAAGAACCATTCTATCAGATCGGTAAATTATACGTATTCAAAATGATGTGCGAATTATATCAGTTCTCTAATGAAAGATTCAATACGGGTGTTTATGAGATTGATAGTTTAACTGCAGATGCCACATTAGATATAGACGCTCATCAGTTATTGTTAGAAACAGGCGATGCTTTGTTATTTGAAACAAATGCACTAACACCTATAGTATTAGAAGATTATAATTTAGCAACCGGTGGCCATGTCCAAATTGGTGCTCAGAATGAATCATTTACTGACGAAGGAAGAGATGTTCTAGATTTTTCTGAAAGAAATCCTTTTGGTGAGGTATTCCAATAATGTTAGATCAAAGATTTTACTGGGGTACCATACGTAAAGCAATTGTTGCGTTTGGTAATATGTTCAATAATATTACTATTGAACGCAAAGATGCTGCAGGCAATGTAGTGCAACTACAACGAGTGCCATTGGCATATTCTCCTCAACAAAAATTCTTGGCTAAAATTAAGCAACAGCCCAATGTAGATAATACTAATTTTCAAGTCATTCTTCCCAGAATGGGATTTGAAATGGTTTCGCTTGATTATGATCCTAACAGAAAAATTAGCCCAATGCAACAAAGTAGAACTATTAACAGTTCAACAACTGCGTCTGCTCAGTATGCACCCACGCCATATAATATAAATGTATTACTTTATATCTATGCTAAGAATCAAGATGATGGTCTACAAATTATAGAACAAATTTTACCTTATTTTAATCCTGATTATAACTTAACAATCCATGCGATTCCAGAATTGTCTATTAATAATGACCTTCCTATAATATTAACTTCCATTGGGTTTGTTGATGATTATGAAGGCGATATGACAACACGCCGAGCAATTATGTGGACATTGAGCTTTGTGATGAAACTTAATTTCTATGGGCCTGTTAGTAAACAGGGAATAATTAATAGAGTTACAACTAATACATTTAGAGATGCGGCATTAACATCTCAACAATCTAGAATAATAGTACAAGGCACCGGAGATTTAGCAAATACTATTCCGGACGGCAATGTTACTTATCTTAGTACCTTTGAAGATTTTTAAATGAAAAATATTGAACAACTAAATAATCTATTTAATTTAGATCCTATGACAGAAAAACCTATGGAACTAACTGCCATTCCCGAGGCAATGAATTCTAATAAGGAAATAGATCAGGAAGACGATTATCAATTAGCAAGACAAACTATGAGAAAACTTCTAATGAAGGGCGAAACCACATTAGATGATCTTATTGAGTTATCCAAAAGTTCTGAGCATCCTAGAACATATGAAGTTGCAGGGCAATTCATGAAGACTATGTCTGATGTATCGAAGGATCTTTTAAATCTACAAAAACAAGTTAAAGAATTGAAAGCAGACGATCCCCAACAAAAAATTGGTACTCAAAATAATGTAGTGTTTGCTGGTTCAACTGCAGAACTATTTAAAGCATTGAAACAACATAAAGATAATGGTAATATAATTGAGCAATAAACCCACATCCTATAATGGTAATCCTAATTTAAAACAAATTGGTACTACCATATCGTATACCAAAGAACAGGTAGCGGAGATCATTAAGTGTAGTCAGGATCCCGTATATTTTATAGAAAACTTTTGTCAGATTGTTTCATTAGATAGGGGATTAATACCATTTAAGTTATACGATTGCCAAAAAGAAAAAGTACATACTATTCTAAATAATCGTAAAGTGATTCTGATGGAAGGACGCCAACAAGGTAAAACTATTACAGCTGCAGCATGTATTCTGTGGTATACTTTATTTCAGGAAAATAAAACAGTTGCTATTCTGGCTAATAAGTCATCCGCAGCTCGCGAGGTTTTATCTCGATATGAATTGATGTATGAGATGCTTCCAATATGGATGCAACAGGGGGTAAAGACATTTAACAAGGGCGACATCGAACTTGAAAACGGATCCAAAGTATTTACAGCAGCAACAAGTACTTCTGGTATTCGAGGTAAATCTGTAAATTGGTTATATATTGACGAGGCGGCAATTATCCCAAATAATGTGGCAGAAGAATTCTTTACATCTGTTTATCCGACAATTTCTGCGGGTACTACCACAAAGATTCTTCTAACATCTACTCCGTTGGGTTATAATCATTTTTGGAAATTTTGGAATGAGGCGGAACAGGGATTAAATGGATTCGTTCCAATGTTTATCCCTTACAATAAAATCCCAGGTAGAGATGATAAGTGGGCTGAAGAACAAAAAGCCATGCTTGGCGAACTTAAGTTTAATCAAGAGGTTTTATGTAATTTCCTAGGTTCGTCTAACACACTAATCAACCCAGATACTATTGGAAAAATGTCCGTTAAACCTTATGTATATACTAAGGATGGATTGGATATATTTGTAGAACCAGAAGAAGAACACATATACATGCTGATAGCTGATACTTCTAGAGGGGTAGGTGGAGATTACTCAGCGTTTACTGTTCTAGATATAACGGCTTATCCATATTCGGTTGTTGCGAAGTACAGAAACAACAAAATTAGCCCCCTTCTTTTTCCCAATATAATATATAAAGTAGCGAAAGATTATAATAAAGCCTATTGCTTGATAGAGATCAACGATAACGGGCAGCAAGTTGCAGATTCGCTATATATGGATTTAGAATACGAAAACGTATTCTTCGTAGGAAGTAACAGTAAGAGCGGGCAGTATCTCTCTGGAGGATTTTCCGCGGGCGCTACTCTGGGTGTTAGAACTACCAAACAGGTAAAACGCCTCGGTTGCACTTCTTTTAAGAGTTTGGTGGAAAATACCAAACTGCTAATTCACGACCCCGACATAATTAATGAAATATCGACATTCATAGAGGTGAGGGGAACTCATAAGGCAGATGAGGGATACCAGGACGATTTGGTAATGTGTCTGGTACTATTTGCATGGGCAACTAACGAACTATTCTTCAAAGACTTAACTGACACTAATCTCAGAAAAGCCTTATATGAAGAACAGTTCAAACAAATCGAAGAAAATCTGACTCCGTTTGGTATTATAGAAAACGGTATTCCTGAAGAAGAAAAACCCCAAATTATGACAGACGCAATTTGGTTCAATGCTGCATCAAAATCTCCACAAGAAATTGAAGAAGCTCAAAGAAGATTCCTTGAAAATGTCTAAAAGGCAGTAATTATAAATAAATAGAAATCAAAATATAGACAAATATCTATAAAATTATCAAGGAGAAGACGATGGCATTTCAGCTTTCACCTGGCGTTGTAGTAACGGAACAGGACAGAACAACAGTTGTCCCAACGGTAGCAACCACATCTGGAGGGTTTGCAGGAGCGTTCCAATGGGGACCTGTAGAAGAAGTAACAACTGTAGATTCGGAAACAAATTTAGTTAATGCATTTGGTAAACCAAATGACACTACCGCTGGTTATTTCTTTACCGCCGCGAATTTCTTGTCGTATGGTAACAATTTACAAGTAGTACGTGTTGTGGATAAGGGCGTCGCAAGAAATGCCGTTTCTTCTCCTGCAGGCCGAGTATCCAATATATCTGCTCTTAGCACAGATCCGATATACACAGTCGCAGCAACATTGACCGCAACAATCGGTGCTCCGAATGACGCAGATGGCGTACAAGCAGTGGGTCAAGTTAATTTGGACAGAACACGAGGTATTGTCTCTGCCATTACAGTAACACAACAAGGTTTTGGTTATAACACCGCTCCTACTATTGCCTTTACTGGCGGAAGTGGCACAGGAGCAACCGCTACTGCTTTATTAACTAGCGGACAATTATCAAACATATATGTTTTAGATGGTGGAAATAACTATACTGCCTTATCTAATGTTGTTATTGAAAATCAAACATCAACAGGCGCCGCAGCCAATTTAGTTGTACATTTTAAATTAAGAGATATTATTATCTCTAGCGGCGGTACAGGATTCGATTCAAATGCAAATATTGTATTCTCAGGCAATATTGCTGCAGGTGGCATTCAGGGTACTGCAAATCTAGTACTAACTGGCAATGTTATTACAGGTGTTACAATCGTAACACAGGGAAATGGTTATATAGGCGCACCTAACGTAACAATTAATAGAAATAGTGCAAACACTGGTTCTGACGCAACACTAGTTGCAAACGTAGGTTATGGATATATTAATAGTATAACAATTTCGAATGTAGCTGCGGGTGGATATACTTCTGCACCTAACGTAACAATTAATAGAAATAATGAATTAGGTGGATCTAATGCAGCAGTTCAATCTCGTATTAGTGCTTATGTTACTACAATTACTATAGTAAATAACGGTAATAATTTTGTATCTACTCCAACGATTGTTGTTAACCCAGCAACAGTAGACCTTCCGTTTATTACATCTAATTTACAAGCAAATGCAACAGTTATATATCCTATTGCAAATGTAACAGTAACAACCGCAGGTTCCGGTTATACTGTAGCACCAAACGTTACTATTTCGAATGGTACTACAACTGCAAATGCAGAGGCAACAATATCTACAGATCCTCCTGTTATAACAAACTCAGATAATTTTACTTTAAATTATTCTTCTGGTAATTTAACATTTGGTGAATTTGCTGCAAGATATCCTGGTGCTTTAGGAAACTCTATTAAAGTTTCTATGGCGGATTCTGCAACATATACCGCATGGCAATATAAAGCTCAATTCAACGGTGCACCTAGCACATCTGCTTATGTTAGCGATAAGAGTGGATCTAACGATGAATTACATATTTTAGTTATAGATGCTGATGGATCTTGGTCTGGTACTGCAGGTTCAGTATTAGAAAAATATGCATATGTATCTAAGGCATCCGATGCTAAAAATAGCGACGGTTCAACCAACTATTATAAAAACGTAATCAACAATCAATCCGAATATATTTGGTCTCTGGATCATCCAACAACAGTTGCAAGTTGGGGCGCTGAAGCAAAATCAACATCATTTGGAAGCCTGGCAGCTAACGTAACAACAACATTGAGCGGTGGTGTGTCTGGTGATAGCATCACTACAGGAAATGTCTCAACAGGATATGCATTATTCTCAAATGACGAATTGTATGATGTTGGTCTAATTCCAATGGGACCAACAACTGCGGTATCCGCTGTTAATGCTGCGATTGCTATTGCAGAAACAAGAAGAGACGCTGTAGTATTTGCATCTCCTCCATATGCAGATGTAGTTAATACGACAGGTCAAGCTGACAATATTGTTACTTACAGAAATCAATTAACATCTTCATCTTATGCGGTGTTAGATTCAGGTTGGAAGTATCAATATGATCGTTACAACGATAAGTACAGATATGTTCCTTTAAACGGTGACATTGCTGGCCTTGCAGTAAGAACAGATCTAGTATCAGATCCTTGGTTCTCCCCTGCAGGATATAACAGAGGCGTGGTTAAGAATTTAGTTAAACTAGCTTATTCTCCATCCAAAACAGATAGAGATACTCTATATAAGAGTGGTGTCAATCCTGTAGTAACATTCCCAGGTCAAGGTACATTATTGTTTGGAGATAAGACTCTTCTCGCAAGACCAAGTGCATTTGACAGAATTAATGTTCGCAGATTGTTTATTGTTCTTGAGAAGTCTATCGCAACTGCAGCAAAATTCCAGTTATTTGAATTTAACGATCCATTCACAAGAAATCAATTTAGGAATATTGTAGAACCATTCTTAAGAGATGTGCAAGGTCGCAGAGGTATTACAGATTTTAAAGTAGTTTGTGATGAAACTAATAATACAGCCGCAGTCATAGACAGAAATGAATTTACTGCAGATATTTTTATTAAACCATCAAGAGCTATTAATTTTATTCAGTTAAATTTTATAGCAACAAGAAGCGGCATTTCTTTCGAAGAAGTTGGCGCTTAATAGGAGATCCAAATGGACGTATCAGCATTTAGAAGTAAATTATCTGGCGGCGGCGCAAGACCGAATCAGTTTGAGGTAGAAATTAGATACCCAACTGTTCTCGGTGGCATAGCCGGAGACATGGGAAGATTCCTAATAACTACTGCAGAACTACCTGGGCAAACATTAGGAGTTACTCCTGTTTATTACAGAGGTCGTTTAATTAAATTGGCAGGTGATAAGGAATTTGCTCCTTTTAGCTGTTCTATAATTAACGACACTAATTTTACTATTAGAAACGCATTAGAAAATTGGATGAATTATATTGAGGATAGAGTTACCAAAGCAGGCGAACAAAGTCCACAAAAATATCAATCTACAATAGACATTTACCAATTGGATCGTAATGGTATTCGCCTAAGACAGTATAAATTAAGAGATGCCTTCCCAGTTGAAATTGGCCCAGTACAATTAGACTTTGGTAGCAACGATCAAATCTCGACATTTGGTGCAACATTCCAGTATCAGACATTTGATATTATTTCTACACCCGCGCAAACCGCGTTAAATGCAGCTACTGGAAATCGCACTGGTGCCAGTATACCTTAATTTTTGAAAGAATTTAATTATGGCAGTTAAGCTATTTGGCTTTACCTTTGGTCGTGATGATGCAGATGATCAACCGATAACGAAGAACAAACAGGGATTCGCTACACCGATATTAGATGATGGCGCATCCACTGTACAAGCAGGCGGTTATTTTGGTACGTATGTTGACTTAGATGCAACTACGAAATCTGAGTATGAACTGATTACTCGTTATAGAGAAGCAGCATTATATCCAGATACAACCGCAGCTATTGATGAGATTTTAACTGAGGCAATTGCAGCAATTGATGACGAAGCGATTGTTAAGATTAATTTAGATATGCTTGATATCCCAGATGATATCAAAGATACTATTGAAAAAGAATTTGATACAATACTACAGTTATTAGATTTCAACGATAAAGGATATGATATCTTTAGACGTTGGTATGTAGATGGAAGATTATATTTTCAAAAGATTATTGATACTAAAAACCCAAGAAGAGGTGTTTTGGAACTTATTCAAATTGATCCTAGAAAAATTAAAAAATTACGTGAGATTAAAAAAGAGAAAGACAGAGATACAGGTGTTGATTTAATTAAATCTGTTGATGAATTTTTCGTTTATAATGATAAAGGATTAACTTATAATCCAACATATTCTAGTACTGCGAATCAAGGTATCAGGATAAACACCGATGCAATTTGTTTCGTGCCATCTGGTCTATTGGATTATGATAAGAACATAGTAATTGGGCATTTACACAGAGCGATTAAGCCTGTTAACCAATTAAAGATGATGGAAGATGCATTAGTTATTTACAGAATAGCTAGAGCACCTGAGAGAAGAATATTTTATATTGACGTAGGTAATTTACCTAAGTTAAAAGCTGAGCAATATCTAAAAGATATTATGGCTCGGTATAGAAATAAGATTGTGTACGATTCGAACACAGGTGAGATTAGAGACGATCGTAAGATGATGTCTACCCTTGAGGACTTTTGGTTACCTAGAAGAGAAGGTGGCAGAGGTACAGAGATTGATACATTAGCAGGCGGAGAGAATCTTGGCCAGATTGAAGATGTGAATTATTTTCAAACTAAATTATATCAGGCATTGAATGTTCCTTTGTCAAGAATGCAACCGCAGACAGGTATCTCGTTTGGTAGGGCGACTGAGATAACTAGAGATGAGTTGAAGTTTGCAAAGTTTGTTGGTAGATTGCGAAAGAAGTTTAATGAATTGTTTACCGATTTATTAAGAACGCAATTGTTACTAAAAGGTGTATTGACTGATAAAGACTGGTATACTATAAAGGATAAGATCCAATATAGATATACACAGGATCAGTATTTTGAAGAAATGAAAGATGCTGAGAATATGAGAAACAGAATTGATTTGTTAATGCAAATTCAACCCTTTGTTGGTGCATATTACAGTCAAGATTATGTTATGAAAAATATACTAAGAATGTCGGAAAAAGAAATTGCAGCTATGAAGAAACAGATAGATTCTGAACCTCCACCGCCGCAAATTGGTATGCCGGGTATGCCCCCAGGCCAACTTCCGCCAGGACAAGATCAGGATCAACAGCAACCGCCACAGCAATAAATAATGTAAAGGAAAAATTATGGAATCAACAGTCATTCACCACATGGTAGATAGTATTATTAATAATCAGCAAACTGATGCTATGGAAAAATTTAATGAAATCATGGCAACGAAGATTACTGATGCTTTGGATAATAAAAAAATAGAACTTGCATCTAATATAGGCAGAGAACAGGGACAAGAAGAACATGAAGAAATTTAAAGAACTTCGAGAAAAATATTTGGAAGAAAAAACCATGAGTCGTGCTGCCAAAGGCCACGAAAAATATGGTAAAGAAGGCATGCAAGCTTTATCTAAAGCTGGTAAAGAAGGCAAAGATCTAGATAAAGTTAGAGACAAGTACGACAAATATGATGAGGCTGTAATGGATACTGTTAAGACTGTTGCTAAGAAAGTTGGCAAGGCGCTGACGGGTGGTTCAGATGAAGACCAATTAAAGAACTTACAAAAGAAAATGGGCGTGCCTCAGACAGGCAAGAAACCTGTTACAAAATAAGAGAGAATTAAATGCCAGTAGTTAAAACGGTACTTAAAAAGGTTAGGCAACAAGCAGTTGTAAAAATGGTGGGCGATGGCTCATCTACAATTACTAGTGCAGATCTAAAACTTACGGATGAAACTGTAGATCAACCGAATGTGCAAATGAACATTTCAGGTATGATGTGGACTACTCCTGATGTGCTTCCTATTGTTGTTTCTCGCGGTGGTTCTAATACTTTGTATTTAAATGGTAATGATAATTGGTCGTTGACACAGATTTTTGGATTTTCAGATACATCAAATTCAAATGCTAATATAACTGTTACATTGCCAGCAAATTCTACAATTTATTTTCACCTATCTAGACCAGCAGGGTTCATTGAACCGGATCAGCAAATTTTACCAAGGTAAACGAATATGAGATTAATTAAAGAAGTAGCACAAGACTTAAATTATTTGGTTGAAGCCAAAGAAGGTGGCGGTAAGAATGTTTACATCGAAGGAATCTTTGCACAATCTGATACTGCAAATAAAAACAATCGTTCCTATGGTAAAAATATCATGGAAAGAGAAGTTGGTAAGTATCAAGATTTAATCGGACAAAAAAGATCTTTAGGTGAACTAGGTCATCCGGAGAATCCTTCTATCAACTTACATCAGGTTTCCCACCTAATCACTAGCCTTAAAATGGAAGGTAAAGATGTATATGGTAGGGCAAAAATTTTAGAAACACCAATGGGTGTTATTGCAAGAAATTTAATAGAAAATGAGGTTCGTTTAGGCGTATCGACTAGAGGGCTAGGATCGTTAAAAATGAACTCAAATGGGATTAACGAAGTGCAGGATGACTTTCATCTAGCAACCGTTGATATTGTGGCTGATCCTTCTGCACCAGAAGCTTTTGTTCAAGGCATTATGGAATCTGCAGAATGGATATTAGAAAATGGTATTTGGAAAGCAGTCCACATTGAGGCGGCGCAAAAGCAAATAAGGGCTACATCTAAGAAAAACTTGGATGAAGTTAAGTTAAAAATATTTGAACAATTTGTTAATCAATTGTCTAGGTAACTAGAATTATAAATATCAATTGAAGAACATCAATACATTTAGGAGACACTAATGTCAGTAGAAAGTAAAGTTAAGGAATTGCTAGAAAAAGTAACAGCAAAAACTTCAGTTATTGAGGAAGAAGCTGGTCCTATGGTTCCTACCAAGCAAAAAGATTCCACAATTAAAGCTGCCAACTCTGGCGATAGTAGTCAGCCAAGACAAGGCGATTCGCAGGACGCTTCTCACGAAGACCGCGAAGAAACTGCAGTTAATCAGGGAGCAATCACTGCAAAAGGTATTTCTAAAAATACTATTGCAATGAAAGGTTCTGTTGGTCAAGCACCAAACTTCACAACAGTAAAAGATCTAAGTCAGATTCCTCAAAATACAGGTATTCATGAAGAAGAAGTTGAAGAAGAAAACCTTGAAGTTGTGGCTGAAGAAGAGGAAGCGGAGAATCAAGAAGAAGAGTCAACAGAAACTATTGTTGAACCTATTGATCTTTCTCCAATCTTCGGTGATGATTTGTCAGAAGACTTTAGAGAAAAAGCAACATCCATTTTTGAAGCAGCAGTTATTGCTCGCGTTAACAACGAAATGGAAAAAGTATCAGAAGCATTAGAAGAAAAATATGCTGAAGAATTTACGGAATACAAAGAAGGCGTTGTAGAAAAAATTGACGCTTATCTCAACTATGTTGTTGAGAATTACTTAGAAGAAAATAAATTGGCTGTCGAGAGTGGTCTTCGTTCGGAAATCGCCGAAGACTTCATGTCAGGTCTAAAGGCTCTATTCAAAGAACACTACATTGAAGTGCCCGAAGAAAAATATGATGTAATTGGTGAATTGCAAGACAAAGTAACAGAGCTGGAAGAAGGACTTAACAGTCAGTTGGAAAACAATGTTAATTTAAATACCGAAGTAACAGATCTAAGAAAGAAACTTATTATTAAGGAAATGTCTAAAGATCTAGCAGATACTGAGGCTAACAAATTAGCAAAACTTCTAGAGGGCGTAGAGTTCGATAATGCAGATTTCTATAAAGAAAAGGTATCTGTTATTAAAGAAAATTATTTTCCCCGCGACGCTATTGTAAATAAAGAAACAGCAAAGCAAGCGCTAATAGAAGAAACCGCACCGACTGAATCCTATTCAGGCAATGATGTTGTTTCAACTTATGCACAAGCCTTATCAAGATCAATCAAAAGAGCATAACTTATAAATAACTATAAGTTCAAACAGTTACCAACAAGGAGACATTAAATGTTTTTATCAGAGAATATTCAGCAAAAGTGGTCAGCCATTCTGGATCATCCAGACCTGCCACAAATCAAGGACAACTATAAGCGTCAAGTTACAGCTGTATTGTTAGAGAATCAAGAAAAATCTTTACGTGAAGAGCGTCAAGCATTGTTCGAGACTCCAGCAAACAACATTAGCGCAACTGCCGGTATTGACAAGTATGACCCAATCTTAATCGGTTTGGTTCGTCGTGCTATGCCTAATCTAATGGCTTATGACATTTGCGGTGTTCAACCAATGACTGGCCCAACAGGTTTGATCTTCGCAATGAGATCAATCTACAAAGATGAGCGTAATGATACTACTAACAGAGTAGAAGCATTGTTCAATGAAGCCAACACTTCATTCTCTGGTTCACTACCAGGTACAGCTTCAACTCCTGCACATTCTGGTTCTAATCCAGTATTTGGTACATACACCACAGGTAATGCTATTTCCACAGCAAGCATGGAAGCAGCAACAACATTCAATGAGATGTCATTCTCAATTGATAAGACTACAGTTACTGCTAAGTCACGTGCTTTGAAGGCAGAGTACACTGTTGAATTGGCACAAGACTTGAAAGCAATTCATGGTCTTGACGCAGAAGCAGAATTGTCCAACATCTTGTCACAAGAATTCATGTTTGAAATCAATCGTGAAGTTGTTAGAACAATTTATCAAGTTGCAAAAACAGGTTCACCTGCAACAGCAACAGCAGGAACATTTGACTTAGATATCGACTCTAATGGACGTTGGTCTGTTGAGCGCTTCAAAGGTTTATTGTTCAACATTGAGCGTGATGCTAATCACATTGCACAAGATACTCGTAGAGGAAAAGGTAACTTCATCGTTTGTTCTGCAGACGTTGCAAGTGCATTAGCTATGTCTGGTGTTCTGGACTATACCCCAGCTTTGTCTACAAACTTAAATGTTGACGATACAGGTAACACATTCGCAGGCGTATTGAACGGTCGCTATCGTGTTTACATTGATCCGTATTCTGCAAACCTCGGTTCTGCTAATCAGTTCTACATGGTTGGTTATAAGGGTTCTAGCCCATATGACGCAGGTATGTTCTACTGTCCATATGTTCCTTTACAAATGGTTCGTGCTATCGATCCTAACAGCTTCCAGCCAAAGATTGGCTTCAAGACACGTTATGGTTTGATTGCTAACCCATATGTGACATCTAGCTCTTCTTTATCAGATGCGGATGGAGACAGATTTACAGCAGGTCGCAACCAATACTATCGCAAGACTAAGGTAGTGAACTTAATGTAATTAAGTAGCCGACATAGATCGGAATTTAAAAGGGGGAAGCAATTCCCCCTTTTTCTATCTTTGCACAGGCTATAAATATATTAGATAACAAGGAAGCGTATGTATACTGCAAACATCAACAATCTACAAAATAATTTTTATAATTCATTACCTAAAACGTATGATTATTTAAGACCGAACGCATTTAGATTTGGTGTTAAAGATATACCTAATGTTTCTTTTACTTGTCAATCCGCAAACATTCCAGATATACAACTTGGATATGCGGTTCAACCTACCCCGTTTGTTGATATTCCTACTATCGGTGATAAGATTAATTTCGGTGAGCTTGCAATTAGATTTTTGATATCGGAAGATATGTCAAATTATCTTGAATTGTACAGATGGATAGTTGCTATAGGTTTCCCTAAAGACTATAACCAATTCTCAACCTTTGTAAAAGATAGGCCAAGCAGATTCCCGTTTATAACAAAATTGGATGGTACTTCAGAGATTTTGGCATACTCGGATGCAACTTTAACGATTTTAGACTCGACAAACACAGCAAAAGTAAATATAATATTTAAAAATCTGTTCCCTACATCATTGTCCGCCTTGGACTTTGATATAGCATCAGGAAGCGTAGAATATTTTACGGCGATAGCATCGTTCAAATATACTATTTTCGAAGTAGAACCCTTATAATATAACTTGGAGTTATTATGAATACAAAAAAGAAAATTACACCAATGGCTTTGCCGAAGGTGCCTGCATTGCCTAAAGTGCCAACAACACTAACGCCACCAGCAAATCCAAATGAGAATAAATTAGAAGTCAAATTAGATGACTTGCGAAAAGAAAAACTCTTCATAGCAACTCCTTGCTATGGCGGAATGTTAACGGAAGCGTATTTCCGTTCAACAATTAGATTATTAACATTCTGCAATCAACATCAAATCCCAGTAG
>Ga0247840_10006309_pt1 | contig 17197 bp, 19 predicted proteins | sample LaCruzMarch2015__FD_192404 | JGI IMG/M metagenome (GOLD analysis project Ga0247840, IMG submission 192404) | Freshwater microbial communities from meromictic Lake La Cruz, Castile-La Mancha, Spain - LaCruzMarch2015_17m | ecosystem: Environmental > Aquatic > Freshwater > Lake | place: Spain... | reverse complement strand
ATATGTTGTGTTAATTGTTTTGCATCATATGATAAATTACCATCTAATAAATCTAAATATGCATCAACACCATATGACCTAAGGGCATTTAACACCTCTATTGCAATACTACTATCTTCCTGTTTGTGGGAAATAAATACTTTCATGGTAGCACCTCTATAATATGAAAATTATACATACATAATACTACAAATTTCTTGCAATGTAAACATTTTTTTCCACAAATGTAGTTATTAATGCTATATTATCAGTTAACTTGAAGGAAATAAATAATGGGAATCCTTAGAAAGATTTGCGTTTATTCTTATTTATGTAAGAAAGCTAGTTTCAATTATATATTATTTTTTTGATAGTATGTATGTTTAAAAAATATACCAAAGGAGAATGACAATGTAAAAATAAGAATACAACAGGACTGCAAAAAAAACTAGCATATATGCCTTTTAGGATGAAATTTAAAGTGGAGAACATATAAATATGGAAAATGACAAGAGGGGTGGGTACGTTCTAATAATTGAAGATAGATCAAATTATGAAAGTTAAATGAGATATTTCAAAAGCCTATCTTTCATTTTATTTCTGAAAATGTTAAGATGAGTGTAACTTGCACTAATTTTTACACCTTTGCCTTTTTTGACTACAAATAATTAAATCCACTAAAGTACTATAAAAATATAACACACAACTTTCAAATGAAGGTTGTGTGTTTTTGTTTTCATGTATTAATATGCTTTAGCATATCTGAAACAAGGTTTATAAGCATTTGTTTTGATGATGGGGATTTATCTTCAATGAGTTGCATCCATTGTTGGTCAAGGTCATTAGTGGATTTAATGGTGTCAACTGTGAAATCAGCAACTAAATAGTCAAGGGTAACGCTTAAACAATTTGCAATGCTAATAAGGTTTGTTAGATTAACACCACGAGAACCATTTTCAATTTGGCATAAATATGTGGTTGATAAATCAATTTTTTCGGCTAATTGTTCCTGTGTTAAGCCTAAGCTTTTACGTTGTTGCTTAATTCTGTTTCCAACAAGTCTTAAATCATAATTCATTGTAAGCACCTCAAAAAAATAAAATCACTACTATATATTACTATGCATCTGCATAAATAATAATCTACATAATGCAAATACATATTGCATTATGTAGAAAATCATGGTAAAATTTATTATATTGTCCAGTCTTGCATGTTAGCAAGACACTATACATAAAAAATAAACAGAAAAGCGAGGAGAAAAAATTATGGAAAACAATTTCAATGAGCAAAATGCACAGACACAAGTGGTGGAAAGTAAGCAAAAAAAAGCATGGTATAAAAAATGGTGGAGTATATTAATAATGGTTATTGTTGGAATAAAGATAATAACAGCACTATTTGGTGGTAGTGGCAGTGATAAAACATCAACAACACCTGTTGCAACAAAAAGCCCACAAGCAACAGTAGAACCTAATAAGTCGAGTTCAGAAAAGCCTACTGCAAATAAATCAACCGAAGCAAAGTCTAATGTATCTAATGAAAGATCCCCTGCATTCTTATATGAAGCATTACAAAAAACAGAGACAACACCTTTCACTTTAACTGAAAAAGCAAAAGTCTTTTTAAAGGAAAATCCAAGCCTATTTTCAACAAATGTTACAGCTATTCCATTCTGTCTACAAACAGCCATTGTATAATGCCTAAAATAGCCGTGTAGTTTGCCAGTTATACCTACAAGGACGGCATGGCGCCAGTGGGAGTCATGCCGTCTATATTAGTATTTTGAATTATTCATCAAGATTTTTCGTGTTTGCTCATATATATCCTGCTCTGTCCATTCGTGAAAATCGTCAGGTTCAGTGCTAAACTGTGCTAAAATTTCGGCTTCTTTGGCTTTGGATATACATAAGCCATTTCTTCGCATTTCGGAGATATAACGCTTATCTATAACCATTATGGTAACTCCCCCTCTATCACAAGCTTCACCATATGGTCATCAATAAGTTTCCTTGCCCGTTGAGCTGCATAAAGCATACAGTGGGTACAGAGCTTATTGATTGCTCTCGCAGATCCAGCAGAGTATTTATACACCTCATCAATTGCTTTCTCGGTAAAAACCTCACGATCACAGCCTGCATATTCCATGTGTCTTGAAATGTATTCACCTACTTGTGCTCTATCATACTGTGGTATTTCACATTTTATATCTATTCTTTGACGAATTGCCGCATAACGTAAAAGCTTGAATTTATCCCACAACTCATTCTGTCCCACAAGAATTAACGCCATAGGACTCATTGAATCCATCTGATAATTCAATAGAAAGCGTATTTCCTCAAGTGTCTCCTTATCAAGCAAATGAGCCTCATCGACTATAGTTACCACATTCTTGTGATGAACGCCACGTATTATTTCTAATTCTTTATGAAGCTGCCTTTTAGCATCTCCACGATAAAACTTCGCTTCTACTCCAAGTTGCTCCAACAGGCTTTTGTAAAACCATCTCGGCGTTAACTTTGAATCCGATAGATACAAAAAAGTATATTTTGAAGGATCTAAAACGGATGAAAACTTTCTAATTGTTGTAGTCTTTCCGCAACCTACATCAGCTGTTAAAATTGCGAACAATTGTTTTTCTGCTGCATATGTAAGCCTACCGAGCACTTCCTCTAGCATTATTGAACGATATAGCTCATCAGCTGGTATATCTCTTGTGAAAGGTGCTGCTTTTAAATCAAAAAACTGTTCTATCAATCTTCAGCACCTCCCATATTGCGATAATTAACAGCTATGGATTTTCTGGTGCGATGTGTTATATTTGATTGATTAAGACCATCTAACATTCTTGATGTCTTAGCATCTATGCCTGTTAAAGATGTAGGCATTTGTGCCTTTACTCCGCAATTTTCACCTATCTGCAATATCTTCACTTTAAATGGTTGCTTATCTTTATGCCTAATTTCTATTTCATCCGTCCAAAGTGGGTCATAATACACATCGACCTTTCGACCAATCAAATCCATTCCAACCTCGTAGTGTTTGCCTTCAAAACTTATACACCCTGTTTTATCAACCTTTCGCTCGGTTGTGTGTAAAAATGCATCTGCACAAATATCTGCATCAACATAATTAATTGATCTTGTATCCGTTTTGAAAGCTATTTCGGGTGAAATATTCCCAAGTGATGAATGAGGCTTTTTGTGATAGTACTCGCTTATCCAAACATTCAATAAATTGTTAAGGTCATCAAGCGATTTTGGATTTGAAAGTGCCGCCTCTGCAATGAATATATCAAGATGTTTGTTAAAAGATTCAATTTTACCTTTTCCCTCAGGGTGATAAGGCTTAGCATGATAAAGCCGTATTCCAAGTTTAGCACATGTTTTAGAAAGCCACTCTGATGTGTATTGTTTTCCGTTGTCAACATATATGCTATCTGGCTTACCGTAACGCATTATTGCTCCTCGGAGACTATCCTCTATAATATCCACTTTTTGGGTTTCGTAAAATTGTGCATGGACGATAAATCTTGTAGCATCATCAATAAATGCCGATAAATACACTTGTTTCTTTTCTCCGTTATTACCTATTGATAAATATGGGCCATACTTAATATCGCCTTGATAAAGCATACCTCTATGTGGTTTTTGAAACCTTCTGGACGCAACACCTTTTTTGGTGTATAGCTTCATCTGTTTTGAGCCAAACCCACGATTTAATAAATGCCCCTGCAATGTACTGCGTTTTATCTGCCCTGGTTGCGCTAATCCTTCCAGTTCGAGTATTGTAATTATCTGTGGCACACTACGGGATGGAAGTTCACGTCTTAAAAGTATTGCTTCATCAACAATTTTATCCCAATTCGGCAATAAATTGTGAAGTTTACCGTTTCGTTTCTTGGGTTTCAATCCTTCAAAACCGTTCTTCTCGTAATGTTCCAAATATCGCCCTATTGACCGCAGCGATATTTCATATTTTTTGCAGAGTTCCTTTTTAAGATGTGAAACCATTGCAACATCAATACTGTCAGAAAGCAATGATGATATAATTTCCATACGCTTTGCTGCAATATCTTCTGAGTTTGTCGTCTTGCTCATAGTAATTAAATCTCCCTTCGAAATTAAGTGATTTAATTTTACTATGAAATAATATTTGACAAAATGCAAATCGGGTGTGTGAGATTTATATAGTTGCAGAAAGCCAGCTACCAGAATTGACGAGCAGTTGCGTTATTCGCCTTAGCCAACCTTTACCCTTGCAACGCATATTATCGATGATTGACGAATAATTCATAAGGTTAATTGTATTGTTGGAGACTTCTATTTTAAGTGCAGTCAATGCACATTCTATATACGAAATGCTATCATCAAACCACTTAAGCCATCTTTTTATTGTGGAGTTTTCGGCAGGACATTGATCTGAAACTTCATCAAGTACCGGCTCAATTACTTCAGAACCATAATGCTTAAATGGTTGAATAAAATTAGGAAGTTCCGAATGAATTTTGCTACATGATTGGCATATCAAACGTCTAATTCTATATATTTGCTTTCTGCCATCATCGTTGATAACAGTGCGATTCTTACTATCTTTTACCGATAAACAACAGTTGCAAAATGGACAATATGAAACGTCGTTGCTTTTTACATAAAAAATATTGTTATTACTATTGAAAATGAGCTCATAATGTGATATTATTACCATGATTTTTTTGATGCCAAGGTGTGTGAGAATGTCCTGACCGACAATCATGCCTTGGCGTTTTTATTTTCACCTCTGTATTATGTGGTATGATGACATTATACAGAGTTATTTTCGGCATTTCAAGCCGTCATTTTTTTGACATTTAAACATAGCAAAAACAATCTGCTTACAAAGGCAATTCAAGGGTTGACCCATATAAAATGGCTTATGGACTTATGCCTTCTCACTCTGTTGCTGATAAATCCGTAAAGCAAATGTATATCAATGGGCATTTTTGTTACGTCCATAAATTTGGTGTTATTACAAATGGTTTGGGTATTGTTCGTCATATTGCTTTTTTAGATGATGATTTTAAAACTAAACACTCTGAACTTATTATTGATAAAAAGCTTGATTCACCTGAAGAAGATAAATCTATTGGTGATTCAACTTCTTTGAAACCTGTTTTAACTGATTTTTTTAATACTCACCCGCATTTTTTATATAGTACGTTTTTGGGTGACAGTGCATTTGATAAATGCACTCATTATACATCCTTAAAAGATGATTATAATTTCAAAAAAGTATTAATCCCACTTAACAGCAGAAACAGAAGCAACTTAGATCCTGTTAGTTTCAACGAGTACGGTTATCCTCTTTGTCCAAATGATAAAAATCTTGCTATGAAATATTGTGGAATAACAAAAGCAAAAGGACGTAGCGACCGTATTAAATGGACTTGCCCAAAAGTCAGTATACAAAAAGGTAAGCATATTTGCTCTTGCGAAAATCCTTGTAGCAAAGCTTCTCGTGGCAGAACCACATATACTTACAACAACCAAGATTTTCGAATGTTACCAGGAATTGTGCGTGATAGTGACGAATGGAACACTCTGTATAAGAAAAGATGTGTAGTCGAGCAAGCCATTAATCATCTGAAAACAAATATGTGTGTTGCTGGTAGAAAATCACGCAACTTATCTACCACAAAGGCAGATTTGTTACTTGCTAGCATTGCTCAATTATTCACTGTTATTCTAGCTGACAGTCTTAAATTTCCAAAACTCATTAGAAGTTTAAAACCACTAATAGCATAGACTTGATAAAATACAATACTTTTTGTGTGAAGTCTCTTTTTCGCACCCTTTTTTATGCTTCTTTCACATCTAATTTATCGAATTTGGAAACATTTGTATTTTCGTTTCTTTTTTCTACATTTCGCAATTACCTATAAACAATAATTCAAAGCACTTATTCAAATTTATATAAGGAGTTGCTACCATTATATTTGAAGCTGCTATGGGAGTAATTTCTACACAGTTACTGTGTATATAATAATTTGCATCATCACTCCTTGCTCCTGCATCTAACAAGCCTTTTATTATAAGGTTATCATTAAATATAGACGGTCTGGTATAACCTTTGGCGTTCATATATATGCAAAGCTCGAGCAAGTCATCATTCGCCTCACTTATTCTAAATTTGCATGGTGTTGCCATAATTCACTCATTTTTATATTTTTTTGTATAATTATCATTCTTGAGATGATATCTCCCAAAAGCAATAGACTTTGCTCGAACAAACTGGTCATTGGCTGTTCAGAATTAATTTCGTCACTTAGTCTCATTTTGGTAGGCACAGGTATTCGAACAAAAATATCCGTTAACTCTTTGAGACTACTATTAGGGTTTGACCCTATATGAACTATTTTCGCTCCCAGAAACTTTGCTTTTTTAGCTATGACGACCGGTATCAGGGATTCTCCGCTTCCCGAGCCAACGATTAAGAGATCTTTATCAGTTATGGCGGGCTCTGTTATTTGCCCTACATAATATGTGTTAATGCCCAAATGTGCAAGCCTTTTTACCATAGACTGCAGTGATAGCATCACTCTTCCGACTCCAATAAAGAAAACTTTATCTGCGGAAAGTATTGCATCAATAAGTTGCATAACAGAATCCGGATCAATTCTGCTTAATGCATCTCTGCATTCGGTAATAATTATTTCAAAACTTTCTTTAAATATATGATTTTCGTTATTCATACTTTTATTTACCCCACCCTTAAATGTTATTTGCTGTTTCGATCATTGTAATAATATTCTCTATCTTTGAATCCGCCTGAATTGTATGTGAGCCTGCTAGTATATAACCCCCGTCTTTTCCTAATATGTGAATAATTTTCTTAACATATTCTTTAACTTCTTGCCTAGAGGCTTTTGGCAGAAGCTCCTGAATGTCTATCGCCCCATGAAAACACAATTTATTTCCGAATTCTTCCTTAAGCTTGAAAGGATCCATATTAGCTGCAAGAGTCTGGATAGGGTTTAATATATCCACCCCTATTTCTATCAAATCAGGTATAATATCATATATTGAGCCACAAGAATGATACTTTAATTTAACATCGTAGCTATGAACCAACTGGCAAAACATTGCCATCCTTGGTTTTATATACTCTCTCCACATATCCGGCGAAATTAGCAGGCCCCTTTGCGAAGCTACATCATCATTATATTCAACAAAAATATATTCCCCTTTTCCTGCTTCAAGTGTGCATTTTGCGTCATCCATAATAAACTTGAGTATGTGGTCCATAATATTACATGCATATTCCGGCTCTATTGCCAAATCAATAAGAAAAGTATCCATTCCCCTCATTAATTGGGCAGTCTGGAAAACCCCTCTGCTTCTGGACCAGACAGCTTTATCTTTCCTGTCAATAATTTTTTTGTACACATTTGAATAATCCCACGCATCTACTTTAGGCCAGGGGAAACTGTCTATTTCCCTTATCGTATTTATATCTTTTAACGGCGGCTGATCTGCCGGTTCAATATAGACCTGAAAACCTGTATTAACCTGTCTGAAAGAGACATGATATATATCAACATAATACCCATTTTCATCAACAGCAATAGTCGGGTCAGCATAGAATATATCGGATGCGGAATTTTTAAACTCAGGCCTTACGGTAAATACATCCTGCCCGATCCATTCCCACATTTCTCTTTCATTCATTTGTAGTTCCTGTTTTAATTTATCAAACAACTCAGGTGCAAATCTTAAATCTATTGGAACTCTATCCGGCTGAATATGATTTATTGCACTTACTACTCTTTGTTTTGATGTCATAAGCACGTTCTCCTTTTTATTCCACAGCTAATCTCACCTTTAATAGCCCTTAGATTTTCATCAAGGGACATTCCTCTTCTAAAAAGACTTGAACTGCCTAATACCAATACATCGGCGCCGGCACACACAAGGTCAGCGATATTTTCAGTAGCTACTCTCCCGTCTATCTCAATAGGAATTTCCAGTTCTCTGTTTTTTAAATAATTATAGCAATCGTTGATTTTTTTTAATGAGTAAGAAACCTGCTTTTCACTTTCATTTCCGGCAAAACCTGGATTTATAAGCATCAAAAGAATATAGTCACACTTTTCTATTGTATATTCCAGCACTGAAATCGGTGTTGATGGCGTTAAAGCCACTCCTGCCTTAGCCCCGGATTCTTTAATTTTATTTAATAATCTATCGATATGAATTGATGACTCATACTGAAAGCAAATTCGCTGGGCGCCCGTTTTAATGATTTCATCTATAAAAAAATCATTGTTATTGACCATTAAATGCACATCAAATGGCAGGCTGGTTTTAGCTCGAAGCTGTTTAACGGTATCAAGTCCCAACGGCATACTGGGGCTGAAATACCCATCTATAATGTCTATATGAATCATATCAATATTCATTTCTTCAAGCTTATTTATACTCTGTTCCAAATTACACATATCCATGCATATCAGAGATGGTGATAGTTTTATATTTTCATTCTTGGCACTGTTGATACTTTCTGTTGAATTCGTTTTCCTTTTATTCCAGGTGGTAATTGTGTCGACCATCATTTTTCTGTTTTCTTCAGGTATTGTAATTGTATGGCTTGGCGCAGCTATAAAACCACCATTGTCACTCATTACTCCAAGTACCTCCTCCACTTTTAGTTTTACTTCCTCAGGTTTGGCAAATGTCAAATATCCTTGCGTATCAAGGCCTCCCATAAAACTCAGTTTGTTCCCGTATTTTTTCTTCCATAGAAATATGTTATTTGCCGCGGGCTGGCATGGATCAATTACATCTATGTCCATTTCTATAATATCCTGTATTATATCTTCAAGATATCCACAAGAATGATGAAAAATGAAACCTTTTTTCCTTTTCACAATACCATATAACTTTTGATATCTTGGTTTAAAAAATTTACGCCAATCCTCCGGTGAAATAAATAATCTATCCTGCATCCCCCAGTCATCTGTAAACCGGACACCGTCAGCGCCGGCATCCATTATTGTTTCAACCAGCTTCATCTGATAATTTGTTATCGTGTCAAGCAAGTGAATAAAAAGCTCTTCTTCTGTTTTTTGGCTAATCATGAATTCAATATATCCTAAAAGAAGCTGTGCACGTTCAAATAGCACTAATTCATCATAAACTATTATCAAAGTATCTCTTTTTTTATTTTCTGTAATTTGTTTTTCTAAATCTTTACGTATTTCGTGCCAATCGGTATCAGGTATTTTCAAACAATTAATATCCTTAATGTCAATAACTGGTATGTTATCTGGATAGCTGCCTTCTCCTTTATTAGATGCAACCCAATTTACACCCCAATCATCCTTACCGCCTGAATCAGGACGCACAATTATTTTAGGCCTTATGAGAGTGATACTTCCGTCATATCTATATGGAATCCATTCTGGATTATTATGTCTTATCGTTTTTATTATGTTTTCTCTGGCATTCATTGCTAAATCTCCTTCCGCATGTGCATAATTATCTTACGTTCCAATCTTGGCAGCCTGCCAGGAAATAGTACTTATTACCAATCTCTGCGCAATCCCCAACTTCGATAGACGTATGATCTATGCTGCGCGGTTTAGGTAACATTTCGCTAAAGTCCACCCTCTGATCAGTGGTCCCTGAAAACTCCCATTTAAGACCATCCTTAGACTTGATGAAAGCATAACGTCCGGTGCCGTAGCCATAGTAAGTGTTATCATATTTGAGAATATTGACAGTGTCTATTCTTGCTTTTGAACCGTCAGCGTTGGGAGGTGAAACAATATCATACTCTTTACCCATATATTCCCATTTTTGAAGGTCGTCGGAAACTAATAGCTTCAGCAAATAACATGTGGTATCCCCTTTGCCTTCATATGCTCCATAATTCAACACAAACTTGTCATTTACCTTATGTACTGCGCATGCCCAAATCTGTTTTTCCGAGTCTTCAGGCACTTCATGGATTGTACCTGCATCAGACCAATGCACACCGTCTTTAGACTTGGCCATCCATATACTTTTGTAGTTACTGTGGACAGCATGATCCTTTGTAGCTTCCACTTTTGAATACATCGAATACATGTAGAATTCTCCGTTATTCCATATCATGCAATTGTCTTACATTTTTCCCTTGGCAGGTTTGTAAATCATATTTATCCTCCTGTTTTCTTTTTTATTTTTTTATTTTTCAATAATTCAGTCAATCACACAATACGGCTTGATTTAAGCGGAGTTGTATAATTACCGTGAATTAATCGGAAACATGATTTTCATTATTTCTTCAGTATACTCTGGTATCGCACCCTTTTGCGATGCTACATAAGCGCCCATTATATTCCCGAGCCTAGCACTTTCAAAGGCATCGTTTGTTTTGCAATAATTATTTAGAAATGCTGCACTGAAGGCATCGCCTGCCCCGATGGTATCTATTACTTCAACCACATATTCCGGATAACTTTTACTTTTACCCTCATGATAAATAATGCATCCATCTTTACCTTTAGTTATACATAAAGTCTGAATGGCGTAATCCTCGGTAATTTTATTGACAAAGTTTTTTTCAGATAACAGCTCTTTATAAAGCAGTTCAGATATTAATCCTACTTCACTTTCGTTGAATTTAATAATTGAGCTGTAAGACATACTCTTTTTTATTATATGTTCAGGGTAAAACCCAAACCTGATATTTACATCAAAGAAAATATGTTTTGCGCTGACATTATCCAATAATTTATATAGCGATTCTCTTGTTACTTTGTTTCTCTGTTCTAGTGTTCCGAAACAAATAACATCTGGTTTGAACGCTTTGATTGCGTTCAATATATACTCATTTATCTCAATATAGTCATAAGCTGCATCCTCAGGTATTTTATAAGTTGGCAATCCTAATCCGGTAATTACCACTTCTGCGGTTCCTGTCCGATGCTTCGGATCCTTTTGTACAAAGGAAGTATCTATCCCTAGCTTTTTCATTTCATCAATAGCTGCATTACCCCTAGCATCTTTACCTACTCTTGTTACAATGGCAGAATTGCACCCAAGTTTTGCCATATGGGCAACAAGATTAAATGGCGCCCCTCCTATGTGTTCCTCACGATGGATTATGTCCCAAACGACCGCCCCAAAAGAAAGTGTCTTTACTACCATATTCCAGCCTCTTTTCTTATAGAAGTTCATACGTTCTCTTGACTTTTTTTATTGAAATGTTGTTGCTTGATTAAATAAATTGTTATTCATGTTTTCTAACCTCCGGTATGAATTTTGTCAATTGTTTTTAAAAATCTTGTTACGTTTTAAATGTTTTTATTTTTGAAAACACATCGTCAGACCAGAAGTTTGCCTCCAGCTTTCAGATTCCACCTCGCGATGGACACCCTTGTTCTTGGCTATGTGCTTGGCACTACTAACCTGCACTCGGGACTTTCACCCGTTAGATTGCGCCAAACAAAAAGGGTGAATCACAATTTTTATCCCAAGATTCACTCTTCGTAGATACAAATTGATATATTCTTATTTTAGTATAGCTCCTGCAGTAAGTGCATTTTCAACCTGTTCACTGAAGAAAAGATAAACTATAACCGTCGGGATACTTGCTATAACCATTGCAGCTCCTACTGGGCCAAGAATAAACACATCCCCAATTAGGGCTTCGCCAAACACGGGCATTCGGGGAACGCCGATGGTGATTCCTGTTACATAGCTGCCAACTATGGTTATTCTTATCATTTAGTAATGATTCCAGTGTAAGAACTCTTCATTGTTCCTTGAAAACTGAATAAATAGTAGCAATTGAAGAAGAAACATAGTATAATGGTTATGTAAACTAAATCATCGAGGTGTACTATGTTTCGTGAACATGATGAGCATACCCAATCCTCTTTTTTTGATGCGGACAACCTGATGACTGAACGAAGCCGCAAGCGTCTGATGAAATCCTGGGCCGTTCCCTTTTATCGGGATGTCTTCAGCAATATCGATGAACGAAAGTTTGAGCCGCTGTTCAGTCATACGGGGGCTCCGAATACTCCGGTCAATATCCTCATTTCATTGGAACTTTTCAAATACATGTTCAGTTGGTCAGATGACCAGCTGATGGACGAGTATGATTTCAATTACCTTGTCAATTATGCCGTGGGTAACCGCCAAATCGGACAGCGTCCGATGGCGGAAAAGACGCTTTACAATTTCCGATCCCGTTGCTTTCAATATCTGACGGAGCATCCTGATGAAGAAAACCCGATATTCGAACAATTCTTGACGCTATTAGCCGCATATTCGAAGTCTGCAAAGGTGAAGATGTCCGAACAGCGCCTGGATACGACCTTGTTCATGTCGAACATGAAGAAAAGCGGACGATTGTGTTTGTGTTTTGATGTTCTCGAACTTGCGGTTTCAGCGATACCGGAAAAGAAACGGCCCGAAGCACTCGCCCAGGTATTCGACCCTGAGTTCCGGAAATCACAGTTGTACAAAGCGTTGCCATCCGAAGCGGACAACCGCCTGGCTATTCTGATTGGGTTGTGCCTACAGGCGAAAGGTGTTCTGGAGCAGGAGAAAGACCACAAAAAGCTCAATGAGTACAATCGTCTTTGCCGATTTATCCAGGAACAAACCGTAATTCGTTCCGATGGATGCATTGTTCCCCGTGAAAACAAGGATATTTCACCGAGTTCCCTTCAATCCGCGTATGACGATGGAGCCACATTTCGAGAAAAGTCAGGTAGGAAGTATAGTGGATATGTCGCAGCCATATCTGAAACTTGTGGAAAGGACAATGATATTCAACTGATAACCGACATCGAAGTACGGTCCAACGTGGTCAGTGATGTTGCGTTGCTCAAGGCCCGTCAGGCGAACATCATGGCAACCGGCGCTGAACACCTTTATGTAGATGGGGGATTTCATAGTGCCAGTGGTGCGGATCAAGATGAAAACCTGAGTATTCACTACACGAATATGAGCGGAACGCGTCCCAACAAGAAGATGGATGCCATGGAATTTGATTTCGATGATGAAAAGCATATCACTCAATGCCCTGCAGGGAATTCTCCGGTCCGCAATCATGTCGGAAGTGGGCAAACCAGTGCTCATTTTGAACTTGATGGATGCCAAACCTGTCCGATGAAAGACCGGTGTCCTGTAAAGTTTCAAAAGAAAACCGCAGTTGTCCATCTTTCCCTGAAGAATGTTCGTGCAGCAGAAATCCGGAAAGACACAGATTTGAACCTTGTTGAATACACCAGCATGCGTGCCGCCATTGAAGGAACTAATTCCGCTCTGAAGAGAACCGGGATGGCAAAGATGAAAGTCAGGGGCCAACTCAAGTGTAAAGTGACGGCTATTTTGATGGCAACAGCCCAAAATACAAAGCGCCTCATCCTATACTGGAAGGAAACGAAGAAAAACGAGAAGTTATCCACAGCCGGATTGAGGCCGCTGGCATGGTCGAGTTAGGGATAAGTCTGCCCATATGCCTGAAATCGGCAAGATGGGCAAGCAATACAGGTCTGTATAATGCCCAAAAACTGAATACACCAGCGAATTCGAACTCGAAAACACCCAATTGCTACCATTTTCAGTTTTCAAGGTTCGGTTTAGGAAAATATAAGCGCGAAATTACATCGGAATCAGTAATAATCTCCTATTTCATTATTTAACGCGGAATCGGCAGTCATGGTGTCATATCCCATAAGGTCAGGCTCTCAACTTTGGCCTCTCCGTCTTTTGAGAACAGAGCGATCCCCTTGCTGCGCTCCAGGATGGGATAAATCCTGAAATTTATTGTGCGTCTTCCATTGGCAAATATTTCGACAACTGACTTATCTAGAAAGATATCCAATTGCAGTTTTTCACCTTCACCAAGCTCAAGCGGGGCTTCACAAAGGGCAACTGTTCTTTGAACAACAGGCGATATTTCAGGTATTCCGAATCTTTGATATTCAACTCCAAGATCAAGCGATGACCTTCTTAGGTCGACACGAATCAATTTATTCACAGCATCATAGTAGATTCCAGTCTCCTCCAGACCATCACCGCTTGAACGAACCTTAACTCCACATAGCGGGGAAGTACCGACATCGATTGTCAACTGAAGCTCAAGGACGTCACCTGTAAAGCCTTCAAGATTTAGCTCTTCCAGAGGTCTTAAGTCAATATTTTTCCGTGTACGCCTGTTTTTCCTTAACTTCAGTATCTCACTCACTGGTTGGGTTGACAGCAGACCATCCTCCCGAAGTGTCAGTTCCCAGGGTACAGACATCACGCCAGACCACCCGGCAGCCCGTTGGCTTTTTTTATCTCGAGCCTCATTGATCCATCCTATATGTATGGTGCGCCCATCTGGGATTTTCGAAACGATAGAACCACAAGTTCTCGCAGCAGGCAGACTGATGCGATCGTGGTACTCGGGTATAAATACATTGTTATTATAGACTCCGGTATAATATTGAGTTCCAAATATATGACTAGCAAATAGGAGCACATGCTTATCTTGAAGCGCAAAAAAGCAGGGCACGGCACAGTCCTCCTTGGGGATAGTCCATTTTCTGAGCGATTTATAAAAGGGCCCAACAAATTCCCAATGAATAAGGTCGGCGGATTTGAATAGATAGGTAATATCTCCTTCATCAAAGTTATACTCTATTTCACCGTCAAAAGACTTATAAGCAAACCAGTTGCCTGAAAGGGTATACCAATAACCATTATCCTTCCATGGTTTGGCTGGATCGAACACTTTATATTTGCCATAATCAGCATGATCTGGGCCAGGCTGTGGTATGACGGGATTATTAGGATGTCTTTTCCATTTCAGCAGCAATGGGTCACTGATATCTTCCGGTACAGCAAGACAAACTCCATCCGGTTTCCCAAAATAAATGATCATTGGTGATCCATTGTCATCAAAAAATGCATGTCCGCTGAAGACTCCCTGTCTGTCATAGCTATCCGGTAGTGGTTCCAGGATGATCGGATGGATTTCCCAATTGACCAAATCTGTGCTTGAGGCGTGCCCCCACATGATGTTGTCCCAATAGGCACCGAATGGATAGGCCTGATAAAATATGTGATACCTCCCCTTCCAATAGATAAGACCGTTGATATCATTCATCCAGCCTGTTGCCGCGAAGTGATAAAGAGGCCTTTGGGGATCATTTTCATAAAGAGTTTTAATGGCTTGATCATCGCTATTTCTTAACAAACCTTCTACCTCGGCAATTCTTACATCCAACGATTCATATTCTTTCATTCCATACCTCCACATTTTTATACTTATAATAGGCTTGACATGTATATAATCCCCGGAAATCTCGCATTACCCCGAAAAAATCTTTCTTTATGTAATGTCCAACATCCTCATATAAAACATCATAAAAATCGCGTTTTAACATTTTGTCTCCCTCTTTCTTATCTGTACTTTCATTTACGTTTATGGGCACCTAAAAACCCTAATTTACCTTAGCTTTAACTGGATTGATCCAGAAATTGTAGAGTACTTTTAAAAAATCATCTGCATAGTATATTGCTTATTATTCTTCTGTGCCTTTAGTGCCCTCTGTCTCATCAATTATTTCGGCAGCAGAGTTTTTCTTTTTATTTTTCAGTATAATTGTCACTGCACCGCCGATGAGCACCAAACCTGCAGCAACAATCCCTATTATAAGTATTGAATTGTTTTTATCCTTATCCTTATCCTTATCCTTATCCTTATCTTTATCCATATCATTGTCATCAGCACCCGGAGCCTTTGAGGCTGTCACGCTGGCACTCTTGGGCATAGTCATTGCACCTGCTAGTATGGTCCCGGTAGGAGCGAGTGTAGGCTTTGTCATTGGCTTTGGGGTGGCTCCCGGATTTGCCAGCATCTCCTGTATATCATCAGCAGAATATTCACCCTGCAGCAGCATTACATCATCTACATATATCTCGGTAGTATTGGAGTCAAAGCATATGGTGATTGGATCCGGGTCAGATAGGAGCTCATCTGTGACCTCCATAGTACCGACCATCAATGTCCAATCAGATGCCGCAATTACTTTCGGAGCAACAATGCCCTTGTTTTTATTCCCGCCCCATCTGTAAATCAAAGATATCTTTCCATTATTTCCGCTCTCATCAGCAGCATTAACCAGCTTTACAAAGCATGCTACGGTATAAATATCCTCCCCGCCTGCTTTTAGTTGGCTGGTGATATCCAAAGCAGGAGATGTCCATCGTTGCTGTCTGGCTCCTACTTTCAATGAGCTTTTCCCAGAATGTGCTGCTTCTGTGGTAACATCCATTGAGAATTCGCCGGCAAATTTCTTCCAATTGCCTATGCCGCTTTCAAAACCGCTGTCCGCTACGGGGGAATAAGGTTCCCTTCTGCTGCATGCACGCCAAATGACGTATAAATGCAAAACGTCAAAAGCATGATTATACATAATAAAGCCATTTTCTTTCTCATATTCTTAACCCCTCAATTTTTTAATTAATTATAGTGTATTTAAATTTATTTGTATATATCATATAATATTGTTCAAAAATTATTAATAGGGCATCTCTAAAAACCCATTAATAGTGAAATTCCTCCACGCATTTTTGTCGTGTTCTATTGCTTCATCCATTCCAACTTTTTGTTCTACAGATTGAAACCAAACACCGTCCATTGCTCACGCAGTTTTTGGGTATGAAATAATATTTGACAAAATGCAAATCGGGTGTGTGAGATTTATATAGTTGCAGAAATCCAGCTACCAGAATTGACGAGCAGTTGCGTTATTCGCCTCAGCCAACCTTTACCCTTGCACCGCATATTATCGATAATTGATGAATAATTCATAAGGTTAATTGTATTGTTGGAGACTTCTATTTTAATTGCAGTGAGTGCACATTCTATATACGAAGCGCTGTCATCAAACCATTTAAGCCATCTTTTTATTGTGGTATTTTCGGCAGGACATTGATCAGAAACTTCATCAAGTACTGGTTCAATTACTTCAGAACCATAATGCTTAAATGGTTGAATAAAATTAGGAAGTTCCGAATGAATTTTGCTACATGATTGGCATATCAAACGTCTAATTCTATATATTTGCTTTCTGCCATCATCGTTGATAACAGTGCGGTTTTTACTATCTTTTACCGATAAACAGCAGTTGCAAAAAGGACAATATGAAATGTCGTTGCTTTTAACATAAAAAATATTGTTATTACTA
>Ga0247840_10006306_pt1 | contig 17200 bp, 19 predicted proteins | sample LaCruzMarch2015__FD_192404 | JGI IMG/M metagenome (GOLD analysis project Ga0247840, IMG submission 192404) | Freshwater microbial communities from meromictic Lake La Cruz, Castile-La Mancha, Spain - LaCruzMarch2015_17m | ecosystem: Environmental > Aquatic > Freshwater > Lake | place: Spain... | reverse complement strand
AGCGCTCAGTTCTCCGTAGAAATCCGACAGTCATTCATTTCTTGATAACGGTGGTTTCATGCCATAGCCCATGTGTGGTCGATGGTAATGATACCGGTCTAAGAATGATTCTACCATAGAGGTACATACAGGGAGCTGATCAGGTCTGTATTTGATCCAACCTAAGCATTCTTTCCGTACGGTTCTGTTAAAACTTTCAATATAGGATTGTTCGTTTTTCCTGTATGGTCTGGATATCCTATGACGATCACAATAGTCTCGTACGTGATTCTGAAATTCTTCTTTAAACTCCGGACCGCCATCCGTTTGTATAAGAGAAACATGACTATGAAATCGTCTCTCCATACATTGCTTGAGAAATTGATAGCCGAATGATGCGGTGAGTGCAGGAGCAACGAGGATATCTGCTTCTTTGGAATAAATATCCACCGCAGTAAAGGCATACAGATATCCAAAATCAATCGTATCCATCTGGATGACTTCTTGAGGGTGGGATGCAATAGGAATTGGTCCACGAGCAACATTTTTGTTCCACCTGCTCTTGATGATCAATTTTTCTTTGAGAATTTCATAGATCTTCGGGACAGAAAGCGAAACATGGTGTTCCTTTTCAAGGAAATATGCAATCTTCTGCCCACAACATTCATATTCCCGTTCCCGAATCTCCCAGATCCACCGTTTTAGTAGGGAATCTACTTGCCGATGAATACGAGGCACTTTCTTTGCCTGATCATATCGTTCAAGAAACCCAAGGATTCCATACTGTTCAATTCCCCGAATCCAGAGGATGATGGTCTCTCTGTGTTTTCCTAATTGGTGAGCAATGTGTGTCTTTGGGATCCCTTGCTCATGAAGTTCCCAAGCGATGGTGATGAGAGTGTGATTAGTCATGTCCATGATTGTACATGGACTGTCGGATATTTACGGAAACATTGCGCGGAGCCCGTATCATCCGTTTGACGCCAGTGATACAATACTGATGAAAATCCTATGCACGCATATTTCACAGCATCCATAGTCGGAAAAAAACATTATCTTGAGAACTATCTTGCAATCATACAGATTCTCAAATCTCAGAATATCACCGTCACATCAGACCACATCATCAATACCGACGAGTCCACAATACATTTTGAAACGAAAAAAGAACGGCTCAATTTCCATAAAAATCTTGAACACTGGATTAATAAAGCGGATTTTATGGTTGTAGAGGCGACATTTCCCAGCATCAGCGTAGGCTATGAAATTGCTCTTGCCCTCCATGTGAGGAAACCAATTCTCGTGCTTTACAGCCAAGGAAACCCTCCTTCTCTTATCGATAATAACGAAGAAGAGCGGTTAGTATGTGAAAAATATGCTCTTTCAACACTCAAAGAAACGATTGTTGATTTTATCAAATATGTTCAGGGAAGCACGGACACCAGATTTACATTCTTTATCACATCAGAAATTGCCCAATATCTTTTAAAAGTTGCAAAAAAACAAAGACTCCCAAAATCTGTGTACCTTCGCAACCTCATCCTTCAGGATATGAAAAAAATAACGTAGGATCTTGAGTCTTTGACTCTAAATCTTCGACTGAGCTTTCTCTTCGAGGCATATCTGTGATGCATCGACAAATCACTGTATCTTTTTTATACTCTTCTGACACAGGGCAATAGAAAAAACATATGAAATCATATTCCCCGCTCAAATTCGGAGGGGGAATTTTTTCTTTTTTTATGACATCATGTAGCGTATTTATCGACACACACAGAAAATTCTGGGGTTCCATGGTAAAAGAAACATGGGGGCAATTAAGCCTAACGGAAAAACTTGCATGGTTTTTCTTCCTCAACCAAACCATTGCCATCATCACCCTGATTGAAATAATCCTTTTAAAAAAATAACAATTTCACTTGACAAACATTTCCTTTTCACAGTATAGTGATGATGGCTTGTGTGGGAAGATGAAACTATTTTCCTCCACAAAAATCTCATCTATGAGGTATTCTCCCCGACGTATCGTCGGGGAGGAAACAGGACTATTACGTATTTGTTGCCCGAGGGCAATGAATCAGTCCAACCAATTACTATAAAATTGGGGAAAATACTTCACCTTACACACAGCCGAGATTATTCGAAAACCTATTCTTCTTCATTTTTCTATTCCCATTGTTCTTGTGATATTCCGTTGATATAATCAATTCGTGCCCTTCTAGCTCAACGGTCCGACGCTTCGACTTCTACGTCGGAGTAGAGCGACGGTTTTGCTCAACTGGCAGTTTCCGATACGCCGGTTGACGGAGAGGATTACTGCCAGTTAGTCCGCCGAAGTCCTGAGCGTGTCGAAGGACGAAGGAGGATAAATAAAATAAAATAAGCCGACTTAGCTCAGTGGTAGAGCAACTGTTTTGTAAACAGTAGGTCGTCGGTCCGAATCCGACAGTCGGCTCAATATACACGTCGGCTTGAAATACTGGGATAAACCGCTGACGTCAGTTCGATTCTGACTGGAGGCTCTAAAATCACGTAGGCATACAAGACCACCTCTTGTGAAGCTACAAGATCACCTCTTTAGAAGCTAATTTCTTGCTGATGATCTCTTTTTCCAGTGGAGTACCGGAAAACAGCCGGTACCAATCAAAAAGCACACGCGTTTTGAGATGATAATACACATATTGTTTCCATTTCTTCTTCTCTACCCAACCGGCAGATAGGAGCGTCTTCAAATGATGGCTCACCAGATTTTGAGGATAATCCAGATTTTCCGCTAGTTCATGAAGCGGAAAATCTTTAAATGCCAGAAGATACAAAATGGACAAACGTAAAGGATGAGCAATCCCCTCCATCCTTTTAGCAAACGGTTTCACTTTTTCTTTCAAACGAACGCCGGTAATCATACTATTATTATATCATTGTCCAGAGATGGTAATTCCGATATAATTTAGAACGTATGTTGCTGGGATGGCGGAGTGGACAATCGCAACAGTCTGTAAAACTGTCGCCTTAACGGCTACCCAGGTTCGAATCCTGGTCCCAGCACTTCGACAAGCTCAGTGCTTTAGCGCTGGGATTGTCAAATTTAAACCAGGATGAGAAGTTTATGGTGAGCTTGTCGAACCAAATCCTGGTCCCAGCACTCAATGTTTTATTTTCTAAGCAACTAAATATCTAATCTTCTAACTAACGCAATCTCCTTTTCCCCTCTTGACGAATATTCTCTAACTTCTTATAGTTAAAAAATATGGATAATGAAAAAAATGATTCCCAAACCCAAGAAGAAAGTTCAATGATTTATGTCGTCGGTGCCATCATCGTCGTGGCAATCATTGTGGCAGCGGTCGTCATGTGGCCAAAAAATAAAACCACTGAAACAGCCATTCCGACTCAGGAAACAAAAGTGATAAACAAACCCACATTAACCAAACTGGTTTGTGAAGGTGAATGGTTTAATCCTGTGGTAGGGCTTCCAAAATATTATCTCTCCGCATCAGGAGGCGATATATCAGCTGGTCAACAAATGGAATGTACGTTTACCGTCATCAAAGACAAAGAGACAGTCATGACTGAAACCATAAAAGTACCGGTGACGCAAGCACCGGAACGGGGCGGCACGACATTTCAATGCACTACGAAAGCGATAGAAAAGCTTCCACAAAATGTGCCGGTGACTTTTGTATCAACCATCAAAAATGAGGATGGATTGACGGCAAGTTGTAGTGGAAATGTTACGTTTCGCTAACGGATATACGAACGGAAAAAATCCATATCCCGCGCAACCACGGTATTCCACCCCGTATTTAAATTGTGATCAGCTCCCGGATAGGTATAATATCGAACTGACTTTCCTTTTTGCTGCAGAAGTTTGACGAAATCATTACTCCATTTCAGCGGCACTGCCTCATCATCCGTTCCCTGATGAAAAATAATAGGTGTCTGTATTCGATCCAGATAATTGAAAAAAGCAAACTGATCCGTATCATACTCTTTTTCAAAATTTGCCAATTCCTTCCGGAGCGCTTTTCCATAATCTTCAAATTCATCGGTATAATACAGGATTGAATAGGGAAAAATTTTTGTTACCGGCGCCCAGAGGGATGTAGGATACACACTTCCTTTCTCCCCCATTATCGTTGAAACGGTCAATGCAATCTGTCCGCCGTTACTGTGACCCCAAAGAAATACATGTGTCGGATCGATAAACGAAATAGTCGGGATGGATGCAAGTAAATTAAATGCGGTGGTGTATGTTTCAAATCGGTCCTCAAATACATTTTCCGAACCTTTATCTGATCCTCCATACCCGATAAAATCAGGAGCAAGGGATACAAATCCATTTGCGGCAAATACTTCCGCGCTGTGCTTTGTCCCTAGCCCCGATACATACGTTGCCCTATCAGCAAATCCACGGAATTGCACGATCACCGGCAACTTCTCCAATAGTGGTTTATTAGGAATGTGTGAAAGACCTGTAACCTTCTTTCCATCGGACATAAAATAAAAAGGGATAACGGTATATGTAGACGCTGTCGCAATAGGATCTTCAAACACAATGGGGTTGGGTGTATATGTCCGCTTCGTAAGATTTTCAATGGTATACTTTTCTAAAGATTTTTCTTTCAGAGGAATAGGAGGCAATGGAGAAAGTATAAAAGTCGCTCTCCGTCCATTCATTATCCAGCCGGCTATGCCAAAACAAATGATCAACAATACTATTCCCCCTACCAACATCCACTTCCGGGATTTCATATGAGAAAGTATAGCACAGTCATACCTTGTAGGGTTGTTCCTTTAAAGGTAGAATCAAAACATATCATTTCCTAAATAATCCCCAGCTCTTTGCCGACTTTTTCAAATACCCGTAGGCCGAAATCAAGGTCTTTTTTCGTATGCAAAGAATTTGGCATCACGCGGATCCGGGCTTTCCCCAGCGGCACCATCGGAAATTTGATAGGGGTCGCAAAAATCCCGTGTTCAAATAGTTTCATACTGAATTCTTTTGCCGTATTTTCATCCCCGATCATGACCGGCGTAATCGGCGTTTGGGTCCGTCCCGTATCAAATCCTGATTTTTCAAATCCTTTTTTCAGATAATCTGCATTTTCCCAAAGTTTTTTGACCAATGTATCAGACGTAGAAAGTATATGTATCGCTTCGATGAGCGCTGCTGTGTCAGGAACAGTCAGTCCTGTAGAAAACGAAAACGGCCTCCCCTTTTGCCTGTAGACTTCGATCAATTCCTTTTTCCCGACAATCACTCCTCCTACCACGCCAAGGGCCTTGGACAATGTCCCGATTTCGATATCCACTTGCCCGTGCAAATGGAAATGATCAATAATACCTCTTCCATGACTACCCAGGACTCCTTCACCGTGCGCATCATCGACCATAGTAATGGCACCGTATTTTTTTGCCAATAAAACAATCTCCGGAAGTGATGCAATATCCCCGTCCATAGAAAACACACCGTCTGTCACCACAAGAATCAATCGTTTTCCACCATCACTCCGCGGGGTTTTTTGCAATTTGACTGCTTCTTTAAGGCGCATCTCAAGCTCCGCCATATCATTATGTTTATAAATAAATTTGTTGGAAATTTGTGCCAAACGGATAGCGTCAATGATCGACGCATGATTCAGTTCGTCGGAAATGACGATATCTTCTTTCCCCATGATCGTCTGGATAGCGATAATGTTTGCGATAAATCCGGACTGAACAACAATTGCGCTTTCTGTTTTTTTAAATACGGCGATATCTTTTTCCAGTTGAAGATGCAGGACGTTTGTACCGGAGAGTACCCGCACAGCTCCCGGCCCTACTCCGTATTTTTCTACGGCAGTAATAGCAGCTTTTTTCATTTTTGAATTGGATGCAAAACCTAAATAGTTATTGGAGCAAAAATTCAAAACCTTTTTTCCGTTGACCTGAAACCATGCGCCTTGCTCGGACTCGACAGTACGAATAGTGTTGTACAGCCCCTTTTTCTTCATCTCCTCTATGACGGTATACAGCGGTGAAAGTGGATCATTCATAAAAGTATGCTTAAAAGTTTAGTATGTTTAGAAGCTTAGTAAAAAAACTCTCTAAGCCTCTATACTTCTAAACTTCTACGCTTCTTTACTAAACTTTATCTTCAACTTCTCTATCATCTCATTCGTCATTCTGGACAGATCAAACTCATGTTTCCATCCCCAATCTTTTCTAGCCACAGAATCATCAATCGACTGCGGCCATGAATCAGCGATTGCCTGCCGGTGATCCGGATTATACGTCACGCTGACGCTCATATGTTTATTGATTTCTTTTACCAACGCTTCTGCGGTAAAGCTGATTGCTGCAAGATTATAACTGGTATGAATCGTCAATTTCAGAGGATCTGCTTCCATAAGCTCTATCGTTCCCCTAATGCCGTCATTCATATACATCATAGGGAGAGTTGTATCAGGACGGACAAAACATTCATACGTACCGTTCCGGAGTCCGTCATAAAAAACAGCGACTGCATAATCTGTCGTACCGCCTCCGGGCGGCGTTTTCCATGAAATCAAACCAGGGTATCGGACGGACCGGATATCCAATCCATATTTTTTATGGTAATACTGCACCAAAAGCTCCCCTGCTACTTTCGAGACACCATACATGGTGGTGGGTTCAAGAATTGTTTGTTGTGGAGTCATTACCCGTGGCGTTGTGGGACCAAACGCAGCAATCGATGACGGCCAAAAAACTTTCAGCTGGTGAGAAACTGCCAAATCAAGGATAATTTTCAGACCGTTCATGTTCACATTCCAGGTAAGCGTCGGGTCAATCTCCCCTTTTGCAGAAAGAAGAGAAACTAAATGAAACACGGTATCAATAGAATATTTTTTTATTATCGCATCAAGCGCATTTCCGTCGGAAATATCCGCTTTTTCTATGATGCCCTGAAAATCCTCCGGGATATGTGAATGGCCAAGTGCGATGACGTGATCCATGCCGACTTTTTTCTGCAGAGCCGGCACCAGCTCACTGCCGATTTGCCCAAACGCTCCAGTCACAAGAATATTCTTCATACTTCAATTATAGTCGATATTAAACCCTAAAATCATTCATTATATCTCTACAAGGAGAACGAACGTCATACCGTCTGTCATTGCGAGCGAAGCGAAGCAATCTTTATAATATATTCATCTGAACACTCATTCTTATTACGTGTATATCCTAACAAATAACACAAATCATGTCCTTTATGTTGGTGTTACAAACAATCTTGTCAAACGGATATACGAACATAAACAAAAGGCAACTTCCAGTTTTACTTCAAAATATAATGTTCATAAGCTTATATATTTTGAAACATTTAATGATATTAAAGAGGCAATACAAAGAGAAAAACAGCTCAAAGGAGGTTCTCGGACAAAAAAACTGGATCTGATACGATCGATGAATCCAGATTTTCAAGATCTTTCTCCAACAATTATCTGAGAGATTGCTTCGCCGTCAGAACGGACTCGCAATGACAGGGGAAAGAATCAATGATAAAATAGTATCTTATCGCCTGGGTAGTTTAATGGTAAAACGACTCCATGGTAAGGAGTTGAGCGGGAGTCCGATTCTCCCCCCAGGCTCCATTAGAATCTCTTAATGAACAGAGTGAGTTTTTAGAGATTCTTATGTCCTCCTAAATTCGCCCTTTCTACACTTTTTTTATTTTCCCCCTTTACATTTTTCTTTATCATGGAATAATAAAAATCTATCACAGAGTGATATGTGTACCCATGAAACAAATACAAAACGATGCGCTTCCGGAACTGATCTCCCCGTATCTTCGTGACCTGATAGCGAAAACAGGTGGCGCGAAAGGACCTATTGGGAAACAATTTGTCGCTCAAATCTCCGAATGTGCATGGAATGCCCAAACCCAGGAAACAGATCCTCTTGATGAAGACGAACACGAAGTTGCCCCCGGGCTTATCTATAAATATGAAGGAACAATCGATGCGAAAGGAAATGTGGTGACGTATGGCCGCGCACTCTGGACGATTACCAGATTTTGCTCATCATACTGCAGATTTTGTACACGAGGAAGAGAAGTAGGATTGCCGTTTCAGAAAAATAAATCCACCGGTCCCACGCTTCTTCAAAAACCGTTTTTGACAGACGATGACATCAAAAAAGTGCTTTCGTTTCTTGCTACGCACAAAGAAATCAATGAAATCATTCTTTCAGGCGGCGATCCGCTCGCGTGTCCGAAAGAGTATCTGACATCCATCGTAGAGAAACTCATTCAACTCCAGAAAGAAAAAAAACTTGATATTATCCGTATCGGCACCCGCGTCCCGATAGTCAATCCCCAAATGATTACCGATTGGCACTATGATCTGATAAAAAAGATCCGCAACCCGTATCTCATGGTTCACATCAATCATCCTGATGAACTGACTGAGAAAAGCATCGCGGTCCTTGACCGGTTTCGGAAAGAATCCCACGCGTCGATCATGAGCCAAAGCGTTCTTTTGAAAGGGGTGAACGATGATCCGCAAACATTAAAAACGTTATTTGTAACATTGGCTATCAACGCAATTACACCCTATTATATTTTCCAATGTGATCCGGTATGGTGGGGAAAAGATTTCATCGTCCCTCCCAAAAAAGCTATAGCTCTGTGGCAAAAAGTACGTCCGGAACTTTCCGGTATAGCAGCAACGGCGAGATTCGTCATAGACGCTCCACACGGATTTGGGAAAATTCCGGTGCCCGAAGGAGATGCATGGGACGTCGACTATACACTGTTTAAGGATTTTAAAAGAAAAAAAATTCCGTTTGCAGTATAGATTTTCAAACAAAACTACACTTTGTCGTCTTGACAAAAAGATGATTAGTCTTTAGGGTATATAAACATATGCTGAATGCAAAAACACAACAGGAAAATGAATCATTTGGACAGGAACTCATCCTCAATCTCTATGATTGTGACAGCTCGATAATTTCTGACGGGGTACAGATCAAAAAATTTGTCATTGATCTATGCGACAATATCATCCATATGAAACGATATGGAGAACCGCTCATTCCCCATTTCGGTCATGAAAATCCCATCACCTCCGGATATTCTTTGGTCCAACTCATCGAAACAAGCTCTATCACCGCACATTTTTCAGAATACAAAAAAGCAGTGTATCTGAATATTTTTTCCTGCGCGTGGTATGACGCGGAAGTGACGAAACAATTCTGTCAAAACTTTTTCAAAGCAAAACACGTCACTTCTCATCTGATCGAAAGACCATAACAATTTTTTCCCCTTGACTGACCTGTTCTTTTTGTGCGCATAATAGATAGATGGACACCCATTCCAAAAAGCTTTCACCGTTTCAGGGAATTACGCTTCTTTTTCTCCTTTTAGTTATTCCTGTCGGGGTATATGTAGGGACGCAGTATCGGTCTATAGCGGATACGAGGAGTCAGGCTGGTGATGCCCAAATATCCATGGACGGAGTCACTGGTGCAAATTTATGGGCTGCTGCTCCCGCTCCTGCCGCTGCTGCTCCCGCTCCTGCCGCTGTCACTCCCGCTACTCCCACTCCTACGTCTCCTCCAACTGTGCGCTGCAACAAAACCTGTACGGTTGATACTGACTGCAGTAAGGATGGTGATATGGGATGCATAAAAGTAGATGGCGTAGGCAAATGCAGGAATTCCCAATGTTCTACAGTGTCTGACTGCTGGTGCAACAAAACAGTATCCTGCAATACCACCTGTACTCAGGATGATGAATGTGGAGGGGGAAAAGTCTGTGTAAAAATTAATGGTAGTGGGAAATGTAGAAGTAAAGACTGTTTTGAGGCAGCAGATTGTCTTTGCTATACCATCGGTGGTACTCCTACTCCTACTTCCACTCCTACTCCTACACCACTTAACCGGTGCAATAACACCTGTGCAAGTGATGCAGAGTGTGGAGAATCTATGGTTTGTACAAAAACAACAAAGGGGAATAAATGCAGAAATAGTCAATGTTATGGAACTGAAGATTGTATCTGCTACTCCGCCATCTCCTCTCCCACACCTATTCTTTCATCTGATCCCATCAGGATTACGACACTCCAACCCACACCTATGCCTACTATCATTCCTATGCTTCTGGCTGATCTTCTATCTACTCCCATACCGACTCCTTCTCTCCTTCAACGAAATATTGCTCCTCCTCTCCTGACCATTGATCCGTTTTACAATGCAAAGAAACAAGCCAATCCGATGGTCTCCCTCTCCGGTACCAGTGATCCAGAAGCAGAACTGGATATCAGTGTGTTTCCTGACGGGATCGTCATGACCGTGACTGCTGACTCTCTGGGCAACTGGCAGTATGTTCTCCCGAAGAAACTCACCAATGGAGACAAGCAGCTTACCATCATCTCCCGTACAAATAGCGGAGGACAAATGACTAAAACAGAAACATTCACCGTTGTAGGTGGTTTTCAATTCCCGTTTGCCGCAGTGGTATTTAGCTTCCTCATCGCTCTTGGGGTAGGAGGCTATCTCCTCTACCAGAAAAATATGAATAAAAATCAACCTCCTCCTTCTGATCCCGTCCTCACCACCACATCGGAGTTTGTGCCTCCCGAAGCAATAGTAACTGAAGAACCCGTACCTTCTGTTCCGATTGAACCTTTCCAAACGGAAATTTCTTCCTCTACACCGTCAGGAACAGTTTAGTCTCATTTTTTTTTGCACTCATGTAAGGAAATCGCGTATCATCGTACTATGAATGAAGATATTCTTGTTGTTGACCAATTAGTGAAACGGTTCGGAAATTTTACCGCAGTGGATGGGATTTCATTTTGGAATCTCGTGAAGGAATAAGGTAAATTACTTTTATGATATCTATTCGGCCGGTCAGAATTGATGAAAAAGAAGCGCTCCAAAAACTCAATCAGGAAGCGTTTGAGGACAACGCGGCGTACGATCCGGATCTTTGTATGGATTGGGCGATGTCTGACAAAGGTAAAGCGCATTTTACGAACATCTTCAAAAATCCGGATTCCCAGTGTTTTGTCGCGGATGATGCGGGAGTATTGGTAGGGTACATCGTGTTGTCCAAAAAAGAGATGGATTACCGGAAAAGCAAGTGTGTGGAGATCAACGATGTGGGAGTCACGCCTCTATATCAGTCTAAAGGCGTCGGGTCGCTCCTCATGGAAAAAGCAAAGGAGTGGGCAAAAGGGAGAGGATACCAGAAGATGTACGTGAGCTGCTACTTTCACAATACCCGAGGTGTGGCTTTCTACAAGAAAAACGGCCTTACGGAGCTTGACCTGGGATTGGAAATAGATTTATAAATTTAGCTTCAAAGGGCCTCGCCTTTTGAAGCTAAGTGTTTACTACAGGACTATTATTGTTCGTCTATGATTTCTGGAGCGTGGGAGGTGCCGAAGCGGTTGGCGCCGGCTGCCAGAAGTGCAAGCACTTCCTGTTTTGTGTCTATTCCGCCCGCGCCTTTGATTTTCATGTCCGGACCCACGACAGAGCGGATAAACGTGACGTCATCGACCGATACCCCGCGTTTGGCCATTCCGCTGCAGATTTTGATAAAGTCAGCTCCTGATTTCAAAATAGCCTCGGCGGCCTGTTGAACACAAAGTTTCCCCGATTGGATCTCCGGGGTATCGGAAACAGACAAAAATTGTTCAGGAAGAAAGAGTCCTGTCTCGATAATAAATTTTATCACGATGGTTTTCCGCATGGAGCGGGCAGAGGCCGTCAGATCAGCAAGTTCCTGCTCAAATACATCGGCGTTTCCCTCCTTTATTTTTGAAATATCCGGGACGATATCCAGCTCATCAGCCCCATCCTGGATGCACTCCCTGATGGCATGGATTTTTACGTCTTTGATGTCCTGTCCAAGCGGAAAACTTACTACCGTTCCGACTTTCGCTGTTTCCCCGACACAGGATTTGGCCAGTTTTACATGGAGGGGATTGACAAAGGCGCTGTTGAATCCGTACTGAAGCACTGTTTTACAGAGCTCCCGGATGTCCTCAACAGTGGCATCCGCTCTGTGGTTAGCAAAGTCAAGCATTTTGGGATCAATAGTGTCCATATATGTACTATATCAGACGCATAATAAAAGAGAAATACGTGTCATATCTGGTATCATGAATCTATGAATGTTTTTTCTGTATCGTTTTTGAAACGGCATGAATTGTGGATTCTCATGGGGCTTTTTTTGCTTACATTTTTTCTCCGTATCTATCGATTTGAAGACCGGATTGATTGGGCTAAAAATTTTGATCAAACACGGGATATATTTGTGGCAGAACATATGGTCCGATACGGAGAAATGCCGGTGTCAGGTCATATTTCTTCCGGCAATCGCATGCTTTATCCGCCATTTTACTACTATTTTCTCGGAGCTCTGGCTCTTTTTTTTCCTCATCATGTCTGGATCACGATAGCAGTTATTGCAGTCATATCAACTACGTCATTATGGATTTATGGGATAGGAAAAAATGTAGCATCTCCATTCATAGGATTACTTGCGGCAATCCTGTATGCAATGTCTCTGTTTATGATAGATAAAGCAAGTGTCTTGAGTGTAAATGTAGGTGTTCCATTTTTTACCTGTGGCGTATTTGCCGTTTTTTCAAAAAATCAAATATTTCGCTATATCGGATATGGATTTCTCCTCTGTTCCGGAGTGATTCATGCATCGGGATTTGTGGGAGCAGCACTTGTATTTGGTACGGATATCCTTACTCGAAAATACTCCATACGAAACATCCTCGGTACACTTTTTTTTATGTTGTATTGTATTTTTTTACTTTTTTTTCCTTTTATAATAGCTTCCGGTCCATCAGTGCTTATCCGTTGGTTTAGCGTCGGACAACTCATTGACACCTCGCACGCTGGAAATACTTTTTTCCGGAGTATAGGAATGTTTTGGGATAGGTGGTACATGCTTTTTGGGATGGAACCATTTGACATATCTGTCATTGTCGGAAGCTTCGTGTGTCTATTTTGTACATTTTTTGCTTTTTTTGGGAAACAAAGAAAAATCATCAGCATATTGGCGTTCAATTGCTTATTGTTTTTTCTTTTTGGGGCGATGAAGAAAGGAGAATTTCAAAGTTGGTATTTTGATTATGTCTATCCTTTCCTCTTTCTTTTTATCGGGATCGTCATTGTGTGCGCGGGAAAGCAGATATCATATATTAGGTACGGCATAGGGGTTCTTTGCATGCTTATGATGAGTACGACTCTTTTTGTATTTTTTACCAGGCCACCCGCAGAATTTACATCAAAAAAGATTGATACTATCGTTTCCCATGTCCTTGTAGATGCAAAAAAGCAAGCGTTTGCGTATGAAACGGTATTGATTACCGGTATGGTTAATTTTCCCGGATCTGCATATCCCGTTGATTTTCTTCTCTCTATGTATGCGATTTCCTTTGAAGAGCGTACGGGGATAAAAATGACGGTCAGCGGTCTTGAAAGAGATGGTGTGCACATGCCCACATATGTAGTCCATCGCAGTTCGGGGTATGAACACGTGTACTATATTTGTCTTGCTTTTGATAAAGCGCCAAAACGATGCATCGGAGACATTTACCGCGGAGCGTATGTGTTTGAAAAAGAAATAGAAAGCCCGGATGAAAAATTCCGGATATTTTTATTTAAAAGAATGCAGAAAAATTGAGTTTTTTTGCTATAATACGCTTCTATGAAGTACCAGTCGGTTATCTGTAGCGGGACGTTTGACCATCTCCACAAAGGTCATGAAGCATTTTTGACGAAAGTGCTGTCGAATTGCACTGAATGACTGTTCCATAGGGTGCTCGCCGTATTTCTCGTGAGGCATCTGAAGTCTCGCCATGAAAATTGTCCGGATCGTGTAGTTCGATTGCTATATGGGGTATGATATTATGAATAGAGAGAAATGCTAAATCATTATAAGTTTTCTGTGTTGTTTGGTGGTTACAGAAAGATTTTTTCATGAGCATCTCATGGTTGAGAAATAAAACATTCGTATTCCTTAGTTGCGGGATAGTATTTTTTATTATCCGCATTCTTTTTCTGACGAAACTGCCGATTTTTAACGATGAATCGATTTATCTTCGATGGGGACAGGCGTTTCATGATAATCCATACCTTTGGTCGTTTCCCATATTGTTTGACGGGAAGCTTCCCGGGCTTACGATGCTTTTTGGATTTCTCCAGTGGCTTCCGATTGATCCGCTTGTTGCCGGTAGGCTTTTGAGTGTGATGTTTTCTCTCGTCACTTGGTATGTGCTCCTTTTGTTTGCCAAACCATATAGTGAAAAGATCGGAGGTGCGATTGTCCTTACTATCCTATATGCTCTTTGTCCGCTTGCATTTATTTTTGAACGTATGGCTCTTATGGAAAGTGCTGTCATCATGGTTCACATAGTGAGTGCGTTCCTTTTTTTTCGTCTTTTGGAAAAGCCAACGATCGTAAGGGGGGCACTTCTTGGGCTTCTTTTGGCATTTGGATTTTGGATAAAAACAATCGTACTTCTTACCATGCTGTGTGTGGGTGTAGGAATGATATATCACATAAAGCGTGATAAAGCAGCTTGGATGCGCTATCGTCCTGCACTTATGGCCATAGGAGGTGTTTTTTTTCTCAGCATTCTTCCTCTTTTTTCTCAACAAGCATTCTGGCATATGGGAGAAAAATCTGCATGGACTCTGACATTAAAAGATTTTCTTTCATTTCCTATCCGATATTGGTGGATGAATGTAGTGCGATTGCTTTTTTGGTCTATTGAATTTTTGACACCTCTGTATCTTATAGCAGCAATTATTGGAATTTCAATCGTACGAAAAACATCGCGTGGTATCTATATGCTTATATGGGCGGTCATTCCGCTTATTGTAGAGCTTTTTGTGGCAAAGATATTTACGACTCGCTACATGGTGTTGGTTGTTCCTTTTTGGGTACTATTTGCATTCGAAGGAATTGAGACATATTCAGGAAGATTAAAAAAAGTGATATTGGCTTTAACAATTTTTTTTTCTGGGGTAACGACACTCGTATTAGCCGGAATGCCGCTTCTTTACTATGCACTCATTCGTGCGATCCCGTATGCGCATGAAGATTTTTCTCAGTACGTTCTTTCTTTGTCTTCTGGATATGGAGTTACCAATGCTATTCATTATATAGAGAAGTATGAAAAAGAACATGGAAAAACCTTGGTTATCGTGCGGAGTGATTCGGGAAATCCTGAAGATGCTGTCTATCTTTATCTGTCACGGTATGGCATGCGGGTTGTTTTTAATGATGAATTTATAAAAAATGCAGACACATTAATACCAATGTACGCACCAAATATTCTTTTTGTTTCTCGTGGAGATCGATACGCAGAGTTTGGTAAATACATTTATGAATTAGTGAAATTCCGAAAGCCTCTCGATGATGAGTTTGTGGGAATATATCAACTCAAGCTATAATATGCACTATGCAATTACAGTATGGGTTAGTCGTCGTTGGCGGAACGTTTGACCATCTTCACAAAGGTCATGAAGCATTTTTGACGAAAGCGTTTGATGTTGCAAATCATGTCGTTCTCTGTATAACGACGGATGCATACGTCCGAAATTTTAAACGCGGACAAGAGGGTATTACCCCATTTTCTAAACGGAAGCAGGCTATAGAGCGATGGGTGTCAAAAAATGGGTATCAGGATCGTGTCCAAATACTCCCTATCGATGATCCGTATGGGCCGACATTAAAAAGAGAACAAATGATAGAGAACCCGCTCCGACTCGAATATGTCCGGATCGAGGCGAGCAAAAAGCAGAGTATTGAGTTTGACGCGATCGTCGTTTCCACTGAGACGAGGGGAGGGGCTGAGGAGATTAATAAGGTGAGGAAAGCAAATGGTCAGAAAGAGCTCATTATTATTGAGATTCCTATGACGAGAGCAGAAGATGAGGAACGAATTTCCTCGACTAGAATCAGGACCGGTGAGATAGATGAAAACGGTAATTTTTTACTCCCGAAAAGCCTCCGGTTTGAGTTGAAAAAGCCCATTGGGACGGTCTTAAACAAGATTCAAGTTCCTGCGGCAATTGAGACAGACAAAGGAACACATATTGTCACTGTCGGAGACATGACCACGGCTACGATAATGGGACTGGGTATGAGACCCGCCTTGTCCATCATCGACCTCCATGTCGAACGTCAGCCATATCTTTGGGAGAAAGAGGTGTTTGATCGTCTGCGGGAAAATGCAAGAGTGGACTATATCAAAAGTGGTCCGGGGTTAATCAGCAGTCAGGCGATGCGAGTGATACGTCACTGGTCTACTACCTTTAAAGGAACAACCCTGAAAGGTGTATATAGTAATCAATTGGATGCCGTTATTGTGGTTGATGGAGAAGAGGATCTTCTTGTGTTGCCTGTCCTTCTTTACGCGCCTCTGGGCACTGTGCTTTATTATGGTCAGCCTTCTCAAGGTGTTGTACGGGTTGTGGTTACAGAGGAAGCAAAACAGCTTGCCAAAACGCTCCTGAATAAGTTCGTGAGAGAGTGAGCCTCGTGACGCTCTAAATAAAATCAAGGCTTAGCCTTGAATCTAATAGCGTTAGGGTTGATTATTTTCAAATAGTAAACAGCTTGTTGGTATGCGCAGTATATTTCCTGAGAAAATTGTATTCGAATCAGAGAGATTATTCTCTAGGACCATTTTTTGAAGTATGATATCAGGATTTTTATTGAATTCTTTTTCACATATTCCTTGAAGGATTGTTCCTAGCGTGTCTTCTGGTTGGATACGGTAAAGAATATATGATGAAATGGGGAAAGGATGTTCTTTTGAGAGTTCTGATATTTTTGATTGGATGCCATATTCCGATTCTGCACTTTTGGTATCCATAGGTTTGCATCCTGCGATAGAGAGCGCTCCCATAAGTACCAGTGTCATCCCGGTTTGCATTTTTGTGTGGATATTGGGTGAGAGTGTCTCATGCGCGTTCATACCACAGATAGTACCATAATGATGGAAAAAAGAGAAAGATGTATTTGTGGTATAGTAAAAATATGGCCAAATATGTCCCGGATATCAAAACTCAGCGTTGGGTGATTATCGCAGCTACGCGCACGAAACGGCCGAGTGATGAACAAAAGACAAAAGACAATGAGCAGAAAGCAGAAAGCAATAATCAAAAAATAGCCATACCTGCCGGCAAGCAGGAAAGCGGACATGCGTGTCCGTTTTGTTCG
>Ga0247840_10006303_pt1 | contig 17211 bp, 16 predicted proteins | sample LaCruzMarch2015__FD_192404 | JGI IMG/M metagenome (GOLD analysis project Ga0247840, IMG submission 192404) | Freshwater microbial communities from meromictic Lake La Cruz, Castile-La Mancha, Spain - LaCruzMarch2015_17m | ecosystem: Environmental > Aquatic > Freshwater > Lake | place: Spain... | reverse complement strand
ACGCGGGCTGCTTTTTTACCGTCTGATGGAACAATCGATCCACAATAAGCCGGTTCCTCGCCATAAGATCATAGGCGGTCAAAACAACATAAGGTAGAGAGTTGAGCTAAGTGCATACCCCGTAAAATTAAAAGCCGTGTCAGTGTGGCGTCCGTGCTTAAAAAACATGACCCGGTGCCGCAACCCATTACAAAACCCCTACAGGTACCGACAATTCAGTTGTCTCAACCGGTATCAGCGCCACAACAGCAACCAGTTACAAGCTTGTCACCGCCCCAGCCAGCGCCGCAACCAGGATGCAAGCCAGCGACTCAGCCTTCACCCTCCCTGTTGCCAGAAAAGAAGCCAAAACAACCTCCGCCTGTAGAGGTTGCTTTGCCTATCGTTGAAAAACCGATTGCATCTTTGCCGCTTAAAGATGATGACGATGACATGCTTTTCAAACATCTTGACCTATTGAGGCATTTGAAAAATGAAAGCGAAAAACAAGGAGAATAAATGAGCACTGCAGAGACTCAGATTTATTACGACGAAAAGGGAAAACCGCTAATGGTTCAAATGAATATCAGCGAGTACGAAAAGCTGGTCACCCGTGCAAAAGAAGCCCTCGCCAACAAAGAGCTGATCCAAAAAACTCTGTCTATGCTCAAGGGTTCTGACTAAAGCTTAGGCGCACAGAAACCGTCAAAGACGGTAACTTTTCACATGCAAAACATGTGATGAATTTTCGCCTCAGTATTCACTCCGTCGTTCTAATTAGAGCAGCTCCTGCATCCAAGTTTTCACAGCTTGTTTTACCTGAAGAAAGCACAAAACCGTTAACAAACTTTGACGGCATCGACTTCGATTTCGAAGAGGAGGTCGTCGCGGCAGACATCGGCGTGCGAAACGGCCAGTGGAAAACGAGGAATACCCAGCTCTGCCGCAATGCGGCGGTAAATGGGCAGATAGTCCATGTCTTTGAAGTAGGCGATGCCGCGGAAGAGATCGCCCCAGTTCATGTTGCGTGAGTCGAGAATAGCCTTAACAACTTCCATAGTAAGCCGGATCTGTTTTTCCGGATTGTCCAAATAAACAGTTTTACCGTCTGGATCGATGCTGGCAGTACCAGAGATGAGCAGACTGCTGTGCGTCGGAAACTCCAGTTCAACAGCGCGACTGAAGGAACTTTTGTAATCGAGCGCAGGATTTTGAAGCGGCGAGTCGACAGCTTTAATTTTTAGTTGTTCCGTTTTTGGCTGAACAGCGAGCACGTCCATTACGATAGCTGCGCCGAAGGGATTCGCAGCTCCAATACCGGTGCTCGCAGGCACCATATAACTGAAGATATCTTTCTCTTCGAAAAAATCCGTACGAACACGGTTGAAGTCGCCATACCAGTCGAGAAGTTTATCAAGATATATCCATGTTCGAACGGTATCAGTGAAGCGGAATCCGTTTTCTTCGAGTGCGGCTTCCATGATCTGGAAGGCGGAGCGGGTCTGTATGGTGCGGGAAGCTTTCATGTTGGCAGGCAGGATTCCTCGCAGACGGCAGTAGCGGGCATGCTCATCTTCATAGGTGAAGCCGACATCGCGACCATCCAGTTTGACGGGCTGTGGCTTGATGCCGGAAATAGCGACAGCCTGCATGGAGTACATGCCACCATCTTTACAGGCATCGCCCTGCAGCCAAACAACCGGCCAGCCGGTGTTGCCGGTTTCTGCGATGAATTCGGGATAGTGCTGTCGCCCGGCAAAGACAAATTGACTAAGGATGGTAGCAGAGCGCTCTTCGGCGGCACTGCGCAACACCCGGTTCATATTTTGTTCCGATTGCACGGTAATGCAATGCTCGGCATGCGAGGGCAGTGTGAGTGTGGCGACATCGGCGTCATAATTTGTTTTTGAGATTTGCGCAGTCAAAATGAGTCCTTTCAATTGATGATTTCGATAGAAATAGCGTCTATAGCGAAGTCCACTGTCTTCGTGTTCTGGCCTTTCGCAAGGGGAATAAATGTCGGATCTTTAGCTGATTTCGCGGTTCGCGCCGTACCGTTCAAGATAACGGTTGCTTTATCGCCTGGTTCCGCATTCGGACTGATTTTCAGGATAATTTCATTGCCGCCCTTTTGACTAAGCGTGTCGGTCCCGAGCGTGAGCCATTCCGGCGGCTCTGACAAAGTAAGCTTTACACCGCCCTGTCCATCCGTCTTGCGGTTTACCATGGCAGTAAGAGAGACTTCCGAATCGGGCCGGGCGCGAATTACTCCGCCCGAAGGAAGTTTCAATGCAACCGTTACCGGATCTGGTTCGGCTATTTGAACAAGAAGTTTTTGCGCTGTTACAAGATGCCGATAAAGAAATGCCTGCATCATATCTTCAGCCGGAACCGCTCGGCGGCATACGGTCTGATATCCGCAGTTGGCCGAACCTTCTATTTCCAGCGGCACTATCTGGCTCTCTGCACGCGGCGATGCGGCAATAATAATCTGTGCATTAGAAACACTCTCCGGAATTACGGCTCTTTGGAGCGTAATTCCAAGCGGCGCATCAAGAAGGGAAAGGTCAACTTTTCCAACAAACCCTCCGTAACGGATGACGTGCACATTTACGATGGCTGTTCCTTCCCGCGGAATACGCACGCTGGACGGAACTACCCGCAACTGGAAGTCAGGCCGCTCCTCGCCGATCGTCAGGCGGTAGGCGTATTCTTCGCCGCCTTTACCCTGTGCGTCATCTAATCGCACAAAGTAGGTTCCGCTATCAGGCATCGTGAAATCGATACGGGCATCGGCTTGATGGGTAACCAGTCCGAAACTTTTGTCTTCGGCGTCATCGCTCGAAGCCACTACTTTTTGCTGTGCATCAAGCAACGTTAATCGAGCATCAAGTGGAGATCCTTGCCGCCGGGCTGAAACTTCAATCGTTTTTTCGTCCCCTTTATGCGCCACGAAACAAAACCAGTCCTGATCGCCGGGATTCCCGATTGTTCCGTTAAATACACGGTCATTGGTTACAGCAACGGCCTGTAAAGCAACATTATTGGGCTCCTTTTCCATGCTGTCGGGCAGCGGTGATACACTGAATATCCTGCGGTTAGAAAAAAGCCGGCCTTTCTCTACACCGACAAACTGCGTTGCCGGCGCGTTTCCAACGGTTTTCAGTTTCAATTTTTTGTCAGGAAGATTTACTCCATAGAGATTCACATCCACTTCGCTGTTCTCCATTCCGCCGAGGGGGAATATCCGCTCGATAAAAGGAGTTTCACCGACTGCAATGCGATAGACAAAATCCTCACGACCACGAAAGATCGAATCCCGGATAGAAAGCGTATAGGAACCATCTTCAGGTACGTTATAAATCAGCACCGGATCGGGATTGGAAAGATAGTCGTCGTTGTAGGCAACTTCACGGCCCTTAGAATCATAAAGCTTCAAAACGGCCTGGAACCAGCCGGGAACCGCATCGGCGAGATAAGGAACCAATGAACGGGCATCCGTCTGGAAAACCAGTGCCTGCCCTTTGGTAGCACTAAATCGGAAGCAGTCAACATCACCGGGCAGAATTTGCCCGTTTATCACAACCGGAAGCGCCAACAGTTTTTCGGGTGCCGAAAGCTGATTATTGGGTTCTTTTTCAGAAACTTCCGGCAACTGTCCAACTTGGAAAATAAGCGGGTTGGAAAGCCCGTTGGTTGTAACCACTCTCAACTCACAATTACCGGCAGGAATGTTTTCAGGCAGTGTTATTTCCAGCGTAATCCGTTCTGCAATCTGAGGATTAAACTGCTTTTTGGCGGCCATTGCAGGATTCATTTTATCCTCAATGCTCACCTCTTTCACCATGGCAATTTCCGGCTCAAGCATCTCAATTTGCCGCTGCATCTGCTGTTTGACGATTTCACTGCTTTCTTCGGCCATCTTCGCTTCGATAATTTCTTTTCTGCGACGTAGAGCTCCGCCTTCCTGCCTGTCGTAGATGCGCAGGTAATCTGTTTGTCGAACTTCAACCGGAATGCCGGATATTTGCAGGCCTGCGAAATCTCTAAGATACTGACCGCCGATGGTGACGGTTAATGTTGTCCCCGGCAGTGCACCTGCCGGATAGACAAACCCGACATGGGGAATAACGGCTGCAGAAAGGACAGCAGCAGATGTTGTGAATCCTGCCAGAATCAGCCAGATCATTTTCTTCATTACATGATCTCCCGAAGCATTCCGCCGCTTTCTATTTTGATACTCTTATCGGCCAGCGGAGAAATAAATGCCGATTTTCCGTCGGGCGTCGGAAGCGTGCCGTTTGGATCAATGCCGAGCTGTTCATAAATACTGGCGGTCAGATCCCACGGATAAATCGGTCGCTCGACCACTTCTTCGCCTCGGATATTAGTTGCACCGACAACATGCCCGCCCTTAAATCCACCACCAGCTATAAGATGTGAAAAGGCCTTTCCATAATGGCTTCGTCCACCATTCCATGGAGCTGTCCAGTCGATCTTCGGGGTGCGCCCGAATTCGCCGCCGCACCACACAATGGTCGTATCGAGCAACCCTCGATCCGAAAGATCCTTCAGAAGCGTTGAGAGTCCATTATCAAGCTGCTGCAACTTTTGCACCATCAGTTCAAAATGTTTTTTATGCGTGTCCCAACCCGGAGAATTAATGGTGACAAATGGAACGCCGGCCTCTACCAGTTTACGGGCTTCGAGACAGGACTGGCCGAAAGTATTCTTCCCGTAGGCCGTCCGGAGTTCATCAGGCTCTTTGGACAAATCAAACGTATTTTTTGCTTCGCCCAGAATCAGCGAATAAGCGTCCTGCTGATTTTTTGTCATCCGGTCAATGATTGGACTACCTTCCATTGCACGAGCAAAGGTATCGAGATTCCCGAGCAGTTCACGCCGGCTCTGCTGTCGGACATCGCTGATTCCCTCCGCGATAACTCCTTCGACGGCAAAAGGTGTATTTGCCGGATCTCCACCCGTTGCGAATGGCTGATATTTTGCCCCGAGAAAACCTGCCTCAGAAAAACGCCCCTGCGGTCTTGTGAGAGCGACATAGGGCGGAATCAGTCCATCGTAGCCGGCACCATAACCCTTTTTGTATGAAAGAACGGCCCCTACGGAAGGATTCACAATTCCATCAACCGGCTTGGTTCCGGTCATCACCATATAGGAAGCGGTTTCATGACCGTTGTTGCCATGCGTCATACCGCGAAGTAACGAATATTTATCAGCCATCTTCGCTAGTTGCGGTAGTGCCTGACCAATCCTAATGCCATCCACATTGGTGGCAATCGGCTTATCGTATTTCCCGAAATAATCATAACCTGCCTCGGGTTTCGGGTCGAAGGTATCGAGATGACACGATCCACCCCACAGCCAAACCTGAATCACCGATTTCGCTTTCGCCTTAATCGGATTAATCGCTTCAGCGGCTTTCAAAGCAAACCAGTCAGAAAGCATCAGACCGGCCGCACCAAACATACCAAGTCGCAATGCATCGCGACGTGTAACCGCCAAGGATGGGACTGTTTTTGTATTCATTGCTGTCTCCTCGTTTTCAATGCTTGAGAATAAACTCACTGGTATTAATTAACGCCCACGCCAAATCGTAGAAACCGTTGTCTGCCCGGTCAGATGAAGCAATATAATCGAAAGCGATTTTCTGTTCCTCTGGCCGTGGGGTCCGGGAGAGAATCATCAAGTATAGCTGATTGACGCGCTCTTTGCTCGCCGGGCATGAGGACATCACCTTACGCAAGCCGGGGCCGTTCATTATTTTATTCCGAATGTGTGATGAATTCAGCATGTGCAGCGTTTGAAAAACAGAAGGATTGTTGTTGCGGTCGGACTCAAGGGAAGTGTCGCGCCCTGGCCTTCCAAACATTTCAAGGAAGGAGGATTTGATACTGCCGTCTGCCAGCATAATTGTCCGCTCACTTGAAGGAATATATGTAAACGGCTCGGGAATCGCGCTGGAATATTCTTCGCCGGTGCCGGTGATCTGACAAACCGCATCAACCAGTACCTCGGCGTCGAGCCGCCGCACCCGATAATGCGAAAACCCGGTTTCATCGCCGGTATTTTCAGGCGTTGGCAACGAAGAAAGCTGATAGGTGGATGAATTGAGAATCAGCCGGTAGATGTGTTTCAAATCATATTTATTGTCCACCAGCTCCTTCTCGAGATAAGCAAGCAGTTCGGAACTCCACGGTTTATTATCCGGACGAATATCATCCGCTTCATGAATAATGCCCCGCCCCATCAGCCAAAACCAGACACGGTTCACAATGGCTTTGGAAAACCATGTATTGTCCGGAGCCGTCAGCCAATCGGCAAAAGCAACGCGCGGATCGGCGTAGGGATCCAGTTTCAGCGCACTTTTCCCTACCGGGGTCGGAAGCACCGGCTCCTTGGTTACAGGATTAAGCAGTTGCTTTGTCGGGTCTGAATAAACAACTTCTTCTTTCCACTCATCCGTCTTTTTATAAGACACCTTGGCGAAAAATGCATCCATGCCGAGTTTCTGTTCTTCGCTCCATCCGGAGTTATCAAGCCGAACGCCCATAAAAACCAGCGCCACGGTATCGAAAATCTTCCGGGGAGTCCGTTCCTGAAATGGACGGTAAAAATTGGCTGGGGCATCCCTGAAATTGCTTCCGCTTGTTGTCAGCAACGCGCGGGCAAACTGGTCGTACGGCATATTGTGACGGAAAGCATCGAGAATCCAGTATTGATAGGCCTGCACGGCATTCGGCCAAAGATTGCTTGGAAATTCAGACTTCACCCTCAAAAGGTCGCACCACTTAAGTGCCCAGTACTCAGCAAACTCCGGACGTTCCAGCAATTCGTCGATTAATTTAGCCCGTTTATCCGGACTGCGGTTGGAAAGAAACTTGCGAACCTCTTCGGCCGTCGGCAATGTACCAATCACATCAATAAAGGCTCGGCGGATAAAGACGGCATCCGAGCAGGACTCTGAAAGCGGAAACTTAGTTTCCGCCTGTTTTGCAAAAACAAGCGTATCAACTTTATTTCGGACGGGAACCTCTTCGGCACCAACCGACAACACGAAAACGACACCCAGTAGAATAACCCGCAACATCATTTTCATAAAGTCCTCTGGCTATAACTCGTTCGTATAACGACCGCTGTCAGGAAATATTGTAAAAATTCGAATTATTATGCTTTAAAAGCGGTTTTTTAGATACAAAAAAACCGCTCCGGATTCCCAGAGCGGTTATCGGTACAAAAAACCCGTAAAATTACCCCTGCAGAGCCATCAGAAACTCGGCATTGCTCTTGGTTTTTTTCAACCGATTGATGAGCAGTTCCATGGCCTCGACAGGCGGAACATCCTTGAGCGCCTTGCGGAGCGTCCAAATCCGGGCCAGCTCCTCTTTATGTAACAGGAGCTCCTCTTTGCGCGTACCGCTCTTCTCGATATTAATCGCCGGAAAGATGCGTTTCCCGACCAGGTCACGGTCGAGAGCCAGCTCCATGTTGCCGGTTCCTTTAAATTCTTCAAAGATCACCTCATCCATGCGGCTACCGGTATCAACCAGCGCGGTCGAGATAATCGTCAAGCTACCGCCGCCCTCGATATTGCGGGCTGCACCAAAAAAGCGCTTCGGCTTATGTAGGGCATTAGCATCCACGCCGCCGGAAAGAATCTTTCCACTGTGCGGCTGAATGGTGTTATAAGCGCGCGCCAGACGGGTAATACTATCGAGAAGAATGATGACATCTTCGCCGTTTTCAACGCGGCGCTTGGCCATCTCGATCACGATTTCGGCAACCTGCACATGGCGTTCCGGATGCTCGTCAAAGGTCGAAGAAAGCACTTCGGCCTTTGTGGTGCGTTGCATATCCGTTACTTCTTCGGGCCGTTCATCAATCAACAGGATGATCAGTTTGGCATCCGGATTGTTCTGAGAAATACTGTTAGCAATTTTCTGTAAAAGCACCGTTTTGCCAGTACGCGGCGGCGCGACAATCAGTCCTCGCTGCCCCTTACCGATCGGCGTCGCCAGATCCATCACACGCATCGAAATTTCGTCGGCTGTGGTTTCGAGGCCAAGTCGTTCATCCGGGAAAAGCGGTGTGAGATTTTCGAACGGAATGCGATTAAGATTTTTTTCTGGCGCATCGTTATTCACCTTATCCACCGACAGCAAAGCAAAAAAACGTTCTTTCGGACGCGGCGAACGAATTGGTCCTTCAATCAAATCGCCGGTACGCAGACCGAAACGGCGGATTTGCGGAGGGGAAACATAAATATCTTCCGGGTTCGGCAGGTAGTTATTTTCCGATGAGCGCAGAAAGCCGAATTTATCCGGAAGTACTTCAAGAATTCCGCGACAGTTCGCTTCGTTGCCCCAGCGGATCTGCGTTTTAAGGATTTCAAAAATCAGTTCGTGCTTGCGCAGGCCGGCGGGATCTTCAATCGAATAACTCTCAGCCAGTTTCTTAAGTTCCGGAATTTCCGTTACCTGCAGTTCAAAAAGATTAAGTTTCGGCATTTTCTTGGCTGGTGTTTCCGAAATTCTCTCCTGTTCGTCGCCGTTACCATTACCGTTCCCGCCACGGTTTCCATTTCCGTCATTAGGGTTCCGCCCGTGATGCCGGGGATTGTTTCTATTATTCGGACGCCGATTGTTATCCTGCCGTTGATTGTTGTTCTGCCGTTGTCCGCGATCATCGCGAGGACCGTTATCATGCCGAGGACCCCGGTCGTCATGCCGGGAACCGTTATCATGCCGCTGACCGCGATCATCCTGCCGGGGGCCGTTATCGTACCGCTGTCCGCGATCGTCAGGACGTTGATCATAATCCTGACGGGGACCATTATCCTGCCTCTGAACATAATCCTGTCCACGATCATCCGTAATTTCTACCTGCGGTGCAGATCTTTCGATCGACGTCGCGGGCTCTACGATCACCGGAGCTTCTACCGGCTTCGGCGCATCAACTTTCACAGCTCGCGGCGCCCGGGGCGCCCGTGGAGCTTTGACCGGCTTCGCGACATTTTCCTGTTCTTCACTCATAGCTCTTCCTCTTCCCGCATCTGATCTCTTTAACGATGTCTAATATCCGGCTGCGTAACGCTTCGGGCGTCCCGCCGTTTTCAATTACAAAATCCGCTTGGTCAGCTTTCTCTGTGAGCGGCATCTGCGCCGCAATCCGTTCTCGCGTTGCTTCTTTTGATAACCCGCGTTTTTCCAATCTCTGGAAAACCTGTTCTTCCGGTGCCGTTACACAAATCACAGCGTCCCAACCCTCTGTCCAGCCCGCTTCGAATAAAAGTGGAACCAGCACCGCTGCATCCTCACACGCCTCGCGACAATCCTTAATCCATTCCTTTGCAGCTTCTATTACCGCCGGATGCACCAGCCGGTTCAGCGCGGCACGTTCTCCCGGATCGGAAAAAATCTTCCGGCCGAGTTTTGCACGGTTAATTTCTCCGTCCTCCGCCAAAATCTCATCGCCGAAATGCCCAACCACTTCTGCGTACACCGGACGGCCTTTACCCATCAGCTCATGTGCCAGAAAATCACTGTCCAGCACCTTGAAACCTTCTGCAGATAAAATGCGGCCTGTTTCTGTTTTGCCGCAGGCAATACCGCCGGTAATGCCTAGAATAATCACTTGCGGAGGATTCATAAATAAGATGAACAGATTGAAAACCGGCCGACTGGAAAACGTTCAGTGAAAAACAATAAAACGAAGGAAATGCCGGAATGTGCGCAGATAGTTACCGCATACCCTTAAGTTGTCAACCCCGTTTATACCTGTGCATCGAGATAATTCTGCAGAATGATCTGTGCCGCCACTTTATCCACTACCCCCTTGCGCTGTTTTCCATTGAGACCCGCTTCGCGCAGCGCATTGTGCGCGCTTACCGTGCTCATCCGTTCATCCCATTCAAACACCGGTACATCCGTTTTTCTTTTCAGTTTTTCAACAAAACTCCGGACCTTCTCCGTCGCCGAACCGTACGAGCCATCCATATTACGCGGCAGTCCAATGACAATCTTCTCAACCTGATGCTCAGCAATCAGTGCGACAATTTGGTCGATTCCGGCATTCGTACTGTCGAGGACGCAAAGTGATGACGCCAGAAATGCAGTCGGGTCGCTCAACGCGATTCCAATCCGCACGTCGCCATGGTCAATACCAAGTACGCGCCCCATTATTTAAACTTCTCCGTTTCGATACGGTTGTTTTCCAGTTTCATGCCGTTTTTAACGGCCTTTTCAAAACCCTGCTGAAATGAACGTACGGTCATCGGCTCCAGTATCAGAACCACCGCAATTACCAGCAACGTCACAGTCCAGCCAATCAACGCCGTAACGTAACTGCCCTTTTGAAAAAGCACCGTCAGCGGCACCACGATCACCAAAATTGCTACAGCAGGCACAGCTAGCAATAGCCACCATGCATGAAAATTTATAAAAGGTAAAAGTGCCATAGATGCAAGAATGGCAGCCAAACCAACAGACGTCATTAGAACGCCAGTCGTATAAAACGCCCCAATGGCACCCAGACTGGTACTGACACGGCTCAGCGCCAGTGCGCCTAACAGCACGCAAAGGGCAATAACCACATAGGTTTCTGTCGGCGTTGCCCGGCCGAAAAAATGCAAAAACAACCCGTGAAGCTCCCTGAGCCATGCCTCCATCATTTCGTCTCCCTATATCAGAGCAGTCGATCGTAAGAACCCTGCTCCCGCAACCGGGCCAACATCTTCTTGATCTCCTGCGCCTTTTCCTTTGGACAGACCAGCGTTACGCCATCAGCTTGCACAACGATAAGATTCTCTGCGCCGATCACCGCTGTCAGACGGCCGTTAGAGTACACGATATTGTTTTTAGAATCAATCTGCTGGCAGTCACCGATCAGCGTATTGCCGTCCGCGTCCTGCGGAAAATGACTTTCAAGCGCCGGCCAGGAGCCGACGTCGTCCCACGAAAAAGTTCCGCAAGCCATCACAATATTGTCAGCCTTCTCCATCAGCGCGTAGTCTACCGATATCTTCCCGAGCGCCGGATAGGCTTTTTCCAAACCTTGCACCATTTCGCCGCGCACCGCGTAGCCGGTCAGCGTATCCATCAGCTTCTTCATCTCCGGACAGTGCGCCGCAAACGCTTTTGCCAACGTCGGAACCGACCAGATGAACATACCGGAATTCCAGAAAAACTTCCCGCCCGCCAGATATTCCTGCGCCTTGGGCAACGCCGGCTTCTCGACAAACCGTACAGCCTTCTTGAACTGCACCCCTTCGGCATTGGCGAAATCCGCGCCGGACTCGATGTAACCGAAGCCGGTGCTCGGAAAGGTTGGCTGAATACCAATCGTCACCAGAATCTCGTTTTTCTCCGCGAGATCCATTCCGCCGCGCAACGTTGCTTTAAAAATATCCAGATCGCCCATCACCTGATCGGCTGTCAGCACCGCAAAAACCGCCTTCGGATCGCGCGCGCCGACCAGCGCGCCGCCGCAGGCGACCGCCGCCGCCGTGTCGCGACCGGTCGGTTCACCGACAATATTTTCCGGCGGCAGCATCGGCGCGGCTTTACGCGTCGCCTCCACGAGATCGGCATTCGTCACCACAAAAACATTTTCCGGCGGAATCAAACCGTCGAGCCGCTCAACCGCCTGCGCAATCAAAGCCTTATCTCCCACCAGCGCCAGCAACTGCTTCGGATGCTTGGATGTACTCAGCGGCCAGAACCGCTCGCCCTTCCCGCCCGCCATAATCACTGCATAACGTCCTGACATTTTAAATCTCCTTCACGGCTTTAACCATTTCGGCGACGAAGGCTGCGGCATCGGCGCGGCCTTCTGGAGTGTGCGGGTTGTTGTGGAATTTATTGACGATGGCGCTACCGACGACGACGGCGTCGGCAAAGGACGCGGCTTCAGCGGCCTGTGCTGGCGTGCCGATACCAAAGCCGAGAGCGACCGGCAGTTTGGTGTGCGTCTTGATTTTTCCAACCAGTCCGCGTGCGCCTTCGGCAATCGAGTCGCGCACGCCAGTGACCCCTTCGCGGGAAACGCAATAGACGAAGCCGTTGGCGTCTTTGACGATCTGTTTCATCCGCTCTTCCGGCGTAGTCGGCGTAATCAGCGTGATGCTGTTGAGATTGGCGGCGGAAATAAATTTTCGGTACGGCCCGGCTTCTTCGCGCGGCATGTCGAGAATCAGAAATCCATCAATGCCAGCGGCGGCAGCTTCGTTCATCGCCTTTTCAAAACCGCGGGCGTAGAGCGTGTTGAGGTAAGCGTAGAAAATCAGCGGAATCTGCGAGCGTTCGCGGATTTTGGCTACCATCGCCATCACGCCGTCGAACGTCGCCCCGGCGGCCAGCGCGCGGGTGGCGGAATCCTGATTTACTCGTCCGTCGGCCAGCGGATCGGAAAATGGCAGGCCGAGTTCGACCAGATCTACACCGGCGTCTTCGAGTCGCAAAACGATATCCACCGTGTCGTCCAGCGATGGGTCGCCCACGCCGATGTAAGCGATGAACCCTTTTTTATCCTGTTTTTTGAGGGCGGCGAATTTCTGATCAACGCGTGTCTTTTTCATTTTCCTTCCAGAAACTTGCGAATGAGCAGCGCCCGTTTGATGTCGCGCTCTTCGGGGCTCAGTGCCGCGCCCGCTTCTTTCTGCAGGTGTGACGGATGAATCCGGATAAACAGCCGGTCGATTTCGCGCCGCGCCATTTTCGGCAGCAGTCCGAGATCAACACCCATCCGCAACGCCGAGAGCAGATCAAGTGCTTCGCCGGTGGTCATCAGCGCGGCGTTGGCCAGAATGCCGTAGGCGCGGCCGACGTGGTCGTGTACGCGGATTTCCTGTGTGCTCATCAGCCGCAACCGTGCGTTTTTTTCGTGTTCAATAACTTCGAGAACAATCTGTTCGAGATTGGCAATGATCTCGGTTTCCGGACGACCCAGCGTAACCTGATTCGAAATCTGGAACATGTGGCCGGAGGCTTCGGAGCCTTCGCCCCACAGTCCGCGCACAGCAAGACCGATTTTGGAAACCGCGTTGATCACCGGCTTAATTTCTTCGGTCAGCACCAGCCCCGGTAAATGGAGCATGACGCTGGCGCGCAGGCCGGTGCCGACATTCGACGGACAGGCAGTGAGATAGCCGAGCTTGCTGGAAAAGGCATAAGAAAGGCCCTGTTCGAGCGCGTTGTCCAGTTCGTCGGCCACTTCCCAGGCTTTCTGTAGATTCATTCCCGGCTGGAGCGATTGCAGGCGGATATGATCTTCTTCGTTCACCATCACGGCGCGGCATTCGTCTTCGTTTACAAATACTCCGCTTCCCGTCTGGCGCTCCGCCAGCTCGCGGCTGATTAAGTGCCGTTCAAATAACAGGTCGCGGTCGAGTGCGCTCAGCTCATCCATACGCCAGCGCAGAAAACTTTTATTATTCGGTACGCCGTCAAAAGCCAGCACGACTTCGTTCCAAACACGGTTACGAACCTCCTTCGAGGCCCAGCCGGGAAAAGTGGTGTCGCTCAGGTTGCGCGCCAGCCGGACGCGACTGCTGATAACCGGTCCTTCTTCAGGCCCCGCTTCAAGCCAGCCGCCGTGACGTTCTAAAAAGCCATTGAGGGTCATTTTTCACCCCCGTCAGCCTGAGTTCCTTCATCGCGACATTTTTTGATCTGATCGCGCAGTTTGGCCGCTTTTTCAAAATCTTCGCGGGCAATCGCCGCTTCGAGATCTTTCTGCAGGCGGGCGATTTTCGACTTCACCCTTGTCTGCACGCCTTCGCGTGCCGGAATTTTTCCGAGATGCTGCCCGCTGTGGTGCATCGCCTTGATCGCCATCGTCAGTTCCGCCATGAAAGTTTTATAACATTCCGGACAGCCAAGACGTCCGGTCTTGCGGAATTCTTCGCGGGCCATACCGCATCGCGGACAGGTAAGACTCAGTTCGCTGGCAAAATTCTTTTGCGGCCCGCTCAGCCCCATCAGGATGTCGGTGATAGAAATCGGACTGTCGAGATCCATGCCCTTTGCTTTGGCGTGTTCCTCGCAGAGATGAACTTCCTTCATCTCGCCGTTGACCACCTGCGTCATATGCACGACGGCTTCTTTATCGCAGAGATCGCACTTCACAGGGAGTCCCCTTATTCAATCGACGTACCGTTATTATTGACGAAATCACGGTACGCTTTGATCAATTTGTTCGTAGCCGGACCGGGCTTGCCGGTTCCGATCGGACGCTTGTCGAGTTCAACAACCGCTATGACTTCCGCCGCCGTTCCGGTCAGGAACACTTCGTCGGCGGTCCAGAGTTCATAGCGCGTCATGACGGTTTCCTGAACGTCCATGCCCAGTTCGCGGCCCAGTTGCATAACTTTGTCACGCGTGACACCTTCGAGCGCGCCGCACCAGGTGGGCGGAGTCATCAGTTTGTTGCCCTTGATGGCGAAAACGTTGTCGCCGGAAGCTTCCGCGATAAAACCCTGCGAGTTGAGCATGAGACATTCCATCACACCGGCGTTGATCGCTTCGATCTTGGCCATGATGTTGTTGAGATAATTCAAACTCTTAACGCGCGGATTAACCGCCTCAGCCATATTCCGGATGGTGCCTGCCGTGATAATCTTCATACCCTTTTCATACAGCTCGGCCGGATAAAGCTGGATGTCCGCCGCGATAATGATGACCTGCGCCTTCTTGCATTGAAAGGGATTCAGACCCAGCGAACCGACCCCACGTGTAACGACATGCCGCATATAGCCGTTTTTGATGCCGTTGGCCTTGCAGGTTTCTATCGTCGCTTTTTTCAACTCCTCTTTGGTCATGCCGACATCCAGTGCGATCACCTTGGCAGAATCGAGCAGACGCTCCATATGTTCGTCAAGAAATGCAATTCTCCCGTTATAAATGCGGGTCCCCTCAAAAACGCCGTCACCGTACAAAAGACCGTGGTCAAAAACCGAAACAACCGCGTCTTTTTCATCAACCAACTTGCCGTTTAAATAAATTTTCATATCCGTCCCTATTCTTCCAGTTTCCCGTCTTTTAAAACCAGTTCGCGCTGACAGCGCTCCGCCACCTGCTCATTGTGCGTCACTATTATCAACGTACGGTTCGCAGATTGCGCTAAATCAAAGAGGTTGTTCAATATATTTTCGCCGGTATGCGAATCCAGATTACCCGTCGGTTCGTCTGCCAGGATCAGATCGGGATTATTCATCAGCGACCGCGCAATCGCCACCCGCTGCTGCTCACCGCCGGAAAGCTCCATTGGACGGTGATCCATCCGCCCGGCCAACCCGACCTGTTCGAGCAGATATTCCGCCCGCGCCCTCACATCGCCACCGTTTCCCGCCGCCATCGAAGGCAGTACCACATTCTGACGGACATCCAGCTCCGGCAGCAGGTGGTAGCCCTGGAAAATAAAACCGCAGCGCTTTGCACGAAATGCAGCGCGTTTCGCCGGGCTCATTTTACCGAGACTGACTTCCTCAAAAAAAACGTCGCCTGCATCCGGCTGATCAAGGCCGCCGAGAATATGCATCAGCGTACTTTTGCCAGCACCGCTCGCGCCCATAATAGAAACCGTCTCGCCGCGATTAATCACCAGCGACACGCCGTGCAAAACCTCCACCGCCCGCTTGCCGATGTGATAGGTCTTGTGCACTTCTTCCGCTCTTAAAATTATTTCACTCATTACGTAAAGCCTCCACTGGTTCAAGGCGGGCAGCGCGCCACGCGGGAACAAGACCGGCGAGTGTGCAGATAACAAGAACAGTGACACAAACTGTGACGACATCCTGCGTCGTCGTGTGCGACGGAATCTGGCTGAGCTGATAGAGTTCTTTAGGAAGCAGATCCACACGGAACTGCGATGAAATGAAGTTGAGTAGTTCGTTGCGGTATTTCAGCGCCAGCAGGCCGAGTCCTAAACCCATTCCGGTGCCGATTATACCTTGTACCATGCCGATCCAGAGGAATATGGCGACGATGCGCCGGTTGGAAAATCCAATGGCTTTCAAAAGTCCGATTTCATGCGTCTTCTGCACGGTAAGCGTAATCAGCGTATTGGTGATGCCGAAGGCCGCGACAATAGTGATAAAGATGAGCAGGAAAAACATCATGTTCTTTTCCGTTTGAAGCGCCGTAAACATCTGACTGTTCAGATCAATCCAGGTGCGTGCTTCAAAGAACGGGCCAAGTGCGGCACGAATGTCGCGGGCTATGCGCGGTGCCATCATCGGGTCAGACGTCATTACCTGGATACTGTGAACGCCTTGCTCCACGTTATAAATTGAGCGCGCGGTTTCAAGCGAAGTCAGCACATAACCCGCATCAATCTCGTACATGCCCACTTCAAAAATCCCGCTAACGGTCAGTTCCTCGGGTAGACGCAACTCATCTCGTGAAACAAAGTTCTGCGGTGAATAAATCAGCAGTTTATTGCCTAGCCGTAAACCCATGCGCGATGCGAGGTCTCGTCCGACAACAACTTGACCATAGCCTACAGAAAACTGTCCTTCGACCATATGCTCCGGAACCTGACTGACCGTTTTCTCCAACTCAGGATCGATTCCGCGCAATTGAGCCGGCTGTGCGTTCTCACCGACCTGAACAAAAACCAACCCCTCCAGATTAGGAGCCGCGCCGGTGATACCATCGACACGCTTAATGGCCGTCAGAAGTTTTTCCGGCTGATGCACGATGCCGCCGTATTCGCCCACCCGGACATGCGCATTGAAACTGAGAATCCGTTCGCGCCACGTTTCGTCGAATCCGGTCATCACGGAAAGAACGATGATTAGCACGGCGACACCAAGGGTGACCCCGAGAAGCGAAAGTAGCGTAACAACCGAAAGAAACGACCGCTTTGGCTTCAGATACTTAAACGCCAGAAATAAAGAAAAGGACTGTTTCATGAATGAGCGGCATCATACGCAGATGCGATCCGAAAGCAAAGTTTCCAGTGGTCGTAAAAATTAAGCCGCACGTTTCAAAACATCGAAACGCGCGGCTTAACAACCAGCTCTAACAAAAAGACGGGTTTATGGAGTTTTAGCCGGAGTAACTTTGAACAGCTCGGTCAGCGTTCCGGTACCGGTATCGATTCCGCAACCGGCCTCTTCGATGGTCACTTGTGAAGGTGCCTGTTCGACGGGGAATTTAACTTCCAGTACGCCGTTGACCAGAACCGCTTCAAAGCCGGTGATTACCTGCCCATCGA
>Ga0247840_10006302_pt1 | contig 17212 bp, 9 predicted proteins | sample LaCruzMarch2015__FD_192404 | JGI IMG/M metagenome (GOLD analysis project Ga0247840, IMG submission 192404) | Freshwater microbial communities from meromictic Lake La Cruz, Castile-La Mancha, Spain - LaCruzMarch2015_17m | ecosystem: Environmental > Aquatic > Freshwater > Lake | place: Spain... | reverse complement strand
TTTCACACCGCCCGCCTCCGACTCACGGGAATTAAACTTCAACCCCGGCTGGCTGCTCGCCAAAGGCAGTCATCCGGTCAAGGGCACCGACGACAGCGCATGGGAACGCGTGTCCACGCCGCATACCTACCACGAGAAGGCGGCCTACCAAGGGCTCAAAAAAGGCATCAAGGATCTTGGTCCCTACACTTATCGCAAGCACTTCATCGTTCCGTCCGACTACGCGGGGAAGCGCCTGCTGCTCGAGTTCCAGGGCATTCGCCAGCGCGGGCAGTTTTATCTCAATGGCCATCTTCTCGGACGTGTCTCGCACGGGGTCACCCCGTTCGGGTTCGACATCACGCCATATGTGAGGTTCGGCGCGGAGAACACGCTCCATATCGAAATCGACTGCGACGACAAGGAGTTCGGGACCGGCACCGCCATGTGCTGGTTTTTCCCGGTTTTCAACCCTCTCTACGGCGGGATCTGCCGGAACGTCATCCTGCATGTCGTGCCGGATGTCCACGCCACGCTCCCCCTCTACACGTTTCTGAAGACCGAGGGCACCTATGTTTATGCGGAAAATATTTCGACCGAAAAACGCGCCGCCGACATCGGCATCGAAGTCCAGGTTCGCAATGACGGCAAGTCATCAAAGAAGGTCGGCTGCAGCGCGGCGCTCGTGGATCGGGACGGAAAAGAAGTTGCGCGGTTCGAGGGAAGCCCGCAGGAGGTTGCTGCCGGAGCGAATGCCACTTTCAAAATGAGCCGAAACGTTGGTGGACTGAACTTCTGGCAGCCCGGGCACCCTTATCTCTACGACGTTTACACGATCGTGAGCGCCGGGGACGGCAAAACCGGCTTCCGCAAAATCGAAGTGCGCGGCGCGGAGTTTTTTCTGAACAACCGCGTGCTCATGACCCACGGCTACACGCCCCGCAGCCAGAACGAATGGCCGGCCGTGGGCAATTCCTACCCGGACTGGCTCCACGACTTCTCCAACGGCTTCATGGTCGAGGGCAATGCCCGGCTTGTCCGCTGGGAACACACGATGCCCTCGCCTCAGGATGTCGCCTCTTGCGACCGGGTTGGTCTGCCGCAGATCATCCCGGGCGCGGACCGCGAGAACGACTCGACCGGACGCGAGTGGGAGATGCGCGCGGAGATCATGCGCGATACGATCATCGCCTGTCGCAATAACCCGAGCGTCATCCTCTGGGAGGCCGCCAACAACGTCCTCACCAAAGAACACACCAAGGAAATGATCGCCCTGCGCGACAAGTGGGATCCCCGCGGCTGCCGGCGTCCGATGGGCGGCCGCTCGGAGGGCCCCGAGTGGGTCTCCTGGATGTATGGCGCCCGAAAGGAAAAGCACCGGCTCTCGGTCGATACCGAATTTATGCGCGACGAGTCGCCGCGCCGCTGGTGGGACCAATGGTCGCCCCCGTATTCGAACAAGGCGGGGGAATGGAAGCTGACCGACAATGCCGGCGGATGGAACCGCAACCAGGACAACATGTGCGTCATGCAGTCGATCGTCCACGAGCAGTATTACAACGCCCGCCCGGGCACCGGCGAGGCGGTCTGCAGCGGCGGAGTCCAGATATTCTTCGCGGATTCCGACAGCTTCACACGCAGCGTGGACACGTTCCGGCGCAGCGGGCCGACCGACGGCATGCGCATCCCCAAGGACTCGTTCTTCTGCAACCGGACGATGTGGAGCAACACGCCGGAACTCTGGACCGAGGGCAGGCCCGCGATCTTCCTGCCCGGCCACTGGAACTACCCGGAGGGCACGGTGAAGCCGATGTATGTCTTCACAAGCCCGGGTGTGGAAAGCGTGAAGCTATTCGTCAACGGAAACCCCCTCCCCGGCGGCAAGCGCACGAATGCGTTCCTCTTCACTTTTCCCGATGTAAAATGGGAATCCGGCAAGGTCGAGGCGGTGGGATTTGATGCCGCGGGCAAGGAGATCGTCCGGGCGGCGCATGAGACGTATGGCGAACCGGCCGCCATTCGCATGAAAGTCATCGGGCACCCGGATGGGCTTCGCGCCGATGGCTCCGACATGGTCCTCATCGAAACCGAAACGGTGGATGCAAAAGGCCGCCGCACCCCGCTGGCGCAAAACGTGATCCGCTACGAAGTCACCGGCCCCGCGAACTGGCGCGGGGGCATCTGGGAGGAGGACGTCCCGAAATACGCGAACCAGAAAGTTCTCCCCGTCCTCAACGGGATCCACCGCGTCTTCGTCCGCTCGACCGGGAAGCCGGGAACAATCGAAATCACCGCCTCCTCGGAGGGACTCAAACCCGCCACCGTGACGATCAAGGCGCATGATGCCGGAATTGCGAACGGCTCGGCCCGCGCCCTCCCCGCCACACTTCCCATTGCGGTCGAGCAGAAGCCCCGCTACGGCCCCGACCTCGCACCGGCTCCGCCTCCGCCGCCAGGTGCCTTTGACAACAACGACCTCGGAACTTCCGCCACCGGGGAAATCGTTTGCTCGCTCACGACGGCGTTTCCCCAGGGAGCCGCGATCACACCCGGAGCGAAAGATGGAGCGGTGATCTACAAAGACCGCCCGTGGACGTTTTCCGGCCTGCCGGATTATCTCGTTGGCACCGATTACCTCCAGGTCGCCAACGATGATGCCGCCGCATCGGCCGGAGAGGGCGTCGTGTTCAAGATCGGCAAGGCCGGCCGCGTCTATGTGGCCTACGACGACGGCAACGTCCAATTCCCCGTCATCAGCAGCCCGACCGGATTCAAAAAAACTGCGGACAAAATCATGATCGGCGGCCGCCCGCACACGATCTACCGCAGCGGCCAGATGAACGGCGGCGAGCTGACATACCTCGGCACGAACAGCTGGACGGAACAACCCCCGCCGGGTCTCAACAACTACGTCGTCTTCGTTAAAGCGGAAATCGACCAGCCGGCCGGAAAGCCCTGACAACCCCGCCTGACCGTGCCAACCTCAAAAAACATGTCCCCCTCCATGCGCTGCGGGTTTTCGCTCCTCGAGCTGCTGGTTGTCATCGCCGTCATCGCGATCATGGCCGCGCTGGCGGTGTCCGGGTTCAACTCGATCACCGGCGCGAACTCGATCACCTCGTCGGCGGATCGCATCGCCGCCGCGCTGGATCTCGCCCGCCAGTCGGCCATGACAAAAAACAAGAAGATCGAGGTGCGTTTCTACGAGGCTCCGGCCCTCGGTTGGACGAACGATTTCCGCGCATTCCAGATCTTCGAGATCGGTGATTCCGGTTCCGCCACGCCCCTGACAAAGTCGGCCGCCCTGGGAACTCCCACGATCATTGCGCGCGATACCGGCCTCTCCACTTTGCTCCTGTCAGAGCGGGAAAAAACGAATTGGACCACCAACGACCCCCGGATCACCGTCCCCAATGCCGGCACCGGCTACGTCTGCCGCTACCTCCAGTTCCGTCCCGACGGATCCACGGATCTCCCGGTTGATGGAAAATGGCACCTCACAATCGTTGATGCCAAAGCTCCCGGTTCCGCCGCCGAGCCGCCCGCCAATTTTGCCTGCATCTGGGTTGAGCCTGTATCGGGCGCAGTGCGGGTTCTGCGCCCCTGAGAAGCCGTCAATTCTTCTGGCTCTTGCTCCAGCGGGCGGCCTTGATCGGCACCCCCACCGAGAAGACCCTGTAGTCGATCATGTTTTGAGTCAGTGTCGCCTCCAGCGTTTTCAGATCCTTCGCATATCCGGGGTTCGCGGAATTGGTGAGATCTCCGACCGTTTGAAAAAGCGCGCTCAGGCCGAGGTCTTTCGGCGTGCTGGATTCCCCTTGGAACCGCGCAAAGCTGCGCTCGTCCACGGCGACGAGCGTCAGATCCACGAGCGGCGGAAGCTGGCTGTTCGGGTTCAGCGCGGGATCGGTGTTGGAACCTGTAGAATCGTAGCGGTAATCCGGGGCAAGCGCGTCGCCCTGATATCCGCCTGCCGCCTGATCCGCCGCACCGAGCCTTGGCAGGATTACCAGGGCGATAATGTTGTCAGCGACGACCCGGGAAGTGCTGGCCAGCATGTCGGTCATCCATGCCGTGCCGTTCGCATCAGAGCTTTTCAGCCCGGGATTCGCTGCCGTATATTTGTAAACCGTCAGACGGTCGGAGGGCTGGATCGCTTGGATGAGGCGGAACCGGTGGGAGAGGGGCGGAGGATTCGGAAGGTTGGTGAAAAAATCCGGACGGCTTCCCGAGTCGTCCCGAAACTCGATGAAAAAACCCACCGAGTTTAATAGATTCTCGAGGCCCACGTAGTTTGTGGCGCCTGAACTGACCACCCCGAGTGGCGCGTGAAAAAATACCGAGGGGGTCGGGCGCGACGGCGATCCGGCGGCGGTTCCGGCGGTGCCGTTCCCGCTTAGAAACCGGAGTTCGGAAGTCCGCACGTATCGCGCCGGAACAAACGTGGAGCTGTTCCCGGAAGGAGAAAACCGATAGTCGCCGGCGCTGTTCACGTAGTCCAGGTAGGTGTTCAGAGTGGCCTGCGAAATCGAGGCCGCAAGAACCTCCATCGCCCGGCGCGCATCCCGGTAGGCTTGCACCCTCGGAATCGTCTGCGTGTAGATCTTCCGCACAGAATCCGTCATCCCAAGCATGAGCACCGCGATGATGGCGAGCACCGCGCCTGCCACAAGAAGTTCCAAAATCGTGAAGCCGGCAGCGGGCGATACCCGGCGGAGCCGCTCAATTTCGCGCGATATACGAGACATACGTTCGCCCGACCGCCGCCGCATTCGCCGCATCTTTTTTCGTGACCACTATCTTGACCCTGGCGAGGTTCGGCGAATCGGCTGTGGGCGTAGTCGCCGCCTGATAGACGGCGCTCTCCGCAGGAACCTCCTGCCCCTCCACATCGAACCAACGCACGGGAAATGTCCCGCCCGTGATCGCGGAAATCGCATTCTGCTGGTATTCCCCGATGAGCCGCCGTGCGATCAGCGAGGTGGTGGACTCGTCAATGGCATCGCGCATCGCCCCCAGCCCGACCGGCATCAGCCCGATGATGCCGACCATCGCAAAAGAAAGGATCCCCAGCGCCACCGTCACCTCGATGAGGCTGAATCCCCGCCTGCTCCCGGCGGAATATGGCTGGATGGCTGATCTCATTTCTCTATGAGAAAATCTATTGCACCACGATCAAGCCCTCAAGGGACATTTCATTCAACGTAAAACGCGTAAAACGCGTCAGGCGGATTCCAGCGATCCCGTGGCAGGGCTTTGTTGCTGGGGGAAGCTCCTGTGACGGCGTGGAGGATCAAGTCAACTGATACCGCAGCGAAGCGGAGAGGGCGTCCCTACCATCGCGGGTTGGGGTCATCCGTTTTCCTCGCTCCCTCATTTTCCTGGATGACACATCAGGATGTCTGAGGATAGAGCCGGGCACTCCAAATGCCCTGTGCCTTGGGGTTTGCCCCGGGGTCCTTTATTTTGCAAGTTTCGAAGATGCGCAACATGCTCCCGCTACTTCAAGCGCGGATCGTAGCCGAAACGTGAAGGCCGGCTCACCCAAGCCAGACGGAACGAGTGATGGAGCGGGTTGATGAGTGCGTTCATTTCGACGGGGACGATTGCGCTGGGCACGAGCAGTGCCACGCTGCGTTGCTCTTGTGCCCACAGGTCGCCGATTTCGCGGCTCACGGCTCCTGCCGGTTCCGAATTCCAGCCGGCAGGCGGGACGGGAAGCTCCTCGATCAGGGCATCCGGGATTTTTATTGTGAAAAGCCATCGATCCTCCAACTGTCGAGGCGTGCGCAGGTGGGTCAACGTTTCCAGGCAGGCCAGCGCGACGGAACCCGACGCATAAACCATGCGGGTTCCCAGGGAGTTCCATCGACCGGCGGCATGAAGCCCTCCCTCGCCGCTGAATGCGATGCCGGGGGTGGCGCGATCAAGGGATTCCAAGCGATGGAAAATCACGCATACACCCCCCACTTGATGCAGTTGAGGATGTTGGCGACTTCCTGTGAGCCCACGTCGGTATCCAGAAGATCCACCGGACGTTTTCCGCCGAGCGCCATCACCGGTTCCCCCATCCACTGCCGGGCCTCTTCCTGGCTCCCCAAGATCTCGCTGGCCGCCACAAAAACCCGCGTGGCTCTGAGGCTTTTCTCGGCCTCATCGGGCGAAAGAACCCGTGACTTCCGCTTGCGCAGCGTCTGGGCGTTGATGTTGAGCTTGAGGGCAAGGGCTTCCTTGCCGAGCCCAAGCGCTGCGGCAACCTGCTCAAAAACCGCGGCAGGAATCCCCTTGCGGATCGTTTCCACCTGCTTCAGGGCTGGCATCGCAGCCATCGCAGCCAAACGGGCCGGAACGGATGAAGAACGTGTAACAGCGAGCGTGGACATGGAGGAACCATAGCGGTATTTCTACCTGGTGCAATAGGTAGTTCTGGAATTTCAGATTGTTGGACGCTTCTTGGCATGGACTCGCGACGATCAGGGCGCGAAGCGCTTGGTGCTGAGGATCCGCATGCGGTAGTAGTCGGAGAGCAGGGCGTTGGCGTCGGTGGCGAAGTTGGGAAGGGTGGTGTCCTCGACATCCACGTAGCGCTCGATGAGCGTCGAGGCGCGCTCCTCGGCGGCCACGCGGTCGCGGCCCTCGACCCACTGGTCGGCCGGCGTGCCGGGCACTTTCTGCAGCACCTGCGCCCGCACGTGCACGGTATACGTGTTCGATTTTGTCGTGAGCCGCGCGTAGAGGTTGGCGTAGGGCTTCTCGCGGAGGTTGTCCGGGGTGTTGAGGTTGGAACTCCAGAACGTCTGCGCGTCGGAATCGGAGGCCCATGCCTGATCCCGGGGCGTCAGGTAGATGTCGCAGATTTGTGAGGCCGAACGGAAGATGTCCCCGCTGGCAAACTTCTCCTTGAACTGCCGGAGCGTGCCGTTCGCGTCGCTAAGGTTCAGCGTTTTTCTGTAGGCAGAGAGGCCGTTCCCGGGATCACTTTGATATTTATCTGTAGTGCCATTTGGAACGGCGCAGCCCATTTCAATTTTCATCGCGCTGAGGACGCCGGTCGAGCGGTTGATATAAGTGAACGGCAGAATCTGGTAGTTCATGTTGATCTTCCCGGCCGTCGAAAACGGCTCGCTGATGGCATACGGCTCCACGATCGGCATCCAGAAGAGATCCATGATCAGGTGGTCGGGGATGGTCGTGGAGTAGCTCGGGTGACTCGGCTGCGGGCGGAAGAGCAGGGTTTTCCAGCCGACTCCGGCCTTCGCCCCCGTGGGCAGCGAGCCAAACATCCCAGGCGATGGCATGATCCGGTTCGGCGTGTAGAGGTTCGCATTCGCGGAGTTTTGATCAAAGAAATAGTAGGGTGGTGCCCCGCTCATCAGGTTGCCATCTCCCTCATCCGGCTTGTTGATAAACGGACCCGGACCGATCCTGCACGCTATATCAAAATCGCCGGATGTCGCGGCCGTGCCGGGCGGCACACAACCGGAGGGAACCGTCTGAGTCGCATTGCCGCCGATCCGATAAGTTTTCCAGCCCAGCGCACCATTGTTTGAGTCAAGCTGTTGCTCTGCTGCGGTTGAGTTGCTGGAGTAGTTGGGGTAAGTGCTGAAATTTGACACCGAGACGTTCCCGGTGATTGTCACGGAGATGTTCTCCGTCACTGCGGCGAGTCGGCCATCACCGTTGTAGCACATGGATCGAACCACATCGTTGGGACGAACAACCTCGGCCCCGGCGTTGCCCTGGACAAGCTTGTCCTCCATCTGAAAATCTTGTTGGCTGGAGGATGACAGGCCCGTAAAAAGAGTAGGGAGAGGAAAGCTTGCCCCAGGAAACGTCATCGTTGCCGTCTGGTAGAGATTAGTGGGATCCGCGATGACATCGCTTATTTTTGGGGCTGAGGGAGCTTTAAAAGATGCGCCCAATTTTGTATTCTTGTCATCATAGGCATTTTTCCCCTGGTAAATCCGGACGGTCAGATTTCCTCCGCTGAAGGCGATGGGATTCGCGGTCTTTATTGTGAATGCCTGGCTAACAAACGGGTAATAGGGATACGGAATGTTCTTCTCCGTGTAGTTTGGAAAAGGAACCGGAGTTCTGCTCCGGCCATTAAGCAGGGAATCAAAATAGAGAGGGTTGCTATAAACGCGGGACCATACATTGCCCACCGTATGAAACCATCCTGAGGAATTGAGGTTTTTAGTAAATAGAGCCGCTCCTGGAGAAATATTCATGGCATTGGTTACGCTGAAGTTCTCCAAGCCCTCCATTTCGACAATCAAATCAGGATAGAGCGGATTCATTCCGGCTGCCGGACAATTGAGGCGATAAAGAACCGTGGTTTGAAGGCGCCTTTCATCCGGCCCGACGGGTGTTCCGCAAAGCGCCGGATTAAAGTAGTTCGCGCCCAATGCAGGATTCGGATAGGGAGATGTGGTGGATGTGAGACCGGCGGCAACGCTCGCGAGCCACTTATTCCTAACCTGCCCCCACGCGGCCGGGTCGGTCTGCAAATAGGCACTGACCGTCGAGGGGGCAGTGGCCGGAATTCCGCTTCCGTTGGCAGCCGGAATGTTGCTGATCAGCAAAAGTTTCTCCACATCGGTCGGCTTGGTTGAATCGGCGATATAGGTAGCCAGCGTCGTTGCGTTTGTGATCGAGGACGTATCGGGCAACGTTCCATCCCCGACACAAACGAACACAAAACCGACTTCCTTGATGGCTACAAACCGGCCGAACCCCATGGTGCTGCCGATTCGGATCGGCATCACCTGTCCGAGCCCCTGAAGATGAGTGACATTTCCATCCAGAGGAGTGTTGATCGCATTTACGAACTGGTTTGCTGATGTGGACCAAGACGCAGCGAGGGGAGTGCTCAATGCGGGATCATGCAGATTAGTGCAGCGGATATAGTCAAAAATCTCCGTGAGGATCTGATCGCGATCGGAGGGATACTTGTCCAGGAAGTTTCCCCCGAAGCCGGGAACAGGGTTGCGGGTGAGGCGCTGGAGGTAGGCATAAAGATCCTGATTGCGTGAAATCCCGGAGTAATCGGCCGTCGGGCTTTGTGCGTCGCCTCGCTGGAAGTAGTAGCGGTAGGCGTTAACACCGAGATCATTTCGCAGGGTCGAGCAGAACGCGATCAGCCGGTCGTAGGCGGTCGTGCGCTCGCTGGAGGGATTTGCAGCGAGTGACTTGTCCACCGGCCAGCAGGCGATGCGGGGGAGATTGAAGAGGTTCACTTCGGGTGCCCGGCTGGAGGAGGTGATAAAAAACTTTGCCGCCTCGAGATCGGCCTTGGTGAGCGTGTTTCCCGGATTGTTGTCCGTGCGAGGAGTCGAGCCTGCCCCAGAAAACTGGAACTCATCCACCGAAGCAAAGAGCGCCTTGCGGGGCGCAGCAGAAAGATCAATTTTCGGCGTGACGGTCGTATTGCCAGCCCAAGTGGTTCCTCCCTTGCTGCCGCCCCAAACCACACGGGGGATGAGCCCTGCAGCGTTCGTGGTGGTCACTCCGGGGAAGATCGTGCTGAGTGCCACCTGGGCCGGATGTCCGGGATAACGTTGGAATTCGAATTGTGAGGGTTGGAAGCAGGAAAACCCGTAGTCGGGATACTTTGCCACTTCCGAAGAAAGGATCGTCGTTCCTGACATGGTGTTGGCCGCCGTTGGTGAGGCCGCAGCGAACCTCGGCGTGTCCCAATACGTCCCCTCGGCGGCGGTGTTGATGTTGACTTTGCAGGTTTCGTCATCCGTCCAGAAGGCGATGCGGCCGACGATCGGGTTGGATGTCGAGGCGCCGGCGATGGTGCCGCCCGAATCGGCGGGAACGAGCGTGCCGTTCTTGGTCTGGTAGAGCCAGCGCACGGGCATCGGGGCAGGATTGTTCGTGGCAGAAGCATTTCCGCCGCTGTACCCAGGCGGATTTGCGATGCCGAAGCCGACGGGCTTCACCGAGTCGGTTCCCGCCTGCGCCGCCGGATCGAGGATCGGGTAATTCAAAGTGCCGCTTGAATCCGTCACCGGCGCGTTGAGATCGGTCCACACGCCAGGGCTGGATTGCCAGCCCGATGGCGGCACATCGTCGGCGATGCTGAAGGTGGCTGCGTTGGTCACGGTCATGTTCGTGGCCGAGTAGAGCTTGTAGTAGCGGTAGGGAGCGCCGTTGGTATCGTAGGTGCGGATCATCCCCGGCTGGGAGGCCCAGGCGAGAGGGCTTGCGGCCGTGCCCCCGGTGGTGGCATCCGCGACCTGCGCCATGGCGAGCTGGAGAGCCGTGTTGGCGAGGTTGCGCACGGCCCCGGAATCCGAAAAGCTCCGGGCAACGGTCCGCTCGGTCGTGACCGCCGTAAAGAACGCCATCACGAGGGCGCTGATGAGCAGAAGCATCGCCAGCACGATCAGAAGCGCCGATCCGAAACGGCGGGTTTGAGACGTGAGGGAAGGCATCAAAAGAAGAGTCATCCCTCACCTCCCTATTGACAAATCCAACTTTGTTAAACGTAAAACGACGGCAGGCCATCTGAGGGGGGAGGAAAGCGGATCCCCTCCGGGAGGCGATGATTTCTGTGCCGCCTGGCGCGGACAATCCGAATAAGTCGGACGCCTCGGCGAGGCATCCCTACCGAACGACGGTCGATGCACCAGCGTATTCAGATGGTAGGGGCGCACCGCCGGGGCGACCCATTATTTTGGCCTTGGCGCGGCATCCCTGCTACATGTCATCTCCCACAGAGGGTTCCTTTATTTCCCCGTCATGGACCCTCTTTCATCTCCTGCGGCGCGTTGGACACATCGCTTCGGAACGGCGAGGCGGGAAGGCCCTCTTTGTTGTAGAGGTTCACATCCGGGACGTTGTCCCAGCCGTATCGCACGGCGGCCGGCACCGGCACCGCGGGGCTTGAAACCACGACCTTGTCGTTGGCTATCTCCGCCTTTGCGGGCACGAATTTTCCATCAGCTCCGGCAATCACGAAGCCCTTGAGCGCGCCATCCTTGGCAGCCAGCCCGCCGCCGACATCCTGGAAGCTGACGATGGCACGTCCGCCTTCGATCTTGACGCTTTCGAAGAGCGGTCCGGAAGAGACGATCTTCTCGCCGTAGGCCAGAGCTCTGGCTGCCAGCGCGAGCCGTGCGCCCACGGGCTCTTTCTGCTTGGGATGGATGTCCTTGGCGTCCCCGACATCGGTGGTGACAGCCATCGCCGTGTTGGGGGACTTGGCGAGCGTGAGAAGCTGCGCCTCGCGGATTTCCGGCGCCGTGCCGTCGTATGGCGCGATCTGCACAAACAAAAACGGAAAATCCCCGCGTTTCCACTTCTCCCTCCAATCGGCAATCAGGCTGGGAAAGAGCGTGCGGTATTCGATGGCTTTGCGGGAATTCGATTCCCCCTGATACCAGATCACCCCCTTGATTGCGTAGGGAACCAGCGGTGCGATCATCCCGTTGAAGAGCACCGCGGGAGTCTTGGGCATCGGCTCGGCGGCATCCGGCGAGGCGGGAGGGAGAGGAGGATAACTTGCGGGAACAGGCTGCGGCGGGGCGGGCTTGCCCTCGGATTTAGCTTTCTCGACTTCGGCCGTCCAGGCCTTGAGCTTTTCATCGTATGCCTTTCCATGCCTGTCGTTCCACTTTGCCAAGGCCTCCCAGTATTTTGCGAACCGCTGCGGATACAAGCGGGAGGCGTTCGGGTAGTCCGATGCGAGGCGTCCGGCGGCATCAGCATAGGCCGCAAGTTGCTTGTCCTTTTTCAGCCCCTCGAGGCTCGTCCATGCCTCGGCAGGAGTCCCTCCCCATGAGCTGACAATCATCCCCACCGGCACCGAGCGTGCCTTGTGAAGATCGCGTCCAAAGAAATATCCAACGGCCGAAAATCCCCCTGCGGTCGCGGGCGAGCATTCGACCCACCGGCCAGCCGCTTCGCTTTGCGGGACTGCGGCGTTCTTCCCTCCCACGGCGAAGAAGCGCAAGTTCGGATAATTGGCGGCGGGAATCTCGGCAGAGGCATTGGCGGCACCACCCAGAGAAAAATGCATGTTCGATTGCCCGGAGCCGACCCAGACCTCGCCGACAAGCACGTTGTTGATCGTGAGGGTGTTCTCCCCCGCGATGGTCATCACGAACGGGCCTCCGGCCTTTTGAGCGGGAAGCTCCAACTTCCATTTTCCGTCTCTGGCCGTGGTGGTCGCAACCTCCTCGTTCCCCAGGCGGACCGTGACTTTCTCTCCCTTATCTGCCGTCCCCCAGACCGGAATCGGAGTTCCCTGCTGGAGAACCGCCCCATCGGAGAATAGCGGGTTGGGCTTGACGGCTCCCTGCAGCCGGCCGCACAAAGCGACCAAGGAAACCAATGTGAGCAAGAGGTGTCTTTTCATGGTGAAATTCTGTTTCGTTGAGCTGATCGTTCTTAGTTTGCCGGCCAGTCATCGGTGCGGAACGGCGAGGCGGACAGCCCTGCGGAGTTATAAAGATTGCAGCCATCCGGGTTGTCGGCCCATGCGTAGCGGACGGCCACCGGCTGCGGAACTTGCGGGCTGCTCACGACGACCGAGTCGCCCGCCAGTCCTGAGCTTGTCGAGGGGTCGATCTTTGCGTCGGCCCACACAAACTTTTTGTCGGCCCCGGCTATGGCGAAGCGCTGCAGCGGGCCGGCTTTGGCATGGAGCCCGTCGGCATGGGTGAACTTCACCCGGATGGCACCGCCCTCGACCTTCATGGAATCGTATCGCGGGCCGCTGGATTCGATCTTCCGGCCGTAGGTTTTCTCCAGCGCGACGAGCGCGAGCCGCTTGCCGACGTCCTGCTTGTTTTTCGGATGGATGCTGAAGGCTTCGCCGAGTTCGATGCCGACGGCGATGCCGCATTTCGGCACGGTGTCGGCGACCTGCACCTGCGCCTCTCGCAAAAACGGCCAGCTTGCCCTTTGGTTGGCATCCTTCGACGGCTCGCTGTTGTTGACGAGCTGCTGGATGTGAAACGCGAACTCGCTGCCCCACTGCGCCCGCCAGTCGCGGATCATCGTCGTGAGAAGCTCGCGATACTCGGCGTGGTGCCCGGCATTGCTCTCGCCCTGATACCAGATCGCACCCTTGATCGCGAATGGCACGAGCGGCGCGATCATCCCGTTGTAGAGCGAGGAGGAGACGCTCCGCCCGGCGACGTTGTTCGGCTTGGGCCGCGAGGCGAGTGCCTCCTTTGGCAGCGGCGCAAAGTGGCTTTCGGCCTTCATCAGCCACTGGTTGTCCACGGTGCCGGCATCAGCCACGGGAAAACCCAGATGGCGACCCCACTGCCACAGGCCCGAACGTTCCGTGGCGGAGACGACCCGAACCGCGAGGACGTTCCGGCCGGCCTTCACCAGGTTCCCCGGCACATTGCAACGCCGCTGCAACATATAAAAATCGGGTGCCTTGTCGGAGGCGCGGCCGACCTCGACCCCGTTGAAATAGGCGGTCTCGTATTGTTCGCTCACCCAGTTGAGCCCGAGCGAGAACGGCTTGCCCGCCGCTGACTCCGGCAGGTCCACTTCCTTGCGCAGCCAGAAAACACCCCCCGACTTTTCGCCGAGATTTCCCCACTGCGACGGAAGCGTGACGGTCTTCCAATCGGACACATCCAGCTCCGGATCAGCCCAGCCACGCGCTGACTCGGAAACGGGCGGCGGCTTCACCCCATACTTTTCCTCCCAGGCGGCACGGGCTGCCGGAAACCGCTTATTGTCCTCCTCCTGCGACTGGATTTGCGCGATTTCCTTTTCCGCCCGCTCCGCAAGCGCAGGCAGGGATTTCAGCGCCTCAATCCGTGTCCAGGCCTCGGCCGGCGTGCCGCCGACCGAACTTTGCAGCAGTCCGATGGGGATCTTGAGTTCCTTGTAAAGCTCGCGACCGAAAAAATACGCCGCGCCGGAAAACTTGGCGGCCGTCTCGGGCGAGCATTGCCGCCACTCCCCCTTCACCGCATCCGCCGGGGCAAGCGCCGGATTCTGCGCCACCGAAAAATACCGGATCTCCGGATAATTCGCGCTGGCGATCTCCTGCGCCGCGTTGGCTGAATCACCGACCCCCATCCCCATGTTCGACTGGCCGGAGCAAAGCCAGATGTCGCCGACGAGGACGTCGGAAAATTTGAAATTTTGGATTTTGGACTTTGGATTGGCGGATGAGACGGTTAGCTCGCGCGGCTCGGCGCTGGCTGGCATCGGGTCAAGCTTCACCATCCACTTGCCATCGCCATCTGCCTTCGCGGTTTTCTTCTGTCCGGCAAACTGGACGATGACCTCCTCGCCCGGATCTTCCCGTCCCCAGACCGGCACCGGCTGCTCGCGCTGCAGGATCATGTGGTCGGTGAATAGGGACGCGGGCTTCAACTCCGCCGCAGGGAGCGCTGCCGACGAAGCCAGCAGCAGCGCGGAAAGGAGGATGGCGGTGAACTTTTCCATGTTTGGTTTCTTTTGGATGCACGCTTCACTACCGGGAAGCCGGGGCGCCACCAAGCCGCATGGTGTTTAACGTAGAATATCGATCTGACACTTGGTTGCCGCCGAAATCCACCTACTGCGTTCTACGTTGAATAATCTGCCCATTGAGCGGTTGATCGTCGCGCTATAAATCACTACAAAAATGAGCTCCTGCAGCATTCTCTCTCGCAGATGTTTGATGCGTATCGCAGCCCTGCTGGTTTGCGCCGCCAGCCTTGCCCTCGCCGCGTCTCCAGCCCGCGATGTGACGTTTCTATCCACCTCTGACAGCCATTACCGGGAGCCTGATCACAAGGCGGGCTGCCACAACGACCTCAACCGGGCGACAGTCGAAGAGATGAACCGGATTGCCGGCGTGTCATGGCCGGCGCAGCTTGGCTCCGACAAGATCGCAAAACCACGCGGAGTTGTCGTGCTGGGGGATCTGATCGACGATGGGGACCGCGCCGAAAACGGGCGGCTAATCAGCGCGGAGCAATACAAATTCTTCCAGTCGGATTTTGGCTTGGACGGCAGCGACGGCCTGCTGAAATATCCGATTTACGAGGGCTGGGGCAACCACGACGGACCTCCGATCGGCAAGGAAAAGAACGGGTTCAGCTCTCAGGGCAAAATCAAAAAGCGCAACCTGGTCCGGAAGGAGAAAAAGCTGATCTCCAACGTTTCGGAGAACGGCCTGCATTACTCGTGGGACTGGGACGACGTCCATTTTGTCCAACTGAACCTTTATCCAGCAGACAAGCAGCGCGAGGGAGTGAAGTATTCGCCGCTCTGGCATGATCCGCAGGGGGCGCTGGCGTTTCTGAAGAGCGATCTCGCGCAAAAGGTCGGCGCGAGCGGCCGCCCGGTCGTGCTGATGAGCCATTGCGGGTTCGACACGGATTGGTGGACGCCCGCCGACTGGAAGGATCTCTACAATGCCGCCAAGGACTACAACATCGTCCTCTACCTCTACGGACACTCGGGCACCGGGCTGCGGGAATGGGCACCTGACGGCGAGACAAAGAAGTGGACCTGCATCAACGATGGCCAAACCAACGTCGGCTTCTTTGTGATCCAGATCACAGGGGATCGGATCCGGGCCGCCTACCGCTTGAAATCCGGATTGAAGTTCACGAAGGCGCCCGACGGGCGGCAGGTTCATGAGTGGAACGGCGCGTGGGACTGGAAATTTCCGATGGAGAAACCGCTGGCCACCCCAAGTGAAACTCCCAAGCCGTGATGGAACCCGCTGCCGCCTTCGAAGCATGGCGCAATGGCTTCGCTGCATGAAAGTCGGCCGTCCTGTATTTGCACTGTTCGTTTTTCTGCTGGCGGTGACAGCCGCCGCGCCGGCTTCCGTGCTTGATTCCGAGAGCCTGCGCCTCGGGCAGGGGAAAAAACTCGCTGCGGGAAAGGAGATGCGGGTCTGGCATTTCAGTCCATTCAAAGAGCCGATGCAGGACTGGCCGCGTGAGGTTCGCGGCGGGTTTGTCGAGCTGAGATGCGAGGACAATCCCTTCTCCCAAGCGGCTCTGATTCTCGTGCGCGATGATTTCCGTCTCCGCAGCTATCCGGCCAAATCGCTCGCCGCGGAGGATCGCGCTCTGGCGGAGAAGCTCGAAGCCGAGCGCGTCGCCGCGAAACCCAAGCAAGCGCAAGGCAGGCCCTACGCCCCGCTGCTCAAGCATTACACCCAGGATACGGCCAACATCACGGAGAGCGACCACTTCACATTCTATTACGGAAACGACCGCGCGGGCTCCGGCAAAGCCATGTTCGATGAGGCAGGATTTTTGCCGCGTCAAAAGCGCTGGTTTGAAAATGTGTGGACGAATCTCGGGGCGCTCGGAGCCCCTCTGCCGATGGCCGATGATCCCGCGCCGCACAAGATCAACGTCTTCATCACGGGCTCCGGGTTGGAGAAGCATCGGGAGGGTTTCGCGTTCGGGGCCGAGGGGATCGTCATCCATCCCAACGCACTGGGCGTGGGATCCAGCGTGGTTCCGCATGAGTTCACGCACACGATCCAGTATTATTCCAAGGGATTCCGCGACTCGCCCTTTGTCGGCTGGTTCTGGGAGTGCCATGCCAACTGGAGCACCCATCAATTCATGCCGGGATACCCGCCCGTGCTCGCACATTACGCGGGACGCGCCCATTACGAGCTGAATTCCTCACGGCACAACTACGGGTCGTGGCCGTTTTTGCAAACGCTTGCCGAGAACCCCCGCTTCGGCCCGGAGTTCCCCTATGCGATCTGGCCGGCCTGCAAGCGCAATAAAACCGACGGCGCGCTGGAAGATCCGTTCCGAGTGATCCAGCGCCTCGGCGTCGAGCGAGGAGTCTGGCAGAACGGCGTCGAAGGGTTTGGCGACGCGATCGGCGAACTCGCTGCGCGCATGGTCGCGTGGGATTTCCAAAACCAGTTTTTCTACCAGCAGGAGATCCGCAACATGGTCAGGCACAGCCCCGGCGTGCCCACGCATCGCACCGTGCTCGAGCCGGTGAGCGACCGCCCGGGATGGTGGAATCCGATCTGCTCGCACGCGCCGCGGCAATACGGCGTCAATATCATCGAGCTGTTGCCCGAAGCGGAACGCGTCACGGCCGAATTCTCCGGCATTGTGGATGAGGTTGAAGGTTCCGACTGGCGGGTGACACTCGTTGCCTATGATGCTTTGGGTCGCGCCCGCTACAGCCCGACCGTACACGGCGGGAAGCTGACGCTCGATGTGCGTCCCGGCGAGAAACTCGCGCTCGCCATCGCCGCCGCGCCCAC
>Ga0247840_10006301_pt1 | contig 17216 bp, 5 predicted proteins | sample LaCruzMarch2015__FD_192404 | JGI IMG/M metagenome (GOLD analysis project Ga0247840, IMG submission 192404) | Freshwater microbial communities from meromictic Lake La Cruz, Castile-La Mancha, Spain - LaCruzMarch2015_17m | ecosystem: Environmental > Aquatic > Freshwater > Lake | place: Spain... | reverse complement strand
ATTTTATTCATACTTTTGGTGATGCACATATTTACAGCAATCATTTTGAGCAAGTAACCTTGCAATTAAGTAGAGACGTAAGGCCTTATCCAACCATGAAAATAAACAAGGATGTGAAGTCTATTTTTGATTTTAAATACGAAGATTTTGAATTGGAAAATTATAACCCACACGCAGGAATTAAAGGAGCAGTAGCGGTTTAAACATGAACTTTCCATCTGCCTTAATTGAAGAGGCTGTTAACCAGTTATCACGCTTTCCGGGTGTAGGAAAAAAATCGGCTTTGCGCATGGTTTTGCATATTTTAAAGCAAGAACCTCAAGTTGCCATTCGTCTTGGACAAGCTTTAGAACAAGTAAGAACTTTAATAAAATACTGCAAACGCTGCCATAATGTGAGCGATGGCGATTTGTGTAATATTTGCCAAAGCCATAAACGTAACCCTGAATTGGTTTGTGTGGTGGAAGATTTGCGCGATGTAATGGCCATTGAAAACACTTCTCAGTTTAACGGATTATACCATGTTTTGGGTGGAGTAATTTCTCCAATCAATGGCGTTGGACCTAATGATGTGAATATTTCATCGTTAATTATTAGAGCAGAAACCGAACAAATAAAAGAATTAATTATTGCACTGAGTGCAACACCTGAAGGTGACACAACAACTTTTTATATTTCAAAAAAATTATCGCATTTACCCATACAAATCAGCACCATTAGTCGCGGAATTTCCATTGGAGGTGAACTAGAATATGCCGATGAAATTACACTTGGAAGAAGTATTGTAAGTAGAATTCCTTATGGGAAGTAATTGGCAATAGGCAATACGCAATAAACAATTTAGTAATTAAGCAATATTTTATAGAACAAATTCAGCATATTTTAAAATAATAAAAAGGCCATTTCAAGTTAATGAAATGGCCTTTTGCTTAATACCTAATTTCAACTCTTCTGCATTCTTTGGCGGAGAGTTTTTCGTTTTCTACAGCCATTTTACCACGAGAATATGTTTTTAAATCCTGAATTTTAAAACCATTATTTGTTAACTCGTTTTGTACTGCTAAAGCCCTTTGTTCTGAAAGCTTTTGATTGTTTTCATTGTTGCCTGTCCAGTCGGTGTAGGCAACTAATTGCAAAGTTTTGTTTCCATAATTTTGAACAACCTTTTTTACCACCATTTTATTTTCTTCCGACAAAGCAAAACTGCCCACTTCAAAATATAAAACACCAATGATATTATCGAACTTTTTGGTAACTACTTCAGGCATTACTTTTTTGTCTTCCAATGTTTTTAAACGCAACTTCAGTTCATTGATTTCTTGTTGTTGGGCAGCAATGGTTTTTGCCATTGATTCTTTGTAAGAATTCAATTCACCATACAAATTTGAACCTGTATTATTAGGCGAATTTTGAGCTAAATAAGCATTCAATTTGGCAAGCATTTCGTTCATTTCTTGCTTTACCATTTGGTTGTTTACTTTAGTGCTATCAAGTTGTGCAAACGAGGTATTGGTAAACAATGATAGCAATAAAATAATGCAGCAATATTTCAATAAATTAGTCATTGTATTTGGTCATTAATGATTCAATGCTAGCTTGTAAATTCTTTACTTTTTGAATTTGATTTTGGTTGGTAATTTTATACCTGCTCAAAACTTTTTCAAGGTCTTTGTTCAATTTACCCAACTCTTTTTTCATATTTACCAAACCTGGATTGGTTTTATCAACGCTCACTAAGCCATTTAATCGATCGTTTAATTTATCAATTTCATCTTGAATTACTTCATCGTTTACAACTTGATTTTTGTAATTGGTTTTTGGTTTGTTAAAGCTAAACGCAATGGCAATTTCGTTTTGTGCTGGAGCCAATGCATTGTATCCACTCATTTGATTATAGTATGCATAATGAATAGCAAATGTTTTAAAATTCAAACCAGCCGAAGCAATCATTGAACCATTGCTGCGATAGCCAGCAGCCAATGAAACAGTTTCTTTCCAAGAACCTTGAAGAATACCATCAATCATGTTAAGTCCGTTGGTAAAATTATAGAAATTAACCATTGGTTTTAGCTTCCAAATTTTTTCTTTTCCTGCATAAAAATTCCATCCAGCATTGGCAATAAATAAATTATTTAAAGGTTGGTCGCCTGTAATAATTGAAGGCATTGAAATGCCAATTTCAGCTTTTTTATCGTATTTGTAAAGCAAGCCAACACCACTTGTAAATAACATTTTATTTAAAGTATTTGAGTTTAAAGCTTGGTCGCTTAAATCTACTTGTTGGTTTAATAATTCCGACTTTAAATTGGTTTGAGAAAATCCTAATGAAATACCAAAACTAAGTGAGTTTTTAGTATTTAATTTTACACTTTTACTAAAAACACCTTCCGCATTGATGGTTTGAAAAACACCCACAGAAGAAGACAAAATTTTAGCTCCCAAACCAATACTGTTTTTGATGGGTGCATGAATTCCAAAATTGTAAGCACGATTTGCACCATCAATTCCACCAACTACACCGCGTGAATTAAAGATGGTGTAAATATTATCGGTACTTCCGGCCAATGCTGGATTGAGAATAAATGGATTTAAAATGTTGGTGTAAGAACTGTTTCTTTCTTGTGCTTTTAAATTGAATGAGGCAATCAATAAAAGCAAAAATATTTTATAATTATTTTTCATAATAGTAGCGTTTAAATAAACTGTGATTTTTATACTAATTTGGATTTACAATATTGATTAAGCCTTTGTATTCATTGCTGTTGACACCGCTTTTAAATGTATAATAATATGTACCAGTTGGCAATATTTTACCATCTAATTTTGCATCCCAATCGTTTTTATACTCACGGGCTTTTTTATAAACTTCCAAGCCATTTTCGTTGTAAATTGTTAATACATAATCTTGGTAAGATTCTACATCGGCAATTTCAAAATAGTCGTTTTTACTATCGCCATTTGGCGAAATAAAGTTAGCTGCCGGTAAAGTTTCTTTTTGAAAATAACAAGGAAATTTACTGTAAACTACATAAGGTGAACCCGTACTTCCATAAGCTGCATTTTGTTGAAATTGCACAGTTACTTTGGCTTCGTAAATGGTGTCTTTTGCAGCATTGTATATTTTAAATGAAATGTTTTCACCGTTTACCGCATTGGAATAAATGAATAAAGAAGCGGTATATTTTCCATTATAAACTTGGCTGGTTAAAGCAGTTCCTCTACATTCGTTTCCAACAAAAACTCCTATGCGATTACTTGGACTTAATTGTTCGCTGCAATCAATGTTCACAACGGCTGTCGTGGTCATGTTGTATTGAAAATTAGCTGTAATTACACTCCAGTTTGGATCTGCTGCCAATATTTTATTTACTCCTACTACCAGTAAAAAAAGTAGTAAAAAAACCGAATTTGTTTGAATTATTCTTTTCATGTTTTGTTTGTTTAATATTTTGAATGATGTGTTTTTTTTTTCAATGTTTTTTCGTCATTGCGAGGTACGAAGCAATCTCACTATTTTGATGTTGAGAAATTGCTTCTCTATGTTCGCAATGACGATTTAAAACTTATAATTTTACAACTTTATGTCTAATGGTTTTATTGTTATTTTCTATTTCAATAATGTAAACTCCCGCTGGTAAATTTCCTGCTTTCCAAGTTAATTGGTTAGCGCCTTGGCCAAAGGTTTCTGAGGCAATTGAACCAATTTCTTTACCAGAAATATCCATTACTCTAACATTTACTTTTTCGGCTTGAGGCAAGTTAAATTCAATGCTCAATACTTCTGTAAATGGTACAGGATAAACTTTTGAATTCACTGCATTTGCCACTTTATTTTCTATACAAGGACCATCGTTACTAAACACCACAGGATTTAGAATACTTCCATTGATGGCATTGGTTTTATAACTTAAGTTTTGGTTTAAGTCAAAAACATTTCCTGTTGTTTCGTCTAATAATTTAAAAGTTATGGCTTCGTTTTCATTACCTGAAATGGTTAGGAAATAAGTGTTTTCGTTCACATTCATTGATTGTGGTTTTGCAAATCCACGTAATTGATTGTTTACAAATGCACCTAATATCAATTGTTCTTTAGCCAACAAATTGCTGCAAGCATTTACCTTTCCAATTATGTTCATATTGCTATTGAACTGATAAGGATTGATGCTCCAATAAGCCGAAGAAACTTTTGTTGCAACAATTGCTTTTTTACCAAACATGGCCGAACGAGGATAAGTAAACGTGCCGTTTTTAGCCGATTTATACAAGTAACCTTCGTTAGGAATTAATGCTGATAAACTACCAATCCAACCTAAAACTGTATCGTAAACTGCAAAGTTAGTTTGACCTTTGATGACATCATTTTGCGATGCGTCCCAATTAGCCAATGCTTCGTTGGTTGATAAATTACGTTGAGAAACGAAACCAATATAATTCCAACCTGAAGTTAAATTGATGATTCTATTGCTCGGATTTGCTTCAACCCCTCTAATTTCTAAAGTATCTTGTTCAGCTACTTTTAGTAAATACGATTGCTCTGGTTTTACACCCGCATTGATATTAGCCAAACTGCCTGTCCAACCATTCAATGAATCGAAAGATGCCATTTGAGAATTGTTCTTAATTTGATTAACCGAACTAGGTTTTAAACCACCAAATAATTGGTTTAAATTAGCTGAATCGGTGCTTAATAAATTCACCGAAATCCAATTCCAACCTGGGTTTAAAGCTATGTGTTGAGTAACTTTATCTAAGGCATTAAATATTTGCGGAGCAGCAACAGTTCCAATTACATTATTTGAAACAAAATTCAATGATGGATCAACTTGAATATGTGTTTTTCCTGTAGCTGAATTCCATATTTTAAATGAAAGCGCCTCGTTGTCTACATTGCCATAAACATCCATAAACACTAAGTATTTATCCAATTTTTCGTAGTACTGAACTTTACCAACTCCACAGCAAACATTGCCAACAAATGCACCCAATATATCATCGGTATTGGCCGAAATAACATTGTTAATTCTTACTTGACCAATAATGCTCATTGATTTTGAATAAGCCGATTTTGTTACCACCCAATTTGGCGCTACTGCATTTACATTCAATTTAATTAGCAATTTATCAGCAAAACCAAAATCAGTAGTCAACGTTAAATCTTGTTCATATTTACCAATATTCAAATTAGGGTCAACGGTAAATGTAACTACATAACTGCTACTAGGATTAATGGTAGCATTAGTAGTAGAAGCCGTTAACCAAGCAGGCAAATTAGAAATGGTAAATGTTTTAGATGCTCCACCTGAATTGATAATGGTAGCTTGGAAGCTTAAAGGAGCCCCTGGTGCTTTATCAAATATGCGGCTATCGTCTTGCCATTTCACTTGGTTTTTGTCAATATAAGCAATCCAAGTTTTTGGCGACTGCATGGTATTTCCGTTTTTGTCTTTTATGTTTTTAACAGTAATATCTAGCGTTACATTTTCAATAAACTCGTTAGCTGTAGTTGGTGTGATAATAATTCTATCACCATTTAAAGCATAAGTAAAATTGATGTTTTGCGCAGCTCTTGGCAATTTAATAGTAGGAGATAAATTACTAATTACCGCATCACCAAATGAAGTAAATGTTCTGTTGGTTGAAGTGAAATCACGTGTGCTTGGATTTAAAACTGGGAAACCTTGCTGTAAAGTATATGCCTCAAAAGGAACATATAAAACTAAGCCAGCTTCATCGCCATTTAAACGGTTGTTTTTATCACGGGTAATTTGTTCAATTAAACGAGAAGTATTCCAGAAGCGTAAATCATCTAACTGACCAGTAAAATAATTGCTGGTGCTATCAAATTGTAAATTGCCATTATTGTTCCAGCCTTTTGCACCAAACCATAATTTTAAACCACCCCATTGCTCAATAGAACCTGACTGAATTAAGTTTTGAATATTGGCATCTACATAACAAGTTAAGCTACTATTTCTGCGCAATACCAAAGCCAAATGATGCCAATTTCCATCAAAATAACTGGTGTTAGTGGCTACAAAATTAACGCCATTGTGTTTTACAATAATTCTTCCTATTGAATCAGTTTCAATGCTCCATTTTAAATTTGGATTGGTAGCATTTGCCTCACCAGTTCCATTCGATAATAAACCAACTTTATTACCATTGTTTCCTTTAAACCAAAACTCCAATGTAAAGTCCATTTCCTTACTAATTCCAAAGTGTTGGGTAGGAACAGTAATAAAATCACCATTACCATCAAAGCTATATGATTTGCCCATTGGCAATAAAAACCATTGTGCATTTACCATTAAAGCATTTCTAAATCGTGCATAATCTTTTACAGAAGTTCCAGTGGCTTCATCCATGCGCCAATTGCCAATTAAACCCGATTCAGTTCCACTTAATAGTTTCGATTTAGATTGAATTGATTCAGTTAAAGTACGAGCAATATTCCAAATTCGAACTTCATATAAATGTCCTTTTGTATATTTAGGAACACCAATTGCGGCCTTACCCATAAACAATTTTCCACTACCAGTATAAGGATTAAATATGCGATTATTGCCAATATTTACTACTTCTTCATTTATAAATAAATCGGCTGTTTGAGCGGTATTATTGTACGAAACAGCAAAGAAATTAAATGAAGTAGTATCGGTAAATGCTAAATTAGATACAACAGTTTCACCTGCAATTCTGCAATAGAATTTATTGTCGGTTGTAAATCCAATATCAAATGATGCATTGGTATCTGCCCCTTGAGAAACAATAACTTGATTACCCAAAGCATTGCGTTTGTGCCAGAACTCTACAGTAAATGGTTTTAACTGTAAATTTAAACCTTGTGGCACTTCCAAATAATCATTGTCACCATCAAACAAAATGCTGGTATTGCTCTTCAAATCCGATTTATTTAAAACTCCTTTTACTTCAAAGTTTGATAACGATAATGCACTTTGTTCAATTGGTTCGTTGAACTGAATGCTAATGTCATCATTGGGTGATAAAATACCATCAGCTGGTGAAGGTGTTCCAAAAGGACTTGGATTTATTCTATCAACCAAACCTTGCATCACACTTGAATTAATTCGTGAATTAGGATAACCAGGAGCTATACATTCAGTAGTAGCGCGCAATTCATAATTACCGTCAGGTAAGTTTTTAAAGTTAAATGGATAAAAAATAGTTGGTTCACCCAAAGGTATTTTTACGTTATTGTCAGCTGTATCTTTAAAGTAAGTTTTTTCATTGTACCAAATATTTGTACCACCTGGTTTGTATTGGATATGCACTGCTTGAAATCCGCCCCAATTGTAATTATAACCTCCTAAAACCACAGGCAAAGTATCGTTAAAATTGCTATTTAAAACCCATCTGTCATCAGGAGATTTCATGGTAATATCAGTACAAGTTGGTAAGAATTTAGCGCTAATAGTTACTTCATCAAAAATATCATCATCGCAAGCTGATTTTAGTATCAACTTGATATCGTTAAAATCGTAATGATTTGGACCACGTTTTAAAGTCAATGTTTTTTGAACTGTTGTTCCGTAAGGCACATCAAAATCACGGTTAGGATCTAACCCATCAACTTTTATAATAGCACCATAAGGATTAGAAGCTGGGTCAACACGTAACGAATAAGTTCTATCTTGACGACCTTCACTTAAGTTACCTAAATCTAAAATAAAAATTGCATCATCGGAAGCAGGAACATTAAAGTTACTGTTTCTGTCAACCGAAATTACTGGTACATCATTTTGAGCTGTGGCAGTTTGAATTTCAAATCCATCTTCCAACAAAGTGCTAGAAGTAATGGTATCGTTAGCTGGGTCGTAGAACATAGCTCTTACTTCACCTTCATAAGGGCAAGATGTTCTGCCAGCTCTCAATTTAAACATATGACTTCCTCCTACACGTGGGTCAATAATATCGGTTGAAATTAAATCACCATCATCACCATCTTGTAAGGTATATGAAAATGTATTGGATATACTTTGTGTTTTTGATTTTGAAGAGCCAGATGTATGTTCAAATGATAAAGTATTTGTCATTTCCTGTCCCATTCCAAAAGCCTCAAATCCTACTACTACACTTAAATCTGCCGCAATATTTAAATCAAAAGATTCAGTACTTGTTTGGTCTGTTTGAGTAGTAAAATCTTCAGTAATCACTGCTTTACCAATGCTAATATTTCTTCCGCCAGCAATAGGTTGAGCTCCAGAATTATTAATAGTTCGGAATTTGTCTGCTTCATTTTTTGCTATTGCTGATTTCCATAATCTAATTTGATCGTTAAAGAAACGAACAGAATCGGTTTCAAAACGAGAATTACCTCTAAAGAGATAGCATAAGCCAATTGAATCTTTTGTTTCACGAACCAAAGGAGTAGGAGTAGATCGGTTTGCACCCCAAATTGGATCATCGTTATTTGCTCCAAATTTTCTTGCATAAAGTGCATCGTTGGTATTTGTGAAAATTGCTGTATATTTTTGCTGTCCTCTAATATTTAATGAACCATTGGTAAATAACTGATTTCGGAGTGCTTCCAAATCAGGAATAACAATGTCTAAAATTTCTTGTTGAGTATAAGCAAAAGTAGTAGCAATACCGCCCGGAGAAATATAGAATCCATTTTTCTTACCTACTTTAAAACCGTTTGTTTCATTTCCATAACAAACCTGAGCTCCTGCATTAGCGTCTAAAACAGCACATGTTGCGGTATCTATAAGTTCCAAAACATCGGCATTGCCAAAAAGCATATTCATAGATTTACCATAATACACATCGGCAGAAGGCCCTACAGAAGATGGGTCAGAACCAGTAGAGATTGTTGTATTGTTTGTTGTTGTTGTAACAATTTCACCTTCGGAAGCAGTGGTTATACCTACACTTACTCCAAATGAAAAGTTTGCTTTTACTTCAGTTTCTGTTATTACTCCAAAACCTAAACCAGCAAATGTTACCACTTTACTTCCTAAGTCAGTTTCATTAGATAATGATCTGTTAAACGAGTTTGAAAAACTGTAACTTTCAGCTTTTGTATAGGCAGTTCCTTTGCTCCAAGTTGCACTACTAGCACTTCCAGGAGGATCGCGTAATACAAAATCTACTAAAGCTGGTCCACGTGTAACAAAATTGCTTCCTCCAGGACGAGAACCAAATAAATAAGCTCTATAAAATTGATTTACTAAATCAGCTTTATTTGGTAAATAATTAACTGTTGCCCCAATTGATGGTAAAAATTCTAATTGAAATGTTTTGGTGTAACTGTATTGTGGATTAGTTGCGTTCCGTAATTGATTTGGTACACCACCTTTAAAAGGATAAACAAAAACACCATTTTCAATAGTTGTTTCTGCAATGGTATCACTAATTGCAAAATTATTGTAAAGACGCAAAGTGCCATTAACTGGCACAATATCGTACCTAGTAGTATCGGTTGATACTTTATCAATATTGGTATAGCGTTCTATTACTTTTATTACAGCATAATACTGACTACCCTGTAAAAACACTGGATAACCCAATTCATTATTTGAAATATTAAGTATGGTTGTATCATTCATTTTGATACTTTTTTCGCCAATAAAATTATTTACTAAACTTAAAAACGGTGTGTTTGTATCTGTTACAAATATTTCAGGCGATTCAAAATATTTAAAATCAAGTTGTTTGTGGTAATTAATACTATCAACCTTTGTAAATAAAGGAGTAACAAAAGTATCAACAACAGAAGTTATATCTGGAATGTTTGTTAAGTCTAAAATATTTGGATTGTTAAATTCCGTTTTAGTTAGTATAGTTGGGTCAGCATTATTTACTAACTTCAAACCGCTAATGTTATACCTTAATGGCAATAAATATGCATAGTACTCGCCTGTTGAATCATTGGTGATTATATTCTTACTAAAGCAACCAGTTATACCAGATTGACCAACTGAACTGAATGTAAATTGAGCTTTGCCTATATTATTCTTGCCTCTTCCTAAGCCAGGAAGCTTGTTTAATTCTCTATTTCCACCTGCAACTCGCCCTACAACTGTTACAAATGTAGAATCTACAAAATTAGCTGAAACAGGACCTCTAAAATCATATAAACCACTTGTTGGGAATCTGCCTTCACTAAAGATATGTTTATTTTGACTTAATGATATTACGTGGCTTCCTATAGGCACACGTATAACAAATTTTCCACTATCATTTACAGTAACTATTTGATTGTTTTGAATTATAAATTGTCCATCAATCATTACTCTAGCCCCACTTGATGGGCAAGTAGTTCCTGCATAACGAACGGTTCCAACAAATTCGAAACTTGAATTGTCCATGAAGTTAATGTTGTTTACCAATTGGTTTCCATCACCTAAAAATATGATTGAATTATTAGGCGAAAATGTATGAATATCTAAACTCGGTACAATGGTATAATTTTGTCCACTTCCAATATAACGCATATTTGGAATAGTATAATTTCCATTTGCATCGGTATAACTTGCTAATGCTAATTGGCTGCTATTTGGAATACTATCAGTAAAGGTTGTTCCATTTATCAACTTAGCATGATTGGCATTGAACACCAAGTTTAAATTACTTAAATCGTAGGTTTCAGTTAAGCCATTGAATCTGTCATCAAAATTTAGATAAGCAAACAAATTAGCATCATCTGGTTCAATTTTTCTGTTGAAATCGTTTTCTATTTCAGTTTTCGATTTTGCTTTTTTCCATAACCTCACTTCATCTATATTTCCAAGACCATAAATACCCAAATTAGGAGAACCACCTAAATAAATATTGCTTGTAGGCATTCCTAAATATGCTAAGTTAGATACGACTGTTGTTGCATTTAAACCATTAATATAAATACGAATACTATCTGTTCCAAAAGTGGCAGTAATTTGATTAAATGAAGTAAATGATACAAAAGGATTATTTACTTTTACTAATTGACTATCGGTATCATTATAAACAGCAAACGTTAAATTATTAGAATCCTTATCGTAAGTTAAGTTATAACCTCCATTTGCAGAATCTCTTTTATCAATCAATACAAAACTATTTTGAGTAATTGGTTTATACCAAGCCTCAATAGTTAAAGCATTTGTCATGGTATTTTGAGTACTGTTATGTTTAATTTCTAAGTAATCATTTACACCATCTAGATTTATTCCACCACCTTTATTATTAGTTGTATTTTGAGCTAAAACTCTTACTCCTTGCGCAGCAAAATCGCCTAAATAACTTACTCTTCCATTAACTGTTCCTGTTGGACTGCGGAATCCAATATCGTTTGTCATATTTGAAAAACGGGTTACGCCTCCACATTGCGCTTCACCAACTAAATAATAACGATATAACACACCTGCAACTACTGTATTGTCAATGTATAAACCAGAACCTGGAAGTACACTTGCAATCAATATAGAATCGTTGTTTGAGTTAGCAATTTTTCTGTAAATTCTAATGCTATTTAATTGAGCATTGTTTCGGTTATTCCAGTTTAACTCAACCCTATTTTGATAATATCCTTTTGAACAAGTTAACTTATAAATGGTAGTATCATCATCAAAAGTTTTTGTTAAATTGGGTGTGATTCGTGTTTGATTTAATCCTAGTGAAGGAATACCATTTACAGCACATCCAGAAATGGCTTTAACTGTATAATTATATGCTACACAACCAGCAGCTTGATCATCATAATAAACAGTATCGTTTGCATTGGCATCAAAGTTGGTTGTTAACCCACCAATGGCAGCACGTTCAATTACAAATTTATCTTCATTGTTTGAATTGTCTTTCCAACGAATGGTAATTATATTGTTAATTGAATCGGAAAATAACGAAACATTGGTTGCTCTTGCTGGTACTTGTGGCGAAATACCTCCAACAATAATCATGGTATCAGAAACACCTGCATACATACTATCTGGTGCTAAAGCATTGTAACAATCATTTCGTGGGAATATTCTATAAAAATACAGTTGACCTCTTTGTAATCCTGCATCATTATAACTTCTTTGATTGCCTGGTAATAATATCTCAACTGGTGTTGTCATGGCACTATCTATGGAACGATTGATTACAAAACCATTTTGTGGATTTACTTCATTCCAACCCCAACTTAAAGTTACGCTTCCATCGCATTTATCAACCGATGCTGTAAAACCAGCTGGAATAGCTGGATTATCTTTGAATTTACCAATAGCAATATTGGTTGGTAAACTTGTTCTTACAAAATTGAAAAACGGAGGAACGTATGCAGTGCGAATAACAAATTTGTAATTTATGCCACGCAGTAATTTTGTGTTGCCATATATTTGGTTTACATTGAATGAGTAATTAGTAGCACTAGCAGGAACGATAGCTAGCAAAGAATCATCCACATAAATGTATTGTTTAAAATCAGAAATATCGCAATCATTCGAAGCTTCGCAACCAGAAAAACGAGTACTTGGAATTTGCCAATTTAAATCGATTGTACCGCAAACATTAGTACTGGCAGTTAAAGTATTTGGAGCAGTAACTCCAATATTGTAAGTATTTACCCAATTACTGGCTATACCTGTTAAAGTAAAACCATATAATGTTCCACCATTATCAGTTCCAGCAATGTCTTTTAAAGTAGTAACACCAGTATTTGTAGCACCTCCAATTCCTTGGTCAAAATTATAGTAATCTACTAAATTACTTGTGTTTCTATTGATGGTATCTTTGTAGGAACTAGAAATTTCGGTGAAAGTTCGTTCTGCATTCCAAATTCTTAATTCATCAATGGCTCCATTAAATGAATAACTGTTAACTCCACCTTGTCCATACAAAGAGCCCAATGTAAATGGAGCGTTACCATTAATGTTTCCTCCAGTTCCTGTAGCTGTTTGGTCTTGAGCTCCATTAATATATAGCCTTAACTGTGTTCCATTTCTTGTTACTGCCACATGAAACCACTTATCAGTATTAACTGTAGCTGTTGAAGTTAAGGTAGCACCAGGAGCGTTAAATACAATTTTACCTCCCGATAAAGTAACTCCAAAATCTGAAGTTCCAATAATTCCTTTATTTGTACCAGTTTGTCCTGATTTCATCCAAAACTCAACTGTAAAACTGCTTGTTAAATTTTTAGGTATCGATGCATAGTCATCTGTTCCATCAAATTTCAAAGCATTACCTGGTTGAGTATATTTTAAATCCACTATTTTTACATTAGATGGAGCACCTTCACCAGCCATAATAGAAGCAGAATTATTCGCTCTTACCCTACAATAAAAAGTGCTGCTTGCCAAGCCTGAAAGTGTGTGCGAAAGTCCAGTTACACTGAATGGAGAACCAGAAATAGGTGCAGTAAAGTTTGAACTTAAAGATACATCAACAAAATAATTACTACATTAGTAGGAGCATTCCAATTTAAAGTAAATCCAGTGGGAGTAATATTTGTTGGTTCAGTTTGGGTTGGAACAACGGTTGCATAACTTTCAACATAGTTAGTATTTTGAGCTTCTAGGCTAAAATCAATAATGTCCAAATTATTAGTGCTTGTACCTGTTTTATCTAATATTATTTTTCTTCCATGATTTATTAGTCCTCCAACACCATTATCGAAATTATAAAAGGCTTGAAGACCTTGTTGACTTGAGGTCATAGGTTTGCGCATCCAAGTAACCAAACTATCTAATGGTCTAGCTATATTCCATATTCTCAATTCATCCATACTGCCATTATACCATACATCATGACAAAACCTTACTCCGATATCAATGGGATTATTGTTGGAGATATTAGTAACTCCACTCCCATTATGGTTCATTTTTGAAACACCATCTACATAAATTTTTGTATTTATTCCTTCTCTAATAAGTGCTACATGATGCCATCTGCCATCATTAACATTTGCACCACTAGTTCCTATTGCTCTATAGTTAATTCCCACATGTCGAAAACATAAACAATAAATATCAAAATAAGCGTTATCTCCTTGATCCATTTCGAGCGTTAATTCACCATTTTGATGCATTAGATTAAAGAAAGAGCCATGCCCACATGTATTTCTTTTTGATATTAGGTAACCACTTGATCCAGAAGTTTTCATCCAGAACTCAATGGTAAAATTGCTAGTCCCAAAATTTCCTAATTGTGGAGTTTGAACCTTGAGACGATCATTAACGCCATCAAAAGCAATAGCATTGCCAGGAGGAGTATAAGGTACCTCAACCTCTATTGAATTTGAGTAAGCGCCTTGGTTGGCCATATTGGTTTTACTCGCAGAAACCCTGTAGTAATAAGTTCCACCTAACATATTTGTAAATACCTTTGAAAAAGTACTTGCTCCAACTATAAATGGAGAACCAGCTATAGGCCCTGTAAAGTTAGGTGTAGTTGATACCTCAATATAATAATTATTTATTGTTCCTTGAGGAGCCGCTGTCCAATTGGCTGTAAATCCACTGTTGCTAATACTACTTGCATTGGTTGCAATAGGAGCGATAGCTGCATAGCTTTCTGTCCAGTTACTTAATGCTCCCGATAATGTAAAATTATTTAAATTAGCATGATTAGCATTGGCTGTTTGATCTAATAACATATTGGTGCTAGTATTTATAGCATCCGACACCCCTTGATCAAAATTATAATAAATCAGTAATCCAGCAGTGTTTGATGGTAAAATTGTTTTAAAATTAGCACTAATTTGTGCTTGGGTTCTGGCTGTGTTCCAAAAGCGGAACTCATCCATTTTACCTTTTAAAAATCTAATATTGGTATGTCCACCAAGCCTAATTATACCAGAAATTCCATTAGGATTATTTGAACCTGTAATATTTAATTGCTCGCCATTTACAAATACTTTAACAACTCCTCCACTTCTGGTCATGGCCACATGGCTCCACCTGTTCAATTCTATTGTAAATCCTAAGTCAATAGTATTTACAGCTGGATATTGGATATATAATCTGCCATTAGTAGGGTGAATATATAAAGAAACTCCATTTCCGTAACTACCATCATCATAACCATAAGCAAAAATAGTTTGCCAATTATTTGTTAAAGATGTAGGATTTACCCATGCTTCCATAGTAAAATTATTAATATAAGAAGTAGAGATAGGTGTAGTTGTTACATCATTTGTTCCATCAAATGCTAAAGCATTACCTGGCGAAGAGTAATTTACTAACACTGAAACAGTATTTGAGGTTGCACTTTGGTTAGGAAAATTTGTATTTAAAGCCCTAACCCTATAATAATATGTTCCAGCAATTAAACCAGTAACAGCTTGTGATAAAGTTGAATTACTAACAGTAAATGGTGAGCCTGAAATTGGTCCTGTAAAATCAGATGATGTAGAAACATCAATTAAGTAATTATTCCAAATTCCATGATTTGGTGCAAGCCAATTAGCAGTAAATCCGTTTGAAGTAATTGAACTAGCCGTTGTAGTAGTTGGAACAACCATTCCATAACTAGAAATAAAATTACTATTAGTACCTGTTAAAGCAAAATTGTTCAAATTTGCATTGAATAAAGTGCTATTACTTTTGTCGGTTAATAAGGTTATTCCAGTGTTTGTATTTCCAGCAGTTCCTTGGTCAAAATTATAATAAGCTACTAAATTATTTGGTAAAGCGGATAGTGTATCTCGCATATCTGATTGTATTTGAGCTTCGGTTAATGCTTCATTGTATATGCGCACTTCATCCATGCTACCGTTAATAGTTTCATCATAATCCCAACGCTTGCCAATAAACCAATTTTCTGATCCATAAGGCAAAGCCGCAGTTGAATTTTGAGTGGCAACTATAGTACCATCTAAATATAATTTTATTTGAGTTTGATCGTAAGTAGCTGCAATATGTATCCATCTGTTTAATGGCAAAGGTTCTAAGTATTTTGCACTAGTCCAATTGCTATAATGATGACCTGCGTATAAACCATTTTGATGTAAATATATAGCAAATTTTATATTAAAACCTCCAGCCCCATTAAAACCTTCGGTAATTAAAGCAGGAGCAGCTCCCCCAGTTGGTAAGCTTTTTAAATTCACCCAAGTTTCTAAAGTAATTCTGTTATTTTCAAATTGATTGTTTATACCTGTTGATGCAGGAATGGTTATAAAATCATTTGCTCCATCCATGGCCAAACAATTGCCTGGAGGGCTTACTGCGTTTAATGTTCGTGCAATGATGGTATTACTGATAGCACCTTGTCCTGTTAAAAAAGTTCTTTCTGCTCTAACTCTGTAATAGTAATTTAAATTGCTTTGCAATCCAGTAAAGTTTCTTGAAAACGTAGTATTACCAGTTACTGTAAATGGAGATCCAGAAATTAAATTGGTAAAATTTGCATCGGTGGCTACATCAATCAAATAACTGTTTACAATTCCATTCGTTGGAGCAGTCCAATTGGCTGTAAAACCTGAAGTACTCACACTTGATGGAGCTATGGCAGTTGGTATAGCCAAGGCATAACTTTCTATCCAATTACTTACCAATCCAGTTGATGAAAAATTATTGAGTGTGCCATTCAACGCATTTGCTGAGGAATCAATTAGATAGGTTATGCCGGTAATATTAGCTGCTCCCACTCCTTGATCAAATTTGTAATTAGCAAATAAACCACTTGCATTGGAAGCAGCACTCACTTTCATGCCTGCTTGTATTTCGGTTGGTGTTTTAACAGTGTTCCAAATTTTAAATTCGTCCATTTTACCATTAAAGTAAGCATCAACATTGTATTGAGAACGTCCAAGCCAGTTTTGCGAAGTTACACCTATATCAGATGGCTTAATTGACATGGTAGTATTTTCGCCAACTAACTCGCCATTTATATACATTCTTCCTGTTGAAGTAGCATTGTTAATGGTAATAGCAACATGGTACCATTTGCCAATAATCAGAGGTTTATTTCCATTTATATGCTGAGTAAAACTTCCATTATAAATTTCAAAATATGGAAAGCCAGCAATACTTTTTCCATTTGCACCTGCTGTAGGTGAAAACAATATATATTTTGCAGTTCCAGATCCAAAATCAAATACCCTTTGCCATTGGTTTGTATTGTTTATTGTAAACCAAGTTTCTATGGTAGTATTAGTTAGCCCATTTACAATTCCAATTGGTAAACTTACATAATCGTTTACTCCATCAAAGGCTAAAGCATTGCCAGGGGCAACATAAGCAATAGTAGCCGACTGAACATTTGAAGGTGATCCTTGTAAATCAACCGATGTT
>Ga0247840_10006299_pt1 | contig 17217 bp, 18 predicted proteins | sample LaCruzMarch2015__FD_192404 | JGI IMG/M metagenome (GOLD analysis project Ga0247840, IMG submission 192404) | Freshwater microbial communities from meromictic Lake La Cruz, Castile-La Mancha, Spain - LaCruzMarch2015_17m | ecosystem: Environmental > Aquatic > Freshwater > Lake | place: Spain... | reverse complement strand
GTGCGAACGACAATCGACACCGCGCGGCTCAAAGGCGCAAATCCCTTCGACGTCATCCTCGCTACCCTCGCCTGAACGCGCCCAGAACGGTCAAAACGCGGCCTGCCGAAGGGGTGGGTAATTACCCTCATGCGGATAGCGCAGGGCAAAGTAGTCAAAGCTGGCGGTCATCAGCCGCTGTTTCGCCAGGGTGATCGCCACGCGGGACGTGTCGCAGGTGATCCAGCGCCGCCCCCATTTCTCGGCCACAAAGGCGGTGGTGCCAGAGCCGCAGGTGGGGTCGAGCACAAGGTCGCCGGGATCGGTGGTCATTAGGAGGCAGCGTTCGACAATTTTCAGTGACGTTTGAACGACATATGTCTTTGGTTCAGCAAAACCAGTCATGAGGACATCACGCCAGAGCGCGTTAATTGGCGAAACGATGAAATCATCCAAATAGCGCCGATACATCGGAGTGTTCCCAATTGGGATCAGTCTATCGCTCTTAACGACTCGCGAAATACCTGTGGAATTTGATTTCCAGCCACCTTTGCCAGGCGCGAACGCCAAACCCATTGCACTGAAATTGAATAGCGTAGTTTCTCCAGCCGATTGGCTTGTCAAATTGTCTGGCGCGAAGATGCGCCATCCTTCAGCAGCATCGTACTCTCGATCGACCGAAATTCGTTCTTCTGGCCCAGCGATGCCACGACGTGCGAATTTATACTGAGTTGTTCCTTCCCCGCCCATCACCTTCTTTGTATAGAGTTGGCGGTATTTTACCTGATCCTTGTTCTTTGCATACCAAATCACTGAGTCTGTTACTGTAGCTAAAACGTCGGTGCCAATGGATGGGCTGCCCGCACCCGTGGTCTTTTGCGCTATTATTTGGGAACAAAAGTTGTTTGAACCCATTATCTCATCCATCAATTCCCGGACATGATGCACATTCTCGTCCGAAATCTGCACGAACACCGACCCGCTCTCGTGCAGCAAGTCCCGAGCCAGAACCAGCCGGTCGCGCAGATAGGTCAGGTAGGAATGGATGCCCAGTTCCCATGTGTCGCGGAACGCCTTGATCATCTCGGGTTCCTGCGTCAGATCCTCGTCAGACCGGTCCTTGACGTCGCGCTTGTTGGTGAAGGGCTGAAAGTTCGACCCGTATTTGATGCCATAGGGCGGGTCGATGTAGATCATCTGCACCTTGCCGCCCATGCTCTCCTTGGTCAGGAGCGAGTTCATCACTAGCAGGCTGTCGCCCGACACCAGCCGGTTCGACCAGCCCTTTTCGTGATGGTAGAAATCCAGTGCCTGGCGCAGCGGCAGGTTCTCGAACGGGGCCGCGAACAGGTCAGGCTGCCGCCACTGGGCGGGGGCGTCCTTGCCCTTCAACCGCCGGGCCGCCGCCGCAAGGATCGTCGCCGGGTCCACCCGTTCATGGACATGAAGGGACACGGTATCCACGTGAAACGACGTGCGTTCCGCCTTGCCGGTCCAGGTCAGGTAAGGGGCCTGCATCCGCTTCAGTTCCAGAAGCGCGTCCTTCATCGCCTGCGCGTCGCCGCTGGCGAGTGCTGCGTCGATCAGCTTTTCCACCCCGGCGCGGGCAGAATCAAAGTTCAGCACCGGATCCAGATGCGGGTCATAGGCCCATGTGGTTTTCGCCCCGTCCGGATCGGTGCCCGCATGCACCATCCCCACCTCGGGGTTGTTCACCCGCGTCTCGCCATGGCGATAGGACACCACCTGAACCGGTTCACCGGATTTGCGGGCGCTGGCTTTTGCGCCTGCCGCCCTCGCCTTGCGCTGCCGGGGTGCCGCCTCTTCCGGTGCGGTCAGTTCGAAATCATCCTCGGTATCATCCGCATCACCCTCGTCGCCACCAATGATGCGAAAGATCGACCCGCCACGCCCCTTGCCGCGCCCGAGCAGCCCTTCATCCACCAGCGCATCACGGGCAGCCGCATAGTCGTCGTCCGTCAGGGTGGAGACCTGTTCACGCAGAAGCGCCATCATGGCCCCGTTGCCGATGGTCGAGCCATCGTCAGGGGTCAGGGACAGGATCAGGTTGGACAGACTGTCGGACATGGGCGGCTCACCAATACGTAAAATGGCTTGTTTTCCATGACCCTATCGCGCGAAAGTTGCGTTTGCACGCCCGAATCTGCGCCCTTTGGCTTTGGTGATGCGCCGCGCGGCGGTCAGGACTGGCCCGGCAGATTGGCATCCGTCAGCCACAGCGCCCGCTGCATCTGCCAGTCCACTGGCACATCCTCCAGCAGGTTTGCCAGCATCATCGTCGGCGGCTGATGCCCTGCCATGATCGCATCGACGATATCGGGCGCCAGCAGACTGAGCCGCACGACGCGGGAGATGTAGGTGAAAGACAGCTTTTCGTGCGCGGCGATTTCCGTGACCGACGTGAACGCGCCCGAGTCCAGCATCCGTTTCCACCGGAACGCCCGCGCGAGCGCCTTAACAAGAGTGCCGTCAATCTTGGTCACGGCGGTCGCACTGGGTGGCAAGACCATCTCCTTCCGCCCGCCGCGCTTCACAAGGCTGAAGGGCACATGGACGGTGATGGTATCGGGGATCGCCTGCGCGCGCGTCATGCCGCCGCTCCCACCTCTGCGCCCATCTCGCGCGCCAACGCTGCCAGACCGTCCGTGCGCAATCGCACATTCAGCCCATCGGTGCCGATGTCGACCCGCTCCACCAGAAGCGCCACGATGCGCGCCTGTTCGGCTGGGAACATTTCATTCCATAGCGGGTCAAGCCGGGTCAGGGCTGCGTAGGTCTCCGCCTCGTTGATCCTCGCATCTTTCTCTCGGGCTGCCTTCCAAGTGCCCGCGACGTTTTCGGGTTGGCGAAACACGATGCGCAACTGGTCGATAACGGCAGCTTCGATCTCGCCAGCGGGCACCCGGCCCACAGGGCACGATCCGGCGCCATGCTTCAGGACCGTCTGGCTGACGTAGTAGCGGTAAAGCCGTCCGCCCTTTCGGGTGTGGGTTGGCGAGAAGGCAGCCCCATCAGGCCCGTACAGCAATCCCCGAAGCAGCGCAGGCGTGTCGGCGCGTGTTCGGGCGGCGCGCTTTCTCGGGCTCTCGGTCAGGATGGCATGGGCCCCGTCCCAGAGTTCACGGTCGATGATCGCTTCATGCTCGCCGGGATAGCTGGTGCCCTTGTGGACGGCTTCGCCAATGTACACCCGGTTGTTCAGCATCCGATAGATGAACTTCTTGTCGATCCGGTAGCCCCGGCTGGTGGTGACGCCCCGCTCAGCCAGTTCGCGCGCCAGTTCCGTGCCCGATCCAATCTCGATGAACCGGGCGAAGACCCAGCGGACATGGACGGCATCGGCAGGGTTTTCGACCAGCTTCCGGGCCTTCACCTCGTAGCCCAGCGGCGGGCAGCCACCCATCCACATGCCCTTCATTCGGCTGGCGCGAACCTTGTCGCGGATGCGTTCTGCCGTCACCTCGCGTTCGAACTGGGCGAAGGACAGCAGTATGTTCAGCGTCAACCGCCCCATCGACGTGGTGGTGTTGAAGGATTGCGTCACAGAAACGAAGGTCACGCCGTTGCGGTCGAACACCTCGACCAGCTTGGAAAAATCCATCAGCGAGCGCGACAGGCGGTCGATCTTGTAGACCACCACGACGTCAACCAGCCCGTCCTCTATGTCGGCCAGCAGCCGTTTCAGGCCCGGGCGTTCCAGCGTGCCGCCGGAGATGCCACCATCGTCATACTGATCACGCACCAGCACCCAGCCCTCGGACCGCTGGCTGGCGATGTAGGACTCGCAGGCCTCGCGCTGGGCATGCAGGCTGTTGAACTCCTGCTCCAGCCCTTCCTCGGAGGATTTGCGCGTGTAGACCGCGCAACGCAGCTTCCGGACGATCTTCGCCTTGTCGACGGGTTTGTTCATGCCGCTCTCCGGTGGTTTTTCAGCCCGAAGAACACCCAGCCGTTCCAGCGTGTGCCGGTGATGGCACGGGCGATGGCCGACAGCGACTGGTATGGCCGCCCCTGCCATTCGAAGCCGTTGACGGTCACTGTGACGATCTGCTCGACGCCTTGCCATTCGCGCAGCAACCGTGTGCCAGTGATCGGACGGTCGCGATCGGCACGGATGCGGCGCGTGGTGATGTTGCCGCCATCAAGTTGTTCGCCCAAGGCTTCCAACCTTTTCACCGTCTCGGGTTTCAGCCCACCATAGGCCAGTTCCTGGATGCGATAGGCCAGTCGGGATTCAAGGTAGCGGCGGTTGAAGGGCGGCGGTTCGGTTTCGAACAGGTCCCGCCACTGTGCCTTCAGGTCGGGCGTCGACGTGGTTTTCAGCGCTGCCAGGCGCGCGGGGATTGGATCAGGTTTCGTCATGCGTCGCTCCGGTGGGTTGGAGTTGCATGAAGGCATTGGTCGGGCGGACAGTGTAGGCAACTTTCTCCAGTCTGGTCAGAGACTTCGCCCCGTTCCCGCATACGCAGCCGGATCAGGCCTAGCGCCAGCAGGCCGCAAAGTTCGGCGCGGCGCTGGGCCGGGGTCATCTGATCGGGTGGCACTGCGTTAGGGCGCTTCATGCGGCTGACCGCTCTGCCCGGTCCAGAACGGCGGCGGTGATCGCCCCACGGTTCCAGCGGAAGTTAAGATGGCAGTTGGCGGCATATTTCGACAAGCCGAAATCCAGCCCGTTGGCCTCGTGCCCCGCGCGCCGGAGCAGGTCCATCTGTTTCATCGTCGCCGGGTCGTTGAGCCAGCGGCGGCTCTTGATCGAGGCGGTCCCGGTTTCGGTGGCGCGCAGGAAGTCGTCGGCGGCGGCGAGCGCCTGCACCCGCGTACCGATGGCCAGCGGTCGGATCGCCCTGCCTTTCGGCTGTCCGAGCGCATGCCAGAGCGTGCCATCGTGAAACACGCCAGCCCATCCGTTGAACCCGCTCGCCATCATCGCCTGGCCATCGCCATGCAGCGCTACCCAAGCGAACGGGGACCGCTCCAGAAGGTCGATTTCCATCATGTCGAAGGCGGTCAGCAGCCGGGCCTCGGCACGTTCCCGCGTGAAGACGTGACCGCAGAAGTCGCAGACCGACGCGCCAAGCGGCAGTTCCGCCTCGCAGGTCGGGCAGAGTTTCCACGGTGCCTGACCGGGTTCGGGCTCGTCCTCGTCAAGGTTGATCTCCTGTTCGAGCGACCCGTGCCGAAGGGCCGCCCCCGCGAAATCGAGCACAATGCAGTCGGTTTTCACGATGCCGGGGAAACGCGCGGGATCGACCCGGCGCAGACCCCGACCTACCGCCTGGATGAAGGTGCCCTTGTGCAGCATCGGGCGCAGGATGCCGATGCAGCCGACCGGCTGGCTGTCGAAGCCTTCCGTCAGGACCATGCAGTTCGTCAGGACCTGCACCTCGCCCCGGTCGAACCGGTCGATGAGGTCTGCGCGCATCCGGGATGGCATGTCGCCAGAGATTGTCTCGGCCGTGATGCCCACCGTGCGGAATGCTTCGGCGACCGCATCGGCATGATCGACCGTCGCACAGAAGAAGATGCTGCGCCGGTCTGCTGCCTTTTCCTGCCAATGCTCGACAACCGCCTCGTTCAGCACTGAGCGGTTCAGCACCTTGTCTGCCGCGCGCATGTCGAAATCGCCTGCGGTGGCTTCCAACCCGGCCAGTTCATCCTCGACGCCGAGATCGATGGTATAGGTGCGCGGCGGCACCAAGAGACCGCGACCGATCAGCGTGCCGATCTTCAGATGATAGCCGACATTGCTGAAGGTGCGGCGCAGACTGCGGCCATCGCCGCGACCCGGCGTAGCCGAGAGCCCGAGCAGCTTGACCTGCGGATTCAGCGCCCGTGCCGCATCGATGATGGACTGGTAGCTTTGCGCGGCCGAGCGGTGGCATTCGTCGATGACGAGATGCGAGACCGGCGCCATCTTGTCGCGCCGGTTGGCGCGCGCCAGTGTCTGGACGCTGCCGAAAACGATGTGACCGCCCCAGTCGTCCTGTTCGGCCTTGACGACCGAGGTCGGCATCCCGGTGACATTCCCGATTGCGCCCCGGTTCTGGTCGATCAGTTCGTCGGTGTGCTGCAACACCAGGACGCGGTCGTGCCTGCGGTGCTCCAGTTCCTCGCCGATGTAGAAACCGGCGATGGCGGTCTTGCCCGCCCCGGTGGGCAGGACGAGCATGGTATTGCCATGGGCGGCAGTGCGGTCGCGAGCGGCATCAACGGCAGCCCTCTGGTAGTCGCGCGGAATCATGACCGTCCCCCTCAGCGTGCCCAGAAGGGCGCGGAGCCGGAGGTAGGTGCTCCCGACTGACCCATGCCGTTTGCGGTGAACTGCGGTGCCGATGCGATGAACTGACCCTGCTGAGGCAGTTGCGGCACGCTGCCCATCAGGCGGACGTATTCGGCATGGTCGGCACCGATCGCCGCCTTGATCACGTTGCGCCCCGTATCGTCGGGCTTGTCCTTGTCGCGCTCGATGCCGATGCGCCCGACGAACTCCAACCCGTTCAACTCGCCGAGGCTGCGGATCATCCGCGCGGCACGGGCGGCATTCGTCTGATCGTCGGCGCGCACGCCGCGTGCGGATTCGAGGATGCCGCGGATCATCGCGCGACCGCGATTGCCGTAAGTGTCGTCGCCGGGACCGCCCGCAGCCTTTCCGCGAAAGCCGATCCGGGTGTAAATGCGACGCCGCGCGAAAGGCCCCTCCATCACGACCCCTTCGGTGTTGAGGTAGAGGGCGGTACTGGTCTTGCTCTGCGTCAGCCAGCCTTCCGGCCCCGCACCACCGGGGCGGATGGTCAAGCAGACCTTCGCCAGTGTGTTGGCCGGGATGAGGTCGAATGCGGCATCCTGCGTGTCCGCGCCGTTGAAATCCATGTCGCTTGCCATCGTCATGCTCCTTTCGTCATCGGGGAATTGAGTGCAGTGGCCGCCGCAGGCAGATCGAAGGTCAGATGGGCGGTGCCGTCGGGGCGCGGACTGCGGATCTTGGCCATGAGCCGCCCGAGGTGGGCGGGTTCGATCGTGGACAGGCGTCCGCTGCGATCCTTCGCGGGCAGACCGAAGTCGTTGATCGTGGTGCAGATGAATGCCCGGAACGCGTCACCCTTTTCGGGGCGCAGCTCGGTCAGGGTGATGACCTCGTCGACGATGCCGGGCAGTTCCAGCCCGGTTTTCGAACCCTCGACCTGCATGGAGAAGAAGGGTTTGCCGAAGTCATCGAGCTTGCGGTCCAAGAGCCCGACCAGCCAGATGTTCTTGACGGGCGTATGCTGCAGATGCGTCAGCCAGCCGATCATCTCCTGGCCGAGCAGTCCGTACGTCGCGCGGAGATCGGGTTTGCCGGTGCGGTCGGACTGCGCCTGCGACTGGCCCTTGCACCACTGAAGGCAGATGCGCGAGGCGACGGAGATGCTGTCGACGAAGACCGTGTCGTACTTGTCGAGCTGGTTTGCGGGGCCAAAGGCGGAACAGACCCGCGCGAAGTGGCCGGGCCCGTAGGACTGGTCGTCCCGCATGGCCGGGTTCGCGCCGCCGATCCAGGCGGCGAGATCACGGGCGACCTCCCAGTCGCGGATGCGGATTTCGTCGCCGGGCCAGCCTTGAACCGCCAGTTCGCCGGCCTCAAGGTTCAGGAACAGCGTGCGCTGCGGATCGAGGGTCAGCAGCTGCGTGGTCTTGCCGATCCCGGAGGTGCCCGTGAGCACCCCCTTGATGCCGCGCGCCTCGCGCAAGCGTTCGTCGGCCGTGATAATCCGGATTGGTCCGGCACCGAACGGGGCGCTCACTTGCCGCCATCCAGATCGCGGGCCGCGGCCGAGATGGCAATGTCAGCGCCGCAAGCGCCCTGGCGGCGCGCCATCTTCAGCACGTCGCCAAGCGCGCTCGTCAACCGATACATGGCAGACTGCTGCTTCGCCAGGGCAACGAGGGCGAACTCGATCTCGTCAACCGTGGCGCGCTCGATCGGCACAGAGCGGCTAGGCCGGTCGGACAAGGCCGGCACATCGATCGTATCGGGGATCGCCTCCATCCAGCTCGACTGGCGCAGGCGTTTCAGGGGGGAAGTCGTGAACATGGTGGTGCTCCGTGTTTTCGTCGGTTGGTGTCCAGGGATCGTCGAGAAGACTGCTGCCGGGCCTGACGCCGCCCTGGAGCTTGCGGTCGGAGTGTTTCCCCGTGCGGGGTGTTGCATTCCTCCGAGGGCCCGGCATGAAACTTGGTGGGACCGGGTCGTCGCCGGTCCTGATGTCACCTACCGGCGGGCTTCCAAGACTGTCGGGGCGGTGCCGAGATATGCCGCGAGATCAAGCGCCTCGGCCGCTTTCCGGATCGTGGCGAGCCGTGCGTAGACCGTGCTGCGATGGATCCCGAGCGCCTGCGCCGCTTCGGTCGGCGACATGTCGATCAGCGCCAGTGCAAGGGATCGGCAGGCCGGGGGCAGGCCCGCCAGGAGTCGCCGGACATCGCGCACCAGCCCAAAGGCTTCGTCCGGCGACCGGGCTGCAGCTGCGTGGGGCGCTGCGCTTTCCGGCAGGGTTTCCGACAGCGGCAGGATGTCCCCATCGCGGCATCCTTCGGCGGGGGTGTCGAAGTCGACCCACATCCGCTCGGCTCGAAGGCGCTGGGTCGGCGCAGCCAGCGTGGCAATGCGGTTCGCCAGAACGCGATCCGCGAAGGTGTCGTACTCGCCGCGGGAAGGGTCGAAGCTGCCGTCGCGGCGATAGAGGTGCAGACGCAGGTCCTGCTTGATGTCCTCAGCGTCCATGCCGGGGACCGCGCCCGACCGCGCCAGCCGTTTGGACCGGTAAGAGATATTGCGGGAGACGCGCGAGCGCGCGTCGCAGATGGGGTGGAAACGCTCCATGAAGTTTCGCCTTCGTCCAGGTGGACGGGCACGCGGCCCGAGTGACCGGGACCGGCGAAAATTCGTTGGAGCAGTGGCCTTGGCGGGCTCAGCACAAAGAGAAACCGCTGAAACCCGGTTGGATTTCAGCGGCTTGAGAGGCGAACTTTCTCGAAGAAATTCTTGAGATCAGTCGACGAATTTTCGTCGGGACTGACCCAGCTTGCCTTGCTGGAGATCGTCGGCGTTCGTCACGAAACGGGCGATATACTCGGCCCCGACCGTGGGAAGCGGATCTTCGGGAATTCCGAAGGCGGCACGCAGCGCCTTGGACAGCGCCTGCTTTTGTTTCTGGTGCTTCGAGGTATCGGCGCTCCTGGCATGATGGACAGGCAGCGTGCCACCCTGCATCGCGAAGGCCTTCAGGTAGGTCCAAACCGCTTTCGGTTTGCCGTCCTTGGCGCTTTTCATCCCGAGACCATCTGGCTCGAACCTGCGGGTCTCGCCCCGGAAGCTCACGTTGACGACCTCATCCGCGACGAAGCGGATGCCGATCTCTTCCCACCGCGCGTCAATCGGCAGCGTCCACGCCACGTTCATTGCCGCGCTCGCTGACACGCTTGCGATCTGGGCGCGAAGGTCGGCGAACATGACCGTCGTTGGCTGGACGGGGCGAAACTGCCCATGATCATCCAAGTCGATCATATCGTCGAGGGCAAGGCGCGCGACGCCATTTCGATCCAGAACAGCGGCAAGATGTGCCGGGATCGATGCCATGGTCGGGGTCAGCAGGAGCTTCGGGCCCGGGCTAGAGACGACGTTATCGAACTGCGCTGCATCTTCGCTGGGCAACGGACCGGGCACTGTGAGGAAAACCGGAAAGCCATGACCCGCAGAGATATTGTGAGAACCTATCCGGAAGACCGTCCGTCGGTCGAAACTCGCAGGTCTATCGGACAGGGCGAGCGCATCAGCGATGCTGCGCGCCAACGCAGCGCGGTCAAGAGCAAAGACCATGATGTCGGTCTTGTTCAGATCAAGGTCAGCGCAGGCCTTCGGGCTGTCGCCGCACACGGCACGGATGCTGCCATCCTCGTGGCGAACGATCCGCCTGGGGCATCCCTCACCACCCGGTGACGGGCATGCAGTGCTCGTCGCGAACGTCCCTATCGATCGCACCACAGGAAGATTGCAGCCAGGCTCGTCGATCACGACGCACCCGAATTCATCGCCCAACATAATGGCCCACTCGCGCCTATCGGTGGCACTATCGATCAGCGCATCAAGCGCTTTCCAGAACTTCGAAATCCGCATCTTCATCCGCCCCTGCCGAAATCGCCCAGAATCCACGCGCCTTCAGCCAGGCTTCGATGATCTCCTCATCGGTTTCTCGTTCATATCTAGCAATGTTGGCTGGGCGGATTGTCACCGACCGTTCGCGCTTGCTCCCGTCAAATGCAAACTTGAAGGTGGCATGAGTCATGAAACCACCCTCAAGGCGCTTCGCCCAGTTCTCTCCGAAGCCCTTGAAGAGGTTCTCGGACTTGCGAATTTCTGTCTCTGGGACTTTGCCAGCCCAACGACGACCGAATTCGACAAAGCGAACCCCGGCGAGTCCCTCGATGTCGTCGTGCGCCATTGCAGCGGGTCCAAGTTCGCGCAACGGATCGAGCGTGTAGCGCTCGGATAGGTCGAAGTAGTCTTCACTGGCGAACAGGGTGGCCCCGAACGTCTTGAGGTAGAGTTCCCGCTCGCCTTTCGTCCCCGCGTTCACACCGATCTCGTCGGTCGCGCTGTCATAGATCAAGACATCATGTTGCTGCGGACGATAGAACGCGATCCCGCTTTCACCGTCCTCCTGATGCTTGCCCTCCCGCCGCATCGGCATGCCGTGCCGCACCAGAATCCAGATCTTCTCGCCCCGCGGAAAGACAAAGATCCGGCAATTTCGCCCACGGCGCTTCGCCTCAAACCAATTGTCCATCCGGTCCTGCATGGTCTTGGCATCGGCGTCCGAGATTGTCGGGAGTTCGGCTGCCTTCTTCTGGGAGCGAGAACCGGCGAAATACATGAAGTTGGAGCGCTGAAACGCCACGGTTTCGGCGTGCTGGCGTTGCAGGAGCATGGGCTGTGCAAGCCAGATTTGAACGGAGACATCCGCTACCGAGACCTCGTGGTCCTTGTCGATTTCAATGCCGGCCGCCGTGGCTCGGTCAAGCAGTTCGTCCATCGCCTCGTGGGACGCGGTTTCGTGCACATAGTACAGTGCATTGACCATCTCATCGGGTACGGACGCATCCGGGTTCATCAGGACCTTTGCAATATCCTCCAGCGGCATTTCATCAGTCGACCATTGGGCGACATCGAGGCCGCGCAATTCAAAGTACTCCTGCCATGGTTCAAGAAATGCCTTCAGTCTTGCAGGGGCGATCTGCTTGAGGCGATCCGGGTTACTGAAGATTCTCGGGTTGAACGCTGGCATCTGCCTTACTGCTCCTGATTACGCCGTCGACTCAGGAGATTAGGAAGGAACATCGCTCGCCACAAGATTGTGTTCGTGAAAAGTTCCATGCGCGCCATCCGACAGTCCAGCATGCCCGCCGGTAGGTGATGAGAGCATCTGGAGCTTTCCCATGACCATCATGCATCGCGCGCGCCGCGCCGACACGCAATCACGCCTGACGGCAGTCCCGACATGCGGGGTCGGCGCATGATCGATCCCGACGAACGCGAACAGGCGGCCCTGCGTGCTGCCCTCAGGAACATGGCCGAATTGATGGCCGAGATCGGCTGGACCACGAAGTTCGGCGATCTTGGTGAGGCACAAGCGCTCGCGCTCGCGACCGCTGCCGTCGACGGCTTTCAGGAAGGGATGGCGACCAACGCACCCCGGCCTGATCCGGAGGTGCCGTTCTGATGGACACCCCCATGGACTTCAATCACCGGGAGAAGCCGCCCAGTTTCGCCGACACCGTCAATGCCTGCATCGATGCCGCCCTCGTCGTGGAACAGGCCGAACGCCCAGCCCGCGACTATCTCGGGGGAAGCAGGCTTGGCGATTCCTGCCATCGCAGGTTGCAGTATGAATACCTGAAGTCGCCGAAAGACCCGGGGGCCAGGTTCTCCGGCCAGTCTCTGCGGATCTTCGCGCTTGGGCATGTCCTTGAAGATCTGGCCATCGACTGGCTGCGCCAGGCCGGGTTCGACCTCCGCACGCGCAATCGCCATGGCGATCAGTTCGGCTTTTCGGTCGTGGGCGGACGTGTGCAGGGCCATGCCGACGGGGTGGTCGTCGCCGCGCCGAACGGCATGGCGGTTCCGGCGCTCTGGGAGTGCAAGTCGGCGAATGCCAAGAACTGGCGGGAAATCGCGAAGCACGGCGTCGGGAAGGCCAAGCCGGTCTACGCCGCACAGATCGCGCTCTACCAAGCCTATCTCGGCCTGACCGAGACGCCCGCACTCTTCACCGCGATCAACAAGGACACCTGCGAAATCTGGCACGAACTCGTGCCGTTCGATGCAGCACTCGCCCAGTCGGCCAGCGACAAGGCCGTGACGATCCTGCGCGCCTGCGATGCCGGTGATCTGCTGCCGCGCCATACGGCCGACGCCGACCACTTCGAATGCCGGTTCTGCGCCTGGCGGGAACGGTGCTGGGCATGAATCTGTCGTCCGACACCACCAAGCCTGACGACGTCACGCCCGACGCGGAAATGATCGCGATCTATGCCGATGTCGTCTTCGGATACTGCGACGGATGGGTGCCAGTCCGTGCACTCGCCGAGAAAGGTGCGGGCGATGGACCGCCGCATGTGCCGTTCATCGAAGCCGATGGCACACTTGCCGCGAAACTGACGTTGCAGGCGACATGGGCCAGCGGCGTCGGGATGGCACTGTTCGTGGCGCCGGGTACGGTTGCCGCCCCCGGCGATGCACGGGCAGACAGCATCGTGCAGACGCAGGTGGTGCTCGTCGATCTCGACCATGGTGACATTGGCGCGAAACGCGACCATCTCGTGCAGCATCTCGGATGCCCGACACTCGAAGTCGCGTCCGGGGGTGTCACCGCCGAGGGGCAGCGCAAGCTGCACATCTACTGGCGCTTGACTGAACCTGCCGAAGGCACAGACATCTCCACGGTCTGCCGCGCCCGGCACATGATTGCCGCGAAAGTCGGCGGCGATCCTTCCTTCCGGTCCGCCCACCAGCCGATCCGCGTGGCGGGATCGATCCACGCCAAACAGGGTCGGCGGCGGCTGGTGGAGATCCTGCACCACAACCCCCGCGATCATGACCTCGGCGAACTGCTCGAAGCGATCATCGCCATGCCGCCGCTGGAGGGAGAGACCGGGCTCGACTTCAACACGGCCGCCACCGAGCGCGGCAGCGTGACTGAACTTTTCGGCCGACAGGTCCGCGAAGGCGGCGTTGACGGCACCACCCGGTTCGACGCGCTGTCGCGCGTGATCGGTTACTGGATCCGGCGTTCGCGCGAAGGCCACGTGCCCCGCGACAAGGCCTGGGAAGAGATCGTCGCCTACAACGCCGCCCGCATCGATCCTCCCTGGCCCGAGGACCGTCTACGCGAAGAGGCCGAACGCCTCTGGAAGCGCGACCTCGCCCGAAACGGCGAAATCGATGACGAGGATGATGGATCGGACGGTGCCGGACCCGCTGGTGGGGGCAATGATGGGCCGGTGCCGGTGCGCTTCACCGAGGATGCACTCGCCGCGGCTTTCGCCGTCCGTCACGCTGAAACATGGCGATATGTCGCTGGCTGGGGACAATGGCTGACGTGGTCGGGCAAGCTGTGGCGGCGCGAGGAGACGCTGCAGGCTTTCGATTTGGCCCGTATGATCTGCCGCGAGGCGGCGGCGCGCGCGGGCTCGGCGAGACTGAAGGCGAAGCTTTCCAGCGCCGCGACAGTCTCCGCCGTTGAACGGCTGGCCCGGTCCGACCGACGCCATGCCACCACGACCGAGCCATGGGACCGCGATCCCTGGCTCTTGAACACGCCAGGTGGTGTGATCGACCTGCGCAGCGGCGCGTCGATGTTGCACGACCCCGGCCTCTACATGACGCGCATTGCCGGGGCATCCGTCGCCGACGCCTGTCCGGTCTGGCTCGGGTTTCTCGAAACGGTCACGGGCGGGGACGGCGAGCTGCAATCCTACCTGCAACGGATGGCGGGCTACTGCCTGACCGGCGTCACGACCGAGCACGCGCTGTTCTTTCTCTACGGCACCGGCGCGAACGGCAAATCCGTCTTTGCCAACACCTTGACCGCCATCCTCGGTGACTACGCCACCGTCGCGCCGATGGACATGTTCATGGCCACGCAGGGTGATCGCCACCCCACCGACATGGCTGGGCTGCGCGGGGCCCGCATCGTCACGTCCATCGAGACCGAACAGGGCAGTCGCTGGGCAGAGAGCAAGCTGAAGGCGCTGACCGGGGGTGACAAGATCACCGCCCGCTTCATGCGGCAGGACTTTTTCGAGTTCATCCCGCAGTTCAAGCTGCTGATCGTCGGCAACCACAAGCCCTCCATCCGCAATGTCGACGAGGCGATGAAGCGTCGCCTGCACATGGTGCCGTTCACCATCACCATCCCGCCCGCGCGGCGCGACAAGCATCTGGCGGACAGGCTCCTAGCCGAACGCGACGGGATCCTCGCATGGGCGCTCGAGGGCTGCATCGAATGGCAGCGGACCGGGCTGCGCCCGCCGCCCGCCGTCATGGCCGCGACCGAGGATTATTTCGAGGCCGAAGACGCCATCGGTCGCTGGATCGAGGAGCGATGCGCCGTTGGGGCGCACCTGAGCGCCAGCACCACCGCGATGTTCGCGGACTGGAAGGCGTGGGCTGACGCGAACGGCGAGTTCGCGGGCTCGGTCAAGCGCTTCTCGGAGGCCCTGATCGTGCGGGGTTTCGAGCGTCACAACACCCGCGCCGCGAAGGGATTCCGTGGGATCGCCCTCAATGACAGCAACTCTGACCTTTTCTCGGGAGAATAGGAAAATGCCAATGAACTCAGAGAGTGTGACGGATGTGACGGATCATAATTATAAGACCGTTACGCGCGCGCCTGTGCGCACCTATGGAGCGGATAAGGAACGATCCGTCACATCCGTCACACCCGTCACCAACCCACCGGTTGTCTTGCCGGAGCGTGGCGGCCTCCTTCGCTGCGTCCTCGCCCTCGACCTCGGCACCAGCATGGGCTGGGCGCTGCGGCTCGGAACCGACACACACAGCGGCACCGTGTCGTTCCGGCCGAGCCGCTATGACGGCGGTGGCATGCGCTACCTACGGTTCCGCAGCTGGCTCGATCAGCTGGCGGTGGAGCGCGCGCTGCCTGAGGCCGTTTACTTCGAGGAAGTGCGCCGGCACGCCGCAACCGATGCCGCCCACATCTATGGCGGCTTCCTCGCCAGCCTCACCGCCTGGTGCGAGGAGCGCGGGCTCGCCTACCAAGGCGTGCCGGTGGGCACCATCAAGCGGCACGTTACCGGCAAGGGCAACGCCGACAAGGCCGCCATGATCGCTGCCGTGCGCGACCGTGGCTTCAAGCCTACCGACGACAACGAGGCCGACGCCATCGCCATCCTCCTCTGGGCCCTCGAGACCAAGGGAGGCGTGCTGTGATGGATGCGGAAGCAATGCTCACCGAAGCGGCCCGCATCGTTGCCGAACGGCGTGTGGCTTATGGCGACCCGGCTGCGTCCATGGCGGCGATCGCCGCACGCTGGTCGGTCACACTCGGCACGCCCGTCACCCCCGCAACCGTCGCCCTCTGCCTGATCGATCTGAAGCTCGCGCGCCTCGCGCACGATCCGGCCCACGCCGACTCCATCACCGACATCGCCGGCTATGCGGCCGTGCTCCGTGAAGTCGTCACCCAACAGCTGCGGAAAGGAGTTTGAACCATGGTTCGTGGACGCAAACGCAAACCCGGAAAACGCTACCCATGCGGCAAACGCATGCGCGAGGAGACCGAGCGCGAGGCCATGTCGACCGTGCTCGAGGCCCGCAAGCGGCACTACGGCGTGTCGATCCAGCAGGCACGCGACGAACGGCTTGGTTCGGCACTGGGACGGCTCGCCTTTCGCGGGCTCATCAGCGACCTGCAGTACCAGGCCGGCCTCGCCTTCGCCGAGCTCTACCAGCAGCACAACGTGACCGTCGGATTGCCGATGCCAAGCCCGCGCTCGGTCGCGGGCCTCCTGGCCAACGAGGGCATCTTCGGTTCGAGCCCGAGCGAGCCGGTACTCGAGGTGATCGATAAGGTAAAGCGGCGCTTCGGCGAAGCGACCGCGGCACTCGACGCATCTGACCGCGAGCACCGAATGTCGTCGGGCCGGCGGCCGACATTTCTCGTCTATCGCGTGATCTGCACGGATGAGGATACGCTTCACTGGGACGAGGAGGACATCGGCAATTTGCGTGTGGCGCTCAACGCCCTGGTGCGTGTGTTCCGCATCAGGTGAGACTTATCCACACGACACGAGCACGCAGCGTTTTGTGTTAACTCTCAGTACTACGCCGGGCTTATCATGCTGAGTTTATTGATACAAATCCCTTGACGCTAAGATTCGGCGCAGCTAAAAGTGTTGTTATTCAAACCTCATAAATTCGCCCGGAGATCACCACTCCGGGCCCTCTTCTTCTCCGGGAGGTGTCGAGAACGCGTATTGTCTTTCTCGATGCCGACGACGTGCGCATCCGCTTCGAGGCTGCCTGCAGCCGCCTTGGTGAGGGCGATGCCCGCCGTGCCTTCTCGATGGCCCTCAACAAGGAAGGCCGCAAGTCCTTCACGACGATGCGCCGGGCGCTGAGCCAGCAGTCCTCGATCCCCCGCGGTGCGGTGAATGCAGCGATGCGCTTCAAGGGCGCGACGCCTACCACGCTCTCGACCACGACCTCCGGCTCCGGCCGGCACCTGCCGCTGTCCAGCTTCGGTGCCAAGCAGTTCTCCTACGGCGTGCGTGCCAGGATCTGGGGACGTGCGCAGACCTTCCGCTCGGCCTTCATCGTCAACCGCTTCGGCAGCGGCGCATTCAAGCGTAAGGGCAGTGCCCGCTTCCCGATCGAGCAGCTCTGGGGTCCAGCGGTCCCCGTCGAAATGCTGCGCGACGAAGCGCACGCCGCTTGGACCGACCAGCACCCCCGCGTGCTGCGTGAATCCGAGCGTCTCATCGGACTGCTGCTGGCAGGAGCGCAGATTGGCGCAAGCCCGCGCAAGCGCAAAGCAGCGTAGGGGGGCGGGGCTAGGAGCCCCACAGCGCACTTCTGAGTAGCGCTGCCGCCGCCGCCCGATATTCGCGTGTTTTTTCTGGTTTCGTTTTTCCGTTTTGTTTTGATTTGGTGGGGCCTAA
>Ga0247840_10006298_pt1 | contig 17222 bp, 17 predicted proteins | sample LaCruzMarch2015__FD_192404 | JGI IMG/M metagenome (GOLD analysis project Ga0247840, IMG submission 192404) | Freshwater microbial communities from meromictic Lake La Cruz, Castile-La Mancha, Spain - LaCruzMarch2015_17m | ecosystem: Environmental > Aquatic > Freshwater > Lake | place: Spain... | reverse complement strand
GAAGCGCGATATGTCGAATCTTGCGGAGGAAGCAGCCATCAGCTCGATGGCGCAGCAGGCGAGACCCATGGGCATCGGCCAAAGCGAGTTGCTTCGCATCCAATTAATGGCGGCATCCACCTTTGTAAAAATGATGTTTCCTTCAACTTTCGAGTCGTAGGCGACTGGACTTGATTCATTCACTGTGACAGGGAACGTAGGTGGCAGGTCCCTCAGACGCAAGTTCTAGTGTGCGGCTTTGCTGGCAATGGGTGTCGGGGCAAGTGGTTGGGGCATTGAAGGGATGCCGGCAGCCATTCGACAAAGCCGCTTCGACAGGCTCAAGGTCCCGAGACATGTCGGCGAGCTCATGTCGTGCCGCCAGCCGAGGGGGATGCCGGCCTTCCCAGGTGGATCGAGATACTGTGGAGCGTGAGGTGGTTCAAAGAGATATCCAACGTCGCAAATTGAAACAGGCCGCCCGGGTCTATCGGGAGTTTCTGGAGAAAAACCCGGAGGAACGGAAAGCCATGGAAGATTGGGACCGGGGTGATCTGGCCGTTGCGTCTTGCCATGCCGCGCATCAGCGGGATGAAACCCGGCTTTTTGGCCCTGCCCGGCATTCGTCAAGTCAGCAAATCCCGTTTGCATACCGAAACGGGCACGGTGGATGACGGGTTCCTGAAAGAAGCCGCTGAGGCGCTCAGCGTCTATCTTGGAGAATGAATGAGAGCAGATGGGACACTTGACACAACAGACCAGATGAATAGACTAGGTCCATGGGTGCGCCCACTCCTCTGAAGCCGCTTCCCGCCACCATCGGAGTATTCCAAGCCAAGACCGAACTCTCGCGGCTTTTGCGGCAGGTGCGGGCAGGGAAGCATTTTATCATCACGCAAAGAGGCAGGCCGGTGGCCGAAGTGAGGCCCGCCTCAATACCGGCTTCCAGCGGCAAACGCGGAGATATGCAGGGGAAAATCCGGATGTCTGACGACTTTTGCGACGCCATCGAGGACATGCGCGACTATATGCCCTGATAATGCGTTTTCTCCTCGACACGCACGCGCTCATTTGGTGGAGGGAAAACAACCCGCAGTTACCTCATCGCTGGGACGCGATCCTCGAAAATTCCTCCGATAACGATGTCCTGGTCAGCCTTGCCTCGCTGTGGGAAATCACGATCAAAAAGGCCCTTGGCAAACTGGACTTCGACGGGGGAATCGAAGAGTTTGCAGCTACTTTGGAAAGCGTCCAGGGCTTTCACCTTCTGCCAGTTGATCCGACTCACCTCGGACGCCTCGCACAACTTCCCCCGCATCACGGCGACCCCTTCGACCGGCTGCTCATAGCCCAGGCAATCGAAGAAAAGGCCATCGCAATCACAAACGACAGGAACTGGAAAAAATATCCGGTAAAGATTCGCTGGTAGGCGCGTTGCTCAAGGTCTGGAATCGGCCTGCATTTATTCGGGAAATCCTTTGAGTTTCGCGCCGGGTTGGATCTTCAAAACCGCCTCCTGTCAGAGGGCGGAGAAATTCACATCACGACAACATTAGGAGCCGGGTTGAGGCGTGACCATTCGATGATTTTGGCATCGGACGTTATCAAAGTCACCCCAAGAACCATCGCCGTCGCCACGATAAGCCGGCCGGCCGGGTCGCCGTGGAAATTCTCCAACTCTCCACGGAGGGTTCAAGACCCAGCCTTCCCCGGAGTTCAGAATATCACCCGAAATCCTGGTATGGGTTGCCGAGCGCCCAAAAAGGCGTTTCGTAAGTCTATATTGCAGTCTCGCTCATCACCATGACAAACAATGTGCTGTCTTTGATCCTAGTGAAAGTCTACTTCAACGGGTTGAAAATGAACGCAAGCGATCCCCCGGAAAGAAACGCTTTGTCCGCCGCATGTGTGGGGACCGGAGAATCAGAGGAGGGTCCCAAGGTATGAGCACAAACTGGTTCCACGAAGCCCGCTACGGGATGTTCATTCATTGGGGAGCATATTCGGTGGCCGCCCGCGGCGAATGGGCTGCCAACCGCGAGCGGATTCCGATCGAGGAATACACGCGTCTTTACGCGGAGAACTTCCGTGCAGAAAACTATGATCCTGCGGCATGGGCCGCGCTCGCCAAAGAAGCCGGCATGGGCTACGGCGTGCTGACCACCCGCCACCACGACGGATTCGCGCTCTGGCCCACGGATGCCGGAAATTTCCACGTCGGGCGACTGGGCCCGGAGCGCGACCTTGTCGCCCCCTTTGTTGAGGCCTTCCGAAGCGCCGGGCTGAAGGTCGGCTTGTATTACTCGCCGGCGGATTGGTTCCATTCCGACTACCCCGGCCCCCACTTTCGCGACTGGCCGGGCAACAGTGATTGGTCCTCGGACGCGGCGAGGTTGCGATTCATCGCTTATTACCGCTCCCAGCTCGTCGAGCTAATGACCCGCTACGGCAAGATCGACTACCTGTGGTATGACGGCTGCGTCCCCGACAACCTCCAAAGCCGTGAGGTCAACGAGGAAATCCTGAGGCTCCAGCCCCACATTCTCATCAACGAGCGCAACGGAGAGCCTTGGCACGTAAGCATCAGCGAGCAGGTGATCAAGGCCGCCGCACCCGGGATCGCATGGGAGGCCTGCATGACGCTGAACCAAAACTGGGGCTGCCACGCGGGCGACGCCAACTGGAAAACCCCGCGTGATGTCATCCAGATGCTCACCGACACAGCCTCGAAGGCCGGCAATCTCCTGCTCAATGTCGGCCCACGCTCCGACGGCACCATCCCCGCCGAATCGGTGGATATCCTGCGCACAGCGGGCGATTGGCTGAGGCGAAACGGCGAGTCCATTTATGGATCCTCGCGCTCGCCGTTCACTTGGAGCAACTGGGGGAGGGTCACGACGCGCGACAGCAACGTCTATCTCCATATCTGGAACAGCACCGGGCCTGAACTCTGCTTCGCGGAGATGAAGAACCGCGTGCTTTCCGCTAGGTACCTGAATGGGGGAGAAAGCATCCCATTCGAGCAGAAGTGCGACCGGGTGCTTTTGCGGGGAATATGTCTTAACGATGTCATCGCCACGACCATCGTCTTGGAAACCGATGGCGCACCTGAGGCGATCACGCCACAAACCACCTTTTGGATCCCAGGAGAACCGGCGGCTTGAAACGTAATTCCAGCCCGCCCGGCGAGGCTTGCGCTGCGCGAGGCAGACTGCGTGCCGGGGGGCTTACGCCGCCTTTTTCTGCAACGCAATGGCCGCCCGAGCAAGGTCATGGTCCATCTGGATCCCGCCGGGTTCCCTTGCCCGCAACCCCGCCGTTGCCACCAGCCCTGCCGGATTATGCGGGCAGCAACTTTTTCAGATCGTCGTGAGGGCGGGCGATCACGTGCGCTGCAATGAGGGTGCCGAGTCCTCCGACCGCCTCGCGTCCAGCCTCCAATGCCGCGTTGACCGCAGCGACATCGCCCTGAATCACCACCGTCACGTAGGCGGCACCGATCTTTTCTTTGCCAACCAGCTCGACGTTTGCCGCCTTGAGCATCGCGTCGGTGGCCTGAAGAACCGCTGTCAGGCCTTGGGTTTCAAATATGCCGATTGCTTGGTGAGTCATGGTTTGCCGGGCTGAATCTGAACCCTATCCTCGCCTCCGCCCCGGGTAAAGCGGCTTGTTTTCGTGGGCCAATTGCGGGGAGTGGATCGTGTGGAGCGCTTGAAAACCTTCAGGCGATGATCGGGGTCGCACGTCAGAGGTTGATCTGAACCAGCCGGATTGGAAAATTCGGATTCGGAGAATGGAGGAAAACGTTTCATCGTTTCCCATTTATTCCTTGAAACTCAAGCGCAAGAGCAGCCCGAAGAAACACTGGCCAAAAACACAGCCTGAAGACAATCTCCCCGTTGTGAAAAATCCTCCGCGCACCTTCAGCCCTCAGCAGATGTTTCTTAAAATGGCGGAGGATCGGCCTCCCCGGTATGCGTTTCCCGGCACCGCAAAATCCTTTGATGAGTGGAAATCCGCCGCCCTGCCCGAAGTGCTGGCCACCCTCGGAGATTGGCCGGCCACCGTGCCGCCCAACCCGGAACTCATGGCTGAGTGGACAGACCGCGGAGTCCGCAAGACCCGCTACCATATCGACGTCGGCCCCCACGCATCCGCCGGACTGCAGGTCAACACACCGGAAAATTTGCCTGTTGGCTCCAAGGCCCCCGCGATCCAGTGCTGGCACGGACACGGGGATTTCGGAAAGGATCCCGTGATGGGCAATGCCGGTAACAAAAAAATCGAAGAATGCATCCGCACCTTCAATTATGATTACGGACACCAGATGGCAGCCCACGGATTCGTGACTTACGCGATCGACTGGATCGGGCGGGGTGACCGCGACGACACGCGTAAGCCGTTTTTTTCTTCAGCCGGGGAGGGGCGCGACTGGTGCAATATCTACTACCTGCACGCGACAATGCTTGGGATGACCAGCCTTTCAATCAACCTTGCTCACGGGAAAGCCGCGACGGATTTTGTATCGACATTGCCGCAGGTCGATGGCGGACGCCTTGGAGTCATGGGGTTGAGCGGCGGGGGCACGATGGCGCTTTGGACAGCGCTCACCGACCGGCGGATGACTGCGGCAGAAATTATTTGCTACAGCAACCTCTGGGCGACGTTTGGCATCGCCGACATCAATTACTGCGGGATGCAGGTCGCTCCGGGGCTTTTCAAGCTGGTCGATCTTCCGGACCTTCAGGGCCTGCTGGCACCCATGCCGTTACTGATCGACATCGGTGCCTATGACAGCTGCTTCCATGTCGACAGCTCTCTCGCATGTTACCGGCAGTTGGAAAAAATCTATGCTGCCGCCTCCGCCTCGTCCAATCTCGAGCTCGATTTCTTTCCCGGAGAGCACGCGTGGGGCGGAAACCTTTCACCCGCCTTCTTCAAAAAGCAACTCTCCTAATCCGGCGGGAGCCGGGGCCGGGGGTTGGCGTGTAGGCAAGGAGACCCGGCAAGAAATAGCCGCCAGCGCCGCCGGATTAGAAAATTTTGCTGCGCAAAATGAGGCAGAAAAAGACCGAGGCACGGCCTCTATTGATGGTTCGCGGCTTCAACTCCATAATTTTATCCTTTGCTTCCTTCCCCTCCTTTGCGTGAGGCCTGCATCCTTCACTTCATTGCTCACCTTGCTCTCTTCAAGGATCTTGTCTTTGGGCGAACAGCAGAGCATTCTCCAGAGAATAATGAGGCCTCGACGCGAGTGTCCGTCTGCTGCGAAAAGCCAACGTTCTTTGAGTGTGGGCGTCGTGGAAGATAACGCTGTCACCCGCCAGTTCCTTGTTGGAATTCTCAAAACACAGCCCGGGTTCGAGTGCGTCGGGGCATGGTCGAGTGCTGAGGATGCGCTTCGAGCAGCTCCGATACTCAAACCAAACGTCATGCTCGTCGACCTTGAACTGCCGGGGATGCCTGGCGAGGACTGCCTGCGCGCACTTTCGGTTCTCCTGCCGGGAACGGCTCTCGTTGTTCTCACGGCGCACGATGATCCCAAACGGGTTTTCTCCTCACTGAGCGCAGGGGCAAACGGATACCTGCTCAAGGGTGCCTCGCCTGAGGAACTCGTTTCGGCAATGACGGCTGCACATGATGGCGGGGCCCCGCTCAGTCCGGCTGTGGCTGGACTTGTCATCAACGCGTTCCTGACAAAACCCAAGGCCCGCCGCGCCGGACTGCCCCTCCCCTCGCTGAGCCCGCGGGAGCATCAGATCCTCGAACAACTCGCCCGCGGCAGGGTTTCCAAGGAGGCTGCCACAGAACTCTCGATGAGCTACGAGACCGTGCGCGACCATCTCAAACGCATCTATCGCAAGCTCCATGTCCGCAGCCGCACGGAGGCCGTCCTGAGATATCTTGGGGCCGACGCTGCAGCATGAACGCAATAGAGACTACCCCGTGCGACATCCCCCAATTGCGGGAATTGCTGATTTTCACGGAGACGATAACTTTATTGATCAACGGTGCAGTCGAAGGCAACCCGGCTCAGCGTTCAAGCAAACCAAAAAACAGCACATGAAGACTCCATCCAAATCCTTGATCCTCGGCTTCGTCTCCGCAGCCTTTCTCGCGCCAGCCGCTCACGCCGCGACCATGGTGACAATCGCTGAAGATCCGGGCGACTACAACTCGTCCCTGCTGAACACCTCGGTTTACAATTTCGACAGCATCAACATTGGCTTGAACCGCAATGTCAATTGGAAAGGCGTCGGGACGTTTGACCAGCTTAACATCCTCAAGGCGAATCAATACGGCGGCGCTCCAACGGATTCTTTTCCAAAAGGCAGCCCCTACTCAGTGCAAGGTGTCGGCAGTCCAGTTAAACAAACCGTCCTCACGCTCGACACGCCAAGTTCCTACTTCGGTGTATTCTGGTCAGCGGGTGACGCGGCAAACCGGATGTCGTTCTATAACGGTACAGAGATTGTGGCAGAGTTTACTACGGCGAACCTCATGAACCTGCTTCCAAAGGAATACTACGGCAACCCTCTGGACCGTCGAATGAACCCCGGGGAGCCTTATGGGTTCATCAACTTCTACGGCGACAGTTCGACATCGTGGGACCGGGTTGTCTTCTCTAACACCAGCACCTCGGGATTCGAATCCGACAACTACACTTCGCGTGAGCAGGCATGGAGCGCCAAAGAGGATGGAGCCATCGCCGGACGTCCGGTTGCCCTGGTCGAAGGGACGAAGGTGTCAAAACTCGACGTCCTTCCGGATCGCTGGCAGGCCCCGGCAGCTCCGATTCCACCCGTTTACGCATTGATCGCTTTCGCTGTGGTTGCGATCCTCCGCGGGATGAATCTCATTCCGGCCAAGGTCGGACGTTCCTGAGCCGGAGTCCCATGATCCCCCCGCCCGCCCCATCAGTGCCCGCTCCGGCGCAGGGCGGAATAGGGTCGTGGCGGTTGTTCATTCCGGTCGTCGCTGTTGCGCTGTTGGCCCAACTCACCGCGGCGCAGGATTTCTTCGGGGCGGTCACCAAGCCGATTGTGCTCGCGCTGCTGAGGGCATGCGGACCTCAGGCAAGCGAAGCGGGGGGTATGCTCACCGTGGGCAACCTCGAGGTGCCGTGGAGCCGCGACTGCGCCGGCCTGAACCTGCTCGTCGTGCTTCTTGCGGTGACAGTGTGGATGCAACGCCATCGCCGCCTTGACCTCGGATTCTGGCTCCGCGTTGCTGCGGCCATCCCCGCTGCTTTGGCCGCGAACGTCGCGCGGGTTCTTACCGTCGTCGCCTACCGCGCGTGGTTTTTTCCATCCGTGGAGAGCCCCCAACTTCACTACTTCATCGGCCTGGCCTGGCTGGTGCCTTTTGCCATGGTCCTCGTGCCTGTGGACGCGCGGGGCCGCCTCGTCACGTCGTTTGAATTGATGCATGCAGCTGCCGTTCTTGCCCTCGTTGCGCCTATGGCTGACGCTCCCGGTGGTTTGGCGCTGACGTTGGCCGCCGTTCTGACCCTGGCCCATTGCCGCCTGCCCGCCCGGATCACGCCCATCCGATGGATCGCAACAGCGGGATGGCTGATTGCAGCCCTCGCCATTATCCTCGCTGGCATCGAATCGTTCTGGCTCCCGTGGCTGCTGGTCTGCCCGCTATTGATCATGCGCTCATGGATACTCAGCGTGACGGGAATCATTCTCCTCGCGGGCTCGCAACCGATGTTCCAGCTGCTTCCATTCGGCGAAGCCGTCACATGGCTCGGCCTCGCTTTGGCCGGATGGAAACTCCTCAAAACTCCAGAATCTCTCTCGTTCGCTACGGGCTCCACCAGACCACCCCGCCCTGTGCAGTTCTCCATACCCTTCGCCGCCGCCACCTTTTGTCTTCCCTTCCTTGGTTCGACCTTTGTGACACCCGAACGTGTCAATCTCCACCCACCAAATACAGCGACAACTCGGGAAATTCCCGGCGACGGCTACCAAGTGCGTCTTCCCGGCCAACCTGAAAACATCGGCCTCTTCTGGTATCTCCCGTCCGGCAGCCAACGGCACCACACACTCAAGGTCTGCATGAAGTACCGTGGCATCGAACTCCGGCCAGCATCCAAAAACCCGGCGGTGATGACGGATGGCGAAGTTTGGATGAAGGAATTTTTCCTGCTCCCCAAAGGCCTCGTTTCATCACACGCCGATTACGTGTGGGCCACCCTCCGTCCGGGCAAAACATCCGGAGTCCACCTCATAGCCGTTGCCTCGTGCAAAGACATGACCGAATCCGAATTCGCAACAGCCGCCGCCGACCTCGCGCGGGGACTCCCTCTCCCAACAAAGCACGCAGGCCTTCCAGCTGAAGGAGAAATAAGGGGCCATAATAAGCCAACAGAGTCTAGCCTGTAACCTATGTTCCCGGTTTGTTTGTTACCCATGTCCTCGGTTCGAACCAATCGGGGCAACTTCAACTTGTCACACGGGATATTGTCTGGCCTTTATTCCGTGAGGTTCTCAATAATACCTTGGTGAATTCGAAAAATCTGTTGGAGTTGAATGCAGGGAGGAGCATTGTCAGCGGCTCTCCCGCCGCTCTGCGAATGGCTATCGGACGGGGAGCGGATCTTCGTATCTTCACAAGTTTTCGACACAACGAGCACCTGGATACCGACTCGCCAAACAGTGAGATGGTGGAGGAGGTGAGCGATTTTCGAACCACCTATCTCATCAATCGGGAATGGGCGGGCGGCATCATGACCTTGCGCATGCCCATCAATCCCCCAGTGGGTTTCGGACCACGCCCCTCAATGTCCTTTTTTCTTTACAACGAAAATGGGAATCAATCCATTGCCCGGCCACATTTTGATGGGCTGTCACCCCAAGGCAATCCTGCCCGGAATGAGGCGAAAATGTTTCCGGAGATGCCCAAGTATCTTGAACAGACCCGATGGGATGACCAAACCAACGCGCCTTCGAGCAATTTTACCTACGCCTTCGAGCGGATGCGCTATTTTGCGAACGACGATTGGCAGGAGGTGTATGCGCATGATGCGGATGGTGCATCGCGTGCGGGGTCCCTGCAGCACTTGACGCAGGCTTTTAACGATGGCTGCGAAATCAAAGTGGGCCTTCAGGGCGTTTGCGCTGACCTCGGCGGGACGGTTGCTGATCATGAGGTATTCGTGCCTTGCGGCCCCGGCTACTACCATACGGAAAGCCTGTTGTTTTCCTGCGGCACGCATCCCTTGGTGCGGGTCGCATCGAATATTCCCCTCCATTACGAAAGCAAAAATTGGGATTTTGGCTGGCTGTTCGTTCGCACCGATGGATTCGTGGAATACTGGCGTTGCGACCCTTACACGCTCTCCTTTTCAAAGTTATCCTGGCATTTGGCCATACGATGGTTCGTCCGATAGCAAAGGGGAGAAAACTTCGCGGCAAAACGAAGGAAATTGCCGCGCAAGCCCGGAGTGCCGGAGTGAAGAAAGTTCACTTCAATCTCCCGGCATCTTCACGGTGAGGACATCGGTATCGTGGAGGGAACAAAGTTCATGAAAAGGCGGTCCCGCCCCCTTGCCTGATGGGGCTTGAAAGTGTCCGGAGTTCCGGCTCTGAACCGATCAGGCGCTTGCGCATCAGATCCCGTGTAGAAAACGCAATGCTTTTGGGAAACGACGGCCGGGTCTGCGAACCGAAGCGACAGCGAAGATCTGAGCCGGAGGCGAGTCAGACAGGCTGCCGAAGGCAGAGCGCAGCTTCCAAAGCGTTTCTCTCCATTTTGCGAAGCAAAATATATTAATCCGGCGGCGAGGGACCCCATTTCTCAACGGGTCCCCTTGCCCACACGCTAACCCGTGGCCCCGGCTCCCGCCGGATTACAGGATTGTGGACAGGACTTTGCGCATGGATTCCACGCAGGCTTTCAAGGCTGCATCCGGCTGTTCGACGTCGGCCTCATACTCGATGACGGCCATTCCATCGAAACCAACATCCAGGAGGGCTTTGGAAAAGGCGGGCAGGTTCAGGGTCCCAGTGCCGACGATCACGTCCTTCCACTGCGCATTCGCTTCGAAGACAAAATCTTTGAAGTGCACTCCGGTGATCTGATTGCCGAATTTTGAAACCCATTCGACCGGATTTCCGGCACGAGGTCCGGTCTGCATGGCCCATGCGGTGTCGATGCAGACCCCGATTTCGGGTCCGCCGAGCCCGGTCAGATGGTGGAGCACGTCCTGAGAGCCGCCGAACATGTAGCCCCCGTGACAGTGGATGCCCACGTGGATGCCGAATTCGCGCGACCATGCGCGTACTTTTGGAATGGCGTGGAGGTAGGTGCCGACCTGGAAATGAGCCGAGATGTGCCTGGCTCCTGCAAGCGCGGCGCATTCGAACCAGGATTTCTCCGTGTCGGCTCCCTCGAAGGTTTGAACGCCGATGGACACGATCTGCACGCCTGCATCGGAATAGATTTTGACGACGTCGCCGAATTGGCCGGGCTTGTTGAAGTCGGCGTGGATTGCGCAGAGTTCGATCTTGTCGAGCCCGATGCCGCGGACTTTCTTTGCAACGGTCGGGTTTTCGGTGAAATGGCGGAAGCAATAGCTTTGGACGCCGAGGTTTTTTTCGATGGAGTTCATGTTGGTTTGTGGGATTAAAGGTTCACCGAGGCCCCGGTCCGGTTGGATTCCGCCAGTGCGTCGAGGATGCGCTGGACAGCGAGAGCCTGCTCCATCGTGACGCAGAGATCCTCGGTGCCATGGAGATGGTTGATGAAATTGTGGAAGCGGTCCTTGTGAGGGAAGGGGATCCGGACCTGGGATTGATCGACCGTGTAGTGAGCCCCGAGGAGGTTGTCTTTGCGAAAGACTTTGTTGGCGTAGACATTTCCGCCGGCTTCCGTTCCGAAAAGTTCGACCTCGACGCGGTCGTTCATCTCCGCATGGCGGGCCCATGTGACATCGAGGGAGACGGTGGACCCGTTGGCAAAACGGATCAGGCCGCTTGCAAAATCCTCAACCTCGAAGGGCACTCCCGAATTTTCCGACCGCCCCCAGTTCCCTTCGCCGAGCCCGCGGTTACCGAATTTGGTATAAGTCGCCCCATACGCGCTCACCGGCTCAAAGTTGTCCATGATATACAGGCACAGGTCGAGCACATGGACTCCGATGTCATAGAGGCATCCGCCCCCCGCCAGATCCCTGCTGCCAAACCACGTTCCCATTTTGGGGATCCCCGAGCGTCGCAGCCAGCAGGCCTTGGCATGGTAGATCTCCCCGAACACCCCTCCCTCCGCGAGTTTCCGGAACGTCTGGCTGTTTTCTTCAAACCGCTGGTTCATCCCGATGGTCAGCACCCGTCCCGTCTTTTGTGCGGTCTGGATCGCCCGCCCGGCTTCGCCGGCATTCAGGGCGAAGGGCTTTTCCAGAATCACATGCTTTCCGGCCTCCATGGCCTGGATTGCAAGAGGCACATGGAACTTGTTTGGAACCGCGATGTAAACTGCATCAACCTCCGGCATGGCAAGCAGCTCCTCTGCCGTCGCACAGGCGTTCGGAATGGAGAAATCCGAACAGAGTTCGGCAAGCCGCCCGGCATGGGGATCCTGCGCTGCGACAACTCGTCCGAGCTTGTGAGATTGGACCGCTTTGGCGGCCCAGTGAGAGATGGCACCGGCGCCGATAAATCCGAAAGTGATGGGTTTCATTGATAAAATATATGAGTCGAAAATAATGCCCTCCACATCAAGGAGCAATCAGCGATAGTTGTAAAAAACTATGATTCTCTGTGGAAAAACGCAGTCTTCCGGGCGCATCTCGGAACGACTCCACACCAGTCTCTGATCGAGCGGAGATTGCGGGCAGCAAAGGAAAAGCTGCTCGCCACGACGGATTCCGTGAAGGAAATTGCTGGCACCTGCGGGTTCTCGGACTCTCCGGCCTTTGTTCATGCCTTCAGGAAGAAAACGGGGATGACGCCGGTTCCCTCCGGATCAGGATCAATGCCTTTTCATTCCGGCCGGATTCGATCAAGCTTGGGTATGAAGTATTGCACCCTTGGCTCGACTGGAATCCAGGTTTCCGGGCTGTGTTTTGGAACGATGTCCTTCGGAGGCGATGCCGACGAAGCAACCTCAGCGGCCCTCTTCGCCCGGTGCCGGGAAGCCGGCATCAACTTCTTTGATTGCGCGAATGTTTACAACGGCGGCCGGGCCGAGGAGATTCTCGGACGTCTCATTCGCGGGTGCCGCGACGAGCTGGTCATCACCACCAAAGTTTACGGGGCAATGTGTTCCGACCCGAATGACTGCGGCCTTTCCCGGAGACACATCACCCGGGCGGTCGAGAGCAGCCTGAGGCGGCTGGGGACCGACCGGATCGACCTCTATTTCGTCCACCAGTTCGATGACAACACGCCGATGGAGGAGACGCTGAGTGCGATGAACGATCTGGTTCGGAGCGGGAAAATCGTGTACCCGGCGGTGAGCAACTGGGCCGCGTGGCAAATCATGCGGGCCCTGGGAAAAAGCGAGCTGCATGAATGGAGCCGATTCGCGTGTATTCAGCCGATGTACAGTCTCGCCAAACGCCAGGCTGAGGTGGAGATCCTCCCTCTGGCACAGGCGGAAAGTCTCGGTGTGATTCCGTATTCGCCGCTGGGTGGAGGGTTGCTCACCGGAAAGTATGGGCGCGCAAAAAGGCCGGACGCAGGGCGCCTGGTGGACAACTCGATGTATGCCCGCCGATATCAAAGTGATACCCACTACGAAGTGGCTGAGCGGTTTGTAGAACATGCCCGCAGCCGGGGCGTGCATCCTGCCAGTCTTGCAGTCGCGTGGGTCATGAGTCATCCGGCCGTGACAGCGCCCATCATCGGAGCTCGCAATCTGGAGCAATTGCAGCCTTCGCTGGAGTCCGTCGAGGTTTCCATGACTCCCGAATGGCGCTCGGAAATCTCCAGCCTCTCGCCCACTCCCCCACCCGCCACCGACCGCAGCGAAAACCAGTAACACGCGAGGCACAACCTGAGGCGAAGGAAACAAAGGCCGGAGGGATAACGCAGACGGTGATTTCAAGCATAGAAGTCCCCGCTCGCGCGGTTTTTGGAGAAACCCAGGCGGCATTGACAGAGGATGTCACTTCTTCGATGCCGTGAGTCGCTTAAGTTCCTCATAATGATGGGAAGTGGCTGGAGAGGGAATCGAACCCCCGACACGAGGATTTTCAGTCCTCTGCTCTACCAACTGAGCTATCCAGCCAATAATCTTGGGAACGGCTGAGCGTCCCCCAAGCGAGCCAAGCACCATACCGCCGCCAACCTTCGCTGTGCAACAAGAAATGCAGCAAATCCGGAGTCTATTTCCGGACAATACCGCACCTTTTCAGGGCCTCCGGAAGAGAGGACTCTGTGGTTAGCAACTTTGAGAGGTAGGGGTCAAGTGGTGGGAGATCGCGCCAGCGGGTGATGCGGGACGGGTGTTCGAGGCGGGAAAAAATGGTGGCTGCCACTTTGCTGAGAGGAACGGTTTTTTCGCCATACCCATCCGGCTGATTGCTGGACCAGAACCGCAGGGATTTTCCTTCAGAGGTCTCCTCGAGACCCAAAAAGACCACCAGATGGCCGCGTTCGTTCTTCCCGACCGCACCGGTCCAAAAAATTTTGAGGAAATCTCCCGGCCGGGCTTCGGAGAGCCCGGTGAAGTTGCATCCGAGGCCAAGCAATTTGAAGAGTCGGGCGGTGCCGGGGCCATTGGCATTCCACCGGCCCCAGATGCCTTCCCCATCGGGCAGGGTGTCCCTCCCATCCGCGCGCAAGCGCGGGGCGAGGGCTTGCCAATCTTCGGCGGTTAGGTTCACCGAACCCGTCTTCTCGAGGGCGGCCAGAACTTTGAGAAACACCAGGTATGTCGCGCCAGAGCAATAGGAGGGGCTGTCCGCAGGAGGACTCACCCGGTTTCCTCGAACGGCGGAGGCCAGCTTCGTGTGGGCTTCAAGGTCCGTCGCGTAGCCGCCCCCGGCGGGCATGGTCGCGATCTGCTTGAGAACCAATGCATTCATTGGCGGTAGATCCTGAATCGGGGCCGTCGGGCTGTCCGCCATGGTGCAAAGCCACAGTATCCCTCCTGCCAGGCAGCGGGCTCGTTTCGAGACAGGAAATCTCCTTGCATGGCGTTCATTCACTGGAAGCTCCTAATTCATTCACGATGGAATCCCGTGTAAAAAGCGCAAGATTTTCCGAATCCATGGATTTGGCTTTCCGACAGGTCCGATCTGTGCTATATAAGGTCCACTAATGCGTCTCAAAAATTTTGCTCTCTGTTTAGGTGTGGCTTTCACCGTTGGGAGCGCCCGCGCCCAGCTCATTTCGCTGGACTCTGATCCAGGTCAGTTTGTCTTGCAGCCCGCCCCGGTATTGACCCCGGAGTCCGGGGAGGGAGTTTCGGCACCCACCGAGACCACTCTTGACGAAGAGAAGGCGAAAGAACTGGATCGGGCCAAATTGCAGAGGGATTACCAGGTGACGTTGACAATGCTTGAAGAGCAAAAGGCCGAGGAGATGCACAAGGCGGAGGTCGAAAAGCAGGCCGCCGGATTCAGCCGTGAGTTTTTCAAGCTCGACATGTACTCCGACGATTTCGCCGGGAAATTCGAGGCGCTGGAAAAGAAATATCCTCTCGCGAACGAGGATCCGCTTGCAGCAAGGCTCTTCGAGAAGAGCCGGAAGCAAATTTCGCGTCGGCAGGCTCAGCCGGCCGAGGCCGGTACCCAGCCGGCGGATTAGCCCCTCTCTGAGTGGCTGGCCGCCTTGGCAAGAACCAGCTTTGCGATGGCCCGCGAGGCTGCGGGTTTGCCGAGGCGATGGGTATTCTCCCGCCAGGCACGCCAGATGGCCCCGTCTCCTGAAATGGCACCTTCGATGACATCTCCCACGCGCGATGCTGAGGAACTGGCAAGCGCTCCGATACCCGCCCGCTCGATGAGGGCGATATTCCCTTCTTCCTGACCCGGCACCACATGGCTAACCACAAATGGTAATCCGGCGGCGATGGCCTCCTGCACTGTCGCTCCTCCGGCCTTACCGACAAAAAAGTGATGCTCCGACATCAGACGGGGCATTTCATCGGTCCATGCCAGGAGTCTGCCACGGGCAGGCAGACCTGCGGCCTGGAGCTTTTTGTGAAGGCTTTGACGCCTGCCAGCGACAACCGTGACTTCGAGGTTCGGGATCTGCTCAAGTCTTGAAAGCGTGGTTTCAGCGCGCTCCGATTTGCCGCCGGGGAAGAGGATGAGTTTCCAGGGTCCTTTGCCGGGGTGAGGGGCGGGTTTCAATTCATCGAACGCCACATTCACAGGAAAGCCCGTCACATGGATCAATTCCTCCGGGACCCGATTATCGCGAAGCACATTGGCGGTGGCATCGTCTGCGACGAGAAATCCATCGCAGAGCCAGCGATACCAGGCGGAATTGATCATCGTGGAGTCGGTGATCACGGTGAACAGGGGGGGGAGACCGGGTTCGCGCTTCCGCAGTTTCGAAACAAGAAACGAATAGATTGGATAGGTCGAAACGAGCAGGTCCGGCTGGAATTCGCGCCACATCGAGCGGACGGCTCCCTTGAGTTCGGCGAGCATAGGTCCCATGCCCTCCACCACGCCACGCTTGCTGAGGAGGTCAAAAACCAGTTTCCATGCCCGCGGGTAGCGATTGATTGCCAGCGTGTAGCCGCTTTGCATCAGCCGGTTGACGACCGGGTTGGTGCGCGAATAGGGATCCGCCACAATTACCTCGGCGCTGCCTCCGCTTTCCTTGTCGATTGCTGCTTTGATGTTTCGGGCCGCCGTGTTGTGGCCCTCGCCCATGCTGGCGGTAAGAATCAGAATTCGAGCCATCTTTGAAAGAAGATCTGATACCAATTCGCCCGTGCCCCCGCAACTGCGAACACATGTTTGCTTTCTCCCAATTTTGCGCAGCAAAATTTTTCTAATCCGGCAGCGCTGGTGCCCGTTTCTCATCGGGTCCCCTTGCCAACAAATCCGCTCTTGGCACCGGCTCCGCCGGATTAGGGTGGAAATTGCGTCCTTCCGCAGAACACGATAGAGTGTCCGCCATGCAGTCCCGATGGATCACTCCGGCAGCTTGCGATCCGACGTCCGTGGGAGCGTTGCGGCGCGAACTTGGGCTGCCTGCCGCGCTGGCGGGGATCCTTGTCCGGCGGGGCTTTTCCGGGATACTCGAGGCGGGCGATTTTTTGGATCCCAAGCTGAAGTCGCTGACTCCTCCTGAGGAGCTTCCGGGAGTGGCGGAAGCGGCAGAGCGCTTGCTTCGGGCCGTTTCCGCCCGTGAGCGCATTGTGATTTACGGGGACTACGACGTCGATGGGGTCACCTCGCTTGCGCTTTTGTGGCGGATTCTGCGCGGGCTCGGAGCCAATGCGGAATGTTTTCTGCCCTTGAGGGCGGAGGAGGGATATGGGTTGAGCGTGGCGGGTGTCACCCGGTGTTGCGAAGAATTCCGGCCCGATCTGTTGGTTGCGGTCGATTGCGGAACGAATTCTGCGGATGAGATTGCCCTGCTCGCCGGGCGGGGGGTGGAGGCTCTTGTTATTGATCACCATGAACCTTCGGGGTGCCGGCCGGGGGCCTTGGTTGTGAACCCCAAGCTCACGGACAGCCCGTTGCGCTACCTTTGCAGCGCCGGCGTTGTTTTCAAAGTGGCCCATGCCCTGCTTAAGCGTTCTCCCGACTCCGGCCTGGACCTCCGGGAGTACCTCGACCTCGTTGCGCTGGCCACGGTCGCCGATGTCGTTCCTCTTGTTGGAGAAAACCGGATTCTTGTCCGCCGCGGCTTGCTCCAGATCCCGCGCACGCGTTGGCCCGGCGTGCGAGCTCTCCTGGAGTCAGCCGCGGTGACCTCCGCACTGAAAGGGTCGGACATCGGCTTCCGTCTCGGCCCGAGGATCAATGCCTCGGGCCGCCTTGGCACGGCATTGGAGTCCCTGCGCTTGCTCACAACCGATGATCCAGTGGTCGCGACCGCAGCCGCTGCGAGTCTGGAGAGGCAGAACCGGGAGCGTCAGAATGTTGAGCGTGCAGTCAGTCTTGAGGCCGAGCACTGGGTGAGCGAGCGGTTTGATCCCTCGCGGGATGCGAGCATTGTCGCAGGAGCCCGGGAATGGCATCAGGGCGTGCTTGGGATTGTCGCCTCGCGCCTTGCCCGGCGCCATCACCGGCCGACAGTTGTGATCGGCTTCGGAGAGGACGGGAT
>Ga0247840_10006297_pt1 | contig 17222 bp, 16 predicted proteins | sample LaCruzMarch2015__FD_192404 | JGI IMG/M metagenome (GOLD analysis project Ga0247840, IMG submission 192404) | Freshwater microbial communities from meromictic Lake La Cruz, Castile-La Mancha, Spain - LaCruzMarch2015_17m | ecosystem: Environmental > Aquatic > Freshwater > Lake | place: Spain... | reverse complement strand
CTCATGGGCTACGGCACCGGGGCGGTGATGGCGGTGCCGGGACACGATCAGCGCGATTGGGAGTTCGCCGAAAAATACGGCATCCCCAAACGTCAGGTCATTTATTCGCCGGACGACAGCCCCTGCGACATCGCGACCTGCGCCTATGTGGAGAAGGGCGTCCTGCGCAACTCAGGCCCATTCGACGGCTTGACCTCGGCGCAAGCCGTCGACGCCGTCGCGAACTGGCTGGCGGAGCGCGGCAAGGGCGAGAAACGCGTCAACTTCAGGCTGCGCGACTGGGGCGTCTCCCGTCAACGCTACTGGGGCTGCCCAATCCCCGTCGTCCACACCGCCGACGGCGGTATCCGCCCCGAGACCGATCTCCCCGTCCGCCTCCCCGAGGACGTGGTGGTCGACGGCTCCGGCTCGCCCCTGAAGCGAATGCCCTCATTCTCGAATCTCGCCTCAAGCGAGATTCGAGAAACCGACACCTTCGATACCTTCTTCGAGTCGAGTTGGTACTACGCCCGCTTCTGCTCCCCCGACTGCACCACCGCCATGCTGGATGAGCGCGCCCGCTACTGGCTGCCGGTGGACCAGTATGTCGGCGGCATTGAGCATGCGGTGCTGCATCTGCTCTATGCCCGCTTCTTCCACAAATTGATGCGTGACGAGGGCCTGGTCGATTGCGACGAACCCTTCACGCGCCTGCTCACCCAGGGCATGGTGGTCGCCGAGACCTGGTACAGCGACGGCGCGGACGGCCGCAAGGACTGGTTCAATCCGGCCGAGGTCGTGGTTACCCGCGATGAGAAGGGCAAGCTGCTGCACGCGGTGCTCAAGGCAGACGGCCTGCCCGTGACCTTCGGCGGCATCGAGAAGATGTCCAAGTCCAAGAACAACGGGGTGGACCCGGAGTCTCTGATCGAGCGTTACGGCGCCGATACAGTGCGGCTCTATACGATGTTCACCTCGCCGCCGGATCAGTCCCTGGAGTGGAACGACGACGGCGTGGAAGGCGCCTTCCGCTTCATCAAGCGCCTGTGGACCCTGGCAACCGTCAATGCCGGGGCCATCATGGACGCCGGCGCGGCGCTGGACCTGGACCTGAGCGAGCACCCGGGAGCCGCCGCCGCCCGCCGCGAGGTCCATGCCGCGCTCAAGAAATCACGCTTCGACTATGAGCGCCAGCAGTACAACACCGTGGTCTCCGGCTGTATGACGATGGTCAATGCGCTCTACAAGCTGGATGACGCGCCCGCCGCCACCGCGGTGCTGCGCGAGGGAGTCAGCATTTGTCTGCGTCTCCTGGCCCCGATCGCGCCCCATGTCACCCACCATCTGTGGCGCGAACTCGGTTTCGGCGAGGACATCCTGAACGCCCCCTGGCCGGCGATCGATGAATCCGCGCTCAAACAGGACAGCATCGACTATGTGGTGCAGGTCAACGGCAAGGTCCGCGGCAAAGTGACGGTGCCGACCGAAGCCGATCGGGCCGCGGTCGAGTCCGCCGCGCGCGCCGCCGAGTGCGTGCGCCGGTTCACGGACACCGCCCCGGTCCGCAAGGTCATCGTGGTGCCCGGCAAGCTGGTGAACGTGGTGACGGGCTGAGCGCCATGATCAGCAGACGCGCCTTCGCGACGGCGGTGCCCAGTCTGACGCTGGCGCTGCTGGCCGGCTGCGGGTTTCGCCTGCGCGGCACTCTGGACATTCCGGAGACGCTGTCGCCCCTGTACATCCAGGCGGGCGGCGGTTCACAGGTCAAGCGGGCGATCGAGGATCAACTCTCCGGCAGCGCACTCGCCCTGGCCGCCACCCCCGCCGAGGCCAAGCTCATCGTGCGTATCCTGTCGGAGGGACGCTCGTCGCGCGTGGTCGCCACCGACTTCAGCGGCAAGGTGCTGGCCTATGACCTGCGGTTTCTGGTCTCCTATGACGCGGTGTCCGCCGACGGCACAACACGGGCGCCGCAACAAACCCTGGACCTCTCGCGCACCTTCGACAACCCGGACGTGGAAGTGCTGGGCAAGCAGCTCGAGGAGGAGCAAATCTACCAGGATTTCGCCAGCGATGCCGCGGACCGCATCCTGATGCGCCTGCGCACCACCCTGCGCTGAACGACCATGCGCCTGCGTTTCACCCAACTTCCGGAACACCTCGCGCGCGGCCTGTCCCCGGTTTATCTGATCTGCGGCGATGAGCCCTTCCAGCTCGGCGAGGCCGCGCGCCTGATCCGCGCCGCCGCGCGGACCGCGGGTTTCGACGAACGCGAGGTGCTCGACCAGGACGCCCAATTCGACTGGGGCGCACTGGGCGCGAGCGCGAGCGCCATGTCGCTGTTCAGTCAGCGTAAATTGATCGACCTGCGATTGAGCAGCGGCAAGATCGGCAAGGACGGCAGCGCCGCATTGCGCGCCTACTGCGCGCGGCCCTGCCCCGACAACCTCCTGCTGGTGACCGCCCCCGGACTGGAACGCAAGGAGTTGGAGAACCAATGGGTCAAGTCACTGGATGCCGTCGGCGCGGTGGTTCAAGTGTGGCCGCTCAAGGGACGGGAACTGGCTCAGTGGCTGGGCCAGCGACTCACGGCCGCGGGATTCGTGCCTGAACCGGGGGCGGCTGAATTGCTGGCGGAGCGGGTCGAGGGCAACCTGATGGCCGCGGTGCAGGAAATCGAAAAACTGCGGCTGCTGCGTGACCCCGGTCCCCTGCCCTTGGAAGACCTCCTGGGGACCCTGGCGGACAGTGCCCGCTTCGACCTCTTCGCGTTGACCGATGCCGCGGTCGCGGGCGATCGGGTGCGGGTCCACCGGGTGCTCACGGTGTTGCGGGCCGAGGGCGTGGCGGAGATGCTGGTGCTGTGGGTCCTGGCGCGCGATCTGCGGATGCTGGCGGAAGCCGCCGGCGCCAAGGCGCGGACCGGCTCTCCGGCAGCGGTATTCGCCGCCCATCGCGTCCCGCGACCGCGCCAGGACGGCGTCGAACGCGCACTCGCACGGCTCCAGCCGAGCCTCCTGCGCGGGCTGCTGCAAGCCTGCGCCCGTATCGACCGGGCCATCAAAGGACTCGGACCGGGCGACCCCTGGCACGGTCTGGAGGTGATCGCCGACCGGCTGGCCGGTGCTGTCGCGGGGCCGTCGACTCGGAAATAGCAGCCAGCCTTGAGGTCAGTGAGGCGGCATCCGGGCTGACTTCAGGGCGAGAGGGAACAATCGTTGGCAAGATCACGGATGACCCGATATACATGGCTCCCCGGACGGATCGGCCAGCGGCCCTGTGGCGACGGGTCGACGGCTTGCGCACGATCCGCCGCCACGCGCACCAAGGGGAGAAACAGCGCGCCGTCCAGATTGGTTTTGCTGTATGACCCGCCCATCGCCTCGCGCAACGCCGCTTCCACCTTAACTTGCACGCGAGTGCTGCGAAACATAGCGAAATACTGACGCTCGGTGATCCGACCCTCAGCGGCGATGATGACCATGCGGGTGTCGCGGAGATGCTCCACACTCCGGTCCAAGGGACGCGACTTGCGCGAGGTAATGGCCATTGATCAGGCCCTCAACAGGGGGCATCCGTGCTTTTCACGGGCTCTTCGATCAGCGGTATTCCGCCAAATCGTCCGTTCAGGTAGCTTTGCTCGATCTTGAGGTCAGGACGCACCTTGAGGTCATTCAGCGAATAGAGTCGCGATGCACCGTAACGGTCCTTTTCGAACAACCAGATCTCGTCCCTACGCAATAGTTCAAGGTCCATCAAGTGCGTATCGTGGGTCGTGAAGATCAGTTGGGTGCGCTGCGCATCACCACAGCGGCGAATGAAGCTTTCAACGAAGAACCGGGACAGCAGTGGATGGAGCTTACGGTCTAGCTCATCGATCACATAAACGCTCTCGCTGGATGCCGCGTCGGCCAGAATCGGCAAAATCTCCATCAAACGCTGGGTGCCGGAAGACTCCTCTTCGAAATCGAAATTGATCCGCGATCCATCCTTGCCGAGATGCAGGGTCTTCAGTCGTGCCATCATCGGCACTCCGTCATCGGTGCGATAGAAAGTCAGCGAAGGTCCCCCCGACTGGCGGAACCCAACCACCAGATCGTCCGCGATACCCGCCTCGATCTCTTCTCGCAATCCAGGCGGCAGGTCGGACAGGTGCCGCTCAAAGTCGAGTGGCTCTTCTTCTGTCGTCAAGCCCTCGATTCCGGTCCCGGCACGCCGCAGGCAATCGGCCATGAAGTCGACGAAGGCCCGCTCTTCGCTGACCCGTGCTCCCAGGGGCTGGGGCATGGCCTCGGCCGCGACGATGGTCAGGACATCCTTGAACCACTCGTACAAGGGCTTCAGCTTCTCGACATTGCGGTCCACGGCCTCGGTCAGGAAGAGCTGGTTCGGTCTGGTACCCTAGGCGACGAATTCGATAAACTGGCGTTGCTTTCTGCCTCGACCCGTCAGTTCGGGACCATACTCGACAGTCACCTGCCCCGAGAGATCAGTCAGCCGTTCAAAATACCGGACTTCCCGCGCGCCCGGCCGGGCGAATAGCCATTCCTCGCGGACACGTTCGGCGTCCACTGCAAAACCGTAGCTATACTCTACGCCATGGTAATCAATGAGAAAATCGAAACGCGACGGCTGGCCAAGCCGCTCCTGATCGAGACGAAAAGGTGCCGACCGGATGCGCGCCCCGCTCTTTGTCCCGTGGACCACCAGGCGTTGAGCGAAACGTAGCGCATCGATCAGCTTAGTCTTGCCATGGGCGTTGGCTCCGAGCGGCGATGCGCAAGACCCTGGGTTTTCGCCCGGCGTCACTCTGCACCACGTGGCTCGGGTGTTCGGTGCCGGCCGAGGCCACCATGGAAAACAGCACCTCGTCAGCAAAGCAGGCATAATTTTCGACGGCAAACTGAAGAAGCATGGGGAAACCTCGCGGCGGGAGCCCCTCACATTATCGGCCCGACGCGAGGCTTTTTCGAGGATCCTTGTTGCAGGATCCTGGCGTGACTGCCGGGGATTAAATACCAAGAGACCGGCTTTCCGCATGGACTGCCGGCGTCCAAGACCAGCACACCGAGGTAAGCAGGCATGACAGACGACGGGGCGGGTGATCGATTGGAGCGGGTGCCGACGGCGCTCCAGGGTCGCTACGATGCGATCGTCGCACTCACTGATCAATGCTGCGAGCAGCATTTGACCGAAGAGTATCGGGATCTCTGTCGACGCCTGACGGCGAAATTGTGCCGCAAACGCCCCTCACCACTGGCCACGGGTAAACCCAACACCTGGGCTTGCGGGATCGTTTACGCACTGGGTCGGGTCAACTTCCTGTTCGACAGCAGTCAGACACCGTACATGCGGGCGGATGAGTTGTGCTCGCACTTCGGTCTGAGCGCGAGCACCGGCTCGACGAAATCGACGGCGATCCTGAACTTGCTGAACTCGGGGCAGGCCGATCCTCAGTGGAGCCTGCCGAGCCGGCTCGCGGATAACCCAGTGGCTTGGCTGATCAAGGTGGACGGCTTTATCGTGGACGCCCGGCACGCTCCCCGCGCGGTGCAAGAGGAAGCTTTTCGGCGTGGGCTGATTCCCTATTTGCCATGAGGATCGTTTCCGGGCACCGGCGAATACGGATCGGACTGCTTTGAGGGTGTTCGGTTCCTCGGCGGGTCTCCACAGCGTCGCTTAGCAGAGTTGCAGCGCGATCTCCGCGGCGGTATTGATCGCCGTGCCGACCAAAGCGCCCATTCGGATTTATCCACAGATGACACAGATTTTCACAGATGAAGAAAAGCATCTCTGAGGCCTTGATCACGAAGGGTCTTGACTTGATTCACGCGGCGTCAATTGCGAACTCCCGTCACTGTCAGGCTGGATTCCACCGGTAGGGCCAAGCGTTTCGTTGACTAGGGTGGCAGGCACGCGGACCACAAACCGCGTTCCGGTTTGCTCCGCGAGACAACGCGCCCTCTCGGCGGCCCGCATCAAAGCCGCCGGGGCGGCCTGCATGTCGGGGTCATTGAGTCGGGAGACCGGGGTTTTCATGGGTTACCTCCTTCGGCAATCAGGGTAGGGGGCTCGCCGGCATTGTCGTAAAGCTGCCACATATCGACTAGATCTCTATAGGGATGGGAAAAATTCCTCAAGCCCGCAGCAAAGCGACGGCGGATCGTTGCCTCCGGGACAGCGTGCCCACCCTGAGCTACCCGCTCCGCAACGCGAGCCAAAGCCGTCTCCGGGTCTGGCAAGGACAGGAAGATCAGCTTGACCACAAAGCCCTGTACTCGCCATTTCGGGATGGTTCGAGCGTAGCCAAGACCGGCCAGCGTCGTCTCGAAGGCGAAGCTCTCGCCCTTGCGCACATGGTCGGAGATTGCCTCCAACATCAGACGTCCCGCCTTGATCGCGGCGAGCTCGGGCGCGAAAGGCGACAGCCCCGCTGCGATCAGGTCAGCGTTGACGAAGATCGGACAGCCGGCCTCGTTCGGCAGAAACTCGCGGGCGAAGGTGGTTTTGCCCGCGCCGTTCGGGCCGGCGATGATGACGATGCGTTTGCTCATTGTCACGTTGTTACGCCGTGAGGCAGCTCAATATTCATCGCGCACTCCGAATGCCAAGCCGCGTAAAGTGTTTGATTCTTCGCTAACGAAGACACTCATCTTGCCATGCTGCTATAAAATCGGAAAACCGTGAAAAGGTACCGGAAACTTTCCACGTCTCATCATCGTTCCGAAGAAATTCAGGGAAATCTCCCGATTCGAGTGTTCGCCGAAACGCGACTATATCTTCGGGTAGTATATCGAATGGAGACGGTGCGGAGATCTTATCCTTTCGTTGAATCGCCAGTACGGGGTAAATCTCACAATCGGCCCCTCGCGGAACTATCGTGTGAATGTACATCCAATATGGCTTTTCGCGGATATTCGGCTTGCTATCAACTTTTGCTTTCCATACCAATATCCAATCACCATCCGAAATCTTACCGTAGTCACACTCGGCAAATGTTAAATAATCATCAAGAACATTTTCCACGTCATCTTGCCGATACTCTGGAATCATCGCTTTAATGACCTCGTGATTAAGTGCCGCCGCTCCTCTGTACCAGCAGATATGAAACGCACTTCTAGTTTTTGGGTCGAACAATGCAACTCCCTGCATATTCTCGTTATTATTGTCTTGGCAATCGTTCTTAATAAGCCCTTCCGCAATAGCTCGCCCCCAGCTTCTCTCAAGTCTTACGAGGGCTTTCTTCTTAGATGCCTCACATGGAAACTCAAGGACCGCAGCAGATCGGTAATCATCTATTATTTTGGAAATTTTTTCCAGATTGCCTGAGCTCTTGGCAGTACATCCCATTTCACGTAAGTCCGTCGCCTCGGCAGCTAGACCTCGGCTGGAAAGGTTGGAACTGGCAATGACAGCCAATTGTTTGCCAAGGTAAATTTTCGAGTGCAGATTTGTCAAGAAATGAACCTTGTCCCAACCACCAAGTGCCGTCACAATATCAGATATCGCGCGCGGGTTGCTGCCAAGCGTAGGAGACAATATTATCTCTTCCAGCGATTTGGCGTTGATATATCGCCTCCAGTCCATACCGACATAAGCAACAGCAATCCGATACGGTTTGACTTTTTTTATGGCTCGTTGGATTTCGCGATCAGCGACTATCTTCATTTTTCACCGAATTAAAGAGTTAAATTTAAAAGGGCTAGGCTCAAATAAAGCCTCAGGGGTTTCGCCTCCCATTCGGTAAAATACATCATTGATTTCCCCCGCGGTGATATTCACCAATTTTGGGGTACAGTATAAATATTTGAGCAAGCGGCTCAACGGGCTCAACACGGGCCTTGATCATCGTTCCGGCCAGACCCTGTGACGGAAATCTGGTCCAGAGATATTCACAGATGAATACATCTAAACACAGATGTTTTTCTTCATCTGTGGACATCTGTGACATCTGTGGATAAATCCGAGTGGCCGCTTTGGCCGGAACGGCGATCATGGCCCCTAAGCGGCATGAGCACCTCCAGTCTGCACGGACCTCACCGTCCGCTGGATCTCGGGACTGAGTTCCGACATCTCCTCGTCTGTCAACAGCCCGCGGCTGCTCATCGCCATAAGGCAAATCACCGCGGTCGAGCGGCGCAGAGAATCAAAAATCATCGGCATCTCCCGATCCCGCTCGCGCAGGAACCGGGACAGTTCCAGGTGGCGTTCCTGGACAGGCACGGATTCGTCGCCGCAGATGCGTCGGCACCCGTCCAGCACGCGTTGCGAGAAGCGCTCTTGGGCCAAGTCCCGCAGGCGTTTGTAGGTCTTCCAGTCGGATTCGGTGATTGTCATGATTCACATGCCACTAAGCCATTGCGCTCCAGCACCGTATAGACCTTGCGGCTGGTCCGGGCCAGGCGGGACAGATCGCCAAGCGTCGGCTGTTCGCCGGCGTCCAGACGACACTCCCACGCCAGCAGCTCGGTTGCCAGAAACTCCAGGAGCTTCATCGAACATCCGTCACAGGTCCCGGTGCACACCTGGGCCGCGGGCGCGTCGAAGGGGATGGCCTGCCGTACCTGGGCTATCAACAGACGCATGGCGGTGCCGGTGTCGGGCTTCATCTCAGGCGCGTGACATGAAGTCCCCGCTGATGGTATTCACCTTGATCATCTCACCGGTGACGATGTATTCGGGCACCTGCACGACCAGACCCGTGCTCAGGGTGGCGGGTTTGTTGCGTGCAGAGGCGGAGGCGCCCTTCATGGCCGGAGCGCAGTCCATCACTTCCAGGACGACGGTGGCCGGCAGTTCGATCCCCACGGCGACGCCGTCGACCAGGAGACCGAAGACCCCCTCCAGGCCCTCGGTGAGATAGGGCCGTTCCTGCTCCAGGGCCTCCAGATCGAAGCTGTGCTGTTCGTAGGTATCGCGATCCATGAAGGTGCAGCCGTCGCTGTCCTCGAACAGGTACTGCATCGGCCGCCGCTCGAAGTCCACCGTCTGGACCACCTCGTCGCCCTTGAAGCTCCCCTGGAATTTCTGGCGGGTCACGACGTTGCGGCCGCGCAGCTTGTAGAGCGTGTTGCCGCTGCGCGAGGAGGCGGTCTGCACCTGAACCTCGTTCACGTAGACATTGGCGCCGTCCACGTCGATAACGATTCCTTTCTTGATTTCACTGACTTTCATGGGCACTGAGGAGCCTTGATTGGAGAATGGATCGCACATCATACCGCGTGGCGCTGGGTGAGCAGGCGGTTGCGCAATGCCAAGTTTGAGGGGTCTCGTGCGACCCCTGGTGGATGCGGCGCGCACGACCGACGCGCCGCGTCCCGAACATGGTGCGGCGCGCCTTATCCACCCTACAGCTACAGCAGCGCCGGGTCTTGTAGGGTGGATAAGCGCAGCGCATCCACCATCAGTCCTGGCCGGCGGCGTGATCAGGTCGGCGATCCATGAGGTGACCGGCCGAACAGCCGGCTCAGATCCCGCAGTCGCTCGGCGCTGTCCGGGTGCAGGTCTTCATCACGCATCCGCCAGGTCCAGTTGCCGTCCGCTGTTCCGGGGCGGTTCATGGTCGCCTCGGCACCGAAACCGAGGACATCCTGCATGGGGAAGAGGGCGAGCGCGGCGACCGAGGATAGTGCCGCGCGGATGAAGGCCCAGTGGATGTGCTCACCATGGGTGTTCAGGTAGCGGCACACCAGGGCGTGGGTATCGGCGTCCTGCTCCGCCCACCAGCCGGCAATGGTGTTGTTGTCATGACTGCCGGTGTAGACCACCAGACGCCGCTGATGGTTGTGGGGCAGGAAGGCGCAGTGCCCGAAATGCTCACAGGGATCATCGAAGGCGAACTGGAGAATGGCCATCCCCGGCAGTTCGAGCCCGTCGCGCAGCGCCTCGACATCCGGGGTGATGACCCCCAAATCCTCGGCGATCAACGGCAGACTCGACCCGAGCGCCTTGCGCAAGGCGTCGAACAAATCCTGTCCCGGACCCGTCACCCAGTGTCCGTTGACCGCCGTCTCCTCGTGCGCGGGAATCTCCCAAAATCCGGCAAAGCCGCGGAAGTGGTCCACGCGTACCAGATCGGTGACCTGCAACAGACGACGCAGACGCTGCACCCAGAAGCCGTAACCGTCCGCGGCCAGTGCGTCCCAGTCATACAACGGATTGCCCCACCGCTGGCCGGTCTCGCTGAAGTAGTCCGGCGGGACCCCGGCGATCACCGTGGGTTGGCCGTTGGGCTCCAATCGGAACCAGTCGCGATGCGCCCACACCTCGGCCGAATCGTGCGCGACAAAGATCGGCATGTCGCCGACCAGACGAATACCACGGGCCCGGGCAGCGTCGTGCAACGCGGACCACTGGCCAAAAAAGAAGAATTGGATCAAACGTTGACGCTCGATCTGGATCGCGTACTCCGCGGCCCAGGCGTGCAGCGCCGTCGGATCACGCCGCGCGAGCGGCTCGGGCCAGTCGGTCCAGGGCCGGGTCCGCTGCGCGGTCTTGAGTGCGGCATAAAGCGCATAGTCCGGCAGCCAGTCCTGATGCTCGGCCTGGAAGCGGTCGAAGGCGTCCCATTGGCCCTGATCGGCGCGGGCCAGGAAACCCTGGCAAGCCCGCTCCAGCAAATCGCACTTCCAGGCGTTGACCAGACCGAAGTCGACCGGCCCGGCCGCGAAGGGCGGATGTTCGAGGTCGGCGGGGTCGAGCCAACCCGCGGCGAGCAGCAGGTCCGGGCTGATCAGCAGGGGGTTGCCGGCGAAGGCCGAGGTGCATTGGTAGGGCGAGTCCCGGTACCCGGTCGGGCCCAGGGGCAAGACCTGCCACAGACCTTGTCCGGCATCGGCGAGGTAAGCGACGAAACGATGGGCCGCCGGGCCCAGGTCGCCGATACCGAAGGGTCCGGGGAGCGAGGTGGGGTGCAGCAGAATGCCGCTGGTGCGGTGCATGGGTGACTCCGGGGTTGGTGAACCAAGTCCCGGAAGTCTACCGAAGACCAGCGCAAAAGCCGACGACCTCGTTCGGAAAAACGCCGGGCCGACGCCCCCCCGCGTCGACCCGGCGCGCGTGCCGACCGGTTACTTAGTCTCGACCGCGGTGACGAAGGTCGTCCGGGCACTGGTGGAGCCGGCGCGCTCGGCCTCCTGAACCAGCCGCCAGGCACGGTCCATATCACCGACCGACACCGATTCCTCGATCATGCGGTCATACATCCGCTGCGTCTCCGGCAGCATCGGCTGGGGACCCTTGGTCGGTGCGGTTGGCTTGGCAGTCGCCTTGCGGGTTGGGAGACGCCCGGGCGGCGCAACAGGCGCCGACGCCTTGGGTGTCGGGGTGGTCACCGTCGGTGCCGGTGCCACGTAGCGCGTCGCGCCGCGTTGTTGTTGAACGTAAGAACGGCTGACCGCGGGGGCCGCGGTCTCCAGTTCGCCGACATCCATGCGGAAAACACCGGTCGCCGCATGGCGGGCCACCGGGTCCGGGAGGCCCGGGTCGGCCAAGCCGCGCGCCCGAGCGTACAGCCGCGCCTCGCTGATCATCCGGGTCGAGCCGCGCATGTCCTTGTCCGTCGTGAAGATCACCAGATACTTTTCGTTCGCCAACTCACTGCCCGGACGACGGTCGAGAAACACCCGACCGCGCAACCGCTGCGGCTCCATGAACCCGGCAGGGGTGTACTTGAAACTCCTGGATTCGATGGCCCGCGTCACGTTGAAGTCGCGATCCAGCATGAGCACGGTCGGCACGAAGACCGTGGCCCCGGCGACGGCGTCAATGGTGAGGGTGGCGCGCTCCAGATCATCCGGAATGCTGAACGCCTGGAGCAGACTCTTGCCGGTCGAGAACGCAAAGGCCTGAGAAGCGGCATTGATCTCGTAGAACCGGGTGGCCGTGGTGTCCAGCGGCGCGAACCGCAGTTCCGAAAGCGCGTCGCAGCAGACCGCCGCGGCATTCAGAATTTCCTGGCTGGCCGCGGCGCTCGGGCTCACCGCGGTGTACATGGGTGAACGGGATTCCATGGGTGCGAACCAGGAGTTCTTGCCCATGCCGGCGCAGCCGGCGAGTGTTGCCAGGCTGAGAACGAGTGCAACGGTCAGTAATCTGGGCATACGGGGTTCCTGGACTTGCATGACACGATGACCAGCGGCAGCCCCTGGCCGGCACCGCCGCCTCAACACGGATTGCTCGCCGTCCCATCGGCCGGGGACGGCCGGCGCCTCACCACCAGGCTTCGACTTGCGCACCGAAGGTCACCCCGCTGGTGTCCTGGGCCGAGATAATGCCCGGGGTCTGGGGAACATTACCCTGGTTCCAGTCCGCATAGGTGACGAACAGACGGATCACCGGACGCGCCCAGATGCTCGGACCCGCCTGCCATTGCTGGGCCAGGGTGATCTTGGTCAGGACGCAGTGATCGTCGCGCGTGGCACATGAGCGTAGCGCGTTGGCGTCGAACCCCACCGGCAGATCGGCCAGGTCGGCGGCAGACAATCCGTAGCCGGCATAATTGTTGGAGAAGGCGACGTCGTCATACCCGACCTCCAGCGCGGTGTTCATGGTGTCGGTCCAGTTGTACTGCGGCCGGATGCCGATCGAGAACCAGTTCTTCTCCCCGCCGCTGCCGGTCGCCGCCAAACCGCTGTTCAGGGTTGCCGAGTTGCGCTTCTTGGACTCGTACCAGACCGCATACATCATCTCCACGCGACTGCCCAGGGCGATGGTGCCGTGATCGATCACCCGCCACATGTAATCGAGTGCCGGGAGGACCGTCGGATCGCCCGCGCTGTCGAGGCCGTAGAAATCCGCCCCGGCATTACTGCTCGAGTGCGTGTTGTTGTTGCCGGTCGCCGCCATGCTGCCGGTGGCGTACTGCGCGATGAACTTGTTGAAGCCGCCGAACCAGTTCCCCTGGGTATGTTCGGCGGTGAACAACCAGCCGTTGTTGTATTCGAACGGCTCCAGCCGTTCGATCTCGCCCGAGGCAAGCACCCGCGCGGTGACGCTGTCCTGGTCGTTGGTCAGGTCGGCGGTGCCGTACTCGATGCCGAGTTCCAGCGAGCCGTCCTTGTTCGTCGTCAGATTCGCGTAGCGGGTACTGAGGACGTTGTTGATGACGTTGGGGCGAACGATCTCGTCGTTATAGAACTCGGTGCCATAGCCGTTGACCCAGGGACCGTCGGTGTTGCGCACCCAGGCCAGCGAGAGATCGCCGGGACCCAGGGTCCAGTACTCCAGGCCGACCCCTGGCCCCGACAGGTCCCAGTAATAGAAGTCGGCCATGTGGATATCATGGCGCTGATAGAAGCGCTTGCCGGCCCAGAGGTTGGATTTCGCCTGACCGGAAATCACGCCGCGGAACTGGGCGTTGGCCTCGCGCACCGACACCACGGAGTCTCGGTACGGATGGGCGGTCAGCGCCCGATCACCGGAGATGGCGTCGCTGTTGGAGCCGGACCCGTCACCCGGATCTTCCGACCAGTCGTTCTGCTGCGCCGACTTGTACGCGATGCGGGTGTCGACATAGAAGCTCTGGGCGTTCTGTTCCCACAAGGACTTGCCGAGCACGATCTCCATGTAGGTCTCGCACTCGTTGCCCAGACGGTACTTGGTATCCGCCCCGTTCGACTGGAAGCAGGATTGATCGCCGCCGCCCCCGGTCGCACCGATGCCGGAGCGCAGGTAACCATGGAAATCAGGGATGTAGTTCTTAGCGGCGTCTGCGGCCAGGACGGCGCCTGACGCCAGGGACGCGGCAAGTGCCGTCGTCAACACGCGAAGTTTCATTGATCGAGTCCTCCAGGGTCTTGGGGGCGACACACTGCTACCACGTCGCATTTTGAGCACAGACGCCTCATGGCTTAATGTAGACCCTACGAAACAGCTTGTCGAGCCATGTTTTAAAAGTATTTTTATATGATAAAGATTTCCGTGTTTTAGCGTGACTGAAACCTGACATGCCGGTCTGTCGTGATCACGCAACACCAGGGAGAAATCGGGCGCGCCCCCCCGAGTGCGGCCGACGCCGCTGTTCCCCAACGAAAGACCCTGGTCTATACTCGGGTGACGGCTTGGGAGCGCCCGAACGGGAGCCCCCCAGTCGGGGCGGGGTGAACCGAGTCCTGATTCCGGAGTCGTTGCGGCCGGAATTGCGCAGGTGAGGACCTGGAACGTCGGCCTAGGTCGTAAGCCCGGCCAGCGGCGTGCGTAGTCAGGGCTTCCAGCCCTGACGGTGCCAGGCCAGGATGGCCTGACTACGCACCCGGCGAGCCCACATGGCCGGAATCTTGATCGAGGTCGGAACGTCGACTTGGGTGCTCTCCCGCGACACCCTCGGGACAACGCAATAACAACTACAGCCATAGGCAGGACATCGATCGTGAAAAAACTCATCGCGCTGGTCATCGCCGCCGGAACCTTTTCCCTGGCCGGTACCGCACTCGCGTTCGAAGAGGGCAAACTCGTCCTCTGGATCAACGGCGACAAGGGCTACAACGGCCTGGATGAGGTCGCCAAGCGCTTCACGGCGGACACCGGGGTGCCGGTCGAAGTCTCCCATCCGGACAAGGTCGAACAGCGCTTCCAGCAGGTAGCATCCAATGCTCAGGGACCCGACATCATGTTTTGGGCCCATGATCGTTACGGCGAGTGGGCCAAGGGCGGACTGATCGCGCCGCTGACCCCCAGCGCGGAGATGAAGGCCAAGATCGATGACTTTGCCTGGGATGCCGTCACCATCGACGGGAAGATCTATGGCTATCCCATCGCCGTCGAGGCACTCTCCCTGATCTACAACAAGGACCTGATGCCGGACGGCCCGGCCAAAACCTTCGAAGAAATGGCCGCGCTGAACGCCAAACTCCAGAAAGACAAGAAGCACGCTATCCTCTGGGCCTTTGAAACGCCTTACTTCACCTACCCGCTGATGTCCGCCGGCGGCGGCTACGCCTTCAAGAAGCGCCCTGACGGCAGCTATGACGTCAAGGACACCGGCCTCGACAACGCGGGCTCCAAACAGGGCGTGGCCTTCCTGGCCGAGATGATCGAGAAGGGCCAGATGCCGCGCGGCGTGGACTACGGGGTCGCCGAGGCCAAGTTCAACAAGGGCGAGGCGGCCATGACGATCAACGGCCCCTGGTCCTGGGACAACCTGAACAAGAGCGGCGTCAAGTACGGCGTCGCCCCGCTGCCCACCCTCGGCGGCAAGCCGGCCCGCGCCTTTGTCGGTGTGCTCGGCGGCGCGATCAACAACGCCAGCCCCAACAAAGACCTGGCGACGCTCTTCCTGGAGGAATACCTGCTGACCCCCGCGGGACTCAAGTCGGTCAATGACGACAAGCCCCTGGGCGCAGTCGCACTCAAGGAGTTCCAGCAACAACTCGCGGCGGACGAACGCATCAAAGTCACCTTCGACAATGCCGCCGCCGGCGAACCGATGCCGAGCGTCCCGGAAATGATCAACTACTGGACCAACCTGGAAAGCGCCCTGAAGAACGTCGCGGCCGGGCGTCAGTCGGTCGACGCCGCACTGGCCGATGCGGCCAAGCGGACCGTTACCATCAAGTAGCAGACCGCGGGGTCAGGCGCGGACCTTGACCACCGTTCCGGCCAATGCCCGGGTGTCGGACACTGGAGGCCGAGGCGTTACCGTGAAAGTGCGTCGTCAGGCCATCCTGGCCTGACGGCGTCGGGACTGGAACGGTCAGGAGGGCCGGCGGGCCACTGCACCACAGACCAAGAGGGGATCATCATGGCGGCCACGACTGACTCGATTGAAGGTGCAGGCAGGTCCGCGACGCATTGGCTCAAATGGGCCATTCTCGGTTTGATCGCCCTGATCAACCTGTATGCCGTGACCCTGATGTACATCCAGGGTGAGACCGTTTTCGCCCTGGTGTTCCTGATCCTGGTCGCCACCGGCCTCTATGTATTCGCCGCCGAGCGCGCCTATGTCCACCGCTACATCTTCCCTGGTGTGGCGACTATGTTCATTTTCATCGTGTTTCCGCTCGCCTATACGATCTGGATCGCCTTCACCAACTTCAGTGCAAGCAACATCCTGACCTTCGAGCGGGCCCGCCATTACCATCTGTCGCAGACTTACCAGGTCGAGGGTCAGAATTACGACTTCAGTCTCTACGCCGCCGGCCCCGAGACCTATCGTCTGGCCCTGACGGCCAAGACCGGCGAACGCTTTATCAGCGAACCGGTCGAATTGCGTATTCCCGACGCCAAAGCGCAGCCGCCGGCGGCCACCGCGCCGATCGAGATCGATCTGACCCTGATCGACACCCCGCCTGACCAGCCGCCGCTGGCGGTCAAGGAGCTGGTGCGGCTGCGCGGCGTGATGCAGAACGTGGTGGCACACCTGCCCGACCATAGCGATCTGCGCATGAGCGGGATGCGCCAGTTCTCGGCGACGCGCCCATTGTTTCAAGTCTTGCCGAGCGCCCAGGGCGGCGACGGATCGATCCTGGTCAACCAGCAGACCAAGGAGCGCATCGCACCGGATATGCGGCTCGGTTTCTATCGGCAACTCAACGCCGAGGGTGAAATGACCGGGCCGGGAATCGCCCCTGGATTCAGCGTCTTCGTCGGCTGGAAGAACTTCCTGCGGGTCTTGACCGACCCCGGGGTTCAGGGGCCCTTCCTGCAAATCTTCGGTTGGACCCTGACTTTTTCATTCCTGTCCGTGGTGTTCACGCTCGCCATCGGCACCGTGCTGGCGAGCCTGGTGCAATGGGAGGGGCTCGCGGGTCGCGGTCTCTATCGGCTGCTGCTGATTCTGCCCTACGCGGTACCCGCATTCATCTCGATCCTGGTCTTCCGTGGACTCTTCAATCAGAACTTCGGTGAGATCAACCTGCTGTTGAGCCAGGTCTTCGGGATCAGACCCGGCTGGTTCAATGATCCCACGCTCGCCCGCACCATGCTGCTGATCGTGAACACCTGGCTCGGCTACCCCTACATGATGATCCTGTGCATGGGGCTGCTGAAAGCGATTCCGGCGGATCTCTACGAGGCGTCGGCAATGGACGGCTCCAATTTCATCCGGGACTTCTTCAGCATCACGCTGCCCATTCTGATGAAGCCGCTGACGCCGCTGTTGATCGCGTCATTCGCGTTTAATTTCAATAACTTCGTGCTGGTTCAATTGCTGACCCAGGGGCGTCCCGACATCATCGGCGCCCAAACGCCGGCCGGCACGACCGATTTGCTGGTGACCTACACTTACCGCATCGCTTTCGAGGGTT
>Ga0247840_10006296_pt1 | contig 17225 bp, 12 predicted proteins | sample LaCruzMarch2015__FD_192404 | JGI IMG/M metagenome (GOLD analysis project Ga0247840, IMG submission 192404) | Freshwater microbial communities from meromictic Lake La Cruz, Castile-La Mancha, Spain - LaCruzMarch2015_17m | ecosystem: Environmental > Aquatic > Freshwater > Lake | place: Spain... | reverse complement strand
CGCTGGTCGGATGCCGTCGTGAACGACGGTTCCGCCGCGGCTGGGGCAGCGCCAAACCGCTGCGATGAACGGCGGCACGACAGCTTAAATTCGAGGGAAAACTGTCCTGGACATGGGGTCCACTTTAACCGGAGCTGGCCATCCGCCACCGCGCACCCAGCCCAGACCAGGGATTCGTCGCGCTCCAGGCTGGCCGGCGTCTCGGGTTCGGCGGCGAGTCGACGATCAAGGGCCTCGAGCCAGTCCTGGTCGGCACGGGCAGTCCGGTCCAGACACGCCCAATCCCATGGTGAAATCACGATACCCCCGGCGGCAACGATCGCAGCCCGGGCTTGATCCGCATCCGCAACCTGGCAGGTCCGCGAGGTTCCGGCGACGGTCCAGATCCCGACCACCTGCGCCGCCAGGCGCCGCGTGGACAGACTGCTCGCGAACCGCAGCACACCCTGGCCCCGATCGATCGCCCGCAGCGGCATCGAATACAGGACGCCGCCAGCGGCCAGGACGAGATCGCCGTCCCGTTCCAGGCGGTCGCAAACGTCTGTCACGAGCGCCTCGTCAAGGGTGACTGCCGGTGACACAAAGCGACACAGGCGCTTGATCGTTGCGGCTCGCGGGCAGGCCCCGCGGCCCGTGACCTCGTCGCGGATCAAATCGGCGATCCCAGCGATTTGCGCCGGGTCTTCGCCGAGCGCCTCCCGCAAGACCTCACTCGCCTGCCCACCGGGCAGCAGCGCCAGCGTCGTCATACACCCTCCGCCGTGGCGTGCAGAAACCTAACGAACTTATCAGTATCCGTTGTGACCGTTGCCAGGTCCCAAACCTGCAGCGCAAGTCGCGAGGCCCTGCGATGTCCAGCCCACCGGAGACCGTCGCTGATGATGACATCACGCAACCTTTCGGCGGCGCAGATCTCGTCGATCCATGCCAGCAGAACTTCGGACAGGGGCTCGCTCAGGTCCTCCACCAGCAGGAGCACCCGCACCGGGTGGCGATCGATCTTGGCGCCGCGGCGTTCCGTGTGGAGGAGTCGATAGGCCACAACATGCCCCGGCGCCTCGGCATCGCCATCGATGGGAGCAGGCTCCAGGTCGTAACCCAGCGCAGAGCAGACCGGCTCGAACCACAATGGGTGGAGCGCTGCATAGTTGCCCGCCAGGTGCTGGACCGTCGCGGCGCGACTGGCCGCCAGGGCGTCGATACGCGCCTGGACCCCGGCGGGGGTCGGTCGCCGTTCGTGCCGCATGATCGCGGCACCGAGCTCAGCGAAGTCGAGCACCAGATCCCCCATGGTGCGCCGGACGCGTCGTTCGCTGGTCTTGGCCAGCACGGCGGAGGCATCGACGATGCCGTCGCTGTCCGCGTGCAGCGTTGAAACATAATCTTCCGCCAACTCTCGCCATAACACCCGTACCGGCCATCCCGGCGGGGCCTCCATGGACAGTTCGGGCTGGCCGTCGGGAACCTCGGATGGGTCAAGGGCAGCAAGATCCTGCGCCGGCAGGGAGGCTACTGCGGCACTGTTGACGCTGATCGCCCAGCGGGCCGGCGAGAGCGGCGGAGACAGCGCAATCACCTCGAAGGCCAGTCGCTCGGGGGCAATGTCGGTGCGATCGTGCAGCACCATCAACGCATAGCGCCCCGGCACCAGGTCCTGCAGGCGCGCGAGTTGCCGGTGACCAGGGGGTAGCGGCAACACCTGGTGCCCGTTGGGACCGTATAGGAAAAGGCTGGCAGTGCCGGCGGACTCGATCTCCGGGCCGTCCACCGTAACGACCGGTGCCGGGGAGGCGAGGAAACGCGGGTAAGGCACACCCTTGGGGCTGGTGCCCCAGGCCGCCGGCGGCACCAGCACCCAGTCGAGGCGGGCCTCGCCCAAGCCGAGTTCCAGGTCGAGCGCCCGCAGGATAGCCAGGACTTCCGCCGGTACGGGCGCAGCGATCTCGACCTCCCACAGGCCCCATCCCGCCCCGGCCGGAATCACCGGCGGTTTGTGGGCCAGGGTCGCAAGGACCGCCTCGGGCAGCAGCAACCGATAGCACCGGCCGATCGAGACGCTCCGGCCGGCGAGTTGTCGCCCGACCCCGGCCGCATCTACTCGAAAGACGGCGACCGACTCAGTCGGCAGCGCGGCCCCGGCCAGCGCGGAGAAATCGATGTCCGGGTCGTCTTCGAAGCCGACCGCCTCCCACTTCCAGGGCCCGGACCCGGGCGGAACGGGGACCCGGACCGGTCTCAGCCGCAGGTTCGACGCCAGTACGCTCGCGTCCAGACCGACGCCACGGACGCACAACTGCTTCACGAAGGACCACAGGCCGACCAGCGGGCCAGCCTCGATGTGCAGGCCGCCGGCCTCTGCGTCCAGGCATACGAGCGCCGCCCGCCAACTCGTGCGCGCCTCCTCGGGCGTGATCTCCCCGTCTGCCGACAGCTCCGCGAAAAAGCGTTCGGTGTGCGCGGTCAGGTCCTGGGCGATCTCCGCGACGGACTCCGGTGCGGTGAGGTCGCGTCGTCCGGGACGGCGCACCGGCCGGGGACGGCGCGCGCACTCGGCGGGCGCCAGGGCCTGTACGACCTTCGCCACGACCGTCAGGTCGTCGTCGTTCTCCACTGCGAGCTCGATGTCCGGATACCGGTCCTTGTCCGGGTTGAGCGAGACCAGGGTGATCCGCTGGTGCCGGCCCTCGGCATCCCGTTCGTCGGCCACGTATTTTTCGACCGCGTAATGCCCGGTTTCAGGATCGGAGAAGGCCCCGCGGACCAGCACGCTGAAATTCTGTTTGGTCCCGGCGGGCCACAGTTCGAAGATGGCATAACCGCCGTCCACCAGTCCGCTACGGCCATTGTCCATGCTGTGCCCCGCGATCTGGGCGACGAACATCCGGTTGTTCAGTTGGTGACCGGGCGCGACGCGGACCCAACCCAGGGGCTCGATCACCTCCTCCTGGGCCGCCTTGCCCCACTCCCCGGCCGGCAGAGAGGCCGCCGCGGCCTTCAGCCCATGGACCGGGAGATGGGTCACATACTTTTCCAGGTCCCCCACCGCGTCCTCGATCAGTGGTTGATTGGTCAGCTCCCGGGCCGAGAGGCGCAGTGCTCCAGCCTCCAGGACAAACCGAGGGTCACCAGGGCAGAAGACGCACCGGCGCTTGACGACACCGTCCAGCTCAGCGAGGGTTTCCTCAATGTCCGGATTGCTTTGCGGCTCACGGTGCAGTTGCGCAAACAGTGCGTCATTTGCCAGGTAGGCGCCGGCGGCGATCCAGCGCCCCCAGGGGGTGGGCCGGAACCGAATATCTTCCCGTAGCCTGGCATCCTCGCCCAGGCGCCAATGGCTGTCGCGCAGCAGCGCCTCTTCCGCGAAGCTCAGTCGTGACGCCTCGGTGTGCTCCACCAGGGTATCGAATGAGCGACGCATCACGGCCCAACGCGGAATCTCGAGGTCGGGCATCGTTAGGCGCCGGTCACGAGGCCGCGAGAGCGAACCGGTTGTAGCTGACTGCTGCACGGCGTACTTTGCGAGAACCTGTAAGGAAGATTGACGTCGATCAGATACCGCATCACGCCACGCGCTGCAACGTGTAACGGTGCCCCATCAAATCCGCGGCGAAGTGCAGACAGGCATCGATATCTGCCGGTTCCAGCGATGGGTACTGGTTCAATATTTCCTCCCGTGTTTCACCCGCACTCAGAAAGCCCAAGATGGTTGCGACGGTGATCCGCAACCCACGGATGGTCGGATGACCATTGCAGACGTCCGGATAGACGGTGATACGGCCGTCGAGATAGGTGATCGGCGCGATGCTGTCTGGCACTGCATTCATTTGGCTAGCTCCAAGCGTTGTGTCGCCATCAGCGACTCGAAAAAGCTCCGACCCATCCGGGCCATAATCATGAATCCGGTCGCTGAGATGGTCGTAATGATGATCGAGACGCGCTCAGTGTAGGTCGAATGTTGTCTTGCCGCGACCCCCGTCTGGCGGACACGCTCGGGCGGCCAGGCGGCAAGGACGTCGGACCACAGGTCGTCCGCGGTTGTGACATCAATCGTGCCGCTCGTCCTATGCCAGGTGCGCGGCCAGCCACGCATGCCCCTTGGGCGTGATGCGGTAGCGCTGCCGGCTGCTGGTCGGCTTGTCAGGGATCGTCAGCTCGACCAGGTCGAGATCGGCGAGCCGCTGGAGGCCCTGCTGGAGCCCCTTCTTGAAATTCCCGGTCCGAGTCTGGTACCCGGCGACCAGCGCCAGGTCCTTACCGCTGCTCTCCCCGGCCCCACAAGCCATCAAGACATCCCAGTCCCGATCGGTCAGCGCGACCTGGGCCTCAACTTGGGCCTGGACTTGGGCCTCAACTTGGGCCTGCCTTCCGGGTTCCGGCTGGGGTGGGAAGCTGAACTCAGTCCACAGTCCGGTGGACTCATAGCGAAAGTCGGGCCGCGGGACCCGCGCACTTGCACAGGCCTCCAGAATCCTTTCGATCCCCCGCCCCCAAGCCTCGATCAGGCCGGCGCGAAAGAACGCATTGGCGAGGTCCGGGTTGAACGGCTGCGAGCGAAGATTCGCGTTGTCCTCGAAATAGCCGATCTTCACGCTGGCGCCCGTAAAAAAACGGTCGGGCTCGGCGTGAAACAGCAGCACTGCCGCGCGTGTCAGATAAGCCCCTTCGAGCAGGTGCAGCTTTTCGAGCAGCGCATGATCCGGCTCCGCCAATACGGTGTCGGACAAGCGTTGACTCTTGAGCGCCTGCCTCCGAAAGAGTTTGAGCGCGCCGGCGTCCAGGTCCGCCGGCACGACACCAGGTAGCGGTACTCCATCCCAATGGCGTCCGTGCTTGCGCAGTAGAAATCGGTCGAGCGCGGCACCTTTGAGCAGTTGATTGGTGCTGCCAGTGCGCAGGTAGTACTCACCACGGCAACTGATTGGATTTGGGTAAGGATCAACGACGATCTCGATCGTCTCCCGCCCCTCTTCCCCCAGCAGATTGACTTGGGCCAGTATCCCGAGCACGTCCCGAATCTTGTTCGGCAGATCGTCAAGCAGCCTTCGCGCATTAGGCACGCCGACGACCTCGCCGTCATTGTTTCGGCCAATGACGAGCACACCGCCCTCGGCGTTGGCGAAGCCAGAAATCCACTTCAGGTATAGCGCAGTGGTCATGACTGTACGCGACGTCTCACTCTACAAAGGAGGTGAATTATCTCGCAGGGGTCGGTCATATCTTGTCGCACTGTACCGAGGTTTCCCACGTGCCGTGTCCCAGTCGCATGGTTTCGCTTGTTGATCTCCGGGTGCCTGAATTTCAGAGACTTGCCGACCCCGATCAGCGGACAAAACCTTGGTCTCGATCCATCGGTAAACCGATGCCTTCGCCACGCCCCGGTCGCTTGCGACCTCGCCCGCTGAAGCTCAGCGTGTGGCATCGTCTGTCCTTTGCAAAAACGCCTACGGTCCGCGCTGCTGGGGTGGATCACCCTTGGCGCGCGGCTAAACTACCAGCATACACGAGGCTTTACCAGACCGGACGTAGCGCGGTTCGCGAATCGTTTGGCGCGAGGCGCAACGGAGTAAAGGCCAGACAATTCGGAAAGTGACAAGCAGGTGCGGCTTGTCGCCCATCACGAGGTAATCCGCATCAGTTCGTCAAGCTGCGGGGCCGCCGTCAACAGCGTGAATCGCCCCTGCCTCCAATGGATGATGAGGTGGGCAGGGGGCGAGGATTCCATCAACAAGGCGCTGACCAGGACCTTGGTATCCAGCAAGACGCGCATGGCTCAGCGTGCCGTCTTGGCGGCGCGGGCCAAGGTCTCCCGCGTCTCGTTGCGCAGCAAAGGTTGCCGCTCAATACTTGACCGAGCACCCATAAGGCCGGGTCACCGCATCGGCCAGGGGTCGGCCGGCGTCAAGGTCCGCCAGCGCCGCGCGGACGTAATTGCGGGCGCCGGGGAGGTCGGCCGGATCGGAACTCGGGCGGTCGTCGATGGCGCCCATGTAGACCAGGGTCCCGGCCGGGTCGGTGATAAAGAGATGCGGGGTGGTCTTGGCCCCGTAGGCCCGGCCCATGGTCCCCGTGGGGTCCAGGAGCACGGCGCTCGGTGCCGCCTTGCGCTCGGCGGTCAACTGGTCCGCCGCGGCCGCCGTCACATGGCCCTGGTTGCCCGGGGCCGAGGAGATCACCGTGAGCCACACCTTGCCGGCCGCGGTCGCCTCGCGCTGGAGCGCCTGCATATTGCCGCCCCCATAGTGCTTGCGCACGTAAGGACAGCCGTCGTTGGTCCATTCCAGGATGACCGTCTTGCCCTTCAGATCGGCCAGGTTCCAGGTCTTGCCGGCCGTGTCCGCGATGGCAAAGGGCGGCGCCGGCTGCCCGACCTGGGGTGCCTGGGGCGCGCCCCAGGCGAGTCCCCAGGTCACGAGTGCCCCGAGCAGGGCGAGCATCACCGGCACCAGGGGGCGGGGCTGGCGTACGGATTGGTCAGTGTGGGGCATGGGACTCTCCTGGGGCTGAATGGGGATCGATCGGCTGGGGTCTATCTGGGGGCGCCGACGGCGCTCCCCAGGGCCGCAAGGACGATGGCGGGGGTCAGGATCTGGGGCAGCACCCGCGGCTCGCCGCCCGCGGGATAGTAGACATAGAGCGGCACCCCGGTGCGTCCGAAACCGGCCAGATAGTCGCCGATCTGCGGGTCGCGACCGGTCCAGTCGCCCTTCAGATAGAGCAGATCCGCGGCCCGGAAGGCGGCGGCGACGCCCGCTGCACTCAGCGCCACCCGCTCGTTGACCAGACAGGTGATGCACCAGGCGGCGGTCATGTTGACGAACACCGGCCGTCCCTGGGCCCGGGCCTGGGCGAGGCGCTCGGGCGCATAGGGCTGCGCCGCCAGTCCCGCCTGGGGCGCCGCCGCAGCGCCCGACTGCTGCGGTGCCATGGAGTCCGCGGTCGCGAAACCGAGCCACAGGGCCATTGCCAACCCGGCAAGGGCCGCCCCCTCCCCGGCCCGCCGCCAACTGCGCCCGGCCATGGCGGTACGCTCGCGCGCCCAGAGCCCGAAGCTCGCGGCCAGCATCCCGGCGAGCACCAGGGCCAGGCCCGCCGGCCCGGTCTGCACGCTCAATACCCAAAGCAACCAGGCGGCGGTGGCGAACATGGGAAAGGCCAGGAGCTGTTTCAGGTGCTCCATCCAGGCCCCCGGCCGCGGCAGTCGGCGGGCCAGGCCCGGGGTGAGCGAGAGGGCCAGGAAGGGGGCGGCCAGTCCGAGCCCCAAGGCGAGCAGGATGGCCAGCGCCAGGGGCCAGGCCAGGGTCAGCGCATAGCCCAGGGCGGCGCCCATGAAGGGCGCGGTACAGGGCGCCGCCACCAGGGCCGCCAGGGCGCCGGTCCCGAAGGCCCCCGCGCTCCCGCCCCCCACTTCACCCCCGGCCAGGCCCATCAGCCGGCCGCCCAGGGTAACGGCACCCGCGAGCGACAGACCCAACACCAGAAAGACATAGGCCATGATGGCCACGAAGGGCGGGTACTGGAGTTGGAAGCCCCAGCCGATGGCGGTCCCCCCCGCCCGCACGGCGAGCAGGACCGCGGTCAGCGCGGCGAAGAAGACCAGGACCCCGGCGGTGTAGGCGAGCCCATGGGCGCCGCGCTCCCGGGCGCTCAACCCCCCCTGCCCCGCCAGACTCAGGGCCTTGATGGCCAGCACCGGGAAGACGCAGGGCATCAAATTCAGGATCAGTCCGCCCAGGAAGGCAAGCCCCAAGGCGAGCGGCAGGCCCAGGGCCGGCGCGCTCGGCGCGGTGATCCCGGGGGGCGCCTGGGCCGGCAGGGGCCGCGTCGCGTCCACCTCAAAGGAGCGGACGGCCCCGTCGGCCCCGGTCAGCGTCAGGAGTCCGCCGGGGTCCGCCGTGCCGGCCGTCTCGCCCGGGGTCAGGTCAAGCTCCAGCCGGTCCGCGGTCAACCGCCAGGGCTGCTCCGCCGCGGGCTCGATCAGCCCCCAGGACCAGGGAAAGAAGCGCACGGCGGTCGGCGCCTCGCCCAGCCCGGCGCGCGGCAGCGACAGCCGCAGCCCGCCCGGAGTCGGCGTCAGGGTCGCACCGCCGAGGGTCCCCGCGGGGAGTCCGGCGCGCGCCTGCGCGAAGGCCTCCCGCGCTGGCGGATCGCTCGGACCGGCCGCGGCGGCGGTGTTCAGGGTCAGTTCCAGGACCGCGGACTCCGGGACACAATGCTCCTCGCACACCAGCCAATGGGCCTCAGCCCGCACCGGGATCGGCGCCCCGACCGGCCAGTCCGCCGGGATCGACAGGCGCACCGGGTGCAGGGCGCGGCCCGAGTAGCCGAAGTTGGCCAGCGGACCGACCCGGATCAGCGCGGGGGCCGGGAACTGGAGCGCCCCGGCGCTGACCCCCGGCGGCAGCGTCCAGTCGATCCGCGGGGCCTCGCCGGAATCGCCCGGGTTGCGCCAATAGGTGTGCCAGCCGGGCCGGATGTTCAGGGACAACAGCAGTTCCAGGGGCTGCCCGGGCACCACGGGATTGTGCTCCGCCAGCAAGTGCGCGGTCACATTCTCGGTGCTGACCGGGCTGCCCCAGGCCAGCAGCGGCGCGAGCAGCAGGGCTGGCCAGGCCATTGCCCATGCGGCCAGCGAGCAGCCGCACCGCAAGGCGTCACGCCGGACCGAGCGGAGCACGGCGCCACCAGGCGCCCCTGGTCTGAACAGGTGCATCAATCTCCGACCCATCGCCAAGTTGACTCCCCCTGCCGGAATTGATGTTCTGCGATAAAAACGTTTACCCTGGGCTGAGGGTGACGGGCCGCCGCAGCGAGACGGCGCGACCCGAAGGCGGCGCTGCGCGCTGCGGCATCCATGAGTCAGGAGCCCCGGAGATGATGTACAGCCTACCGAGATTTCAATGGACCTCCTGATCGACATCATCCTCAAGGCCGGCCGGACCGCGGTCGATCTTTCCCTGTTCGTCCTGCTGCCGGTGATGGTGGTCATGCTGTCCTTGATGCGTCTCTTGGAGGCGCGCGGGGCGCTGGACTGGCTCGTCGCCCGGCTGACGCCGGTGCTGCGCCCCTTCGGACTCACCGGGCTCGGCGTCTTTGCCGCCCTGCAGATCAATTTTGTCAGCTTCGCCGCCCCGCTGGCGACCCTGACCATGATGGAACAGCGCGGCACCTCGGACCGCCACCTGGCCGCCACCCTGGCCATGGTCTTCGCCATGGCGCAGGCCAATGTCGTGTTCCCCATGCTGACGATGGGCCTCGCGTTCGGCCCCACCTTGGTCTTTTCGCTGCTTGGCGGTCTGGCCGCGGCGGCGACGACCTATTATCTCTTCGGCCGGCGGCTGTCGTGCGCCGAGGCGACGCTGGACGAAACCCTGCATCACCCCGTCGCCGACAACGCCAAGGGGGTGCTCGACGTCATCAACCGTGCCGGCGCCGAGGCGTTCAAAATCGCCATCGGCGCCATTCCCATGCTGGTGCTGTCGCTGGTCGCGGTCACGACCCTGAAGCGCTTCGGGGTCATCGACCTGATCACCGCGGCCTTGGCGCCGCTCCTGGGGCCGGCCGGGATCGACCCGGTGCTGGTCCTGCCCAGCCTGACCAAATACCTGGCCGGCGGCACGGCGATGATGGGCGTCATGGACGACCTGCGCCGCGCCGGCCAGCTCAGCGTCGAACTGCTCAACGCCAGCGCCGGCTTCCTGATTTCGCCCTTGGACCTGGTCGGCGTCGCCGTGCTGATCGCGGCCGGTCGCCGGGTCGCCGCGGTCTGGAAGCCGGCGGCCCTGGGCGCCTGCATTGGGATCGCGCTGCGCACCCTCGGCCATCTCATCTGGACCTGAGGGGCGGGGCCTCGCACCCAGGCCATTTCCCAGCGAGCGCCGTTGCTTCCACGCGGGGTCAGCGCAGCATCATCGTTCCAACGATGGTCAGACCCCGTAGCCGGCCGTCGCGCATGAGGTCGAGCCCCCATTCGCAATGGCGCGCGGCCAGGCCCGGTCACGACGCGGGCAGCGCCGGGGGCGCAGCACCGAGCCGAAGGACCGGAATACTGGGGTTTTTCGGCAACCCCCGCGCACCCACCTACGCCGCTTGGGGTCTTCACTTTGAGATAGGTTAGCGATGCAGCCAGTCTCCGTCGTCGTCCCGACCCGGGGCCTGGGCATGGCGCTGCGCGAGCGCTGCGCTCGGACGGCCGCGTGTCTGCCCGGCGCGCAGATCATTGTCTGCGAGCCCGACGACCTGATTGCGCGCGCGCAGCAGCCGCCGCTGCCTGAGGGCTGGCAACTGGTCAGGGCCCCGCGCGGTCGTGGCACCCAGTGCAACGGCGGGGCCCGCGCCGCCGCGGGCGAGCTGCTGATGTTCCTGCACGACGACACGGACCTGCCCCGCGATGCCGCGGTGGTCCTCGCGGCCGCCTTTCGCGACCCCGGCATCGGCATGGCCTGCTTCCGGCTCGCCTTCGATCGGCGCCACTGGCTGCTCGACGCCTATGCCTGGGGCTCGCGTTTCGAGTCGCGGCTGACGACCTTCGGCGATCAGGCCATGACCATCCGGCGCGACCTCTTCGAGGCCGTCGGCGGCTTCCCCGACTGGCGGCTGTTCGAGGATGTAGAACTGGCCCGCCGCGTGCGCCGCTGCAGCCGCATCGCCAAGCTGCCGAGCGCGGTGACCACCTCGGCCAGCCGCTTCCTGGCCAACGGGCCGGCGCGACAGCAGTTGGCCAACGGCCTCTTGCTCGCGCGCTTCCTGCTTGGCGCCCTGCCCGTGCGCCTCGCGGCCATCTACGAACGGCAACGCGGCGCGCTCCCACGCGGTGATGCGGCATGACACTCGACCTGTGGGTCGGCCTCGCCGTCTTGGCGGGGCTCTTTGTGGCCGAGGGTGTCCGGCCCTATTACCAGGCCCGCGACCGGCGCTATGTCCATGGCGCCCGCAATCTTGCTCTGGGCATCGCCAGCGGCGTGGTCGGTGCGGCGCCGGCACCGCTCCTGCTTTGGGCCTTGCGGCTCGGCAGCGAGCAGGGTTGGGGGCTGTGCCCGCGCCTCGACCCCGGCGGGCTCGGCGGTGCCCTGATCAGCTTGCTGCTCTTCGATCTCTGGATGTATGCCTGGCACCGCGCCAATCACCGGATCCCCTTCCTGTGGCGTTTCCACCGTGTCCATCACACGGACCCGGCCATGGACTGCACCACGGCGCTGCGCTTTCATCCCGGCGAGATCCTGCTGTCGGGCCTGGCGAACCTGCCCGTGATCGTCGCCCTCGGCATGAGCCTTGAAACCCTCGTACTCTACAAGGCCATCATGGTCGCCGTGATCCTCTTCCACCACAGCAATCTGGCCGTGCCGGCGCGTCTCGAGCGGGGGCTGCGGCGGCTCATCGTCCCGCCCTCCATGCACCGCGTGCACCACTCGGCGATCCGGATCGAGACGGATTCCAATTACGGCACCATCTTCTCTTTCTGGGACCGGCTATTCGGATCGCTGCGGGTACGCGAGGACACCCAGCTGATCCGTTTCGGCATCGGCCGCTTCGCGGGCGACGCCTGGCAGCGTCCGCTGCGGCTGCTTGCCATCCCCTTTTTGGCGGAGTTGCCGCCGGGACCGCCGCCTGGGACCAGGGCCGCACCGGCGTACCGGCCATGAACGCACGCCCGCGGCTTCTCTTCGTCTACAACGCCGACACCGGTCTGTTCAACACCTTGGCCGATGCGGCGCACAAGATCCTGTCGCCGCAGAATGCCTGGAAACTCGTCGAAAAGCCCCCCGGCCAATAGCTGATCCGCTGACCGTCAAGCCCCTTGGCTTGGGTGACACCGATGTCGTTCCAGGCCAAGAGCATGAGGTTGGAACGTTGCACCAGTTGCGCTACCTGCACGATTGCCGATTCCACAGACCGGTCCGCGAATCGCGGCGACGTCACGATGAGTGCGTCAGTGAGAAAGAGCGCGGCGACGTCAGCAGCCCCCGCTCGTAGCATGTCGAGGGATGAGTGCAAGGGGTTGGCGTGCAGCAGCCGCAGGTCCAGACCTGCCGCCCGGTACAGACCCTTGTCGCGCGCAAGGTCATAGCCCGCGAACTGGCTTTGCGGCTGCCACTGTAGCACCAGACGCACGACCGAGAGTGCAGCGCCGGGCGATGGTGCAACGTCCGGCAGGGTAGCCGCCACGGTGGCTTCCGGGATAGCGCATCCGCAACCGACGATGAGTAGCATCCCGAGGGCGGTGGCGATGGCCGCACGGTGCCGCCGGCAACCGGTCCGCGTAAAGTCTGTCATTTCGCGGTTCTTCCTTCCTGCGACCGAGAACGCGGAGCAGGCCCACGGTCGGAACGCGGAACGGGATAGGCGGGGCACCCGCTACACTCACCCTTGGGAACGCACATAACCGCAACGCGCACGAGCCAATAGCGATCAAGCCGAGCCAGCGACTGGTAGGGCGTCCGCGCACCGCTCCACCACCCGCAGCATCGTCAAGAAGCCGCTGACCTCGAAGATCGTCCGGATCTGTTGGTTCATACCGCAAAGGACGAGTTGCCCCTGTACGGCCTTGGTCTGCTTGGCCACCATCAGGACGACCCGCAGTCCGGCACTGGAGATGTAGTCCAGTCCGGACAGGTCCAGGACCAGGTTCACCGAGGCCACCGCGGCCCGCGCCAGCAACCGCTGCTCGACCTCGGGGGCGACCATCGAATCCAGGCGGCCGGTCAGGGCAACGGTGGTGAGATCATCACGGATGAGTTCGTCAATGGTCATTGATTGTATACTCTGTGGTGGGCAGGATGGCACATAGCCGCGCAGTCCCCGTATGGTAATCACCTAGCCGTTGTGGTATTCAGGGGCCGGTACTGGCCGTCGATGCTGGTGTTTGTTGCACAGCACGAAGGCGATCAGTGAACCGACCAGCCCGGCACCAGCGAAGATCCACATCTCCGCCGCGCCGCCGGGGACCTTGTAGGGACGCGGCATCTCCGGCTGCGCGTGGCGCAAGTAAATGCCGGCGCAGAACATCAGCAGGTACATGATCAGATAGAGCGTCTCCGTCAGTTGGCTCAAGATCTGATAGGCCGCCTGCACCGATGGCAGGATAACGAACATGATTGCGAGGCAAGTCACGATCAGCCCTTGGACCAGCAGGATGCGGCTGGCAACCCCGTTCTTATTCATTTTCTGGAAAAAGGGCGGCAAATAGCCGGCGCGCCCCACCTCGGCGAGACCGGCCGACGGACCGGCCACCCACATCGTCACCCCGCCGACGACCCCTGCAAACAGCGCCACCGCCAGCACCGAGCCCAACCACGGCATACCGAAGAGGCGGAAAAAATCGTCGTAGGCGACCAGCAGGCTCTGGGTCAGGTTGATCTGGCCTTTCGGCACGATAAAGCCGATGGCCAGCGTCCCGAGTACGAAGATGATCACGGTCATGAGCGATGAGATCAGGATCGCCCTCGGATAGTTGCTACTCGGGTTCTCGATCTTGTTGACATGGATCGCGTTCATCTCCATACCCGTATAGAACAGGAAGATACTGGCGGCCAGCACCAAATTCTTGAAATTCGTAAGATCGGGGATCAGCTTATCCCACCCAAGCTCGATCTGCAAGAGCTCGCCCTGAAACAAATAAAGGATGCCGAGCAGGATCAGAACCGCCGCCGGGATGATGGTTCCGCCCATCCCCGCCCATATGCTGAACGTGGCTGATACCTTGATGCCGCGCAGCGTCACCAGCGTCGCACTCCAATACACGAGGAGTACCACGACGATGGTATAGACGTTGTTGGCAGCGAGTACCTGGTCCCACTGTTGATCCGTGGCCACGAAGGCCAGCGACACTGCGGCGAAGGTGAGCACCGCATGGTCAGTCCCCTATGGACAGGTGAAGGCGATGAGCGCCATTCCTTGGCCCGAGCGGTTGGTCAGCCCGAGGCGAGTGTTCCAGCCAACCGCGATCATACCGCAGGATCGGGGTAGCGAACCGGCGAACGGCGCGGAGTGTTAGCCCGACTAGCGCCTCGTCCTCCGTGTGCGTTCGGTGTGGCGCAGGGTGCTGCGACCGCGGTGACGTCGGAAGGATGGCGCCGCAGGATTGGCCCTCCGGCAGCGACCACGTCCGGCCGCCCGGGCGGCCGGCCGCGGACGGCTTCCAACGGTCTTCCCTGGGCCTCCCCCTTGATCTCAGGATGCGCTGTCCGTGATCGAAAAAGGCGTCAACGCGGGCTTGTTCGCTGGCGTTCACAGGGGTACTCTCTTCTGAGAAAATGGCGGCAACTATTCGGCTTGGCCCCCTGCCGCCGCCGGTGCGCGGCATGACTATTGCTTAGGGGAGTACCAGATGAATAACCATGCAATCTCCTTTGACTATCCAGAAAATAGCACGATTCCAGAGTTATTTGAGGCATTCGTCGCGGCACATCCCGACGCCCCCGCGGTGGTCTTTGGTGATCGCACACTCTCCTATGCAGAGTTGAACGAGCGAGCGAACCGGAGTGCGCGTACCATTCGCAGGCTCCATCGTCTCCAGTATGATCGAGAACTGGTTCCGGATACACCGATCGGCATCTATATTAATCAGGGGCCGAATATGATCGTGGGGTTACTCGCGATCCTGAAGGCGGGTGGGGCCTATCTACCTCTTGATCCGGCCTATCCCGAGAGCCGTCTGAAAGGCATGATGGAGGACGCGCAATTACCGATCATTATTACCGAGCAAACGCTGGTCGAACAATTGCTTTTCCTCGACGATTGCGATTACGGCGTGATTTGTCTTGATGGGGGCTGGGATTGGATCGCCGAACAGTCCTGCGAGAACCTATCGCCCATCGCCGGCCCGCGCTCCCTGGCCTATGTACTTTATACCTCCGGCTCTACGGGGAGACCAAAAGGGGTGATGGTCGAGCATCGTTCCGTCATTCACCTGGTGCGGAATCAGAACTATATCGAGGTACGGAGCAGCGATTGCCTCGCGCAAACCGCGAGCATTTCCTTCGATGCCGCCACCTTTGAGGTCTGGGGAGCGCTCCTGACGGGCGCCCGCCTCGCCATCATCGACCGCTCCGAGTTATTGTCGGGCGTCCGGCTGGCCGCGGCACAGCGTCGTCATGGCGTAACCATTGAGTTTTTCACCACTGCCGTCTTCAATCTACTCGCGCAAGGCGACGCCGAGGCGCTGCTCGGGTTGCGGGTCGCTATTTTCGGCGGCGAGGAGGCTAATGCCGTCAAGGTCGCGCAGGTCCTCGCTCACAAGTCCCCTAGCCTCACCCTCTGCAATGCGTATGGTCCGACGGAATGCACGAGCTTTTCCACGATCTGCCACCTCTCAGACACTGACTCCCCGCTTTCGGTCATTCCGATCGGCGTGCCGTTGGCACGCATGTATGCCTATGTTCTTGACGAGCATCTTCAACCGGTGCCGCCAGAGGTGATGGGCGAGTTGTACCTGGGCGGGGACGGTGTCGCGCGCGGGTACCTAAACCGCCCCGAGCTGACCGCTGAACACTTTATCCCTAACCCGTTCGTCACGGATCAACAGCGGGCACGCGGCAAGAACCTGGTGCTCTACAAGACCGGCGACTTCGTCAAGCAGTCGCAGTCGGGGCAGCTGATTTACCTCGAACGCGCCGACAATCAGATCAAGATCCGCGGGTTCCGAGTCGAATTGGGCGAAATCGAAACGCGGCTGCAGGCCCATCCGGACGTCAAGGATTGCGTGGTGCTGCCTTATGGCGACTATCATCAGAAACGGCTTATCGCCTATGTCATCCCCATGCGGCCGGGGGGACTCGACCCGCGGGACCTGTCGGTACATCTGGCCGCGGCACTGCCCGCGTTCATGGTGCCATCGGTATTCATGGAGATAGCGTCGTTTCCCCTCAACCCCAATGGCAAGATCGATCGCCGGGCACTCCCGCCGCCCTTCGTCGCCGGTACCGAGACGACTGCATCCTGTTTGAGTAGGCAATGCTGGCAAAGCACGCGGGCCGAACCCCGCAATGAGTTGGAATGCACCATCCACGACCTCGTTGCCGCAGCCCTCAACATGCCGGCCCTGGGGATCGACGACAATATCTTTCATTTTGGGGCGCACTCGTTGATCGTGGCGCAGATTTGTGCCGCCATACGCAGCCGGCTGCGGACCACCCTCGACCCCAAGGAGGTCTTCGAACATCCCACCGTCGCCGGCATCAGCCGTCTGGTCGCAGATCGGCAAGCCATGGGCGCCGACGATGAGGTGGCTATCCCGAAGGCTCCGCGCGACCAGCCGATACCCTTGACGTACCAGCAGGAACAGATCTGGTTCCTGAGCAAGCTCGTGCCCGATAATCGCGCCTACAACAGCCAGTTCAGCGTGCGCTTGCGGGGTCCGCTCGATCCCAATGTCCTGCGGCGCTGCTTGCAGGAGATCGTGTGCCGACACGAAATCTTGCGTACGACCTTCCATGAACGCAACGGTGTACCGGTTCAGGTCATCCACGATCCCTGGCCGGTCGAACTTCCCGAGATCGATCTTCGTCATCTGCCGGCGCAGCGCCGCGAGCAGGAGGTCGAGCGATGCATCGGCGAGGAGTTGAATCACTCCTTCGATTATGCCCGGCTACCGCTGTTTCGGTCACGCATCTATTGCCTGGATCAGGATGACTGGCTGTTACTGCACATTGAACATCACTTCATTCACGATGGCTGGGAGATCATGGTCTTTCTGCAGGAGATCAAGACCCTGTATGTCGCGTTCGTGGACGGCCGGGGGTCACCGCTGGCGCCCCTGCCGATCCAATACGCCGATTACGCGGTGTGGCAGAGGAAGATGCTCATTGGCACGCGGCTGGATGAGAAAGTGCGCTATTGGATCGACAAGATTCGCGATTATCCCCATGTCTTGAATCTTTATACCGATCGACCCCGGCCCGCGGTCCAGGGTTTCCGGGGCGACAATCTTCGCTTCAACCTCGACCCTGAGCTCTATCAGGCCCTGCGGGCCTTCAGTGTGAGCCACCAGGTCACGCTGTTCATGACGATGTACGCCGTCTTCGCGGTGCTGTTGTCCCGGTATTCGGACCAGGAAAAGTTGCTGGTTGGCACCGGCGTCGCCAATCGCGACATGAAAGAGACCGAAGGCCTCTTAGGCATGTTCGTCAACATCGTCTTGCTCTGTGCCGATCTGTCCGGTCGCGCGACCTTCACCGAATTCCTGGAAAGGACCAGACAGGGCATCCTCGAGGACATCAAGCACCACGTCT
>Ga0247840_10006295_pt1 | contig 17228 bp, 16 predicted proteins | sample LaCruzMarch2015__FD_192404 | JGI IMG/M metagenome (GOLD analysis project Ga0247840, IMG submission 192404) | Freshwater microbial communities from meromictic Lake La Cruz, Castile-La Mancha, Spain - LaCruzMarch2015_17m | ecosystem: Environmental > Aquatic > Freshwater > Lake | place: Spain... | reverse complement strand
ATCCTCCGGAAACTCAATAAACATGGGTTATCTTCGATTTTTCGTGTTTGTAAATACCTATATTAATTAACTAAAACAAGTATTGAACAGGCTTTATTTAAACCTGGTCCTTGATCAGCATTGTCGATGGGTCAAGGAGCAGCGGGGATCCAACGGGAGTTGATCCGCTGCCGCGAAGCATCTTGATGTGGATATCCGCACGTTCAGGCTGTAACTCCAAAACGAGATCAAAGAGACCGGCAACTGCTGAAAAGGATACCGGCAGGCCATCAACACCGGACGCTTCGTGCCGGTGGGTGCGGACGGTGAACCAGATGCGGATGCCATTTTTTACGGCAAGCGCCTTCAGGTCGTTCAGATCTGAACGTCGGGACTCGTCAAAATCAAGTCCGTCAATGATCATCATCGTCGCCGAGAAAATCCCCTGTTCAGTCAGGTCGTTCAGCCGTTCTTCAAGCTTGGGAACCGAAAAACTTTCGACGCGAAAGGTCATGATGAATCGGTGGGGCAAGACCGATTCCAACAGGCTGTTAACCTGCGCCCCTTCATAACGTCCCGCAAGATGATGAAAAAGCTCATTATACCAGAGGTTCACCTTGTTGACGGGATCTTTCAGACTGACGTGAAGGACATTCCGGCTTCTCAGCATGCCGTTCAAGGCCAGTTGGACGAGCAGGGCCGTTTTTCCGACTCCAGCATGGGCGAGCACCGCGCCGAACGCGCCGGCAGCAAGAATATCTTCGGTCTCAAAACCAAGCTGTCGCAAAGGGTTGCGAAGGATGAGTTCTTTTTTCAGCATAGCACCATTCCTCACTTTTCGTTGAATGATCCTGGCACTGGTCCGGAGAGATGTCTTCTCCAAAACCCCTGACTTTAAGCCGCGCTCTTCTTCCGAAGGGCGGTGTCTTCTGCAATTTTTTCCGCGATGGATTGGGGAATTTGTCGATAGAGCGCGAATTCCATTGTGAACTGTGCCTTTCCCTGTGTGGAAGACCTCAGTACCGTCGAGAAACCGAACATTTCGCCCAGTGGAACCTGGGCTTCGACCACGGTCATCGGCCCCTCGTCCTGCGCCCCGACAATCATCCCCCGCCGCTGATTAAGCAGACCCATTACCGCACCCTGGAACTCGGTCGGCGTCTCCACAACCACTTTCATAATCGGTTCGTGAATTACGGCCTTGGCCCTGGCATACCCTTCACGGAAAGCGCCGCGGGCCGCCGCCTGAAAAGCCATATCGGATGAATCGACTGCATGCGACGCCCCATCGTTTATAACGATTTTCACGCCCGTGACCGGAAACTCCATCTTCGGCCCCTTTGCCAGGCACTGCAGGAAACCCTTTTCACAGGCCGCGATGTACTGGGTGGGAATCGACCCGCCCCTGACCTGGTTGTCGAAAATGAAATCCTCTTCACCTTCCGTGATCGGCTCCATGTAACCTGCCACACGGCCGTACTGGCCCGAGCCACCGGTCTGTTTCTTGTGGGTGTAATTGAATTCGGCACGTTGCGTGATCGTTTCGCGGTAGGCCACGCGGGGCTTTCCCGTCTCCACATCGGTTCCGTATTCCCGTTTCATCCGCTCAACATAGATTTCCAGATGCAACTCGCCCATGCCTTCGATAATCGTCTCGTTGGTCTCTTCATCCACATGGGTGCGGAAGGTCGGGTCCTCTTTCGTAAAACGGTTGAGTGCCTTGGACATGTTGATCTGCGATTTGTTGTCCTTAGGAAATATTGCGAGCGATATCACTGGCTTAGGAACATACATGGAGGTCATAGTCAGGTTTAGACCCGGTGAAACAAAGGTATCACCAGAGGCGCACTCGATTCCGAAGAGCGCCGCGATATAACCGGCGGTTGCGGCTTCGATGTCTTCCATCTGATCGGCATGCATGCGGACAACACGTCCTAATTTCACTTTTTTCCCGGTCCGTGTGTTGACGATCACAGCGCTTTTGGCCAGCGTCCCCTGGTAAACCCTGACGTAGGTCAGTTGTCCGTACGTGCCGTCTTCGAGCTTGAACGCCAAGGCAACAATCGGCAGGGAGGAGTCGGGCAGAAGCTCCACCAGAGCCTCTTCATGATCAAGATCCAGCGCGGTATTCTCGACATCCGACGGACAGGGTAGATACTGGTTCACCGCATCCAGGAGTGGCTGAACACCTTTGTTCTTGTACGCCGATCCCAGGAAAACGGGGGTAAGCTTCCTCGCCAGGGTTCCCTTGCGGATCGCGTCCATGATCAATGCGTCGGGAATTGGGCTCTCTTCGAGTATAGCCTCGGTCAGCTCATCGGAAAAGAGTGAGGCGGCATCGATCATCTCTTCTCGCTTCGAGCGTGCCTCGGCCAGCAGGCTTTCAGGAATCTCATCACTCCGGACCTGTTCGCCGTTCTCACCCTCGAAATAGGTGGCCTTCATGGACAAAAGGTCGATCACGCCACGGAAATCTGTTTCCAGCCCTATCGGCATCTGCATGGCAACGGCGTTGTGACCCAGCTTGGAATGGAGCTGAGCGATCACGCGGGAGGGATCGGCGCCGCTGCGGTCGCATTTGTTGATGAAGGCGATGCAGGGCACCTTGTAGCGCTTCATCTGCATGTCAACGGTGATAGACTGTGACTGGACGCCGCCCACGGAGCAAAGCACCAGGACGGCTCCATCCAGTACGCGGAGAGACCGCTCGACTTCGATTGTGAAATCGACGTGCCCGGGGGTATCGATGATGTTGATCTCGTGGTCCTGCCATTCGCAGAACGTTGCGGCCGAGGCGATCGTAATGCCACGCTCCTTCTCCAACTCCATGGAGTCCATCGTGGCGCCGACGCCGTCTTTGCCCTTGACATCGTGAATGGCGTGAATCCGCTTTGTGTAAAACAGGATTCTTTCTGTCAGGGTGGTCTTCCCCGAGTCAATGTGGGCGCTGATTCCGATATTCCGTACTTTTTCGACTGTGCTGCTGCTCATACATCTTCCTTCTGCTGTAAGAACAACCTGATGGTGATGGTCGTTCAACGCAATCTAATTAAGTCCCTCACGGGGAGATGTCATGCGAGAGGTTGGATCCACTGCGGATGACGTTGATGAATAACGAGGGCGGAAATATACGATTTTGTCGCATCTGTCAAGCAGTATTTCCGTCTCAACGTGGGTATCGGCGTAACATACTGAATAAAATCAGCAAACTTAACGACACTGGTATGACGTTGAGAGACTAGGAAATTTTACCATCAACCATGAGCTTTCGCTGGATTTCCAGAATTTTTTTCATTAGATACTGCTCATAATACCGAGTGTTACCGATGAATTTTGCCCCCAGATAGTGCAAGGCCGGATCGTGAGAAACAGGCATTGCCATCTTCATTGCCTTTGCCGCCAACCTTAAAGAATGATCGTCGATAATCAACGAGATATCAAACTCCTCCCCTATTTTCGGCTCATCTTTGTCCCGGATGCTGAACTGAAAACCACCTGCAGACATGTCAATGATATTGAGATATTCGCCTTTATATTCGATGCGGAGGTTGCTATCAGCGGGAGGACGAACCCGATAATCCAGCCTCAGGTCATATACGCTCTGCTTGCTCGTCTGCTCAAGCCCCACGGCCATGACCTCAGAGGAAGCCAGTTTGTAGTCGGCTTCGAAACCGGTTACCTTGGCCTGTACTCCGTAACGAACAGGATGACCATTCTGCTTCACAACAAACGTTAGTGATATTTGTTTGTTCAAGTTATATTTGGTCAGTGGGGGGACGGTTTGGGCAATGATGATCCGTTTGTTGATAACGTCATAGGTCATGGATTTCATGTGCCTGTCCGCATCGACAATATCGAGGGGCATCCCCGGCCTTATTGTTGTCTTCATAAAATCTTCCCGCTTCTGTTGGAGGACATCTAGCGGCAAGGTGTCCCAAAATCTTTATAACCGGCTTTATACAAGCGTGATTTGATCAATCGTATTTACTACCGATGATGCTGAGCTTAAACGATGCTTGCTCTATCCAACACTTGTTAGCCCAATCATTTCAAATTTTTCCGTGGAGAATCTCTCGCAGCGCCTCGGAAAGTAGTGTCACATTTTCACGCCTGCTGGAGAAACCCATCAGCCCTACCCGCCAGATCTTGCCTTTCAAGGGGCCGAATCCACCGGCGATATCTATGTTGTACGCCTCACGCAGGCGGGTTCGGACGGCCACATCATCGACGCCATCGGGAACGCATATCGTGCTGAGCGATGGCAGGCGGTTCTCCCTCGGGACAAAGAGCTGCAAACCGAGGGTTCCCATCTTGTCCCAGAGATACTCGGCAATCGCCTGGTGACGAAACCAGCGGTCCTCTAAACCTTCCTCAAGGACAAGCCGCAGCCCTTCACGGAAACCGTAATGGAGGGTCGTGGAGGGGGTATGGTGATATACCCGCTCCTTGTTCCAATATTTTTCGATCATCGCCAGATCAAGGTACCAATTCGGAACGCGATTTTTCCGGCGATAGAGGGCCTCACGGGCTTGATCGCTAACGGTAAACGGGGAAAGACCGGGAGGACACCCGAGACACTTCTGCGATGCACTGAATGCCACGTCGATTCCCCAGCCGTCGATGTTAAGCGGGACGCCACTCAGGGAGGTGACGCAATCGATCAGGAAAAGGGCGCCGTGCCGGTGAACGACCTCCGCCATTCCCTCTAGCGGCTGGAGTGCGCCGGTGGAGGTCTCCGCATGGATCAGGGCCAGAATCTTGACCGGTTTGTTTTCGGCGAGGACGGTTTCGACTTCAGCCGGTGTGAAAACGCCACCCCAGGGTTTTTCAATCCGCTTCACGTTGGCGCCGTAAAGCTTCGCCATTTCGCACATCCGCTCGCTGAAATAACCGTTGCAGCCGATCACGACCGTATCGCCAGGTTCGACAAAATTGCAGAAGGCGGTTTCCATTCCTGCGCTGCCCGTACCCGACATCGGGAATGTCATGGTATTCTTGGTCTGAAAGACGGCCCGAAGGAGGGCCTGCTCTTCATCCATCAGTGAGAGCCATTCCGGATCGAGATATCCGATAAGCGCGGTGCTCATCGTACGCAAAACACGAGGATGAACGGCGCTGGGACCAGGGCCGAGCAGGAGACGTTGCGGTACATTCAGATCATTGATAGCGAGTGCCATATTATCCCTCTGTCCTTAAATTTCATGGGCGATTCGGTCGAGAGTCTTGCTGCAATATGCAGTAAAATTCCATCTGCATCCCGCCGACAAAAGCCGATGTCGGATACAATGAGAGTCGATGAATGTCAAGTCTAAATGATAACAAATCACACCTAAAAATGTTTCATAATCTCCGGCGCGCGGCCGGCGCTTCCCAGAACCTCGCGATTCTTGCGGGCGTACATCTCCCGGAGGGCATCCCTGGCCGGCCCCAGATACTTCCGCGGATCAAACTCCTCCGGCTTCCGGGAAAAAATCTCGCGAATCTTCGCCGTCATAACAAGCCTCCCGTCTGAATCGATATTGATTTTGCAGACAGCAGAGCGGGCAGCCTCCCGGAGCTGTTCTTCGGGAATCCCTATGGAATCTTTGAGACTTCCTCCGCAGCGGTTGATTGTCTCCACGGCATCCTGCGGGATCGATGAGGAGCCATGCAGCACAATGGGGAAACCGGGGATCCGACGTTCGATTTCCTGGAGGATGTCGAGACGGATGCGCGGAGACTGACCCACCTTGAACTTGAAAGCACCGTGGGAAGTTCCGATCGAAATGGCGAGGGAATCGACTCCCGTCCGAGAGAGAAAATCCTCGACCTCTTCCGGCCTCGTGTAGGTATGGTGCTCCGCTGAAACCTCGTCCTCTACGCCAGCCAGGACACCCAGCTCCCCCTCGACGGTCACATCGTGAAGATGTGCATAATCAACGACCCTGCGCGTCAACGCTGCATTGTCTTGATAGGCAAGATGGGACCCGTCGATCATCACCGAGGAAAAACCCGATTCGATGCAGGAGACGCAGAGGTCATAGGAGTCGCCGTGATCCAGATGGAGAGCGATCGGGATCTCCCCCAATCCCTTTGCTGCCGCCTCACGCTTCATCATCTCCACCGCACCATGGGCCATATGGCCCAGCAGCGTGCGGTCGGCATAATCCCTCGCTCCTTTTGAAACCTGGATGATGACGGGCGATTGTGTCTCAAGACAGGCTAAGATAATCGCCTGGAGCTGTTCCATATTGTTAAAATTGTAAGCCGGAACGGCGAATCCCGCCCGAACAGCCACCGCAAACATTCCCCGCGTATTCACAAATCCAAAAGACCTGTAATCAATCATCTGCTCACCCTCCTGATGTGATAAATGGCAGTTCTGTGACATATAACGGACAGAGCGGCTTTCGGCTCCGTCCACCTTTAGCTTCCGATTTCCTTCTCATATTGATATCATAGGTTCATGGCGACAGCAAGACCTTTCAACCAGCGTATGCGTATGCGCACATCCCCCTTGACAAAGCGCCATTTTCTTCATAGTGAATGATTATGAAATGCTATGGAAAGACCCATTCTGTGAATTCGGAACGAAAGTGAAACAGAGCAGACAGGAGGCAGAAAGATGACCGTTAAAATGTTTACACTGAGCACATGCGGCCACTGCAGAGCAGTAAAGCAGTTCATGGGGGAGCACGCGGTTACCCATGAATTCACTGATGTGGATCTCCTGGCCGGCGATGCGCGGAAATCCGCCATGGATGAGATTCGTAAATACAATCCTGGATGCAGTTTTCCGACCATTCTGGTTGAGGATCAAGTGATTATCGGCTTTAACGAAAAGGCACTTCGCGAGGCCCTCGGACTATGACCGCGGACCAGCTTTACGAGACGCTTCGTAAGGTGCAGGAGCCGAAGGGCTATTTCTTCAGCCGGGAGCGTGAAAAGGTCTTCGACCTTCTGGCAGGCCTCCTCATCAACCGCGAACGCTACGGATATATGAGTTGCCCGTGCCGACTGGCTTCAGGGAATCGCGATTGGGACCGGGACATCATCTGCCCCTGCATCTATCGTGAGGAGGATGTCCGTGAGTACGGCCGGTGCTACTGAAGCCTCTATGTGAAATCCTCGTGGAACGAGGATGTGACCGAAGAACTCTTTGTTCCAGAACGTAGACCACCGGAGATGATCCGCTTTTGACCGAACATGAATTGGAGGAGATCGAAATGACGCTGAACTGGGATTTTCCCTACCCATCACAAAGGATGCCGGTTTTCGCCCGGAATGTCGTGGCCACATCGCAGCCGCTCGCTGCCCAGGCCGGCCTGCAGATGTTGGCGCTGGGCGGAAATGCCGTCGATGCTGCCTTGGCGACAGCGATCACGCTCACCGTCGTGGAACCGACGAGCAACGGGTTTGGCAGCGACGCTTTCGCCATGATCTGGGACGGAAATGAACTCCACGGTTTGAACGGCTCTGGCCGTTCGCCGCAAGCCTGGTCTCCGGAGCGATTTACAGGCCACTCGACAATGCCTCAGCTCGGCTGGAACACGGTTACCGTTCCCGGCGCAGTAGATATGTGGTCCACGCTCTCTCGGAGGTTCGGCAAACTCCCCTTTGCTGACCTCTTCGATCCCGCTATCCGCTATGCCTCGCAGGGTTTTATTGTTGCGCCGATCACGGCAGCGAAATGGTCTGAGACCCCGGATTTATACCGTGATTCTCCCGATTTTGCTGCGGCGTTCCTCCCCGGCGGTCGCGCCCCGCTGCCCGGCGAGCTGTTTCGGCCTGTAGGTCAGGCCGAAACCCTGAAAACGATAGCAGAAACCCAGGGAGAATCCTTTTACCGCGGAGCATTGGCCGCAAAGATCGTCTCCTGTTCCCGAAAGGCCGGCGGCTGTCTGATCGAGGCCGATCTGGCGTCACACCGAACGGAATGGGTGAAGCCTCTCTCTCAAACCTGGAACGGCGTCACGCTGTACGAATTGCCACCAAACGGTCAGGGAATTGCCGTCCTCATCGCCCTCGGAATACTGAGGCACCTCGCCATCGATCGCTATCCGGTCGATTCGCCAGAGAGTCTTCATCTCCAGATCGAGGCGATGAAACGGGCGTTTGACGCGGCCAAGCGCTATATCGCAGACCCCGCCTGGATGACAATCGAACCCTCCTCACTTCTGGATGAAACTCTTCTGAAAGGGATTGCCGAAACGATCCAAATGGACAGGGCTTCCCTGCCCACCGCAGCAATCCCGCATGACGGCGGAACCGTCTATTTGACGGCCGCCGATGAACAGGGGATGATGGTCTCTTACATTCAGTCCAATTACAAAGGTTTCGGGTCGGGAATTGTAATCCCTGGCACCGGGATCACTCTGCAGAACCGGGGCGCAGGATTTACACTGGAGCCGGGACATCCGAACCAGGTCGCCGGGGGAAAACGGCCCTATCACACCATCATCCCCGGTTTTGTGATGAAAGAGGGATCGCCTCTGATGAGTTTTGGCGTGATGGGCGCCCACATGCAGGCACAGGGTCACCTCCAGATGATGATCCGGATCTTTACCGCCCATCAGAACCCGCAAGCGGCGGCGGACGCGCCGCGCTGGTATCTCGACGAAGATTCCCGCCTCTCCCTGGAGCCGGGTTTCGGAGCGGAGGTCCGGGAAGGGTTGAAGAGACGGGGACATATTCTGACGGGAGGGGCGCCGACCGCCGTGTATGGAGGAGCTCAGCTCATCTATCGCCTGGCCGACGGCTATTGCGCCGCATCGGACCCACGGAAAGATGGTCAGGCCGTTGGCTATTAACAACGAGAGATTCAACAGCAGGGGGAATTCTGTCGTCCCAACATGGAGTTGATCACGGCCGCCGCGCAGCCGACACCGGACTCTACGGAAATGGCCCCGACAGGACAGTTTCGGCTGCATGCCCCGCACTCCATGCAGGCGTCACGATCGCGGATAGCTGCCTTTCTGTGGTTGTATTCGAGCACCGCGTGTGGGCAAACATCCAGACAGATCCCGCAGCCGGTGCAAAGCTCCGGATTGAGTTGAAGTGTAGTAACATTTTTCAGATAGATCGCAGCTTTCATATCGGACACCTCATCGACAATCAATTTTTCAGTGAATCCAGAAGGCCGCCAACCAGAGGAGAATCCCGATAGATCCTCCGGCAATCTCAAGCGGCAAAGACCAGCGCATCTCTTTGCGGACACCGGAAAGGGATGTATAGGTCGAAGCGCCCGTAAAATTCATCGCAAGGAAGGCAGATAGGGACGTCATGATCACAAACCAGGCGACGGTTGAAAGTCGGGAAGGGAAATCAACCGCCGTCAGGAAGAACAGCGAAAAAGGACAACCGATGACGAAGCCCTTAAGGGAAAAGGCGCGGCCCGGAACAAAGGGGAGGAACAACGGCGTCAGGACCGCACCCGAAATTACAGCGGTCAGGAGAGCTCCTGCAGCAACCATTCCGTTTTGAAGGGCAGATTCAGAAAAGGTTCGATGTCCAAGAAATCCACCAATGATAGCGAAAAAAGGAACGATCAAGGCTGCGGCCCGGAGCGCTTCAACGAGTTCGATGGGAATCAAAACGGCCCTTTCGGTCATTGTGAACGTCAACTGCTTCATCTCCGGTGTCGCCTTCATTCCATTGTCCAGAAATACAGGGAGATCATCGGCGCGGATCGGGCCGTAAATGACTTTGAAGCCAGAATATTGCCGCACACGATGCGCGGCAACCCCAGGGGCGGACAACTGGGGAAGGATAAGCGTTCGGTGGCTAACAACGCGATCGAGACCGGCCAGAAAAATCCGCCGGACCAGCTCGCCCGTCCCGAAGGTTCCTTTGCCGGCTGCACACCACACATTGATCCCCACCGTATCGAGAACCAGGATCCAACCATCACGCCCTCGAAGAGATCGCCGGAGATGGTCGAAGCTCATCTTGTAATTGGCCGAAACAAAAACCGGGGATTTTGCATCGGGGCCTCCCAACGCATAGAGACCAGGATCGACAGCATAATGCATCCGGCCCACTCCCCAGCGGGCCTTGAAACTGCCCCAGCAATCAATGCGCGATAGCTCCGACGTGATCACTGGAACGGCTCCGATTTCCGTTTGGAGAAGCCCCATGACAAAGGGTTGGCTCTGTCCCGGCAAAATGACCGGTGCGTCCATCGGCGGCATAAAATCAGGCAGGACGTTGAGCATCACCATTTCCTTTTTATGGGCGTCATGCCCCGTAAGCATCCCTTCCCGTGATACAGGAAACATCGTTTTCTCCCCCCCGCTAATTATTGAGCACCGCCTGATTGCGGATCAGTGATTCGATGCATTGAGGATAATACGGCATCCATCATGAATGCAAATAAAAAAACTTCTCTCCTTTTTTTATTGACAAGGCTTACAAGAATACTTATGTTACACCCACTTCGAGAGTCCAAAGGAGATGCGCGCCTTGAATAATCTTTATAAATGCAGAAAATTAGCTACTTACATTGAAGAAATCTGCGAGGATACCACATGTGAATGGCGTCTGAAGAATGAGGCATTTCTCAACTGTACCTGGGTCGCTTGCAACTTCGGACCGTTCACCCTGGAAGAAGTTGGCGAAATGATGGGTGTAACCCGCGAGAGAATACGACAGATTGAGGCAAAAGCCCTTAAAAAATTGCAGCACAAAAAACGGAGGGACCAACTTCGTGATTTCGCGTCACCGGACAACGACTGGGATATGGTATGATCGTGGGATGATACTCCTGGTTACGACGATTTACGTTTGCGGTTTTTCAATTTCTCCATAAATTCATTCATTTGCTCTTTTCTTTCCGTACCAGAGAAAAGAAGAGCCTCTGCGTCGCATTCAAGATCAAGGGCTGAACCCTTGTCCAGTCGAGGGGCAATGTCAGACATTTTTTTGACGGCCGCGATCGCATCAGGCGAGCGTCTCACCAGTTCGCGGGCCATGGATTCCGTCTCCGCCATCAACTTTTCCGGGGCGACTACCTTGTTCACGAGACCGATCCGCATGGCTTCCAAAGCTCCGATCGGCTCCCCCAGCATGGTGAGCTCCTTCGCCTTCGCCATACCAACCCACTGCCGCAGCGGATCAAAGAGGGGGTTGATTCCAAATTTCAACTCCGGATGCCCGAAGATGGCGCTTTCTGAAGCGATGATCATATCGCAGACGGTCGCAAGATTGAATCCGCCGCCCAAGGCCACCCCTCCCACAGCCGCAATGACCGGCTTTTTGCACCCATAGATTTTTTTAAGGTACCGGGCGATAGAACGAAAATAAACCCTGGTCTCCGAGTCGGAAATGGATGACATTTCCTTGAGGTCCATACCGGTTGAGAAGACGTAATCGCCTCCGGTCAGAATGATGACGCGAACCTCCCCATCCTCTTCCAGTTGAAAAAAAGAGTCCTCCAACTCCGTTCGCATCTCTCGGGAAATGGCATTCAGTTCACCGGGACGGTGTAATGTTACAACACCATACCCGGCTTTCTTTTCGACCAGAATCGTCTGAAACGTCATGCTGCAATCCTGCTGGCGGGAGTTTCCTCACCCCCACTTCTTGTTTTGAAAGGTGACACTTTACTGCAAGGCGTCACCCGATGCCTCTATTGAAACCGATACTCCGCACCGCGCGACTCTCCCGCTTTCCCTTTGATTTCTTCAACGATGGCGGATGTCATACTGCCTATCAGGTATTTCAAAAGGGTTGTTTTTTTCTTCTCCCCATGGACAATTTCGGGTCTTCCTTCCATTCCCGACAGCTTCCCGGCAAGCTGAATGGCATCCTGAAGACCGCCCAAGTCATCGACCAATCCCAAATCCTTCGCCTGTCTCCCAGAAAATATTCTTCCGTCGGCCAGCTCAAATATTTTTTGCAACGGAAGCTTTCGGTTCTCGGCGATGGTTCGTACAAACTGGTCGTAGATGTCGTCAACAATGGCTTGCAGAAGCGACTTCTCTTCTGCCGTCATCTCCCGGGATGGGGATCCGATGTCTTTGAACTTTCCACTTTTAACGACAGACGACCGGACGCCAACCTTCTTCATGAGCTCTTCAACGTTGGCATAATGCATGACGGTGGAAATGCTGCCGGTGATTGTCCCCGGGTTTGCAACGATCCGGTCCGCGGCAACGGCAATCATGTATCCGCCGGATGCCGCTACAGCCCCCATCGAAGCCACGACTTTCTTCTTTTTCTTCAGCTCGCGAACCGCCTGGTAAATCTCCTGCGAGGGAGCCACACCGCCACCGGGAGAATTAATTCTAAGCACAACAGCTTTGATTCCCCTATCTTCGGCAAACTCGTTGATCTGCTCAACCAGTTCCTCGGAATCACCAATGATTCCCTCTATGGGGATTACTCCGATTTTCCCCCGCAGGTTGAGGGACGGACGATCCCCCCCCAATAGACCTATGCCGTACATCGTCATGATAACGACAAGCCCGATGAGTACCAGCAACATGATCCCCAATATGACCGGGTGTCTTCTCATACGATGATCTTAGCCGATCTATTCTCTTTCCGTATCGACAATCTTTACGTCCGCCAGGGCCTGGCTCAGGCTCGAACCAATATTTTCCCTGTTGTTGATATATTGATTGACGGAGCTTACTTCCGTACCTGCCTCGAAATCTTTGATGCTCAACCTGATTTTTCGGCTTTTTGAATCAACATTCTTGACGATGGCGGATACCGCATCCCCGACGGCAAACAATTCCGAAGAAGATTTAACCCGCCGGGAACTCAATTCAGAGATGTGCACAAGGCCCTCGATGCCCTCTTCAATTTCAACAAAAATCCCAAAATCTGTAATGTTGGTTACTTTTCCCGAAACGATCGATCCTGCCGGATATTTCACGCTCAACTCTTCCCATGGATTCTTTTCAATCTGCTTGAGTCCCAGGGAAAACTTTTCATGTTCAACGTCGATATTCAGCACCATGGCTTCGATCGTCTGACCCTTTTTGAACATCTCGGACGGATGCTTCACCCGTTGCTTCCAGGAAATGTCGGACATGTGGATCAGACCATCAATCCCCTCTTCAACCCCGACAAAAATTCCGAAATTGGTGACATTGCGGATGACCCCAGTGATGACGCTTCCTTCGGGGTATTTCTGCTTCAACATCTCCCAGGGATTGGCGGTGGTCTGCTTCAGGCCCAGAGAGATCCTTTTGGTCTCAATGTTGATATCCAGAATCATCACCGGGACACGTTGACCTACCGATAATACTTTGGAAGGGTGTTTGATTTCCCGAGTCCAGAACATCTCCGATACATGGATCAATCCTTCAACACCGGGTTCAAGTTCAACAAATACACCATAGTCCGTAAGATTGACAACCCGCCCTTCGATAAGGGAATTGATGGGGAATTTATCTTTGATGGTCTCCCAGGGATTATCAGCCAACTGCTTGAGTCCCAGGGCAACCCGCTCCTTCTCACGATCAAAGGAGAGTACCTTGACACGGATCTTCTCGCCCTTGGAAAAATGATCGGAGGGGCGTGTGATACGGCCCCAAGATATGTCCGTCACATGGAGCAAACCGTCGATGCCGCCCAGGTCGATGAAAAGACCATAGTCGGTGATGTTCTTGATCACCCCTTCGACAATCTTCCCCTCTTCAATATTCTGGAGCGTTTCGATCTTTTCGGCTTCCCTGTCCTTTTCCAGTATGGTTCGGCGAGACAGGACCACATTGTTTCGTTTCCGATCATACTTCAATATATTGAACTCAAACGACTGACCAACATAGCGGTCAAGGTCTCGAACCGGTCGGATATCCACCTGGGATCCGGGAAGAAAAGCGGGAATGCCGATATCGACGGAAAGTCCCCCTTTCACCCTTTCAATAACCATTCCCTTGACGGGAGCATTCTGCTCACAGGCAAGTTTTACATCATCCCAAATCTTGATTTTGGCTGCTTTGTCGCGCGAAAGAACAAGGTTTCCATCCTGATCCCGTCGATCCACAAGAACTTCTATTTCATCCCCGACATTAAGGGTGATGTTACCCTGATCATCGCGCAGTTCCCTTGCCGGAATATATCCCTCCGTCTTCCATCCGACATCGACCATAACGGTGTCCGCGTTAATCTGCACCACCTTGCCGGTCAAAACGCCGCCCATTTGAACGGATTGCAGGCTCTGTTCGTATAGCTCCTTGAAGCCAAAACTCTCATCCTGGCTCTGGCCAGAATCGCCAGAAATCTCCTCTACCGCTTCATTACCTGTTTCCTGATTTGAGATTAAGTTATTGTCGTTACCCATTCAACACATACCCCCCTAAAAGATTTTTGATTTACAGACTGCCGGTCTCCTAACACACCGATTATGAAATATCAAGAGAATTCAGGTAAAAAACAGTGATCATGGGGGGGTCATACTGAAGGGGGTTTCTCGAGCGGGTTGAACGTTCCGATCACACCAATCATGATCTCTACCACTTGAGATATGGATTTTCCTGAGGAATCGATCACCACGGCATCCGGAGGCACGGCAAGAGGGGCCACGGAGCGATCACGGTCCTGGCGATCACGGCTGCTCAGGGCGTTTTCTATATCCTGACGAATGACCTTTTGCCCTTTTTCAACCAGTTCAAGATATCGCCGATTTGCTCTCTCTCCAACCGATGCATCCAGAAAGAATTTGATCTCGGCCTGAGGAAAAACGACGGTCCCCATGTCGCGCCCTTCTGCAACAACCCCTCCGACCGCAGCGATATCCCGCTGGACAGGAAGAAGGTGGTTACGAAGTAGCGGAATTGCGGATATTTTCGAGGCGAGCAGACCGATTTCCTCGGTCCGGATCTTGTCCGACACATCTTCTTCATCAACGAAAACACAGAATTTACCTGACTCATTTTTTATTGAGATCTTCATCTTCCGGCAGATGTCTGCAATCCTCTCTTCCGTACCGTCCCACCCCTCGCATTGCAATCGGTACGCGAACGCCCGGTAAAGAGCGCCGGTATCCAGATAAAAGAAAGAGAGGCGAGATGCCAGAAGTTTGCTAATTGTACTTTTTCCGGCGCCGGCCGGACCGTCAATCGTAACGACGGGAAGTCTATTCATCGGGCCACTTTCCTTTTCGATTATATTTGAAGCTTCCATACCATACAGAAACCGATCCCACAAGCCTGACGACCTCCCATCTTGATTGAATTGCGGAAAAGAGATAGGATACTTTCCGGGCGGCAAAATAGTTCTGAAGAGAGGTTCAAAGAGATCCATTGATGCTGAATACAAATTTTATGACTAAAAAATGGATTCTGATTTTTTTCTTATTCGGGTTGCTTTCGTGCTTCATACCGCGACAGGCCTGTGCTTCCCTTACACTCGAGGATGAAAAAAAACTGGGAAAGGAATTCTACGATAAACTTGGGAAGGCCCATTTTATATTGCAGAATGAACGTGCGAACACCTTCTTGACCCTTTTGGGTGAGCGAATCCTCGCGCACAGCGACAAAGCTCCTTTTGAATTCAGATTTTCAATCATCCGAAGCTCTGCAATCAACGCATTTGCAACACCGGGAGGGTATGTTTACGTCAATCAGGGACTGATCAACCTGGTGGAAAATGAAGGGCAGTTGGCCGGGGTTCTCGCGCATGAAATTGCCCACGTCAACGGCCGACATATTGCGGAACTTACAGATAAATCGCAGAAAATAAACATCTCAACGATGGCCGCCGTTCTTGCCGGCGCATTTCTGGGAGGCGGTGGGGAGCTGACCGCAGCGGTAACCGGTTTTTCCTTAGCCGCGGCGACATCTCTTTCTCTGAAGTACAGCCGCGAACACGAAGAATCGGCAGACCGGATGGGACTCAGCTATCTTGTTGCCACCGGATATGACGGCAAATCCATGCTCGATTTTCTGAAGATCATGAGGCGCTATGAGTATTACTCGAACACCATCCCTTCTTATTTTTTGACTCACCCCGGGACCGATGAAAGGAGCCATTACATCGACGCTCTGCTCCAGACCACACTCCAGCAGGGAGGTACAGATCAGATTAGCGGTGATTTGCGGCGGATACAGACCATTCTTCTTCTTGACGGAAAACCGGCCGATGCCAATATTCACCATTTCCTGAAAGCGCTGCAGGAACACCCGGATGACCCGGATACCCTCTACGGCCTGGCCATCACGGAGGAAAAATTGGGAATGGTCACGGAGTCTCTCGATCATTTCCGGCAAGCCATTCGACTTTCCCCAAATGATGATGATATTCTTCGGGATCTTGGAATCGCTTTCTTCAAACTTGGAAAATTCGATGACGCCAAAAAGAATCTTGGCCGCGCAGCCGAACTCCGGGGCAACGATCCGAATGCAAACCTTTATCTGGGGAAGACCTATCTGGCCCTGGGTGACATTCCAAACGCTCTTCGCCTGTTCAAGAAGTTTGAGGAAGGACGTCCAGATGATCCGGAAAGCTACTACAACCTGGCTATGGCCTACGGGAAAACGGGAGGCACTGGCGATTCACATTACTACTTCGGTCTCTATTTTAAGAAAAAGGGCAAAACGGAGAGCGCCCTCTTTCACTTCAAGGCAGCCTTGAAGGAATACTCCCAGATTCATCCAAAAACAAAAGAGATTCAGAAGGAAATCGATTCATTGCTGCGCAAATAAACTGATTTTACGGAGTGCTTCCTCCTGTTATGATAAAAAAGATTCTGGTACCGGTTGACTTTGCGTTTGCTGAACCGGCTTTTCTTGCAATTCACCTCGCCTCCTTTTTTCAGGCAGAGATCACATTTTTTCATTGTCTTCCCTCCTCTGCGCTCATCTCCAAGTTCTTTTTCCCGAAAGCAGGCGAGGGGCGAGATCGACACGAGATCTCCCCGGAGGATAGACGCCATGTGGAAGAGATGATTTCGTCATTCCAGTCGGATCTGCCACTCGGAGATCTCCACCATAGCTGGAAAATTGCAAAAGGCCTTGTTCTGCAAGAAATTCTTCAGGCGGCCGATTCTCTCCGCCCCGACTGGATCATTCAGGGAAGCCGACGTTTATCGGGACTCGAAAGTTGGATTCCCGGCGGTATCTCCTGGTTGACGATTCAAAAAGCCTCCTGTCCCGTGATCACCGTAAAACATCTCCGTTTTCCTTCCGGCCAGACGCGGCATCTCACACAATTTCAGCGGGATCAAGGTGAATCATATCTGAAAGCGTGTGGAGTTGCCCCCCTGTCTCTCCGAAGAATTCTTTATCTAAGCGGTTCAGGTGAATCCTCCGACAAGGCGC
>Ga0247840_10006294_pt1 | contig 17231 bp, 22 predicted proteins | sample LaCruzMarch2015__FD_192404 | JGI IMG/M metagenome (GOLD analysis project Ga0247840, IMG submission 192404) | Freshwater microbial communities from meromictic Lake La Cruz, Castile-La Mancha, Spain - LaCruzMarch2015_17m | ecosystem: Environmental > Aquatic > Freshwater > Lake | place: Spain... | reverse complement strand
TAAGAATTTTAATTTCTAGGTTTTTAAGATCTGTTTTAATCTCAGCTCTTAACATTTCAAGCTCTTTCTGTAGGCTGCCTTTAGTTTCGATAATCTCTTTTTGTAGTTCCAGTTTAACAACCTCTAAATCTTTTTTAGTGCTTGGCTCTTTAGCTTCTAACGCATTTAATCGAGTGGTATATTCTTGTTGCTGTTCTTGTACAGTTTCAACAAGCTGTTCTATTTGACGCGCTTGCAGTTCTGCTACTCTTTCGTCAACGCCTAAGGCTTTAGACTTTTTAATAAAGTCTAGTATATCAAAATGCTTAGTTGTAATTGCAGCCATTGCGGTATCTCCATTATATAGTGTAGTTTAGTGAACCATAAGCTTTAATAATCCAGCAATTGCCACAACTCCAGCCACACCAGTACCTAAAATCCAGCGGATAAGCTCATTTTTAAGCCTTAGTTCTAATTCCCGCAAATCTTGCTTTGTTGCTGTTTCGTTTTTTTGTTTATCTTCTAAGTCTGTAATAATAATTACAATAGCTGTAATTTGCTCATCATTAAATTTAGCATCTTTTAAATGTTTAATATAGTCAATTGTGTGCATGATTTAAACCCTTTAAATGTGTGCTAAGTAGTTATTATAACCTAAATTGATTAAATACGTTAGGGCGGTTATAGTTAACTATAGCTAGTTTAGTAGTATTAATCCTGCTAGATGGTTAGTATTAATTCAGGGGATAAAATAATAATCTTGGTAAAGTGCAATAGCGAAATTTTACGCCGTTGCAAAGGTATTTAATCATAAATTGATCGGGTTTATTTTGGTTATTTATTTGTTCTAAAATATGCCGCAAATATTTGTCTGCGAATTTACCCTATAAGCCTATATAAACATGATTTTATTATTTTATATCAGTTAGTTAACCTTATAGGGTAGCTTTTTTATCCTATATTTACCCTATATTTAGCCTATACACTAAGGCTATATTTTGGTAATTTATGGCTATTTGGCTGGATAAGTCGGGATAAATTAAAGGGCGGTTGGCGATAGATTAGTGGATAAATTCTTAGTTGGTAATTTTGTTTAAAATTGTTTAAAAATATTTGTTTGCAAATTTATCCTATAAGCCTATATAAACATGATTTTATTATTTTATATCAGTTAGTTAACCTTATAGGGTAGCTTTTTTATCCTATATTTACCCTATATTTAGCCTATATACTAAGGCTATATTTTGGTGATTTATGGCAATTTTGCTGGATAAATAATAGCGGTAAACTGTTTAGTAATTCCGAATAGTTGCTATGCATTTGCTAAATTTTGAGAATAATTAAGCCCCACTAGTGTATTAACCATTTTCTTAACCTCACGAAAATGGTACTATTGTGTATGTTATTTGACAAGATCATTTTTATTTAGTACAATGGTGGCATTAATAAGGTCAAGAAAATCGGCAGCGACCCCACCTATAGAGAGGGTGGAAGGCGGTTGATAACGCTTGACCTTATTTTTAATGGCGTGTACTGTGAGCAATTATAGCTCACTGAGTGATTGCCATTAAGCTATCTTTGGACTGAACCAACTTGGGCAATTGTAGCCCTCTGTTCGTAGCTCATTGATGGCTTTTTTTATTTTTACCGCTCGTAAATTCCTATAACAGCACCCGATGAACCAATGAAAAACCCACTCAATAATGAATGGGCTGGCGGCATTAATAGACTGGTCTTAGGTATCTAGCAAAGAACTTACCTAAACCGTGAATAAAATCATAATACTCAATGTGCCTATTATCATACAGTAGTAATATTCTATTTTCTGGAATACTTACCACTATTGATTTACTTGTTAGCGTAGCGTGTTTAAATAGCTATTCATAAGGGTCAATAGGGGTAAGGCTATAATTATTTACTGCATCATCATAAACGTGCCATAAGTTACCACTTAAATGTAAATCATACCCACGTTTAATAGCTGCATCTAAAAATTTATCACGGTCGGTAAATCCTTGGTAATATTCATTTTTAGATAACCCCCTATAAAATCTCCGATCACATGGCGCAACGTACTTTATACCATTAGAAAAATGACAATCATATACACCATTAGCTTTAAGTTGGTTTTGCTTTAGTGCTTTTGTCATTATGCGCCCCTCACTGAATTTAATTCGGCTAAGATTGCAGCGGCAAGGCTATCACCTACGCAATGGCATAAGTAACCCATATAGACCCAAAAGCCGTGGGTGTAGTAGTGATTAGAATCAAGGTTTTGATATAGTGTAAAGTGGTGGCTATAGCGTTGACCTGTTAGCCTTTCGAGTATGTCGGCGCACTCTTCTGAGCGTATCCAGTCGCTAGGGCTAAGAATTGGCGATTTTTTGGCGTAGGCTTGGATTAATGACAGATTGAATTGTGGCAGTAACGTAACATCTACGTGGTTGATTTTCTTGGACATGATAACACCTTTATGTTTTTTAGCTTAACTAAACCCTAATTATTAAGTAGGGGCGTGAGGGGCTAATAATCCGCATAAAGTCGGCTGGACGTATTCACCAGTAAAGGCTTATTAGTCGCACCCCTCACATTGATAATCACCAATAGCAAAACTATCAGCAATGTATAGCTAAAATTATTTAGGCTTATAGTGGCAAGAATACCAATATAAATAACTCAGCTGAAAATTCAGCTTAGTAGTAAATTAATTTTGTGTGTGAGTAATTTTCTTATACCTTTAGATTCGGTTAGGCGTTTCCGCTTTATGCTTGAGGGATTATTAAGCCCAGTGGCGTTATTATGTCTGATCGTGGGGGTGTTTGTCAAGCGTGCGGTTGTTAAAATTAAGCAACTGGTTTAATTAGCGGTTTTGGGCTGTGGTATAATATTGCCTTGATTTACAGGGGGTTATGCAATGATTGCTGTGGTAGTTTTACTTAGTTTAAGCGTGTTGCTTTTTGCACGTGCGCTTTATATTGTTAGGGCAGATAAGAAGTTACGCGATAAATTAGCTAATATGACCCGTGAAGAGCGTAGCATCTACAACAATCAAAAATTAGCCGAACTTGCAGCAATAAAAGCATACACCGATAGAGAAAAAACCGCTAGGACGATATGGCTTACTCATTCAACTTATGAAGAGGTTTATCCTGGTGATGTAGATTATGATCGTGCTAGTCCAAGCCAAATCACCGAACCAAATACACCTAAAAAATCAATCGGGCAGCGCTCAATTGCTCAATACCCACCAAATTGATTATTATACTAAGTTACTGTTTTACGCGATGAGCGCAAAATTGCGCCGATGGTTCTACACTTAGAATTAACGAAAATAAAAACCACCAATTAAGGTGGTTATTTTTTATTCTTTGCTGGACGCTATGAGGTTGTATTTTTATTTGTTATTAATTTTACTATTGGCAGCATTGCTTTATAGGCCTTTTTTGAACTGAATTTTTTATTAGTCCAAGCAGATTGATTAAAATACAATAACCCTAGTATAAGTGAGTTAAAACCTAGTATAAAAATTAACATTACATGCCAGCTATTTTTATTAACAATAGCATCAAGGTGTTTATACGTAATATAACATTCTGTTATTATTAAAAATATAATGGTTAACCCACTAAATATAAAAGCAATGCCAGCGCGTTTTATATTTTTGGCTATTTTTAAATCTTTTTCAATTTGATTTTCTTTGGATATAGCTCTTATAGAATCATCGTTACTATTGTTTATATTTAGTTTATCGCTCATTATAATAATCCTAAATTTTTACAACGAATTTTTGCAGCATCTAAACTCACATTAAATTTATTGGCTACATCACTTAAATTGTTAATTTTTTTGTGCTTTAGTAAGTGATTGATATAAATTTCATTCATTAATAATTTAGCTGCAAAATCATTAGCTAGATACTCAACAGGATCATAGCTATACATGTTTGAGCGATTATCTATAATCATATTTCGTGAGCCGTGACCTAAAAAATAATGTCCTAATTCGTGGGCAATAGTAAATCGTTGTCTTGTTTCTGCGTGGTTTTTGTTTACTTTAATTAGTATTGGGTCAACATCAGTATCTAGCTCACCACAATAATCATCAGGGGCATTAATATATTCTATTTTAATATTTACTTGTGCAGCAATATAGTGTAAATCAACTGGGAGTGTTCCATCTTGATAGTAAGTATTCAATACTTGACTTGCATTCATTTAATCGCCCCCTTTAAAGTAAAATTTGCTAGGATTATTTAACGCCATTGGTGTTTTTAACCTTATCAATTGTTGTATTAAAGTAACCAACAACATTATGATAGTAAACACGCATATTATTTTCAGGGTCTAAGCTGTTTTTTAACTGCGTTAGTTGCTCGCTTTGGTATTCAAAATCATTATTGTTGTTTTTGAATAATACACCCAAAAAGCTAAGTTTTTTAATAATAGTGCTCACGGTTACACCCTTTTAATATATGTGTAACATGTCTTAAACATTTGATATGTCTTGTATGTGTAAGATGTATTGCGATATTATATCAGTGTTATAGTGTGAGTTGCAGGCTAGTTAATCAGTTGGACGCTATTAAATAGCTATATGTTAATCTTAATAGCTATCAATGCACTTATTAATCAAGCCACAATAGCCCAAAATAAACTGGGGTATAGGTTAACCTAGGCACGGGTAAATCATGAGCTTAGAGCGGATATTATTTAGTGGTTTTGTGTTGTATCGAGTTACCAAAATGTTAAATGGAGTTGCTAACTGCGCTTGCTGGCGTAGTGGTTTGATGGTTAAATCGTAGTGGTGGCATTTGTGCTGGTGGCTTGTTGATCGCGAAATATTAGCGCCCAAATTTTCGGGAGCTAATAAATAAAATGGTGTGTTATCGTGAATTATAATTGTACATTATAATATCAAATTTATAACTAGTTGATTTGTATTTATTTTAGTGTTGGTGCTAAATTAGCTTAGTCGCTTTTTTAGTCGTTTAGTGGTGGCTTGCTATAAATTTAGGGGCAGTCATGGGTTTATACGTTGCTATTACTTGTTAATGTTAACATCTATGGCTTCCTAATATTCCTCTTTAGTTTCAAACGTCCAAAATGCCACATTAACGCCCAAGCTTTGCGCTTTGATGGTTGTTGCAGTTGTTCACTAATGATGGCTTGATACCGCTCTGCCTGCTGTGTTTTAGCGCTCTGGTAACGTAATAATAACGTTTTATCCTCACGTATCCAGCGGTAAAATGTTTGCTCAGTAATACCATTATCAAAAATAGATTGCTTTGCGCTTAATCCTTTGGCTATATCTTTAAAAATAATTTCCAGTATTAAATTTTTAATTTGGTGGTGGATTCTCATGAATATACCTTAAAGTTAGTTGTATTGCGCGCGCTGGCGCGTAGTAGTTTGTAAATGATTGAAAATCGAATAGTTATTAATAAATTCTACTCTAATGTTACCTGTAATAAATTTTAGCTAATGTACGACTTCATACAATAGCCGAACATAACCACTTAATCCCTTTAACACCAGCACCCTATATTTGGCTGTTCACACACTTACTTAAAATTGTTTAATGTTTATAGTATCTTAATAATTTTGATTGATGTACTATGTATCATACTAATAGGCGGTTTTTTTAACCTAATAATTGCGGTATTTTCTCCTAATAAATTATCTATATAATTAGCCCAGTATTGCAGTAATTCCGCGCGCTTGTCTAATAAGTTAGATTTTAGGTAACTTTTGTTAACGCCCTTGATTGTGTGAGCTAATGCACAGTCGATCACCATATAATCTTGACCTTGTTCGGCTAATAAACTCATCGCTGTGCGCCTTAAATCGTGCGGTGTAAAGCGTTTTACTTGGTACTTGGTGCAAAGGTTAACTATATTGCGGTAAACCGTAGTATCAGTGAAGTTAAATAACTTAGTTGCTTGCCCTTGGGTGGTTAGTAGCTGCCACGCTTTGATTAGCTGACTAGGTATTATCAGGGTAAAGTTCTTAATGGTCTTGGTGCGCGCAACAATAACCCGTCCTGATTTTAAATCAACGTGCTGCCATTCTAATTCTACCAATTCGCTACGGCGCAGCATTAACACGACTAAGCTATAAATGGCTATTCGTATGTCTAACGGCACACCAACATCCGATAAAAGCAACTCTAAGAACTGTTTTAGTTCCTTGGGTTGTAAATACCTATCACGTTGGATGGCTGAATAACTAAAGCTTAAATCACGGGTGGGATTTTCTAAAATATAGCCCTCGGTTTTAGCGTAGGTAAATATCTTCTTGATGTACATTAAAAACGCTTTGGCTACCGTGTCCGTTCCTGCCTTTTTGATTGTGCTGAGTATGTCCAATATATCAAACTCGGTGATTAATTCCATAGTAACGTTATGCAGTGGTACGGCGTGGCGGATTACATTAATGTAGTTGCGTTTAGTATTCTGGCTAATGGCTTTAAAATATCCTTGCTGGTACTCTTTCAGCACATAGCTAAATGGTTTACCCAGTCGATCATTATTGTTAGCTTGCATTAAAATTGGATTAATACCGCGGTTAATTAAATCTTTAACCTTTAGCGCTTTATCTCGTGCAGCTAGTATGCTCATTTGTGGGTAATTGCCAATAGCTAACCAGGTGCGTTTTATGCCCGTGTTGCTCTTGAACGCTACGCGGTAATACCAAGATAAGGAATTAGCGTTTTTCTTGATATAGAGGTTATTACCATCAAGCAATAGTGCACCAATTTTGGCGGTTTTATGTAAGGTATTAATGGATTTAATCGTTAATTGATTAGGTTTTATTTGTGGCATTGGTTTAAAACTCTTTAAATGTTTATCTAGTAAAAAAAATATTTGTTTGCAAATTTACACTACAAGCCTATATAAATATGATTTTCTTAATTTATATCAATTTGTTAACCTTATATGGTAGCTTTTTTATCCCATATTTACCCTATAAACTCAGTCTATAGAACTCTTATTCTGTTTTATCTTATATAGGATAAATATAGGATAAATATAGGGTAAATATAGGGTAAATATAGGGTAAAAAAACAAAATAATAAATAAATACAGCTTGTTATGTGGTTAAATATAGGCTTATAGGCTAATTTTACAAACTTTTCAAAAAAAAATAATTTTTTACCCTACTCTATACGGGGGTTTTACCACGTAAAATGGGGGGTACCCCCCCCTAGTTTTATATTTTTTAATTCTAAATATTCCTACTTTTTTGCCTAGGTTTTACTTGTGCAACAGATTTTTCAGGGCGTTTTATTGGTGGGACTAATTTACATAATACGTTTCTTGAGGATGTAATATAAAACGCGGTAGGATATCCCTTGCGTTTTTTAAAGCCTAAATGCTCCAGCCGTTTTGCTAATGTCCTGTCAACTGGTATTTTTTTATACCCACATAATGTTGCATAATTTGCAAATTCGCTGTAGAGGTCTTTTAAAATTACGGTTACGGTTTCATGGGGTATATAACTATGTTCCTCAATCCATTGCACCACAATATCGCTACTTAATTGATAATCGGCTAAGATTTCACTAGACCGCAGGCACTCGCTAAACTCTTTGTTTTTCTGTAAACGTTTAGCGCCCTCAATCACCCAGTTAAGAACTCCAGCTAATTCACTGGATATTATTTTATTCGCTAGTTCCGGGTCTTTCTCTTTATCGCTAATGCGTTGATTAAAGTTAACGATTAAAAACCGTCTAAAAAATCCGTGGGTGTGTTCCACGTCCATAGGTAAACTATTGGCATTAAAAATCAATTTAGCGTAGTCAGTCATAACAAAAGTATCTTTGTACATTAATTTAGCCGTAATTGCTTCACCGCTTGCCATGCGTTTAATCAGGTCGTGGGCTTGTTCACCACGTGCATTAATCTCAGGTGCAAAATTAAGTAATTTACCGAGTAAATGGCTGCGGTTATTATCGGCGTTGCGGTCGGTGGTTAAGCTCTTTAAGTCCATTTGGCTGATATTTTGATTACCTAGCATTGCGGTGATAATTTTAAGTAGCACGCTCTTACCGTTCGCGCCACTGCCTAGCAATATGCCGATTTTCTCTAAATTGATGTTCTTAATAAAAATACTGCCGATTAATTCCTGTAATACGGTTTGACTTTGTTTATCCGGTAACACTCGATCAAGATACTTAGTAAAAATCGGGCATTTAAAATCAGGGTTATAATCATAATCAAGGCAGTACATTAAAAAATCTTTTTGATTAAATGCTTGCTGTTTAATTTCACCGTTTGGCATTATCTGAAGTGTGCAATTGCGTAGGTTAATTAGGGCGTTATTACTACTTTTGGCTGGTGTAGCTGGTATAAAGTCCCAAAAACTATTTGTTAATGCAATACCAACGGCAAAGGTTCTGGCTTCTAGTGGGTCATAGCCCATTTTTAATAAAATATCCCTCAATAAGTTTTTAACCCACCGATCAGATATATTTAGCCAATATTTGCCATTAAATAAATATGCTGCTTTGATTTCATTATCCCCATCGGATAACTGGCAAATTGCATAACCAATTTTATCAATCAAGTTAATTAAATAATCACAAACAACCACGGCAATAATAGCATACGGAATTTTAACTTTATCATCGCGAATATATTTGTTGCGCGCTCCGCCCATATCCTCAATATATTGTAAAAAATCCAACTTTTTAACCCGTGCCACAATAATATTGTGTAGTTCGTCCATATCCAACACGCCTTTAATATTGGTGGTGTAGATTTTAAGCCCGTGGCTGGATTGTTTGGCTGTGGTTGGTGCTAATTGGATGAGGTTTAGCGTTAGGGATTTGATTAGTTATAATTTGGTTATTTAATGATTCTAAAGCATTTTTTTGATGATTATTTAATTGTTCCATGGTATAATTTCCTTACTTAATATCGTCTTGTTGAGTATGATTAGTTTGAGCGCCTTTAGTTGGGCGCTTTTTTATTGTCTGTTGAGTTAAGAATTGCTGGACGGATTTTCTGCGGTCTATTCTCATTGTTTTTGTACCTCGCTAATTAAAAATTCCCTCATGGTGTAAAAAATATACTTGTTGTATTTGTCCTGGTGTTCTACATTCGCCGTGTCTATAAACTCCAGTTGGTTATGCTGTTTGATAATACTAGCGTTAAGTAATTTAATAATTGCAAATAGCACCTTAATTAATTTTATTTTGCAGTTGTAACGTAACAGCCAAAAAGCGGATGTATTACCGCTATTTAAGTTAGTTTGTTCTAATAATTTAGGTAATTTACTCATTACTTACTCTTTCCTATTAATTGAGTTATTGGGGTTTGTTGATTAAGTAGTTCAATAAAAGCACTAACACCGTTTATGGTTATATAATCGTTTGCATCGTGTCCATTGGTAAACGTGATCGGGTAAATTTTGGCATTGGGATTATTGATAATCAATTGCTTGGCAGTCTCAATTCCCGCGTTTCTCTTCTTGCTGCTATCATTATCAATTAACAACAAATAAGGTATTTGCTGGGCTTGGGTGGCTTTGATTACCTTATCTAAATTACCGCAATTGAATGCCACTAACATATAGGGTATATATGTGCTGCTACTGTAATAATTGAAAATTGCTTGATAAGCACTTAATACCGTGGCTAATCCCTCACCAATGATATAAATGCTATTAGCTGGGGTAAATATCTCAGGTAATGGGTTAACTCTTGGATATTGCCACCAACAACTGCCCACGCTGCCATGAAATAACTTTGTGCCATCGGGTGCTATGGTTTGGTATCCTTGAATAATCCCCCGATCATCATAAAACGGCACACATAACAAATTGCGGTTATACTTATCTAGTTTAAATCCTAGATGATAAATCTCATCAATGCCTTTGTTATCGGTGTAGGGGTGTGATTTACATTCTGGCAAATGTTCAAATTCAGCGCGGTAATAAGCTGCCTTGCGGTTGCGTTCCTGTATTTGTTTGGCGCGGTCTGCTACTATCTTGGCATCAATTTGTGCCTGTAACTGCTGCCGTTCGGCGCTGGTTCTAATTGGTTGATTAGGTGATTTTAGATTGATGTGATATTTTAATTTGTGATCATCGCCATGCTCAAAATTACCATATACGATTGTTACAAAATCCAGTGCGCTATCATATTTAATGATGTACCAGCCATTAACCCCGTGGGGCTTATCTTGAGTGGCGCAGCGGTAGCGCTTATCTGGTGTGGCATGGCTCAATTTTTCGCTGTCAACAATCAAGCCTACCAAATTCATTGCGTAAATTGCTGCTGCTAATTTATTTTGTGGGATGTTTAGCATTATGCAGCCACCTCTTTAGTTAAATACATTTCATGCAGTAGTTGCTTAACTCGATGATTATCAAAACCCAATTCAAATAGTTTTACATAATCCGCCATTAACACATTATGATCTATTAACATTTGAGTGGTCATAGCTGATTTTTTAATCATCTTAGGGTGTCCATGCAAAGTACTCACGATTTTAGCTACTACACAATTTGCCTTTATATAGTTAACGCTATTGCTTTGTTCTTTGATTGGTAAATGGTCATGAATTACTGCCATTGCATTTAATTGCGTGGCGGTGTGGTTAAGGTGGTAGCGCGTTGCTTCCAAAGTGTTACGCATTAATTGCCACTGCCTGATAATGGTATTACGTTGTTTTACTGAGTAACCCGATGTGATGGTTAAAGTTAATTCCTCATCTAGTTCAATCAATGAGGTATAACCACGATCATCACATTCAATTTTAGTAACATACTGTTTTAATTTATGGCTCAAATTTGAGCCATCTTTTTTAATATCATAAAGCTCACATAATATTTTAGTAATATCGCGGATAACGTTTTTATGTAGCTTACCAGTTAAATCAGCAATTTCTAAACTTGTCATGCTTAACGGCTTTTGGGATTTAATTGTTAATTTACTCATTAGTTAACGCCTTGGGTTGTATTAGCTAAGTTGCTAATCTCAGGACATAAACTAAGCCAGTATGTGCGGTGGATTTCCTCTAAATTATCCGAGGTGGCATTGTTTTGCATTAGTTCCAAATAGCGCTGCCACTCATTTAAGAACTCAGGACGGGCAAAAGTGCCACGTTCCACTAATAACGAATAAGAACGAAAAACCAACTCAATAAATTCAGTGTGGTCAAATTCCACGTATAAATCACAGTGCGGTGAGTGTTCACTTTTTTGATTCTCTAATTCACCTTGTTTATTTACCAAGTAAATTGGCACTATTTCATTTTGATAAAATCCATACCAGCTAAATTCATTAGTAATAAAATTTCGTTTGTGTCGGTATTGCTTAATAAATCCAAGGCTAACTATTGGCTGGTGGTGAACATCTAAAGGAATATAACTATCATGAAAAAATACCTCTAACAGTTTTTCTGAATGTTCACTATTTATCTGAATATAATCAAGGTATTGGTATAGTGGAATTAGTAATTTATGTTTGTGTCGTGCTGGGTAACTAATATGCAATACATCAGCTAAATCACGAAAAACCAATAAATTAAATTGGTGATCGTTAAATTGCGTGGACGTTCGATGTACTACCCACCAGCTGTTTAGCTCTGATTCTTGGATTTTTGCGAGTAGGTGAGATTCAAATGGGGCATTATTTCGGGATTTGGGGGCTGTGGTAAATAGGGTAACTTTGTTTACCATGATAAAAATTCCTTATAAATATAATATTTACAAGGCTAAAGATGTGGGTATTGAGCATATAACTAGATTATGTTATAATGCAGTACCTGCATTGTTTTAGCCTTGTTAGCATAGTTTTAACCTTGTTAGGCTGTCAAATTCGTTTTTGTGATAAGTTTGGCGACGTGCCACAAAAACAATTTAGTAAAATAGAGCCACTATATTCTCAAATATAGTGGCTCTTTCAATTCTTAATCATGCTGTTTGTTCCTTTCTTGGATTCTTGCAATTTTGTTCTAAAAATTCCTGCACTGTCGATAATTTCCATAAACGTTTTTTATGTTGAGTGATCACAAAATCAGCGTGGCAAAATTCATTTTCTATAATCATACGATCTAAACAGCTAATACTTACCTTAATGTAGGCACAAACTTGTTTAGCATCCATTAACGTATCTTTATTATCCATTTGGGCTTTTATCCTTGAAAAAATGGTTATTTATGTAGTTTAATGATGAATTATATATATTGTATCTTGTTATGTCAAATGTCGCAATCTTGTGTTGATTGGGTCTATATATGATATTTTATCAAATAAACAACACATTTTAATTAAAAATAAAACATATTTTATGACAAATTGCATTGCTTTATTTGCTGCTTATAGCTCTATTAAATTATTTTTTTAGACTAAATGGTACTGCAAAAATGGCATTAATCATTTTGTTATATTGGTTTATTTGGGGGTATTTGGTACTGCTTTAACTAACCTGTTGATTTATGTGCAATTACCCCATAAAACATCTTGTTTAAAAACAACAAACTTTTACATATATTTAGCAAACTATTTTTTGAAAACTTTCAAAATAACTACTCATTTGATTAATTTATCTAAATAATCCGCCCAACCTTGCAGCATTTCGCAGCGTTCCTCTAGCATATCATCATGCTGGTAGTGTTTGGCTGTGCCTTGGATGCGGTGGTTCGTTGATTTTTCAATTAGTTCTAACCTATATTTAAGCCCAGATAGTCGGCTGCTAAAGGTACGGCGTAAGTCATGAATAGTTAGCTCAGTGATTTTAGCCAAATCTGTAACTTTGTTAAAATAGGTTAATAACGTTCTAATGCTTAAGTGTTGATCGGTTTTCATGCCATAAAATACGTATTGATTAATTCGCTGCGTGGCTAGTTCCTCAAATAGGGTAATGGCTTGTGTTGGTAGCTTAATGAGTAAATCATCGCCTGATTTAGTATCAGTTAGTAAAATTGTTTGTTTAGCTTGATTGTAATAACTCCATTTAAGCGTGGCTAGTTCTGATTTACGTGTGCCAAGTAATAACGTTAACTTAATAAAATGATGGTAGCGTATATCAATTAAACCGCTTGCATAAGCTTGTTCTAATGCTGCTAAGAATATAACTAACTCATCAATAGACAATGTACGCTCTCTAATTTTCTTAGTCTTGTACTCATTGGGGATAGTTAACCTATCAAATAGATTATTATTGATCATGTGGGTTTGATAAGCGAATGTGCAAAGTTGTTTTAACTTTTGCAATACTATGTTGGCTTGACGGTGATTACCATTATTAATAATAGGCTGTATAATAGCATTCCATGCCATCTTATCGGTTATTTGTTCGATTGGTAGATTAGCTAGCTTGCTAAGGTGATTGTTGTACATGCCCGTTAGCTTTTCACGGGTGAGGGGTTTAATGGTTGCTGCGGTTAACCACTTATCAAATATTTGTTTGAGTGTGATTAGGTTTAATTCTTGCTGTTTAGCTGCTTCAATTGGATTTACACCTGTTTTAACTTGTGCCATTAGTTCCGCTGCTTTTAATCTAGCATTCAATAATGTCATAGCAGGGTAGTGACCGATCACAGTATTAGAAAATTTATAACCAGATTTAATTAAGTCATCATTGAGCGCTATTCTATAACGCCACGCGCTGTTACCTGTCTTGGTATGCACACGTAACCACAAGTTACTGCCAATGGCATAATAGACATATTTTTTTGTAGTGTCTTTTTGTGCCTGACGAATATAGGCTTGTATAGATTTATCTGTAATTTTCATTTTTTAATTAACTCTTAACCTTTATGGGTGGGTATAAAGGTGGGTATAGATATTTGCTATTGTTCTATACCCACTAAGGGCTAATTATATAGTATTATGGTGCGTAGGTGTTGATTTAGTTGATAAAAAAAGACGACCGTAGTCGTCTTATTTATAGATGCCCTCTTTCCAATGACGGCGGCACACCGACACATAACGGGTGTCAATTTTTTTAAGATCATCATCATCCACTACCACCTGGCTACCTTCTTTAATCGCTACGCCATCCCGTACCAGCATATTAAAATTAGCTTTGCGACCACAATGGCAAATTGTTTTTACTTCTTCAAGCGTATCTGCAATTGCTAAGAGAGTGCTTGCGGCTGGAAAAACTTGTCCACGATAATCGGTGCGTAAACCATAACAAATCACTGGTACATTTAGATAATCGGCTACATCTGATAATTGCATAATTTGTTCTGGATTAAAGAAATGAATTTCGTCAACTAAGACACAGGCGGTAGTTTGTTCTTGCATATGTTGTTTGACTAATTCAAATAAATTATCCTCTGTAGTTGTTGAGAGAGCTTCTTTATCAAACCCAATTCGCGACTTAACTTTATTATCACCCGCACGGCGATCTACGCTCGAGGTAATTACTAAGGTATGCTGCCCACGATCCTCATAGTTATAAGCAACTTTGAGTAAATCTAAGGTTTTTCCAGCATCCATAGCGGAATAACGAAAATAAAGTTTTGCCATTATTTAGTACCAAAAATTCGATCGCCAGCATCGCCAAGACCAGGTACAATATACTGATGATCATTTAATTTTTCATCGATTGATGCGGTGTAGATTGCTACATCAGGATGGGCGGCTTGTACTTTGGCAATACCCTCAGGCGCAGCTAGGATACACACAAATTTAATATTGCTCGCACCACGAGCTTTTAATGCGTCGATGGCTAAAATTGCCGAACCGCCTGTGGCTAACATCGGGTCTAAGACAAATACATCGCGGACTTCGATATCGCTGGGTAATTTGCAATAATATTCGATCGGTAAATGGGTTTCTGGATCACGGTACATTCCAATATGTCCAATTTTAGCATTGGGAACAAAATCTGCAATTGCATCTGCCATCGCTAAACCAGCGCGCAAAATTGGAATTAATGCGAGTTTACGTCCAGCTAGAACTGGGGATTTAGTTTTAGCGACTGGGGTTTCAATCTCAATTAATTCGGTACGAATATTGCGCATGGCTTCATAGCCCAGTAATTGCGAAAGTTCATGAGTTAATTCGCGAAAAGCCTTAGTTCCAGTCTCTTTATCGCGCATAATGGTTAATTTATGTTGAACTAATGGGTGGCTAATAACATGAATATTCTGCATTCTATTTTCCTTCTGTTTCAGTAATTAAGGGTAAACAATTTAATTGGTGCTGATTGCTCTCATCTAAGAAGACATTCGCAATGCAGTCGTTTTGGAGTGAAATTAAACCATGATATAGATTATCAGCTTGATAGAAATCAATAATAATACCAACCTCTTGATTGTCTAAATTGGGGCTAATTACGCTCTGACCAATTTGTGGTGCGATTTGGCTGGTAAATTTAGCCATACGGCGTTTGATTTTGCCAAGGTAGTGTGTGCGTGCGACAATTTCTTGTCCCGTATAACAGCCTTTTTTGAAATTAATCCCGCCGATTATATCAAAATTAACCTGTTGAGGAATTATTTTTTCCTGTGTATCGAGATAAATCATCGGGAAGGGTAACTCGACTAAAATTTTATGCCACGCATTGCTATCAATTTGAAAATCATTAATTGGTTCAGCGCTGATAATTAAAAAATGTTCGGCTGCGAGTTGTAGGCTATGTATCGAGTCTTGCGGTGTAGTGCTAAAGATAAGTGATTTAGTGCTTAAAACTAAATTTACTTTACTGCGTAAGATAAACATTTTCAGGCGTGGAATAATTTTATCTGCTAACGTTTGACTAGTGATTAAATAGTAAAGATTTTCACTCGGAGAGGTAATTATGAAAGTTGCTAAAATTCGCCCTTTGTTATTTAGGTGGGCGGAGAATTGAAATGGCTTAGTTGCTAGTTCGCGAATGTCGTTGCTTAATTGTCCTTGTAAATAAGTTGTGGCATCAGCACCGCTTATTTCAAGCATGATTAATTCATTATTTAGGTTAAGTATGGTCATAACGATCCTCCTTAACCCGTGATTTTAACACTGTTCAGACCTAGATTTGTATGAAATCAGGCTTTAGACGAAGTTTATTTCGTGGTTAGTTGAAATCAGCTGAATAAATTTACATTCTGTTGCGTTATAACGTAATCGTTAATGGTACTTCAATTAGCAATAAGCGCGTTGAGTGATTGACTGTAAAATTAACTTCAGTGCAATCGCTGAGCATGATCGCATCGCGATTGTGTAAAATGTGCTCAGCTAAATTTAATTGTCCTGATATTACCATAATAAAAACCCCATGATTTGGATTATGCAAGGTGTAATTGAACACTTTATCTGGATTTTGAAATTCGCCAAGTGCAAGATACGCTTCTTGATTAATTTGTAGTCTATCGTGGTGTGCATCAGGGCTAATCAATAATTGCCATTGATCGATGTAGGCAAGTTGGTCGCTAAAATTGCGTTGTGCGTAGCTTGGGGTAAGATTTCTTTGACGTGGGTGAATCCAAATTTGGAACAGGCTGAGTTCTTCATTATAAGATGGATTGGCTTCACTATGTAGAATTCCACGACCTGCACACATGGTTTGAATTTCGCCTGCGCAAATGATAGTTTTATTGCCCAGATTATCTTGATGTTCAACTGACCCAGTTAGCACCAGTGTGATAATTTCCATATTTTGATGTGGATGAAGAGGGAATGAGCTTTGTGGGGCAATGATATCATCATTGACCACGCGCAGTGCTCCGAAATGGATGCGCTCACGATTATGATACTCACCAAAGCTAAAAGTATGGTGGGTATCTAACCAACCAAAATTGAAGTGTCCGCGTTGATTGGCGCGAATAATATCGAATTTCATGATTATATCTCCTAAGTAAAAATAATTTTACTTCCTCAATTGTAGCACGGTGATGCTAGACTATCAATTCAATTTAGCATAATTTTTTATGATTTCAGTTTAATTAATTTAAACTTATCGCAATTGAAAATTCAATCAATAATTTAAGATATCATATATTGTTATTTAGTTATGAATCAGTGTGTTGAATTTGTTTTTATTTAGTTAGACTCGATTGAATTTAGCGAGCTAAAAATTAAAAAATCGCGCGGTAAATTAAAAAATTTAGAATGGTCTTGAAAAATTGCATAAATACCTTACATGAAAGTAAACTAACTTTATTTAATGGAAATCAATTCATGGAAACTAAGAATCAAGCAACTGAAAACATCATTGAAAATGAAACTGAAGCTCTGAATACCGCTGAAACCTCAAGTGCACCAGCTGAGCCAGTTGTCGAAGAAATTAACCCAATTACGAAACTGGAACAAGAA
>Ga0247840_10006289_pt1 | contig 17239 bp, 17 predicted proteins | sample LaCruzMarch2015__FD_192404 | JGI IMG/M metagenome (GOLD analysis project Ga0247840, IMG submission 192404) | Freshwater microbial communities from meromictic Lake La Cruz, Castile-La Mancha, Spain - LaCruzMarch2015_17m | ecosystem: Environmental > Aquatic > Freshwater > Lake | place: Spain... | reverse complement strand
TGGCGAGCAAACTAGGAAGTTTGCACCACCACGGAGCGTCAACTGGTGAATCTTGTTCGATACCTTCTGAATCTTGTTGCCAAGAGTCTGGAACCAGGTCGACTTGACGTAAGCAGTCTTGTTCGTGGAATCCACGTTGAAGGCTGTCTTAGCGTTGTTGATTTCGGAACCAATCTTAGCAGACCAGTATTCGCGAGTGATCGCTGGGGCGGAGGTGATTAGCATGTCTAGGATTTCGAGGTCGATTTCCATTGAGACGTACTCGCTCAAGAGAGCGGTCAACTCAGCTTCTGCGTCAATGCTGTGGTATGCGTTCAAGTCCTGAGCAAGCTCAGGTGTCCATACTGCCTTGAGCTTACGAGTCTTGGCAACGATTGCCTCGCTCTTTAGCTCTAGGTTAACTTCTGGGATACCGATATCAGCGCTCATACCAGAGTTGTCTGCTGGTGTTACTGCTGTACCGAGGTCTTCGAAGTCACCACGGGTTCTGTCGGATGGCTGCTTGTGGTAAGCGATGGTTGCGTTCGCTGAGTTTGCGACTGCGGAGCCGGAAACAATGAACACAATGTCATTTCCACTTGCCTTGGTGAATGCTGGATAGAAATCCAAGATTCCCGAGCCGGAGACCGTGAATGCACGAACTCCTAGAACATCCTGGTCACCTGCCAAGGTCACTGTCACCTTGGATAGTTGTCCACCTGCCATCGATGCCGATAGCGAAGGCTGGAAGTCAATGTCAGCGAAGTTAACGCTGGATGTGACAACCGATACGGATGAACTTGTCCTGTCGTTGATGGTGTAGCCGAAGCGTCCCTGGCCGTATAGACCATTTACTGCATCGTCTGTTGAACCGAGCTTGGTGCTGTTTCCACCGAACAATGACTGTCCGTTGAATGCTGGCTTACCTGCCTGGTCAGTTCCATACTTGAAGTCCAAGTAGAAGATTAGACCAGATGGTAGGTTCATAGGCTGGACGCTTACGAACTCCTTGGCGCTAATTTCTGCGAAGACCCTGCGAACCAATGGTAGAGCTACGCCCGCCCACTGTTCCGAGTTTGCCGAAGTTCCCGTGCGGGTTGCTTCGTCAATCAACTGCTTTGCCTGGTTCTCGAGCAATACCGACATGTTAGACTTTTCAGTTTCACCGTCGATACCTTCAAGAAGGCCCGTCTTTTCCCACTTTGCTGTTAGCGCACGCGTGTCTGCCATGAGCTTAGCTTGTGGGTTTGTGTTGTCTTGCAACAACGATTTGATGTCTTTTGACATATATTTTATTTCCTTCTGTTAGTTAGGTTTAGGTTATTTCTTGGCCTTGATTCCTGCTAGTTTCTTGAATCTGTTGGCCATCTCTACGCCTTCTGCCAAAATTTGCGTCTTCTCAGGCGCTGGTTTGGTGGAGGCTACTGTCTTCGATGCTAAACCTTCGGTGATGAAACTTTTCTTAGAAGTTGCACCGAAATTAAACGATTCAGCCAAAGTAGCGTAAATCAACTTGACTTCACGAACACACTTCGTTAGGTCAAACGACTCAACTACCTTCATTTTCTGCGAATTGCTCAAGTTATAGGACTTGAACAACTTGTTGGTGTAAAGCAACTTTGCGTTTAGCAAGTTAACTTCATCCAACTGTTTACGGATTTCTGTGACTGCTTTCTTATACTCCGTGTTTTCCTTCTTAGCTTCTTCAAGCTTTGCGTTCATTGCGTTGTAATCGTCAATGTTAGGAGCATCTTCAGCAACACACTTCTCCGGCTCAACAGCGGATTCGTCTTCAAGTTCCTTTAGAATTTCTTCCAAATTGAACTCTTCGTCTACTTCTGCTGCTGGCACCTCACCTTCAGCTTCATCAGCCGATTTAACAGGTTCTTCCTCTACTGTTGGTTCGATATCAATGTTGATATCTTCCTCTTCAGCGAGGGGGACTTCTTCGGAGCCATCGACTGCTTTTTCAAGCTCATCGACAACTTCCTTCAAATCTGCGTCAACAGGACTTACAACCGACTCCGCCTTGAGGTCTGGAGTTACGTTCTTATCGTCCTTCTTAGCACCGTCAGTTACTTCTTTTCCGTCACCCTGAGGGTCAGCGGTATCGGCCTTGAGAACGGACTTCTGCTTCAACTCTGAACCGGATAGGTCCTGAGTTACGTTTTTGTCGTCCTTCTTGAATCCCTTTGATACCTCATTGCTTGCGCCTTGTGGGTCTGGGGTGTTGGCCTTTAGTGTTTCTGCGAGGGGAACTTCATCTGCTTGTGGTTCTTCGACTGGAGCCTCTTCTGCTGGAACGTCTCCCATTGGTGCCTCATCGGCAACAACTGGTTCTTCTGAAGCAACAGGGGCATCGGATGGTGGAACACCAAGATCGTCGCCGCCTTCTTCTTCAAGTTTAGCAGAGAGCATTTCCTTCAATCGTGGACCAAAAGCCTCTTCTAGTGCGGCTTTTGCATTTGCTAGCGCGGTGGCTCTTACAGCCTTGGCATCAGCAATTGCGGATTTTAGTAAATCACTCATATTAAGTTATTCTTTCGTTTCTGAAGTTATTGACGAACTTCAATAAAATTATTTTTTGTTGTGACAACAAAGAATGTTGTATTTCTATAATATAAGTATATCCGTATTTTCAAAAACGCGATTTTTCTTTAAAAAAATTCATATTTATACCTGTGATGATAAAACTCAAAAATTTGATTTTGGAATATGTCGCCGGCGGCGGCATCGAAGTCCGACCAATGAAGCAGGATGAAATTGGTTTTTGGAAACTGTTTTATTCCCAACACTATCTCTCACAGAATTCTGATTCTGGAATCAAATATAAGTTTTTGATTCTCTATAACGGAACACCGATTGGCATCATTGGATATGGAAATGTATCCGGTGTAGGCGTGATTCCCTCTCTCAATAGCATGGCAGGCGAAAATTTATTCAATACAAGCAACGTGGTGGAATTGAGGAGGCTCTTCATCAAAGATGATGTGAATGTACACAATGCTGAATCGCAGGCAATTTCAGCGGGGAACATCGAGATATCGAAATTGATTCCTGAACTTCAATTAATCATTACCTTCGCTGACCCCAAGGCTGGACATAAGGGAACAATCTACAAGGCGACCAATGCAATTTATACGGGTTCTGCTGGAAGTGGAAAGCACCGATTTATTTACTTCGCAGGTAATAGGCGAAGCGACGAAGGAAAAAGAACCTTACAGTTCTTGGATAGAATCAAGAAACCTTACTCTTCTTAGAGTTGTCCCTGTGGTTTCTTAGGATAGATATAAACGTCTACCGTCTCTGCGTGTTCAACAGGCATTTCTTTTGACCAAGGAGTTCCCCTCATTCCGGTTATTCCCAATGATTTGGCTACTCCTGACCTGTCTGGATGTCTACCATGAAGTTTAAATGTGTATCTATCCGTGAGTGCTGCCTTCAAATGTTGAAGAATCTCTGCGGCCTGCGAATCCTTCCTTGGATTCTTGATTGTCGTTAGATATGTTTCTGTTCTTTCCTTGCCAGCCAAGGTCAACGCTTCATCGAGAACTTTTTCTTTTTCTGGTTGAGGTTCGGTTGGTTTTGTAATTGCAGGAATTGAACAATCGTTAATCTTGAAATATCTGTTTAGAAGGTGTCCCATATCCTCGTATACTGCGGCCAATCTCTGTTGATATGCTTTTCCTTCCCTTGCGATTTTATTGAAATCCTCACATCGCTTTTTCATCTCCATGACGTTTCTCTTGATGGTTGCTTCATCGAACCAATCTCCCGATTCGTTCATCAGGAAACTTTCGACACCACTGGAGATTTCTGATAGAGTTTGTGAAACTTCCATCAAATCGTGTTCTGCGTAAATATATTTGCCATACTCGTTATATTTGGAAATCATTTCCAAAACTTTGGCTTTCTGTTCCTTGGACATGACCGCTGCTTCGTTGGTCTGCTGGCGAGAATCAATCGACTCCATTATCTGTTTTAGCTTAAGTTTCATCATAAAGTTTGAAGGGTGATTATATATAACTATCTATATAGTGTTGAAAAATCTAGGTTATTTTGATATCAATGTTTGGATAGAACTAATCAATCTCGGATACCCTTTTAGATTGGTAAACATGGAGGTAGAATCCTTGAATGCTTGCAATCCTTCTGGTGTATTGATTTTCAATTTATCCACGAATTCGGCAGCCAAAGAATCAACCAAATTTTTCTTCATGGCATCATCGAGGAGTTTTCCCAAAAGGAACGAGACACCAGCCTTCGATGTGAGTTTTACACCAGAAGATTGTTGAAGTTCTTGTTCTGCTTGAGCCTTCTCAACTTTTGCTGCCTCTGCTTTTTTCTTTGTTTCCACTGCGTCTCTTTGAGCAGCTTCCGCATCCGGTGCTGGCTCCTGTGGTGGAGCAGATGGTTTTTGATCGGGAGCCGGTGGAGCCCCTCCAGAAGAATCAGGTGCAGGCACCGGGGGTGGAGGCGGAGTCCCACCCTTTTGTGGTGGTTGTTCCTTGGTCTTGTCTTCTTCTGGAGCAGCCGGTGGTGGATTTACTTCTTGAAGGGAAGAGAATCGACCAACGGGACTAAAAATTTGCATACGACCTACGCCAGCATGTCTGGATATCTCGGTAATTAACTGTTTTAGGTTATTATTCATTGTAGTTCAAAAACGGTTTTTATCACAGGAATGACTTTTTTAGCCATATCCTTATTTTGTAAATTGTATTTTTGGGCAAGACTATCGATGAATTCTTCTACCTCCAAATAGAAATCAGCCGTCTTGGATTCATTGATTACTTCTTGAATGAGTCGTTTGAGTTCGGATTTTTTCATAGAAGTTTCTTTGCCTTTTTCTTTTTGGAGGATGTCTTTTTCTTTCTGGATTTTCGTTTTTCACAAACTTCCTCCCAAACCTCTGGCGCCGGCGGAGGAATAGAATTTCTTGGTGGAATATACGAACCTTCCACAAATCTATTCGAATTAAACAATTTGAATATTCGCTTTAGAAAGTTTAACATGTTATTTGATCTCCATGAGAATATCCAAGATGATTTCCTCAACCTTTTGATATTTCTGTGTTTCTGGATTCTTGATGAGTTGTTTATTTGTGGACTCGTTAATTGGAGTAACGAATGCTCCCCTTGTTGATGGGTTGGATACGAAATCCCAACATACCAATTCAAGGTCTCCTTGAACTTCAACGGTGTTCTCACTGAGAGGCTTTACCGTCCCTAATGCCCTCGATGAAATTCCAAGGCGGATCCCGCTCTTGAAAAGTTCTCGTAGAATGTTGCCGGATGGTGTGGTTAGAACTTCGATTCTCCCCATCAGGTTATCGCCTTCCCAGTGAATTTCCGTGACGTTGTGCGACACGTTTTTTAGGTTGACAATCGGTGAATCTGGGTGGTCGAGTTCTCCCAATGCTCTATTTTCCTTGATGTAATTCTCGGAATAATTTGCAGCTTCCCTCATGAGCGTTTCTTTTGGATAAACTCTTCCGTTCTGATTCTTCACTCCTGCTGTCTGCAAAATACCACTGACAATCAATTTTCCGTCATTTCTTTTGATGGACTCGTTGATTTGGTCTTTCGAAAATTCGAAGGCAATACAATCGACTAAAAGTTGTTTTTGGGTTGTAGGATTCATATTATGTGTTATTTCTGAGAAACAATATTTCCTCCCGACGAAGGTTGGGATGCTGGAGAAGGTGTCATTTTTGGTGAAGATGATGGCATTCCAGAGGATGGTGCTGGCGAAACATCTGGTTTCTCTGGAGCAGGTGGAGGAGTTGCCGGCGCGCCCGCAGCAGACATAATCTTCACTGGAATTTTTTCATCTAGAAAATATCTCTTTTTGTCCTCGCCAACCAAATAGAGTTTCCAATCCTCGTTTATCTCAGCGATATTCACAGAAATTGGTTTGAGAACATAATCAGTTTTAATCTGATTAGCATCGCCCTTCGATGCCCTTACTGTTATCTTTTTGCCTACCAATTTTGAGGCGAATACCTTTTGAAATTTCTTTTTGACGTTATCTGTTGCTACTCCAATCTCGGCCTGGAATTTTGTGAAATCCACGGCTGGATTATAGGTTGTAGGTGCAGCAGGCGCATCTGGAGCAGCATCCTCTGTGACTTGTTTCGTCCAAGAGGAGTATGCTTCTTCTCTGAGAAGTTCTATGATATTATCTTTGATAATTTCTTTTAGATCGGAACGTTTCATGTTATCTTTTTAGATATTCTAGTTTCCTACATACTCTACGAATTCTCTCGTTAATAGATTTGAAGTGGTCGGAAGTTCTTTTCCAATATTGGTCAGGACCGACCTTGGTTTCATTTTTCAAACGAAGATTCAAATCGGTGATATACTCGATTTCCTTCAACATCCTGTTTACTTCCTGAATCAGATAGGATACCTTGGAGTGGTTCTTCATGGGATATTCACGAAGATTAAGATACCGTGCTCGCCCCTCGGTGAGTTTGGTTCTTTCCATCTCTTTCAAAATTTCTTTCGTCAACTCACGAACGAGTTTATACCCAACTGTCTCCGCTGCTTTTTCGTTTCCCTTACTATTTTTATTTGCGGAAAAAGCGAAGGGGGTAGCATAACCAGCGACAGCACCGGTCGTTGAGGATTCGGTATATAATTTTTCTTTTATTACTTCTCCTATCATTTTTTTTAGATTTGATAATTTCATAAAATTTTTATCGAGTCTAATTTTTCATCATATTGAACAAATTTACATCCAAGGTGTTGTTTAATTTCAACCATTCTCTGTACATCTTTTTCTTTTTGTCTATCATGATATGATTCATTATATTCAAATACTGTATTTTTATCTTTATCATACCCATCTACAAAATATCCCAACTCTTTGATATAAAATTCTCCACCGTTCATTGCGTGTTGGAAATCATATCCATGTTGTTTTCCGTAATCTTCAATGAATTTGCATGCTTTTAGATTAAAACACGGTTGGATTTGGCCACCATTACATTTTTGTTCAGAAATTCTTTTTATTGCGGATAATCTCATTTTTCTTTTGTGAGAAGAAGATAATTTTTTTCCTTTATTTTTTTTCCCCATAGATTGTCTTATCTCTTTAGAATAAATATTCCGTTTTCCTTTATTCCAAGGAATATGGTCTATCTTCGATTTAGAAATTTTTTCTCTTATATTTTTATCGCTCATTATTTTCTTCATGCGAACCGATAATTTTTTCTTGTCTTCGATAGTTAATTTTTTTCCTTTATTCCACGGTGTTTGTCCTGCTTTAAATCCATATTTTTGTTTCCACAAATCTGTATGATATTGTAATCCGACCTTTCCCTTATTCCAAGGAATATTACCTAACAAAGACTTAGAAATCTTGTCTTTGGTTTCTTTAGATCTTATTTTTCCTGTCCAATATGGTTTCATATTACTTTCTTTGTCGTATTGACCAATTCCTTGATCAATTCATATCCGAGTAATAATGTAACCACTTGATTGTCCTTGACGAGTTTTCCACCCGAAACCTTATCCAATTGATGAATAGTTTCAGCCAACTTGATTTTGATAACAGAATCCGTGACGAGTTTTGAAAGACCAATCAATTTACTCTTAACGACAGGAACCTGTGCATCCATATACTCCCTCAACGAATTCGTGTTGGAGATATTATTGATATACTCTCTGAGAAGTTTCTTTTGGTCTTCATCCAATGCGCTATACTTCTTGTTAAAGGAATCCACCAACAACTTGTAACTAAGCAATCGGACATCTGATTCCTGCTTCTGATAAAATTCGATGAGCTTGTCTTTTTCTCCCTCCTCCAAGGATTTCTTTCTTTCACCACAAATCGATTCGACAATAAAATTCTTAGCTTGGTAGATTTCCCTTGGATCGAAGTCCTGATTTGGAACAGTTGCTTCTTCGAAGATTTTATAAATGGAAGCCAATAACTTGTAATTGTTTATCTCACCCCTCAAAAAGTCATCAATTGGATATGCATCCTTGATTTCCTTGATCAAATTAAATTTCTGGAGAGCCAGCGCCGCGTTCGAAATTCGTTTTCTCGACTTGATAATCAATTCGATAAGATGATTCGCTTGACTGGAATCCTTAGCCTTTTCTTGGAGAATCAATTGATATAGTTTAAGCTCCTTGCCAAGCTCGGTGGATTCTGAGAAATATTTTTGAAGAAGCTTGTTCGCCTTGGGAGAATCAGAACCATTGAGAATATCTGCTGTGATTTGCCTTACTAGCAATTCAAACAATATTCCACTATTTCTAAATTTGCTGTGTTTGATTTTTCGCATATGATTCTGATTTTTATAAATCTCAGGTGTTATTGTAATATATAAATATGGTCAGGAATTGTAAATATTCACTTTATTGTATCGTTATCTATAATATTGTTCTCATCCAAAAGGGATGAGGATTCCTTTAGTATTTGTTTTGAGCCTGTCACTGATTTATTTGCTAGTTTGTCCTTAAGTTTTTTTAAATCAGATTCTAGCGCTAGCGGCGAATTTCCACGGAACTTGTGAGAGATCGGATTCGATATCACTCTGGGATTTGCTTTGTTTTCTATTTTCCCAAGTGGGTCTTCTCCATAAGGATACTTTCGATTCTTTTTATCGTTCAAAGAAGCTTTTTCAACTCTGGAAAGTTTTTCTGTTTCAGTGGTTTCCTTTAGGGGTGGCGGCTCTGGAGGTGCTTCTCCGCCGCCTGGTGGTCCACCCGGAGCTTCGCCTCCACCACCTTCTGGTGGAAGTTCTGATATCTCACCATCCTCGCCTACCGCTTGTTTTGATTTGAGTGGATCATTTCCCTTTTCTTCAAGCTGTGCGTATCTCCATGTTGTCTTCAAGTCGGATATCATATTTTCAGATACTTCTTCAGCATCCGCTTCGGACATACTAAAGACATTTTTGTAAATCCACTGTCTAGGGAATATCTTGGCTTCCAACATATCCTTGGACACAGCAATCTTGTCATTCCAAATTGCAATCTTTTCTTGTTCAAGAATCGTGGATGGGTTGGTCAATTCAAGGGAGAAGTTAACCAAACTTGCATCGGTGAATCCCTGAGAGTACAAGTGAATGACAGCAATCTTGGTCAATTCAGAGAGAAGAACTCTTTGAACCCTGACAATGGTTCGTGCAAAACGAACATCTTCGGCAGCGAGAGTTGCTTTTCCGGAAAGATTTTCATCATATCCCAAGAAGGCTTTTGGAATTTTCAAAGCAGCCATCATCTTGTTTCGGAGATATTCGATATCATCCGTTCCTGTATATTCCATTCCTGGAAGTGGTTCAATGCTCGTTCCGCTATCACCACCACGAACTGGTAGGAAGAAGTCTTCCACCATGTTTTGTAGATTGAATCGGAGGTTATAATCTCCAGTTCTTTCATCAAGATATGGAGTCTTCTTCATTTTACTGATGAGTTTCTCCATGTAAGAATCGACTTCTCCTGGTGGAATATTACCGATGTCAATTTTGAAAATTCGTTTTTCTGGCGCCCTCATGATTCGGTGAATCAACATAGCGTCTTCCATCAAACTCAACTGCTTCCACACACGACGAGCACCTTCCAACACAGACTTTCCATACGGAAGGAAGTTCGAATCAGACAACAACCTAAAGTGAGCTATTTCAAAGTTTTCATATTCAGCGCCGCCCATCGAACCATCATGTTGAAACTTGACATAATTTTTGTTGTTCGGATCAGAACCTTCCACACGGGTAATCTCATATGCGGAGAGTGGTAGGACACCGAAGACACCATATTCAGGGGAGATATCCAACTTCAAAAAGAAGTCTCCGTATTTGCACATATTTCTTGCCCATGACCAAAGATTGAATTCAATATTGAGAATATCAAAAAACAAGTTTTCCAAAATCTTCTTGATGTTATCATCGTCGGATTTGACTGTTAAAACCTGCCCCATTTCCGATTTGGTCAACATTTCATCACAATAAATATCCAAAGCGGAAGCAAGAATTGGATCCATATCCATCACATCGTAATCTCGAAACAACTCAAGGCGAGCGGATTGATATGATAGAGCCTGGTCTCTGTTGTGAAGATTGTATGTGGAACTGCGAAGACGGTTGAACCTGTCGCGGATCGAATTTCTATCCGTTGCAAATTCTATCCTGTCGGTGTCAACGATTTTGAGTTTTTTGCCACCAATGTTTCTTACGATAACATCGTTGGAAAATAGTCTCTTTAATCTTGTAAATAATGATGTGTCGGTTGCCATATGTGTATTATATATATAGTCTTTTTATAGGTCTAAAATCCTATTTTATTAACCATGTCAAATCCTCGTCTCTGCCACCAATTTTCATCTTCCACGGATCAATAACAGGTCTCGCTGGATTTGGTGTGTAAATTTTTGCTGTCTCCGGCGCAGCCTGCGTTCGGGATATATTGGTCATAATCTTTTTCTGTAAATCAATGGACTCTTGCGCCAGCCTGAGTGCGGTGTCTCTGACCCATAGGTTGATGGCAAGTGACATGACCAAATCATCGTTATAGCCACTGGCCGCCTCCGCTTTTGCGCCATTCCATATGAACACAAACAACTCATCCAACGTCCTCACGGATTGAACGATAACGCTTTTCTCTCTCATGTATGCTTCCATCTTTGAAATCATGAGAGGACGGCTCTTGAGAGAAGTAGTAAATCCCGGCTTCATATTCTTCTCTTGCTTGTTTATTTTGTTTGTCATCTGTTGTTCAACATCGACATATTGGAGGTCTGCTGAACTATAGAACAAGTTGGCATAATTCTTATCTATAACTTCCTGCAATACCGCCCAACCGATGTTTGCATTTTCGATTACAAGAAGAGCATTGTTGAATTCTGTGGAAACAGCAATCAACATGTTACCGAAATCCTTGGTTCCAACCTTCCCTCGATACTCAGCTACTTGTTTCAAATCCTTGATATCAAAAATCTGAAATGCTGAGAAGTCGGATGCGTCCCCACGACCCACATCGGCACTCACCAAATATTGTTTTGTATAATCAGGATAATCCCATATCCAATATCCATGATCGACTCCACGCTTTTCGATGGGGTCTTTCATGTGAGTTTGTTTATACCACTGAAGCAACATCGGGTCGATAACAGTATTTCCGGAACTGATAAAGTCACAATCACATTCCTGCGCAGCCTTTCTTTCTCCCAAAGCAACATCTTGTTCTTTTCTCCACGCCTCATTATATTCGGGGTGTAATGTCCAGTGGAGTTTGATGGTGTTAAATTTGTTTTCTCCTGATTCTGCTTCAATCCATGTTTTATGAAAAAAGTTTCCAACACCATTTGGTGTAGAGAGAAGAATAGCTTTACCACCTGTGGATAGAGTCGATTGGGCAGAAGTCCAAATTTCATCGATATCATCCACAAAGGCAACTTCATCGATGATAAGCAAAGAAAGAGCCTCAGAACGTCCAGCATCAGGGCTCGATGCAACTGCTTTGATTTGGGAACCATTCTTAAATCTTAGAGAGAGTCGATTATCCTCCGTGCAAACGACCTTCAACCAAGATGGGAGGTTGTCGTTCATGAATCGAACCTTGGTGACAAGGTTCTTTGCTACATCCTGCTTCGTAGCAATAACCAAAATATTTTTGTCGCTATGGAACAACATGAGCCACAACGAATAACCAGCAACAAGGGTCGAGATACCCATCTGCCTACACTTCAAGATGATATTGTAATCATGTTCTTTGAACTGATTGACTGTTTTTGCTTGGAACTCATAGAGTTCGAATTTTATGGTTCCCTTCGTCGCATGCTGAATTTTTACATACTTCGACATGAAATATGCAGGACTCTCCAAACACTTCTTGTATTCCTCCTTGATTAAATCTCGGAGAGCAGGTGTCGTTTTTGTTGCCATCTTATTTCAGTTCAGATAATTTTTTGCGGAGTTTAAGAACCTCAGCAAAAACCATTCGGTAATCCTTCTTCAAGACCTTCTTCTGTTCAGCTTTATCAAGGGTTGTCCATTTCTCTGTCTGAACAAATTTTGCGTTTTTTTCATCTATGATGTTTTGAAATTCAACCTTATCTTCGGCAATCTTCGAAAACCGATCACGAATTTGTTTGATGATATCTTCCAAATAGGAGAGCTGATTCAAGATGACTTTCTTCTGTTCGTAGAGCTTATACGTTCCATCAATTCGCATCTGTGTCTCTGCTTTGATTTGACAATCCGAACAATTTCCCGTCATATCATACAATTTATGATCCAATCGTGATGCGAATGTGTTAATCTCCGTCTGACATGTTTTGCAGAATTTCTTTGTGAGTTTTCGAATCAAGTCGGCTTGCTCATTTACACGAACTCGATAGTTTTCTTTTTGGAGCCATGTGATTCCCTTGTTATCTTTCCACTTGTCTCCAACCTTTCGTTTCTTATCGGTGGGAGCATAACCCAGTTGTATCACAGGACGATTTCCATCGACGTAATCGCGAATAATGTCAATATTTGTTTTTCTCATTTATTATAACCCTTTCATGTAGTCATACATATATATGAAAAAACACGGGTGAACACACAATCTTTATGTGTTTTTTTCGAAATTCGCCTTACTAAACTTGAATCTATCGACTAATTTTAACAAATCATCATCAGAGGAAACAACATACCCTTCGTGGCCGGGTTGATTATTGATGCTTGCTTTCACTCCACCCGAAGATTTATCCAAATCTTGAATCGCTTTGGTCTTCACAAGACTTATGGAAATGAAAATTTGAAAGATGTCCTCTATGGTCTCAAGATTAGCTTGAATGTATTTCAACACATTCTGTTTCTTGTTCTCGGTTAGATTTGCCTTGGAAATCCACTTGATGAAATCCGTTGTGAGATTGTCAAAGTTGCCTTGTCTTACCTTAATGTTGACGAATTGCTTCATCAACATTGGAAAGTCCGTCATTTTCAATTTCTGCAATGTTGATTTATCCAAAGTGGCATCAATCTTAGACGAGGCGGATTTCACCAAGGACTCCGCTTTTTTCAACTCATTCTGATCGACAGCAATCGAAGGTGTTGATGTAAAGTTTGGACTCACCACCAAGACTTTCGGATTAGACAAAAGCTTTTTGGTATCGGAGAATGGTTGGGGTGAGGCACCAACTTGGGGAATATAGGAATGAATCACGATTCCGATTTCAGCATCTTTGATTTTTTGCCCAAGCTCACCATCGACAGGGATACTATATTTCACAACATTTGGTTGAAAAACCCACTCGTTATTTTCAACCCTTGGTTTGTCAAAAAACAACATATCTCCCTGTATAAATCCTCTGAATCCTTGTGGGGTGATGCTCTGTAGAAGAGGGAACAATTTTTGATGGATTCGAATTAGTTCGGTTTTATCTCCGGGACGATTTGACAACATCACAGGAACTTGTTCTACAGAACGAGTGAGACCGTCATATCCCTTTGCGGTGAATCCACTTTTATCCGTCAATACAAATCCTCTATCATCTCTGCCAAAAATGATAGCTGGGTTCCCATCCCACTTGATTGTTACATTCTGAGATTTCTGTGGGAGGTCTTTGAGAATATCAATTGTTCGCAATGCGCCTTTGGAACCATCATTGAAAATCATGTCCTCAGGATGTTCAATTCTTGCTCCCTCGGTGAGAACGACTCCTTGTTTGCCAAGGGTCTCGATAGCATCCTTGAGTTTTTCTGCTTTCTTTGGATCGGTCTTTAGTTTCTCCAAGATGTTCTCTACCGAAGAAACGTCCTTGCCTGTAGCAGAATTCCCCAATAAAGTTTTTGCTATAAAATCCGGATTCCTTCCATTTGGTACAGGTTTTTCCGTGACTCTATCAACCAACCCATCCTTGTAGCTCCATCTCAGTCCCATCGACCTTGCGATACTGGCCAAGATGATATGTCTATTCTGTCCTCGATAAACACTCGATGGGTCGGATGATAGGGAAAATTTTTGGAATTCCATATCATCGGTAAACATGAAATCTGTCTGGACGAAACCGTTCTTTTCTTCACCCCTGATTGGGGTTTTAAAGTGGACGATGATTCCTGTCTTGGAGATGTATTCTTTCGGATTTAGTTTTTTTTTAATACACCAATTCGACAATTTGGATGTGAGTTGTTCCTTTGATGTTTTCTTCGCATCAACTGATAAATCCAAGTCGCTTGAACTCTCCTTGTTGCCGGTAGTTCCGAGCATATTATCAATCAATGGCAAGCCCGTGACGGATTCCAACCATTTCACCGTGGGAATAACATCGGCCTTATTGATTCTTATGGTAGATATAACGCCATCCTTCTTAAAGACATTTCCACCCTCGCATAGAACGCCACCAGAATTCACATCAGGCATGGTTGGGGTTTTTCTATCTTCATCGGAATAGTCTGACCTGTCATCCATGCTGTCTACAGAGTAATCGATTTTTTTCGATTCATCCGAATCTATGAAATCTGTTATCTTGTATCCGATTTTATTTGCGATATCCGAAACATAAGACTTCCATGCTTCAGCAGAAGCCTTCGGGTCGGTCATTGGGCTTTGAAGATTGCCATCTTTCTTGACATCTCCTGTTCTAAAAAAGGTGATAGGCTTCTCCCCCAAATCTTCCCTTGGTTTATCGATTAGTTTGATCGCCTTGATTGCGATACAACCACAATCCTCTGGTTTGGGAGAAAATACATCAGGCAATGAACCAATTGGATTGATGGTGATTTCCTTCAATGTAAAGATGACATGGGTATTTTCCAATAAGAAATTCGATAGAATAGAATCGGTGGTCTTCGATATCAACGTTTTGAGTTGAGGTATTGCGTGATTTTCAATCAAGGATTTCAACAATTTCACTTCTTCCAAAATGGGTGTCGCTACCTCGTTGGTCGATGATATAAACTTAGGAACAATCAGGTGATAGAGATATTCATCATACCAACCAAAAATTTGTTGAAATAATTTCTTTCTGCCTGCGTCCGATATTTTTTTGGAACCAAGGAATTGACGAACATTCGTTCCTGACAACTCCTTCCCATTAACCAACACCGAAAAATGGGGAGCGACGATAAAATATCCATGCTTGCGATAAGATATCAACTTATTCTCATTTCCAGCATACGGTAGAAAATATCCTGGCTCTCCTGTCTTCTTGGTCCTGACCATCAATCGGTCAGCATCTTTTTGTCCAAATACAAACAAGACTGATGTGGATTTCTCTTCAAATTTTTGAATGATTTCCTCTGACTTGTAGGGACTTTTGGTTTCCACCACTTTATCGGTTGGAACACCGTGTTTGACCCAAATAGCCTTCTTTTCCGAAAAGGAAAGTGGGGAATCTGGCAACTCTATTTTGTTGGATGTTCCTATAAAAACGTTGCCTGCTCCGAATTTCTGGCACAACCAATCATATACCTTCTTGTGGTGTAGTGAAGGTGGTTGAAAACGCCCAACGAAGCACACTATCAATTTCTTGATAGATGATTTTTCATTTAAATTTGGAAAAACATCTTCCTCTATTAAAAAAGGAGAGATTAAAAATTTAGTTAGTTCATTCATAAATTGATTTGGATCCTTTTGAAATATTCTCTTTCCAAGGAATCATTCTTAAATTCTTAATATTTCCTATTGTCTCTGGACTAATATTTTTGTGAAAACCATCAAACATGGAAATTTTGTGATCGAGTTGATAAGCATTAATTATTCCTGCTCTTCCTCTTTTATCGTGGTTGTTTAATGAATGAACGGGTTGTTTTCTAGTTTCTTTCCAAACTTTGTTTTTGTATAATACAAACTTCGGATGAGTTCTCAAATATTCATCATATGAGATTCCAAATTTCGACTCTATCCATCCTCGGGTAGCCTTTTCTATATATTTTTGTTTTATGTCTGAAGATAAATTTGCATTCCATTGCTTAACAATTTTACTCAATTTTTGTTTTGTGTCATTTGAATGTATTTTACCTAGATTTGCTTTTCTTAAAATATCTTTGTGTTTTTTTGTTAACTTACAACCAAATCTAGGATTTCTGTTGCCTATTCTCAAACTTGCTTTCTCCGATAAAATTTTTCTTGTATTATGATTTTTTGCTGGATTTCTATCCCCCAAACTCAACATATAGTTTCTCATTTTCTCTATATGTTTCTTTGATAAAGTTCGTCCTCGCATTTTATCAGCCACAATCTCTGTTACACACGATTGGCAAACTTTATTTTTTCGAATGCCTTTTCTATAATTAGAATAATGTTTATAAACTATCATGTTTTCACAATTTGGACAATTCCTCACAAACTCCTTCGCATAGGTTATACGATGGTCTTTAATCGCCCCCAAATCCTCTACAAACGGTTTTATTAGGAATTCTGTGAGTTTGTCCATATTGATATAAATATATAAAATGGTGTAGAATAATCAATTAATGTTATGGCGCGGCTTCTTCACCACTACCCATTCGATCAACAGGAAAGTGGACATCGCTGGTAATACTTACACGACCCGTATAGTTACTGAGTGGAGCAGCGATTCTGGTGATGGTGGCATAATATAGGGCGGAGATTCCGGGCCACCAGTTTGTGGCATCAATGTGAGCAGCGTCAATGTAATGTTGGCCGATCTGGCCGGAAGTCATCACCACATCTGTTGTCGTGCAGTACGGGCCGTACATCGCGCCGCCAATAGAGGACACGGAATAGTTGAGCACGATGCGGGTGCGGTTCTGGTTGGCCGGAGGTGAGGAGACGGGCGTGACGTGCGCATGAAGTTCCGTGTACAGGTTATTAGAGACGGCCAGCGCGGCGGGGCAAATCGTATGGGGAACCTGTGCTATGCCGTTGAGAACATCTCCGTCCTCAAATGCTAGCACGGTGATCGCGCTGAATGGGGCAGCTAGAGCGACGAGGGCTGGTGAGCCGAGACCGCTGTTGGGCCACGCGAACGCCATCGGACTATCGGTCCATCGCACTTTAGATAACACGACATTGGACGCAAGAACCGTGCCTCCCGTGTAGAGGTCGTTGTTGGTGGTCAACACTCCAGGCGCGATTTGTCCAGGTCCAGCAGCATACGCAGTAGTAAAAATTAGAGCAATCAGGATTATATAGAATATCTTTTTCATGGCAGTTCAACAGGTTCGGCCGGCTTGGCGTTCACCCAAGAGTAGAGAATGTTCCAGAGGGACTCGCAACAGATGCGGAACGGCTTGGGCATGGATTCACTTGATGCCTTTACTTCCCTCATGGAACCGTTGCGTTGCACCGTCCAGAAAAAG
>Ga0247840_10006288_pt1 | contig 17239 bp, 15 predicted proteins | sample LaCruzMarch2015__FD_192404 | JGI IMG/M metagenome (GOLD analysis project Ga0247840, IMG submission 192404) | Freshwater microbial communities from meromictic Lake La Cruz, Castile-La Mancha, Spain - LaCruzMarch2015_17m | ecosystem: Environmental > Aquatic > Freshwater > Lake | place: Spain... | reverse complement strand
TCAAGGCTGTGACCCGGGTTCGAATCCCGGCAGGAGCATCCTACAATTTTGTCACTTCGATGAGACTCGGTTGTTTTTTACCTCGATTGAATCATGGATGGAGCTAGTTTAAAAACCTTGTCATCGGTAAAACTGCGTTATTCGTCGCTGTAGAATTTATTAATTCTTATTATTAATTTTCTTCGTATTCTTCTAAAAGCTTTTTCCCTTTTTCAGAATCAAAGTCTACAAAGTCTATACTTGGCTTTTCTATATCGACTTTTCTGAATTGCTGAAGCCGTTCATCAACGGTATATCCCTTAAATTTAGGTAGTTCTTTAACCATTTGAAGTTGGAAGATTCGATTTAGACCTTAAATTTTCTCGCTTTAATTTCCAAGATGTAACATTGAATAGTTTTCCATTTTGTTTCGCTTCTTCAAATCCCTTTTTCAATGCTTTTTCTTCATCAAATTCAAATTCTGTTTCGTCTCTGTTTTCTTTTACCATTTTTAACCTCCTGTATTAAATTTATTTGAGTATCTAAGTTTTCTTTGAATATCTTCTAAGATTAGTTCTATTCGAGTTAGCTTAGAGTATTCCTTTAATTTAGACCTGCATAAAGCAGAAATAGAAAGCCCTGTTTGTTCAGCTTCTTTTTTAAGAGATTCAAAGACTTCTGTTTCAACAGCAAAATGCAGTTTAGAATTTTTGTTCATATTTCTTATCCCCCTTACTTTTAATAATAAAATCTAATATTCTTTTTAATCTGGCGATAATCTCGTCAGGATCAACTCTATCATATTCTAGTGGCAATTGTGAGTTACCTTTTTCCATCAGAATTCTCCCCATTAAATTTTTTAGTTTCATTACCCCAACAATCCCATCCTTTTACTGTTTGTCTAGAAAAAAGTTCAATTCTAGGAAGATCACCCAATAGTTCGACTATTTTCTCCCTTATTTCATCTGGTTTTCTAGAATGCTCTCTTAATGGAGAGAGAATGATTTGAGATATCTTATTGGATTTTCTTTTTAGCTTGCCTCTAAATCCTAAAACACAAATCTCAGCATTAGCTCTTGTCCAATTTCCCAGACCAAAAAATGGCTTGCCATTAATCTTATTTGTCTTAATCCAGTTAAATGCAACAGTTACATACCTAAAACCCCATTTCTTAACAGTTTCTAAAGCTTCTGGCAGTATTGGAAAAGTAACCCATAGAAATAAAGCGCAATTATCTGCAGCAATCTTATCAATCGGAAAATTATAAATATCTTTTATCGGCACAGTAGGATAATGTTTAATATCTCTTCCGTATTTCCAAGGAGGATCAGCATAGATAATGCCGTATTTCTTTTTTGATTGTATTTTCCAATTCATAAAAGATAATAATATCCCTTTTTTAAATAATCCCGAGTGAGTTTTTTTATAAGATTTATTTTAAGAAAAATCTTAAAATTTTTCTCACTCGGACATATAAAAGCTTCTTCTAGGTGATTGTAATCATGGAAAATTGCGTCCTATGCGGAAAAGAACTTGATGAATTTGAAGATGATGTCTGCAATTCGTGCTACCGCATGATGAGGATGAAATATCCAAAAATTAAATGTTTGGAGGAACAAATAAAATGCCACAAAAGAAACGCAAAAAAGCTAAAGCGATAGTGTTGCCACTTGCATTATTTGTCGCTATGTTTGTTCTGCAGCTCGTTTTGATAAGAGCAGCAGACACAGCAACATACGACCAAATCTTGCAGCCAGTACAGGCAGTTTACGACCTAGTCAAGTATGCTGTGACCATAATTGCAGGATTAGTCTTGCTATTTGCAGGAATAACATACATCACGGCTGGCTCTGATCCCGGAAAGAGGGAAAAAGCCAAGAACATGATAATGTATGTTGTGATTGGACTAGCAGTAATCTGGGCAGCACCGCTTATCGTGAAACTCGTGATGGGGGATTAGAAATGATAAATAAACTAGCCCTATCCATCATAGCATTAGCTATGCTCCTGCCCTCGGCTATTGCATTTAATTGCAATAGTTTGAGTGGAGGAGATTTACAAGTCTGTAATTCTATTCAGAATACCAATCTTAGCCAGACAGATAAAGATATGCTCATTTCAGATATATTCAACACAAATAAAACAACTCCTGATTTTGATTTTGTTTATCAATGGAATACTAATTTGAATATCCCAAACAGCCCTGATGGAAAAACTTATTCTTCAGGAACTATAAATGGTGCTTGGGTTAAAATTATCAGCTTAATGCCCTCAATAATTGAAAACAATACTCTTTATTCTTCAAATACCGGGAAATTGCTGACTGCTTATAACTATAATTATCAACTTCCATCTGGAACTGATTCAGGAGATTGTAAAACCTATTATTCTTTATCCAGCAAAAATGAGAAACTGAATGTTTACATAAATAACAACCTTATAGGACAGAATAAACTAACTGCCTTTACTAATTTAAACCAGGAAAATCTTAATTTTAAATCAGAATTAGTAATTAATCTGAAATATAAAATAGACCATTACATAAATAAAAGATATAGATATTACTATAGATGCGAATTTTCCAGTACAGAGTATAAAACAGATAGCTTAACAATTAACGATCAATTAAATGCAAAACTCTACCAAAACAATCCCGCAAGGTTATTTAAAATAACCGACAAATATTATGGGATAACCAGGGGAGTTTTAGAAGCCAGTAATTACTCTAATTTAATTCTAAGCTTTAATAACTCAGAATACGAATATAATAAATATATTTATTCATTAAATTATTCTTTGCCCCATTATGCCTTAACAATAAAGGCAGAACCTATAGAAGTTATAACCTTTAATAATATCCATGTTGATAGGAAAAATTCTAGTTTTTATTTTACTGTTGCAAATGCTTCGAATTGCAAAATACAACTTAATGACTTTTTCAATTCAAGAATATTTCCGTGTGATTTAAGTTTCAATGAGATTAACTTCTCAATAAAAACTGATAAGACTAATTATTTTGATAATAATACGATTAAGGTCTATATTTCTCCGGATAATCTTCTTGTAAACCTAACTTATGCAAATAAAACTATAATTGTAAGGAATTATGCAGAATTTAGCTCAATTCTTTATGAAAATAAGATTTCTGCGAAAGTGGGAGATAACGAGCAGATGGTTTTAATTAATGTGAATAAAAAAGAAGATTTTGACACTCTATACCAATTATGTGCTTTATTCTTTGTAGGTTACATTTGTTATAGAACAACTAAAGTTTATGCATTTAAAATCTTAGGGGCAACATGAAGAAATATATCTCTTTCTTGCTACCATTATTACTAATTCCCCTAGTAAGTGCTGATTGTGGAATTACCAATCTGGCTAGTTGTATCTCCGAGTCATTTTTTAATTTTCTTTTAAGCATACTAAATGCTCCTGTCCAGCCACTATTAGACGCAGTTTATAGTTTATTGACTCAACCAGTAAATATCAATATCTTTTCAGCTATTTGGGGAATTATTGTTTATATTCTGTCATTATTTTACGGAATTCTTTTAATGTATGTCGGCTTTAAATTCATAATTTCTGGGCATTCAGTAGAAAAAAGAGAAAAAGCAAAATCAGACTTAGCAAATATTCTAATCATGATCGTTTTAGTGCAGGCAAGCTTTTATCTATACTCTTTATTGAATCAAATAATCTCTTCTGTCACAACAGTTACTTTAAATATGGTTCATCAGAACTTTTTTCTTTTAACGATAGATAATGTAACTAATATTGGTTTAGAATTAACATTTCTCGTTCCTTATCTGGCGAGTATAGTAGTTACTTTGATATTATTGACTCTTAGATATATAATCGTAAGCTCAGGAGTTATTTTATTTGCTATTGGAATATTTTGTTATTTTTTTGAGCCTTTAAAACATTATGGAAAGCTTATCATTAACTTCTTAATTTCAACTATGGCTATAACCTTCTTTTATTCTATTATATTTTTAGCATCTTCAATGCTTTTAGACATCCCAGTATTTCAAAACTTCAAAATTCTTGTTATGATTGGCGCATTTACATTTGTAAACTTAGCAACTCTCATAATTGCTCTTTTTGTTACGGTTAAATCTGCATTAACAGTAGCAACCCCTATTATGAAAGTCGTTTCAGTAGTAGGGGCAGTTACAGGAGCCTGAAATGTACGAAATTCCTCAACAGCTAGAATACAAAGAGAAGATTGTATTCGGTTTAACTTTTGAACAGTTGATATATGCCTTAATCTTTCTTCCGATAGCCTTAATCTTCTTTAGAATGAATATCCCCCTGCCCATTAAAATATTTTTAATATTTATTCCTGTTTCTTTGGCAGCAGGTTTTATGTTTTTTGATTTGCTTTCAAAAATAAAAGACTGGTACTGGTGGTATAAATTTAGAGAGATAAAAGAGCATGAAAAACTAAAAAAGCTTTTTGGAGCAGAAGTTAGAGAAAATCTCCTTATTTTAAAATGAAAATTTCCGCATTATCACAAAAGAAAGAGAAAGAAAAAAGAATTGCCATCTTAAAAGTAGAATCAATCAACTATTCAATAAAGCCTGAAGAAGAAAGAAAAGCTATTATTTACGCTTTTCAAAAATTCTTAAATTCTTTGGACTTCCCTATACAGATAATAATGAATACAGGCATTTTAGATTTGAATGCTTATCTTAAAGCTTCTGAGAAGAAAGAGATAGAAGGCAAGATTTTTAAAGAAATTTATGCAGAGTATGTAAACTTCTTAAAAGAGACTGTTTGGGATAATAGCATCTTAAATAAAAGTTTTTACATTGTAATTCCTGAAACTACAAACATAGAAATCCAAATTAAGATATGCAAAGAAAGACTCAGCAGTTTAAATTTAAGATTCTTTGAATTAAGGGGAATGGAATTAAATTCGCTATTATCAAAATTCTTTTCAGATAGATTATTGCCTAAAAAGATAGTTAATAGTATTGATTATGCTGAAATTGACGGCGTATTTCATAGAATAGTTTATGCTTATGGCTATCCTAGAATGGTTGAGTCAGGATTTTTAGATAAACTGGTAAGTTGCTCAGGAAATTTTGACTTATCTTTGCATATAGAACCATGTTCTATTGAAAATACTTTAATAATGTTAAATAAGGAACTTCAAAAGCAAAGAGCAGACCTTTATGCAGCACAAATCAAGAATCAATTAAATCCCAGTTTAGAGATAAAATATGCAGATACTCGTAGAATTCTTGAAGAACTGCAAAAAGGAACTGAAAGATTATTTAATATAAGTTTGTATATTGATTGTAAAGCAAACTCACTAGATAATTTAAACTTGCTAACAAGAAAAATAGAATCTGAGTTAAACTCTTTATTGATTATCCCGAGGCAAGCCAATTTTAGAATGATTCAGGGATTTAAGTCTTGCATGCCCTTTGCAAAAGACGAGCTTAAGATAAAGAGAAATATTACTACTTCCGCTTTATCCGCATTCTTTCCTTTCACTTCTTCTTTCTTTAAATTTGATGAAACAGGTGTTTGGCTTGGCTCAAATAAAAATGGAATCCCTATAATCAGAGATATTTTCAAGCTTTCAAATGCTAATGGTATTTGTCTGGCTACTTCGGGTTCAGGAAAAAGTTATATGGCTAAACTTCTTATTTCGAGGTATCTATTAAGTGGTGTAAAAGTTTTAGTTATAGATCCTCAAGGGGAGTATGCAAGGCTTGTAGATAAGTTTGGAGGAGAGAGAATTGATTTAAGCGCTGATTCTGACACCATGATTAATCCTTTAGATTTAATGGGACATGAATATAATGAAAAGAGACTTGCTTTAATGGACTTAATGCCCGTTATGCTTGGAGATTTGTCAGAGCCTCAAAAAGCTTTTTTAGATATAGCCATAACACGAGCCTATGAAGCAAAAGGTATAAACAAAGAGCCTGAAACCTGGGGGGAATCGCCCCCAATCTTAGGAGACCTAGTAAATGTATTAATTCGCATGGAAAAAGGCGCCACAAGCCTTGAAATAACCTCAATTCGGAGTTTAATTAATAGGCTTAACATGTATGTTAATGGAGTGTTCTCCTTTCTTAACAAGCAAACAAGCCTTAATTTTAATAATAACTTTGTATGTTTTGATATAGGAAATTTGCCCAAGCAAGTTAAGCCTGCGATTATGTTCTTAGTTTTAGATTATATTTATACTAAAATGAGGCGTTCTTTAGAGAGAAAGCTTTTAGTTATTGATGAAGCTTGGAGCTTATTAAGCAGAACAGAAGACGCAGGTTACATTCTTGAAATTGTTAAAACTTGCAGGAAGTTTAACATGGGCTTATTCTTAATAAATCAGGAAGTTGAAAATATGCTTGATTCGCAAGCAGGAAGGTCTGTCTTAGCAAATACTTCTTATACCCTTTTATTGAGACAAAAGCCAGCCATGATTAGAAGTGTGCAGAATGTTTTTCATTTAAGTGAAGCAGAGAAAGTCTTACTTTTAACAGCCAGACCTGGAGAAGGTTTGCTTCTTATGGAAAATGAGCATTCTGAAATAAATATTACTGCATCAAAGAAAGAGCATGAGATTATTACCACTAATGCTGATGAATTATTGACTCTAAAAAAAGGAATAACTGTAGAGCAAAAGAAAATTCCAAACAAAATAAAGCAAGGACAGAAGGCTTATTTGAAAAGAGAGCTTGGAGAAGCTGAATTAAAGTTTTTGTCTACAAGTGGATTCAAGGAAGTTAAGGAAAAAAGTATCTTGGGAAAAAATGAGATATATCTTGTTATTGAAGATAAACATGAATCTCCAAGTCATATAATCTGCATTAAAGAAATATTGGATTATTTGAAGCAATTTACACAAGATATTCAAACATACAGAACAGTAAAGCCCGATATTGTTTTTAATGTTGGTAAAAAAGAATATGCGATTGAAGTTGAAACAGGAAAGATGAATAATCTTGAGAGATTGAAAGAAAAAGTTAGAAAGCTTAAGAAATATTATGATGATGACTGGTGTTTTTTTGTTACAAACAGAAATCTATTCAAGTATTACTCAAGATTCGGCAAAGTTATGACCAAAAGAACAATCAAAACCAAACTTGATAAGGTTTTCAAGAAATCTGATAAATAGCCAATTCCAGCCACTGCACATTCTGGATGTAAATTGGCTTAATCGACGCTAAAATCACCCAAAAACCCAAACCAGCCACTGTCGAATATAGAGATTCCAGCCACCAATTAGATAGTAAGAATGTGGAGAAATAAAAAATATCCTCCTCATTGCGAGATTATAGAGTAGTTTTTTCCTTAACTAACCACACCAAAATAGGCAAGGCTTCCCCATCCCTTTTCAGCTTTCTTATGAACTTTTCTAGCCCATCATATTCATGAAAGAAAGTCATCTTATATCCAAATGCAGAACCTCTTTCCTTCAGCTGCGGAAATTCTTCTATTACAGGTTTTCTTAAATTCATTAAACTCCATGAATGAGTGCTCTCCATATAAGATAATTTTCCTTTTGTTTCCAGTTTGTTTCTTTGGGGTCTTAATGTTTGTTCTTCCATTTGATGTGAATCATCTCTTTTTCACATCGCTCTTTTTTTCTAATGATTTATCTTGGCTACAGCAAGATAGATCCTTTTTTATATAAATCTTGAGTAGAATTAATATGCTAAAGTCTACTATTTAGTAGAACTCTTATTTACGATGGTAAGCCATAATCCTTCCTGAATAGTCAGGAAATTTTTCTTTGATTCAATATATTTCTTAATTTTTTCTTCATCCTCTTTTGTCCATATATGGGATTCCTCAAGAGTTAGCTCTATTTTGAAATTATTGATTAGCTCCTCAATAGATGGAAAGACATATCGCGTAAATAATACTTTTTGGTCTATATTTCCAAATTTTTTAATCAAGAAATCGTTCATCTCTTCTTTTTTCATTTTAATCTCTTCCATATTTCTCTTTCTTATTAATTGAAGTATCTTTATGTATTCTGTCTCAAAATAAGCATCTAGAACAATTATCATCGCTTTTTTATTCATAAGGGGCTCGAGGTTACGAATTATTTCTTTATAATCTTCTTGATAATGAAGCCCCATCCAAGAAAAGATAATTACATCGAACTTTTTATTAGCTTTGAATTCTTTAGCTGTTGAGTGGATGAATTCTATATTTTTGCTTTTAGAAACTTTCTTGCAATAGTCAATATGGCTTTGCTCTTTGTCTATTGCTGTAACATGCTTAAAATCTTTTGCAAACTTAAATGTCAATCTTCCTGTTCCTGTGCCAATTTCCAATATGCTTGCATTTTTATCGAATTTTGACATTATGATCTTCCTTACCTCTTCATACTCTTTATTTTCAGGGTCATAATACTTGGAATACCAATCATCCAGCTTCTTCATTATCCAAGCATCAATAATTTTATCAATCTTAGAGATAATCTTTTCTTCAGAATAACTCGCCGATAAAGTATTGTAAATATCAAACTTGTTCTTAAAGAAAAGTTCTTTTGAATAATTTTGCACAAGTGAATCGGATATTCGCTTGATATATGCTATAAATTCACTTTTAAGGTAATATTTCTTATCTTTCTCGAGAACAATCTCTTCATCCAAGAATTCTTTTAGTATCTTGAAAGCATGTTTATAGCCTACATCTGTTCCTTCAGATATCTCCTTGATGGTTTTATAGGGATTTGTAACTAAATATTTTAGCACTTTCTCCTTTGTTTCTGAGCCGAATAGAGAGTACATATTTATTTAAGAAACATTTTTTTAGTCAATTTCTTCGAGGTAATCAAATAAACAATTAATACTATTATAACAATCAAAGCGATAATCACTATCGCCCATATTGTCTTTAAAGGTTTGGATGATTCCTGTATCCCCTCTTCAGCACCAGTTGGCGTTATCTCTGTTGTAGGTGTTATTGACTCCAGAGTTATGCTCTTAACTATTAATTCTACCTTAGTGCGGCTGGTAATATTCTTTAGTGTAATACTGACATCATAATACCCATCATTATTCAAGTCAAACTTCATTTCCTCTCCAAGAGAGATTGTTGCTTTTTGGGGAATGCTTTGAATCAGAATAGTAATATTATTGCCTGTTACATTGAGTAATTTTATCTGGAGCAAAGTTAGTTTATGATAAGAACCATTAATAATAAATCCTAATGTTTCACCAAGCATGAATGATTTCCTGTATCCTTTTAAAAGTTCTGTTTCGTTTATTTTTGAATATATCCCTCCCCCTCCAGTCTGGGGTTGAGGAGATAAAGAAGAAACTGCGTTGATTGTCATTTCTCTATTTGTGCTATTTCCTACATTTACAGCAAGGTCAGTGCAGTTAATGCTCCATATATGTGAGCCTATGCTCAATGAAGAGTTATAAAATCCATATACAACATAATTGCTTAGATTAGTAAGAGTATTGATAGCAGTGCCATCAAATATCAATGAACAACTTGAAATACCGCTTGCTTCTACAGTAACATTGAATGTAAAGTTATATTCAGTTACTTCTGATGATACTTTATCAGCAGGTGTCTGAAGAGTTATTGTTGGAGCAACAGTGTCAAGTGTGACATTTCTTGTTTCTGTATTGTTCACATTGCCTGCCCCATCCGTTGCAGTAACATTGAAGAAATATATTCCATCAATTAATCCGGTTATATTTACAAAATTAGGAGAACTTAAAGTAGTTGTTGAATTAATTAATGTTGTTGAATTGTACAGGTTAATTGTGATGTTAACAAGATTAGCATCTGAAGCAGTTGCGTTAATCACAATATTTGTTCTGCTGAAATAACCAGTTAAATGTGTCGGATTTGTGAAGTTTATGCTTGGATTTATTGTATCAATTGTTACATTTATTGTTATAGAACTATTACAGTTTCCTGCTAAGTCGCATGTTGTTGCATTGATATACCAGATTCCATTAGCTAAACTGGTATAATTATACTGGGCATTTGTCATTGAAGTAGTATTCTTGATTGTTAGGTTAAGAGATTTTGTTGCATTATAGAAGGTTATGTTAGTATAAGCAAAGTTTGTATCGCTTGAAGTCATGTTTACAAAGATGTTTGTTCTGCTGATGAATGAGCCATCTGTTTCTGTTCCTGTTCCGAAATTTATTGTTGTCGGGTAGATAGTATCAACATTAAAATAGATAGATGTTGAATTTGTATTTCCTGCAGAATCATTAGCATAGATAATTACATTCGTTAGACCATCTAGGAATGTTGCGGTTATGTTTATTCCACATACTATTGTTGTATTTGATGCTCCAGAATTATTAGTCCACCAGCATGATTGAAGGTTTGTGTCATTGACTGTATAGTTTATTCCTACTGATGCTGTATTAAACCATGTTCCGTTGGTAGGAGAGATTATAGCTATCTGGGGATTTATGAGGTCTTGTATTGTTAGACTATAGTAAGAATAGCCTACATCAGAGTAATTCTGATTTCCTGTTACATTGGCTCTGAAAATATAACTTCCGGGTGGAAAAGTTACATTCAGACTATTGTTAGCCAAATAATCATTATTATTCATATCAAGCCCAACTATTCCTGCATTTGTAGCAGCAGAAACATTTGCCTGTTGTGAATACTGCAAAGTTAAATTCACTGTTCCCCCGTTTAATTTAAAAGTTAATACGGGAGTGTCTTTTGCAATATGGCTCCATCTTGTTATAGTCAGGGCAGTGTAATTCTGCGTCGCCAGTGCTATTGCTGTGAAATTATAATCCCCTGCTCCTAAAATCCTGAATAAATTATTCTGGGCAGTTATATCTGCGTCATTCTGGTATAAAGTAAAAGATTGTTCTATATTTCCCAAGGTTACAGAAACATTTGTCTGAACTCCATAAACTGCTGTTTGGTTTCCAGCAGTGCCGTTGATTAACAAAGTTAAAGTTGATGTTGCTTGTGAAATAGTAAAATCTGATTCATTACTTATATATGTATAATTCTGATTATCATTTCTTATAACTGTAAAATTATAACCTCCTGCTCCTAAACTTTGTTCTGAATTGTTTGCTATTATTGTCCCGTTTCTGTAAAGAACAAAGTCTGAATTGCAATCCGTATATACTTTAAATTTCGCTGAAAATACTAAAGGGGAAGTTTCATTAAATAAAACATTGCAAACACCGCTATTGTTATTGATGATTATGTCTTTTGTTATTGAGCTGGCAGAATAGTTTACATTTCCGGCTGTTGAATAGTTGAATGTCTTGGTTCCTGCTCCGTAAACAGCATTTGTAGGATTAAGTGAGCAGGTTAATTCAGATGGACAATTAGCACCTGCAACATCAGAGGCTGTTCCGTATGTTATTGGAGTTGTTCCAGATATTCCGAGAGCAAAACTTGAATTTTTAGTTATGGTAATATCAATTGTTTTGCTGCTTCCAGTGTAGTTTGAACAGCCGGCTGTAGAATAATTAAATGTTTCAACACCTGCCCCATAGACCTGATTTAACTTGTCAACACTGTAAATACAATCGTCGTCTCCGATATTTGTTTCTGAACCAGATATATCAGTAACAGTTCCATATTCTATTGGGGTTGTTCCTGTTAAATTCATACCCTGCGATGAGTCCCCTTTATTTATTGTGAGATTTAAGTATGTTTCAAATGAAGAATAATTTTGATTGCCAGACACTGAAAAATTATATAGATATTCCCCTGCACCAAAAGTATAGTTTTGACCTATATTTATTGATGTTCCATTTATATAGATTGAAACAGGCGTATTATTAATGCCACTATAAGATGCATTTGCCTGCTGAAGATAGTTTATAATTAAATTAGAATTAACTCCATTAAGCAAGGGCGTAATTGTTTGTGATGATTTGTTTACGGTTATGTTGTAATATGAATACCCAACATCAGATATATTTTGCCCATCGCCGGAGATATTTGCCCGGTACATGTAAGAGCCAGCCCCCAGTGTAATATTATTTCCATTTTCACTTAATGTACTTACTCCATCTCTTTCCAAGTTAACTGTTCCTGCACTAGATGTTGCGGTTATATTCACCTGCTGAGGATATACTAATGTTAGGTTGGAAGTTCCTGAATTTGCCAAGAAGGTTAAAACCGGAGTAGCTTTTGTTATATTTGCATATAATTTAACAGAAATATCAGTATAATTTTGGTTGCCGGTCACATTATAATCAAATTGATAATAATCTGCTCCAAGCGTATAATTTAATCCTCCAGTAATAGCTATACCATTTCTATAGATTTGTAATGTTCCAGCATTTGTATTGCCTGAAGCATTAACCTGCTGCGGATAAATTATTGTTATATTGTCTATGATGCCATTTAAATGATAGTTTATAGTGGGCGTATCCTGCGTAACATTTACTTGATAAACCGTGCTATTTAAGTTTCCAAAAGTGTCATTTACTATTATATTAATTAAATAAACTCCGCTTCCAATTGAAGTAGAATTCTCAAGCCAACCACTTTGGTTTATAGAAAAATCTGAAGTCCAGTTTATAGACCATCCTATTGGCAAAGATAAGTCATCATTCGCTTCAAATAGAACTCCAAACCCCTGCCCATATGTCATTGTTGTATTGCTTGGTATGGCAGTAAAATATGGAGAGATGCTATCAACAAAGAACGTAACGCTTGAACTATTCAAATTCCCAATGCTATCATTTGCATACGCGTAAAAAGTGTTGCTTCCCTCGCTGAAGTTAAAGTAAGTTAGAGCAGTATAGGTTATATTAGCTGTTCCATTATACCACCAGACAGATTGTGCGTCAGATGAATTTGTCAGGTTGATAAGAATGTTTTGCGTTGTGTAGGTTCTATTCTCTGGAGAGAGGATTGTTAGGTTAGGGGCAGTTATATCAGAAGTGATGACTATAGTATCATTCGCGCTAAGAGCATCAAAGTTTGAGTTTCCAAAACAAGTAACATTCCATGCAAAAGTCCCTGCTAAACTGAAACTTTTATTGTATTCATAGAGCAAGCTTGTTGCGTTATAATCCATGCTTGCCGGAGTTGACCAAGAGCCGGAAGAATTTTCAGTAAAGTTGCAGGTTGCTCCTATTATAACCAGCCCAGATGTACTATTTACATAGTCAGCATAGAATACTGCCTGCTGGTTTTGATAAACAATCTTGCTTCCTCCTTCTGTATCATTGCTATCATAGATTGTCAAATTAGAAGTAAATCCAATTCCTCCGGCATATCCTGTGAAATGGGTGACATTAAACCAGAAAGTTGTTGAGTTGCTCCCGTATTCATAATCCTCTGTAGAGTTGCACTGCCATGTTCCGCCACAGGAAGAATCTGAAAATATCCAGTTTTCGCATTTGCATATCCTTTCTGGCTCAAAATCCTTGACAAAATACAAAGTTGCTTTTTGAAATACTGTGGCATTAGACGCCAAAACTTTGCTCAATCTTGAAATAGTCTCGGGCAGAGCGCCAGAATAATTTGCTGACTGTGTTTTAATTTTAGTTTCTTCCGAGGTTATATTCAGATTAAAGAATCTGAATGCGCTGCTGTCTGACAAGTCAAGCTCTACATCATAATCTGTATCGTATAAGACAACAGGCTTGCTTGGCCATTCATTGGTTGAGTTTATGCTTGATTCATAAATTTTATATTTCCCAATTAAGCCATGTCTGTATAGCCTGATATTTGTGCCTTCATAGATACCATCTGAAGAGTTTACAACAGTCACATTAAGCAAGGCATTTAATGGATGTACAGTAACATCCGTATGTTTTGATGATGTGACATTTACTAGTCCAATAGAGCCGGAAAAATTATACTCAGCATAACCCTTCCACCTTAACCAGTTAATTGCCGGGACAATTGTCTCAGTATAATAAATGCCTGTTCCTTGCTGGGTAAAATTCTCTAAATAAAATCTTTTCTGCTCAATATCTGTGCCATCAGTCATTATTAATGTTATACTGCTTATATTTGCAGGCTGACCATCTCTTTTAACAGTTATATTAACTCCAGAAATATCATCAATATAATAATTTGCTCCGCCATTGACTCTATAATTTACAATATCGACCCTCATTGTCCAATTTTCTATTTTTAATTGGCTTATACTCTCATTAACCAAGAGCATATAATTTGGAGGCAGAGTACCTGTTGAGTAATTCACAGTAATATTATGCCAGCCAAAAATTGCAGTAGACTTATTATAGCCAAAGATACATTCTCCAGTTGAATTTGTAAGATTAGTTCCCAATAGAGCAGTATCAAAATAAAAACTGCAATTCACATTTTGCAAGCCGATTAAAGTATAATTGTTATAAACTTTTGCCATAATGTTAATGTTATTATTTACTATGCCCATATCATCCTCATATGTTACAGAATCGCTTCCCCTCGGCAAACTGGTTCCATTAACAGGATAGATTATGCTTATTGAAGCATAACTTGAAATAGTATAATATCTCAACTCGGAAGAATTAAAATCATTGTTAGTCCCGTTTCCATAAGCATGCCATCTGTATCCATAAGTCCCGCTTGATGTAAAATCATAAGAAACATTGTAAACATTTTCTGTAAGATTTGTTGCTGTTATGTTTGTATTGTTTATTTCCAGCCAGACAGTTCCGTTTGTGTTTGTCATGGTTACGTTAAACAAGCCAATTCCTGAATCGACAAGTGTTGCATTATTATCCCAATAATTTGAGAAAGTCGGGTAAACCGTTTCAAAATTATAGTTGATTTCTATATTGGAAATGTTAATTTTTCCCTGTGTTTTGGATTCCAAAACAAAAGGTATCTTGCATGTTGCATTGGTTATGTTGATTTCACAGCCAAAGCAAGAGCACCCGCCAGCCAGAATGCTGTTAAGCTTGGAAGTGAAATTTGGGGCAGTGTTTGTGTCATTTATTGCAGCCTGATAATCAAAAGCTCCTGTCTGGTTCCATTCTATGTCAGAATCATTTCCTATATTCATGGTTACATTTGTTGGATAAATATTTTTCGTATAGCCGACTGTAGCGTTAAAAAGCATCGGAGTATAATTCTGGTTTTCTGTGTAAAAGAATGCCCTATATTGAAAATAGCGATTATTGATTAAAGATGATATACTATTGTAGGTTGCATTAGTGTAAATAGACGACCATGAACCATCTGAGCAGTCTAATTGAAAACAGCTTCTCACCCCAAATGTTAAGTTATACTCTCCTGTCCTCCATGTTCCGTCTCCAAATATGCCATATACATCATAGACAGAGTCATAAGCAGTTCCATAATCTATTGCAAGAACAGAGCTAAAACTTAACAGAAAAAAAGTTAAGATAGCAATGGCTAAGAAAATCCTTTTATTTATGACAACTCGGAAGAGTTTGCATGCTCGAAAACTTTGTTTTCGTTGCTGTGAGATAATTTTACATAACATTTTTAAAATACTCCTGATATAAACTTTTTTTAAGAGCATGGGAATTAGCATGAGACATATAAGCTTCCCAAGAATTGAATGACTCCATTAACTTATCAAAAATCAAAGATTTTTGAGTATGCTCAGAAATGCTTTGCATTTCTGACATGTCAAAATTCATAATTCCAGAATCATATTTTTTAAGCTTTTTCTTTGCACCTTTCAAAAATCTCTTGACAGTGCTCTTTCTGACTAATCTATGATTGTTGAAAATCCTATAACCAAGAAAATCAATTCCCAATGTAATCGGGCAAATATTTACTTTTCTTGGATGCAGTGTCAGTTTCATTGAAACGAGGAATAAATTAATTTTTTCTTTTATTTCATGCAGGGATTGTTTTGATTCATGCAGTATGATAAAGTCATCCATGTAGCGGATATAGTATTTTATTTTTAGCTCATATTTTACATGTTCGTCTAATTTATTCAGGTATATGTTGGCAAATAGCTGTGAAGTTAAATTGCCTATTGGGATTCCTCTTTCTGCGCTGTCGATTATATTGTCCAACAACTGCAATAATTTCTTGTCTGCAATTTTTTCTCTTATAACCTGTTTCAGAATTTCATGGTCTACGCTCTGGAAGTATTTTGAAACATCGCATTTAAGGACATAATAATTACTATTAACTTTTTTTATGAATTTTTGAATTCTGTCTGCTCCAGCATGCGTCCCCTTTCCTTTTCTGCATGCATAAGAATCATAAATAAATCTTAAATCAAATATTGGCTCAATTACGGAGCAGATAGCGTGATGAACAATTCTGTCCCTGAAAGGAAGGGCGGAAATTTTTCTTTCTTTTGGCTCAAAAATAATAAAATGCCTGTATTTTCCTGTTCTGTAAGTCTGATTTTCCAATTCATATTGCAGTTTAAGCAATTCATTTTCAAGGTTATAGCCAAACATAAGAACTTCTGCTATATCATTCTTGCATCTCCTTGCTTTCAGGTAAGCATCATAAAGATTTTCATATCTGCATATTTCCTGAAACAAATTATTGTATGTTTTCATGTTATTTTTTTATATGAAAATCCAGCAGTGTTCAATCATCATTCGCAATTTACTAACCGCCGGATTTTTAGTTGAATATTCGGCTTTGCAGCCTGGATTTGGATTGATGTAGTTCTTCTTGTACTGTTCATCATCTCCGTAAAGACCATGAATCTGGCTTGAAGACTATTGCAACAGCGAAACCCAATATTGTTGTTCACATTCGACGGGTCATTATTCAAATTCGCACAGAAGGGACCCGCATTAGCCCCATTGTTCCAATTACCGCCGCGTTTCACAGCCCGCTGTCTATCACAATCCAACCCAATCCTATTGAGGAATATTAGCATATTTTTTGTACCAACCTCCCAGCATTCTTCCAATTTCATTTATAAGATTAGAGCCGTATTCATATTGGTCAAAGCTGATAAATTGCAAATCCTTAGAAAGCCTGAAAAAGATTCTTAACTTGTCTAATTCAATAATCGCTCTCTGTAAGGATTGTTTTTTATCAAAATCATTGTTTGACTGGATAATGCTTTCCAAGAAATTTAAGGAAGTGTTTTCTATTTTTTGTGCCATAGTATATTTTTCTAATTTAGGGAATTTATTTAGCAGAGTATGAAGCCACTTGATGAATTCATATGTTTTATGAAAAATTTTCATATCTTCTATCATGTCAAAAACCTCCTGTATTGGTTCTTAAACCTAGAAATATGAAAAGTGCTTCTACTCCTGACCTCGCTCGGATTTTTAGGTTTGGCTTCGCAATAACATCTCGCGAAGTCGCTCGCCCCCCCCCCCCTAAAAGCAGGGCTGTGCCTGA
>Ga0247840_10006287_pt1 | contig 17239 bp, 13 predicted proteins | sample LaCruzMarch2015__FD_192404 | JGI IMG/M metagenome (GOLD analysis project Ga0247840, IMG submission 192404) | Freshwater microbial communities from meromictic Lake La Cruz, Castile-La Mancha, Spain - LaCruzMarch2015_17m | ecosystem: Environmental > Aquatic > Freshwater > Lake | place: Spain... | reverse complement strand
AGTTGGCGCGGGAGTTGGCGCGGGAGTTGGCGGCGGCGGGGGCAATGGGTGGAGAGTCAGTTGGATCAAACGGAAAAAAGTGGCGGCATCGAGAAGCACGACGTCCGAGAACTCCTGTTGGGATAGAACCGCTGCCTGAACATCGCTGTGCCAGGAGGGCGAATTCAACGCGGTGCGAAGAATCAGAAAGTTGGTTTTTGCTTGAGGAATTTCCCTCAGGATGGCCGAGAGCGTCGTGGCCGCTTCGGCAACAGGAGTCCCAATTGATCCGACGTCCCGTGTGGCGCAAAACGGATAGCCGTTTGCATCGGTGCCCCAGCGCCGGTCGGGAGCCGACCAGCCAACACCCTGCGGAGCAAACTTCGCATACCGCGAAATTTGCTGGAGGTTCAGCGCTGGAGCAAATCCTTCGAAAATGCCACCGGCAATCTGCAGGTCAAATTTCTGAAAGAATGGTTTGTTCCAGGCGATCCATGCCTCCCATCCATCGGGGATCGATGCGTCCAGCCGGGGAGCAGTCAACATCCCGGGCGAGAGATAGCCGGCCCCGCTGAAACTGGAGATGAAAAAATCCGTCGGGCTCGCCTTCGTGCGGGAATAGTGCATCGCGTGAGGCGCCCGCTGCGCGAGGGCGGGATTGATCGCCCAGTTCAGGGTGACCTTCCCCCGAGCCGGGTCGCTCCAGTATTCGCAAATGAAACGGTTCAGCCAGGCCGAGCTCTGGTAGTCGCCCGCACACCACATGGCATAGCGCTTGGGAACAATCTGGTGGTTTGCGTCGAGAAGCCCCCTGGCCCGGAGTCCGGCGGGATCGAGCGGCAGAAGCGTCTGGTGATAAACTTCCTGCAATGGAAAATGCTGGTAGAATGAGGCGTTCGCCAGCCCGGGAAAACTGTAGGGATCCGAGTCGAGCGCTCCGTTGTAAGCCGAAGCGATGCGCGTCCACTCCCAATCCGTCTGCACCGGGGTGTGCTTTCCGCCGGATCCGGCAAACAAACCGTGAGGAGATGCATATTTCCAGCTCCACGGCATGCTGCCTCCCACGGTGAAGATCGTCCCCCGCGAATGCTGGGACATGGTGCGCAGGATTTTCAGCAGCGTCGTCCGGTCGTTCCCCGTCCACTGTCCGGGATCATCCACCGGCTTCTCATCATGCCAGGGCAGCAGGTCGAAGAAAAACGCCCGTTTGGAGATGAAGAAATCGTGGTTGAGAACGGCGCTGTTCGAGAGCGGGCTTCCACCGAGAGGACCGCTGTTCGACGGCACCGGGTGGGAGATCCAGAACGTGTCGAGGTAGTTCGCGAGGAACTTCTCCGAGCATTTGCCGACCTCAAGATACCGGCTGATCGCCCAGAGATAAGCGTCGTTTTTCATGCTTCCGGTGCTCGGAAGCGGCGTGCCCCTGATGACCCCCTGAGTCACAAATATCGGGACTCCCTCGGGAGACACAAGGTCCATCCGGTTGGCCGGGAACGAGGGGCGTGAAACCAGTTCCTGATACAGGGAGTTCGGCGCGGCGTCCATGCGGATGGCGAGGCGGTCTTCCACACCGGCGATCGTACTGGCCAGGTTCGAGGTCGCCGGAATCCGCGAATCATAAGTGACCACGCCCTTGAGCTCCGGAGAAAAGAGATCGAGCAGCTCGCCAACCGACGCGCACTGGCGGACAGGGCGCCCGGCCAGCCAGTTCCCCGGGGACATCAGCTCGTTCAGCCAGAACCGGTCGATCCTCTCGTCAAGAATGATGAAAATCCGCGGGCCCTTGCGGTTGACGATGCCCTGAATCGAAGCGGCGGCGTGAAGGGAATCCCAGGCCCGCGCGGCCTGCTCGGGATTTGCCAGGTCCGATTGGTTCAGAGCAGCGAGGTCGAGCACGGTGACCGGCTCGGGATCCGCCCGGATAGTTCCGCACAAAAAAACTCCGGACAAAAGCAGCGTGAGTGCGTAACTCGCGATCTCAAATGTGGATCTCCGAAAAATAACGGGATTCATCAGGGAGTGGGATCGTTCGGGACAAAGACGTCGAATTTGACCCCATCGGTTTTCTGGCCGGGAACAGAAGGCAGGTCCGCCTCGTTGATGAGGAGCTTGGCGATCTTGCGTTCACCGGGCGCAGAGGGATCATCTATCATGCTGTCCACAACGGCGCGGATCATCGCCCTCCCGTTCGGCGACCTCACCAGGAGGGTGCCGGCCCGCATCGCCGAATCAGCAAGAGAAGCCGGAAGCGTCACCGGCACAGAGAACTGCTTCTCGTTTTTCACCGTGGCGACGTGCGTCGCAAAATTCACTCCCTGTCCTGGAGCGACAAGCAACTCGGACACGACGCCCTCCACAGGGGACCGGAAAAACCGCGCCTCGTATTCCTCGTTGAAGTATTCGTATTGGATCTTCTGGATATCCTCGATCTCAAGCTGCGTACGATACTGGGCCTCATACATCTTTTCCATGCTGGTCGCCCACTCGAGGCGGGTTTTGGGAACCTGACGCCTTTTCACCGCCTCCTCGGCCTCCTCCCTCTGAACTGTCCACGCCTTCTGCTGCCAGAACTTTTCGTCCACGTTTCCCTGAGCTTCCATGGTCACTTGGGCGATATCCCTGCTCATCCTCACGGTATCGAGTTCCGTGTGGCCGAGCACCTGCCCCTTTTTTACGGTGTCCCCGACCTTTGCGTAGACTTCAATGACTACTCCGGGCCGGCTTGCGCGGACTTTCTCGACAACACGCGCAGCGGCTCCGGACTCGAAGCGGAGCAGGGCGTCGGCCGTTGGCAGGATCGGCGCCTCGCCGGAAACGTTGGCGGCAAACAGAAAACTGGCGGCGCAGGCCGCAGTGAGAATCCCGGAAATGGGGAGAGAAGACTTCATTTTGGCGGGTGACAGATATTGGTCGCGCCTGAAGAAACTGCTTACCAACGCACAGTGACGACCACAACACAAAACCGTTTTCTGCCAGCTTGTGGAATCGCCCCCGCGCGGGGATAATCCGGAAATGTTTGTGCGTGTGCTGCCGGATCAGGCCGCTGGGCGGCTTTTGGACTACCGTGTCCCGGAAGCCTTCGAGGGCATGGTGGCGGTGGGTTCGCGCGTGAAGGTTCCTGTGAGGACAAGGATCCTCACCGCGACCGTCATCGAAACTCTCGAGTCATCTGAAGTGCGTGGCGTCCGGGACATAGTCGAGCTGCTCGACGCAAAGCCGATGATCCGGCCGGCGCTCCTCGATCTGGCGCACTGGATGGCGGATTACTACTGCTGCCCGGTCGAGACGGCGGTGTGCAGCGTCCTGCCGGTCGCGGTCCGCGACGGGCGTGTCGGCGAAAAGCGACGGAACACCGTGCGCCTCGCAAGGGAGATTTCTACCGAAGAGATGGAAACTTTGGAAAAGCGGGCTCCCCGCCAGGCGGATGCCCTGCGTGTGCTTGCCGAAGCGGACGGACCGGTGGCCGTCACGGCAGCTGCAGAGCAGGCCGGGGTGGCGGAGGGCGTCTTCCGGACCCTGGAAAAACACGGGCTCGTTGTGATCGAATCGGCAGTGGTCGCGCGCGATCCGTATTCGGAAAAATTTGTATCGTCCGCAGCCATCACCCTGAATTCCGAGCAGGAGGAGGCGTTGCGGGCAGTGGATGAGGCGATGGACAAACCCGGCACGCCGATTCTTCTCTTCGGGGTCACCGGCTCGGGGAAAACCGAAATCTACCTGCAGGCGATCCGCAAAGCGGTGGACTGCGGACGCACCGCTCTCGTCCTCGTTCCGGAAATCGCCCTGACCCCGCAGACGGTTGAGCGTTTCAAGTCCCGCTTCGCCGACATGCAGGAAAAGATTGCTGTCCTGCACAGCCACCTCTCGGACGGCGAGCGCCATGACGAATGGCACAAGATCCACAGCGGAGACGCGCGGGTCGTGATCGGCGCCCGCAGCTCGATCTTCGCACCGTTAGAAAATCTCGGCATCATCATCGTGGATGAGGAGCACGAGAGTTCCTACAAGCAGGACGAGGCACCGCGTTACAACGCCCGCGACATGGCGGTGCTCCGGGGACATCGCGAGGGCGCGGCTGTTCTGCTCGGCAGCGCAACCCCCTCGCTGGAAAGCTGGCACAATGCGCAGACGGGAAAATACCGGCTCGTGCGGCTCAACCAGCGCGTGGACGACAAACGGATGCCGGTCGTGCGCGTGCTCGACCTGCGGCAGCAGGCGCGCAGGACGCCCGAAGGAGGGATCCTCTCGGCTCCCCTCAAGGAAGCGATCGAAGGCCGGATCGCCAAGGGCGAGCAGACGATCCTTTTTCTCAACCGGCGCGGATTTTCGACTTCAATGCTCTGCGAGGCCTGCGGGCATGTCTGCGAATGTCCGGATTGCAGTGTTTCCCTGACCTACCACCGCGCGGCCGGGCGGATTGTCTGCCACATCTGCGGACACTCGTCCCGCGCGCCGAAGGTATGTCCGAAGTGCAGCGACCCGGGAATCCGTCACGCGGGCGTCGGCACCCAGAAAGTCGAAGATGCCGTCACGCGGATTTTTCCGAAAGCCCGCATCGCGCGGATGGATGCCGATTCGATGACGCGGAAGGATTCCTACCGCGAGACGCTCGGCGCCTTCAAGGAGGGGAAAATCGACATCCTTGTCGGCACCCAGATGATCGCAAAGGGACTCCACTTCCCGAATGTCACGCTTGTCGGGATCGTCAACGCCGACCTCGGCCTCCACATGCCTGATTTTCGCGCCGGTGAGCGCACGTTCCAGCTTCTCACCCAGGTCGCCGGGCGGGCGGGGCGCGGGGAAATGGAAGGCGAGGTCCTGGTGCAGACGTTCACTCCGTTCAGCCCCTCGATCCAGTTTGCAAGGCACCACGACTACGAGGGGTTCATGGAGCAGGAGATGGAATTCCGACGCCAGTTCAACTATCCCCCGTTCGGGAAAATGGTCCTGATTACGCTGCGCGGGACGATGTTCGAGAGGGTCGAATTTTCGGCGCAGACGCTCGCGCGAAAACTCAAGGCCGCCGCGCCCCCTGGCATCGCGGTCGGCGAAGGGGTTCCCGCACCGCTGGAAAAGGCAAAAACATATTTTCGTTTTCAGGTCTCTCTCCGCGGACAGTCCTCAATGCAGCTTGCAAGGCTGATACGCTCCGTGCTGGACTCACTGCCGATGCCGGAAGATGTTTTTGTCGCCGTGGACGTGGATCCGCTGCACCTGCTTTGAAATTGCGCTGATGAGAGTCCATCCGGTGATCCACTTTTTTGGGAAGAATGCCATCCGCCTCATTCTGGTGGTCATTTTTTTCGGCATCCCGTCCGCCGCGCTCTACCTGCGCGAGGTCGGGATCGGGTTCGGCGCGAAGGAGGCCCTGGCCTCGGCCCTGAGCACCAATGCGCTGGAGGTCTCGGTCGGCCGGCTCGCGCTCGATCCGTTTTCCGGGTTGCAGGCGGAGGATGTCACCATCCGCGACCGCTCGGCCGGTGGACGGCTGATCGCAAAAGTCAGCGATATCTCGCTCTCGCTGAACCTGAGCGAGCTGTCGCACGGGAAGATCACCGTGGACAAGCTCTCGCTCGATAACGCGGGGGTTTCAATTCCCGTGGAAAATTCTGAGGATGCTCCCCGCCTCGATCTCAGGCAGGTTCATGCTGAAGTGATTCTTCTCGGCGACCGGCTCCGCCTGAGCCGGTTCGACGGTCTCGTCGAGGGAATCCGCGTCGAACTCACCGGCCAGTTTCTCAACCCCTCGTCTTTTCAATCAAAAACACAAGCCGGCTCCGGCAACTCTGTTGGCGGCGGAAATCCCACTAAGCAGATTCTCGACGAACTGGCACGCATCCGCTACCCCGGCGGCCCCCCGCTCCTCCGGGCGACAATCGAGGTGGACCTTGCTGATCTGAACTCTCTTCACATCGACGGCCTGACGCTGGAATCCGGCGAAATCCGGAGCGGCGACTGGGCGCTGCAGAGCCTGGATCTGCACGGAAGGTATGCCAATGGACTCCTCCAGATCGAGCGTGCTGCGGTCACCGACCGGACAGGATCGCTGGAAGCGTCGCTCGAGTGGTCGCGCGAAACCGGCCGGGTCGAGGGAGCCGTTCTCTCCACCCTGGATCCAGCGCCTTTCCTGAACGCCGCCGGAAAAAAAAGCGAGGCCCTCCGCTCCCTGGTTTTCAAGCATCCCCCGGAGCTGAATGCGCGGTTCAGCATCGAAGCCGGCTCTGCAAAACCCTCCATCGAAGCCACGGGTTCTCTCCACGCCCGGACTGTGTTGTTCAAGGAAATCGAGTTCCGTGATGCCGGGTGCGAATTGGCATGGAAAGACGGTGTCCTCTACGCCCGGGAAATCCGGGTTTCTGTCGGAAAAGGCAATCTTTCCGGGCAGCTCTGGATGGGGCCGAATGACTTCCGGCTCGACGCACACACCACCATCCCCCCGACTTCCCTTCTCGGGCTCTTCGACCAAAAAACCCGTGAGTTCATCGCGCGCATGGAATTCTCCGCCCTGCCGGATGTCTCGGTTTCCCTGCGCGGCGCCAAGCCCGATTTTGCCAGCCTTCGAGGAAGAGGACACCTGAAGCTTGGCCGCACGGCCATGCGGGGGGCATGGCTCGACAGCGCGGAAGCCGACTTCGAGATCGGAGACCGCTGCGTCACCTACAAAAACTTCCGGGTCGCGACCGGGAGCGGCCGGGGCACCGGGACATTTGCCTATGACGTTGGGCTGCAGGAGGCCAGGCTTCGCGATATCCGCTCCACCCTGGTTCCCTACGATGTCCTCATGTGGATCGATCCCAAGATTGCCGAGGCGGTGAAGCCGTATCGCTTCCACTCTCCTCCCTCCGCAACGGTTGAGGGGAAAGTTCACCTGAAGGACGCCACGAAAAACAACCTTTCGATCGGAATCGAATCCGCCGCCGGGCTCGACTACGACCTGCTCGACCGCACGCTCAGCTTCGGGAAAACCTCCGCAAAAGTGAATGTCGTCGGGACAAAGGTGAATGCCGACATCCGGCGCGCGGCCCTCATGGGGGGAGAGCTGAACCTGAAGGCGGTGGTTTCGATTGATGCCTCGGACCCGACGTTCAGCGCCGATGCGAAGCTCACCCGGGTGAACTTCGCCCAGCTCACCAAGCTGTATTTCAACTACGACGACTCGAAGGGCGTCATGAGCGGGAACTACAAATTCTCCGCCCGCATGGGCCAGGAGAATCTCATGCGCGGATCGGGCAGCATCCGGGTGGAGGACGGAAACGTCTTCGCCATTCCTGTGCTCGGGCCATTCTCAGAGATTCTGGGATCGATGCTTCCCGGCGTCGGATACCAGTCCGCACGCCTCGCGACCGCCGACTTCACGGCAGCCAACGAGATCATCAACACGAAGAACCTCGTCATCGAGGGCGCCGGCTTCAGCATGTATGGGTCCGGGGACATCTATTTCATGACGAGCCGGCTCGACATGAGCATGCGCCTCAACGCGCGCGGGATCCCGGGCCTCGTCTTCTATCCGGTCAGCAAATTGCTCGAATACATTTCCACCGGGACCGTCGCGAACCCGGCATGGCGCCCGAAGATCATCCCGCGAATCACCAAGCCAGGCGCGCCGAAGGCGGACCGGAAATCCACCCCCCGATGAGCAACGATCCCTCAGGCGCACCGGCAAAAATTTCTCCGCGTTCCGGGCGCACCGTCTCGTTCCGCAGCATTCTCCTCGCCGTCATCCTCGGCCTCATCCTCGCTTCGAGCATCAGCACCACATGGTTCGGCGCAAACGGGCTTGGAACCGTCATCCGCACGCTTCTCGGACGCCAGATCGAAACAACCCTGGACGCCGTCACCAGCCGGGTGGAGGATCTCTTTGAGCCGTCGGACCGCCTCCTGCACACGTTCTCGAAAAGGGTCCGCAATGGAACATTTCAGGTCACCGACCCGCTGGAGGTCGCCCGGAATTTCTCCGAGACTCTCGAATTCGAGGAGGGGATCAAGGGGATCTATTTCGGCTACGCGGATGGAAGCCTCGCCGGGGCCTGGCTTGACAATGGGCAATCCGTCCTGGTCGTCTCGACGCCGGATGGTCGTCCCTGGCGGGAATGGAAGCCGGACCACGATGGCAAACTGGTTCCGTTCGAACGGGATTCGGTTCCTGGGTCTTTCGATGCGAGGGAACGGATCTGGTTCCAGCTCGCCAAAGCCCACGACGGGTTGACGTGGTCGCCGCCGTATGAATTTGCCGGCGAGGGGCACGGGCTCAGCGTCAGCGAAGCGGTCCGTTCGGCGGATGGCACGCTGATCGGTGTGGTCACCGTGGATTTCCTGCTCAAGGATGTCACGGAATACCTGGAATCCCTTAAGCAACAATACAAGGGTGACACCCTTGTGTTTTCCATCCGGGGCCACATCCTTGCCTCGCCGAAGGATCTCAACTCGGACCCGATCGTCGGACAGATCCGCGAAAAGATTGAGGGTGAAAATGCCTGGCAGGAAATCCACCGCGAAGGAGGGCACTTCGTCACGGACTTTACGGTCAACGGGCAAACGTATATCGCCGGGATCCGCAGCGCATCCGTTCCAGGCGACCTCGATTGCGTCAGCGCCATTATCTTCAGCAGAAATCAGGCATTCGGCCCACTCTTGGACATCATCTACCGCGGCATTGTGACCGCGCTCGTGGCTCTCGGCCTGTCGCTGGTTGCCGGTTTTCTTCTAGCTGGCAGGATTGCCACGCCGCTGAAGAGCCTGGCGGCGGCCGTGGCCCGCATCGGACGCTTCGATCTCACCCAAAACCCGATGCCCCGCTCGGCGGTCCGGGAGATTCGCGCCCTCTCCGATTCGATCGAGCTCATGCGCACCGGGCTGAGGTCGTTCTCCCACTACGTGCCGGTCGACCTTGTCCGCGATCTTGTGCAGGGCGGAGGCGTGGCCGCGCTCGGCGGAGAGCGGCGCAACATCTCGATCATGTTTTGCGACCTGGCCGGGTTTACTTCCTATGCGGAAAATATCGCGCCGGAAAAAGCGGTGGAAATCCTCACCGGCTACTTCGAGGATTTCGGGGGCGCAATCGACGGAAACGACGGGGTGATCGACAAGTTCCTCGGCGACGGGATGATGGCGATTTTCAATGCCCCGAAGCGGATCAAAACTCCCGCCGCCGCCGCCTGCCGCGCTGCGCTCCACGGGATCTCAGCCATGGCATCGCGTGACGAGCACTTCACCGTCCGGGTCGGGCTGCATTGCGGGGAATGCCTCGTCGGCAATGTCGGAACGGAGATGCGCTTCACCTACACCGCGATCGGCGACTGCGTGAACCTTGCCAGCCGGCTTGAGGGGCTCAACAAAACCTACACCACCAGGATCATCGCCAGCTCGACGTTCCGCGATGAGGCGGGAGATGAGGAATTCCTCTGGCGCCGACTTGATCGGGTGGCCGTCGCTGGACGCAGCGCTCCCCTAGATATCTACGAGCTGCTCGGATTCCGCACCAATGCATCCGATGCCGCCCTGCTCTGCGCGGAAAATTACCCGGCTGCTTTTGATGCATTCCTGCGGCGGGATTTCGGCACGTCATCCCGGCTGCTCCAACCGCTCCTCGCCTTTGACCAGCCTTCCCGGTTGCTCGCAGACAGGATTGCCCGCGAAGAGGCAACCCCCGCCGACCCGGGATGGGAGGGCGTCAACCGGTTCGACGAGAAGTAGCCCCTCCTCCTCAGGATTTTCACGCCCGAGATTTGGGTTGATCCGATCCGGGAACCCGATAGAGTTGACATCCCTCGCGGGGTCTTAGCTCAGTTGGTAGAGCGCCTCAATGGCATTGAGGAGGTCAGGGGTTCGAATCCCCTAGGCTCCACCAGAATTCCGCGAAGCGGAATCCAATGACCCTCCACGGGGATGAGAACGCAGTTCGATTGCCTCAGGCCGCGATAATCCCCTGGGCTGAAAATTCGATATTGAAGATTGCGTCTTCTTGTGGTCCGTCTAGATTTCCTTTCCCTGTCGGGTTGGTAGCTCAATGGTAGAGCAGCGCCCTTTTAAGGCGTTGGTTGTGGGTTCGAGCCCCACCCAACCCAAATCCTCTTTTACCTCGGGAAAGCTTATAAATACAGGGGTTGCCAGCATTTTTGGCGGTTTTTCATACCAGCGCATAGAAACGCATAAAACGCCATAAAAACGGATTTTACCTCGCAAAAATAGCAACAGTTGCTATTTTCGATCCATGGCAAAATCAGCCTACACGCTCAAGGCATACAAGCATCTTCGGCTGAAATGGGTGGTGCGCTCGAAAATATCTGGAAAATGGGAGCGGCGATTCTTCGAAACCAAGGGAGACGCCCAAACATACATCGGGCAAAAAGAAATCGAACTGCTGAACCAAGGCCGGGAAGGAGCGCAGTTCCCAACCTGGCTGCGAACGATGGCCCAAAGATCTCAAGATCGACTCCAGCCCCACGGGAAGACCATTGCGGATGCGACCGAATTCTATGTCAAGTACCTAGAAACCACGCAGAAATCAGTCCTCCTCTCAACAGCAATCGAAGAGCTGGTTGAAACAAAGACCAAGGCTGGTCGGTCGAAGAGGTATTGTTCTGACCTGAAAACTCGACTCACGCGGCTCAATACGGCCTTCCAAAAAAAATCTATCGGGGACCTGACCACGGCCGATCTGGATGCCTTCCTCTCAGACCTGAAGGTTGCACCTGGAACGGTGAACACTTTTCGCCGCGACATCCGCACGCTCTGGTCGTTCGCTGATAAACGCGGGTGGACGAGGGCACGGATAGCCAAAAATACGGAACTGGCAACAGCTTCGGTGTCTCCGCCTGGCATCCTGACCCCAGAGCAGGCCGCAAAACTCGTCGCAAACTCCACCGACCATGAATTGTTGGCGTTCGTTTGCATCGGGCTCTTCGGTGGGTTGCGGGTTGCAGAAATCAAAAAACTCGACTGGAGCGATGTGGATCTCAAAAGCGGATATATCAATGTTTCCGCTGAGAATTCGAAGACGCGCAGCCGCCGTCTTGTGCCCATTGTCCCAAATCTCGCGGCATGGTTGCGGACGATCCCTCAAAAAAAAGGCCGCATCGTGACGCGGGAAATACGGCATGCCTGGGACCTTGCCAGGATTGGCGCTGGGTTTGGCCCGTTCTTCTCGATCAACAAAATCGTGAAGGCTGCCCAGGTTGACAAGAATGATCAGCCCCGAAAGGATCTCATTCCTTGGCCAGACAACGGCATGAGGCACAGCTTTGTATCATACAGACTTGCCGATACCGGGAATGCCGCTCAGACCGCATTGGAGAGCGGCCATGATCAGGCGGTGCTGTTCAGGCATTACCGTGAGCTGGTTCGTCCAAACGCAGCCAAAAAGTATTTCAGCATACGCCCAGTCGGCAAAAAGAAGGTGATCGATCTATCCGAGGCTGCTTAGGAGGGTTGCTATTAAAACAATTCGATGACGTCCGATTCAATGGATCTGGTCTGGCCACCTTACGGCTCAATCCCAATTTGCTTACAAGCTTTGTGATAGTCCGTCATTGCATTTTTAACGCTGCTACGATTAGCCCCGCTTAAGCCAATAAGCGTTGAATATTTGTCCAGATCCAAAAACTCAAGAGCTCTCCATGCCGAGGGTGTAGGACCACGCTTTCCATTTCCAGGTTCGGGAATTCCTTTTCTAAGTCGAGCGTCCTTAAGTAGTTGAGCAATCATTCTTTCAATTACACCATTAGATGCTAACAATGAGACGGTTTCCTTTATCTCAAATTCCGTGGTATTATCCTCTCTAGGATTGACATATGAACGACTTTGGAACTTGTAAGCTCCAACCCGTGTAGGTGGCCAAAGAATTGAAATAATAGCGCGCTCCAAAACAGTCAAATAAATCCACGGCTTGCCAAAGAAATCCCAATGATTTCGATCTGACATACGAGCGCGCATTTCGTAAATAAAGGCGCTTCTTTCCCAGTTGTCCCTAAAAACGGATATTTCTAGTCTGGTCCAGTTGGACGTCCGCGAGTCGTATGAATCAATCACTGGGTAGATTTCCCTCCACCACCAATAGCGCTCAATAAATATATTTGTATTTTTAATTTTCTCAGCAGGAAACGCGCTAGCATAGGCTCCTCTAGACCTTCGAATACGCATTTCTCGAACAGCATCTGGATAAGCCTCAGTTCTCAATCGCCCGATCATATCGCTCGATTCCTTAACCCCAACTGTATTTACCCAATCTAACATTTCCTCTCTCTCTCTTCCATCATTCCACGCTTTCGATAAACTATTTATCAGGTTCTCATCCCAGAGTGAAGTGCTCTGCCTCTTTAAATCAAGTTCTTGCATCCATTTTTTACGGGAAGCATTAGAGCTCTTGATATGATCTTCCTTTGGAATCTTCGCAATCTCAAGATCAAGCTTGTTAACCAAGCGCAAAAAATCAACAAAGGATATATTGGGTTCTATTCGATAGTTAAGCTCTTCTAGACGACTCTCCATGGATAGTCCGTCTATATTCCAGTTTCCCCACTCACTGGAAATGGTCCATTCTGTAACGGCTTCTGAATTAGAATAAAATGAATGTATTCCACGGGACTGGCGACACCGCATTGCGATTTCATCAAGAAATGTAGTGCGAAGATTGCGCTTGGTATTTTCTCTGAAACTAGCTGCAGTGTAGTTGTCGACCTTCCTCCCTTGCCACCGCTGAATGAGATGCTCACCGCGTGTTCGTGCCGAAGTAATATTATCTAATGAGAATTCGTTTATTGGCTGTGTTGCGGACGCATGAAGAAACGGGCGATCCAATATACGAAACATTAGTGATAATGCGTCTTTTACTAATTGGGCAAGATTCTGCACCCAGCGCTCACTAATCTGGTAGGCAGGCCCATCAACTACACTTTTTGCAAATAGGCTATAGGGGGAAGCCGCCCATTCGTTACTATATTTGAGTCGAACTCCAAACAACAGACCATCCTTTTCTAAAGCGGGAATAAACGCTTCAAGCCTATGAGTAACAGGTAGATTAGCGCGCGGTATATCGTGACTCAGAAAAGCGTAGCATTTTTTACCAACACATTTCTCGATGGAAACCTTCTGCGCATCTGGAATTGCAGGTGGTAGTTTTTCACCGGAAAGGATCTGAGCAAGAGCAACGCTAGAGATTCCCTGAATATTTCGGTTTTGAGCCATGGGGTAGCAGAGTGATGGCACTTCCCAGATACCGCGGTTTTAAAAATAAATCAATGGGGATTTGATTGTGACAGGTTGCTGTTGTGGCGCATGAAAATTGGCGGAATGCTGCTCTCGCAATGAAAAAACTTTTAACCAAGAAGGCCCTGGCAACAGCGCTGGCGCTGGAATCCACGCGGACCGTGGACACCTTGGTTCGTAAAAGAATTATTCCGGTTTACGTGCTGGGTCACCGCACTCGATTTTTCGATTTGGACCGGGTTTTGGCCGCATTGGAGAAATTTGAAGTGAAGGCCATCGGACAAAAATAAATCTCAACCTTCCTGTGGGCCGGGGCGGGAGGGCACATCAACACTCGGTCTTTAAGGAAATTCAAACAAAATGAAAACAGCAACTAGCAAAAATAATAATGAAGCCGCCACAGCTCGAACTGCGACGGCTTCGATCTCCAAAAACCCTGCCGGTCAAAGCCTGGTTAAAGAGGGAGTCATCGTATCCCTTGCGAACCCAGGCGACAAGGCAGAAACACCCACGCCGCTTGGCGCGGACGTAACACGGATGTCGAGTCACAAGTTGACAGCCCATCCAACCAACGTCCGGGTCTACGGGAGCAACGTTGACGCGGATTTCGTCGAGGCAGTGCGGCAGCACGGCATTTACGATCCGCTCTTGATAACCAAATCGCCGAATGCCTCGGGGCTCCATCGGGTCATTTCCGGCCATCGGCGGTTAGAGGCGGCACGGCAGGTTGGCATCGCGGATATTCCCGTGATCCATTTCGGCTCTGACGACGAAGACGATATACTCACCGCGCTCCTCGAAGCGAATCGCCAACGCGTCAAGAGCCATGAGCAGGTCGGTCGGGAGTATCGCCTCTTCCTCGACATCGAGACCCGTAAAGCTGCTCGCCGTCAAGTGACAAACCTCGGTGGCCAGGAGCGGGAAAAGATCCCTCACGGCGAAAAAGGGAAGGCACGGGATAAAGCAGCCGAGCAATTCGGGCTCAGTGGGGTCACGGCGCAGCGTTGCTCGGTCGTAATCGAGGCCATCGACACAGCGGTAGACAAAGGCCAGAACAAGAAGGCGGCAAAACTCCGGGAAGCCTTGGCAAAGAGCATCAACGCGGCACACCTCATCGTCGCCGGGAAGAGCAAAAAGGAGAAGGCCCAGGCTCCCGCTGCACCCGAGAAAACTCCGCAACCGGAAACGACACCCGATGATGCTATCAAGGGCGTCGAAGTCGCGGTGAACTTCCTCCGGGGCCAGGACGAATCCAGCCTCACCGCAGAGCAGAAGGCCGCGTGGAAAAAGGCTGTGGAGCAGCTCGTCGGCCTCCTTGAGGACGTCGGCGTGGAAATCGAGGTCGCCGTTGCCGCCTAAACCAAACCTGAGCCGTGTCGGATTAAACCCGGCACGGCTCACAACCAACAAAAATATGAAAAAAAGAGAATACACCAGAGAAGAGATCGAACAGGCCGAGAAAAATCTCAGCGGAAGCGAAATGAAACGCGCGTGGTGGACCGACGTCAAAAACTTCGACCCGTCACCCATTGATATCGAAAAACGAATCTGGGCACTATTTGTGGACGCCTTCAATTGCGGCATCGATCACATCACCGCGCTGCTGATTGTCCGTGAGCACGCCAAAGCCAACAAGCTTCCTGTTAAAGAAACAAAGATTGTCCACAAGGCATGGGGCGTCTTTATGAAGGGGAAGGCAGATGCGGAGGCGCGTTACCAGGAGAAGCGCGATGTGGTCAAGAAGCCACCAGTAATGGCCCCTGCGATGAAAAACATCGGTCGCCACTTGATGAAACCCAAGGCTCTGGACAGTGAAAAAGCCGAATAGTGCCGATAATCCAGACCCCGTTACTCCTGCCCGCATCCACGCGCTCCCTCGTAAAATCGCGAGGGAACGTGGGTGCGTGGCGGCAGCGGTATTACGTGGGCTGGCCCGCAAGGTCCAGGCAAGCGAGAACGTTAGGGCGGGCAAGAGGTGGTATTTCGACGCCATTGACACCATGGCGGCCGAGAAATGGCCCTACGTGCCGGCCACAACCCTCTACGACACCCTGAAGGCACTCAGGACAGCCGGCTTGGTCATGACAAGCAGGAACAACAAAAAATCGTATGACCGCACCACCTGGTATTCCATGCCGCAGGAGGCCATAAACGCCGCTGCAGACGACTTGGTGCTGTTCGATGTCGCCACCGCTGTCCAGTTCGGCATTGAAGCCGCCCTGATCCTTCACAACCTTGACTTTCACCTCAACAAGCAGGCGGTGGAGGACCCCGACGCTGATGACTACCACCACCTGTCTCCGTCGCAATTGTCGCGAGATCTGCCCATGACCAGAACCATGGCAAAGCGCAAGATTCGGGAGTTGGAGAAGGCGGGCAAGATTGTGCGCCGTGAACCTAAAAGTCCATTCTGGACCATCCCAATCCCGCCATATCCTGGAGGGTCAACGCCGAATGAGTGAGGGTCACCACCGAATTTGAAAGGGTCACCACCGAACGTGAGAGGGTCAGGGCCGAACAACAATACCCTTTGAGAAAGCCCATAAGAAATCCTTTGAGAAAACCTTTCAGAAAAGACCGCAGCCGGAGGCTGCAGTCTATCCTGCCCCCTTTTTTCTCTTCTGAAACAAAACAAATGAAACCTACACCAATTCCGATTCCCGCAGGCGCCGGAGGCGAATGCGGATGGTCGATGCAGGACCTCAAGGCGTCAATCAATGCTGGCGCTGCTGATTATGCTGACATCAAAAAAAACAGTGAGGTTTACCGTGTCGTGCAATATTGCATTTTTCACTTTGCAAAATGCATTGTCGATGAGCTGTCGGTGGATGAAATCAAAGGTTTGCAGGTTTCCAGCAACGATGAGGTTGCAAATGCGCTGTTCACAAAGCATCGGGCATTTGTGCGTCCCAAATGTTTCGCATTGGATGAGCTAGGCGACTCAATCGAAGCATTGGTGCGGAATTGGACACTTCATATTTGCGCTGCGGCATTTATCAATTCTAATGGGCGCGATACATGGCACTGTCCGGTGATTGTGTTTCCAGATAGGGATTTGGGTGGCATCAGTTATGACATTGAACTCCACACGAGCAAACGCATTCGTGAGGACAACGAACGCAAGCACAGGGAGTGGGTTGCAAGGCGCAGAGAGCAGTTTGCCAGCAAGGATGAGCAGAAGGAGTGGTTTCCTGACAGAGCACCGGCTGATAAGATGCGTGTGTTCAGAAACGGTTTACGCTCACGTAACAACATTGGTGGCGATTATTGGGATGGCACCTATTGGAGGAAGCCATTTATAAGCATCACAAAGTCCGCACTGGTAAACGTCAGCAAATTATTCGAGTTGAACCCCGCTTGCACGCCGGTTGACCTGCTGACTGTGATGGATGGATGCATCGAGCTGTTCATGACTCAGCCATCGCCACCTGAATCAGAGCACGATGATTTGTGGCACGCTCGCCGTGGGATCGATCTGGATTTCTTCGTCACACACATCCCGGTGATATGCGAGGAACTCGACATTTATTGCCCGATTCAGCGCACTCTTGGGTAGGAATATATTTACCTACCCAAGACAGAAGATTATTAGCATTCTGCCTGTACATATTGCGCTTTTCTGTTACGATTGCAGCATGACACTTTCCACCACCACACCTAATGCCCCATCCAAGGCAACCATCGCTCAAATCGGCCAATTCATTTCTGAACTCATGCCCAAAGCAATCAAGGCACCTTGGGCTAATCATCCCGTCAGTTCACAAATTTTGGCTGACCTGTGCCTAGAAAAAGACATTCCTCTGCCCAAGCTTCACCCGTCATGGTATTGCATGGCTCAGGAGGTCAGAAATTACCTTGAAATCCTGCTGGATAGGTTTTTCCATGAGGATTTGGAATTCGTCTCCGGGAACATCATCATCAGGCGGGAATACCTTCCGGTGCCGAATTTTGAGGTGGACCCCGGAATTCGGACCAGTTGGTAAGCTATAAAAAGCGGTGGCGTTCGGGTGTGGAAAACCACAACCTGAAAGACCATCGAAAATGAAAGCCAAACGCA
>Ga0247840_10006279_pt1 | contig 17259 bp, 12 predicted proteins | sample LaCruzMarch2015__FD_192404 | JGI IMG/M metagenome (GOLD analysis project Ga0247840, IMG submission 192404) | Freshwater microbial communities from meromictic Lake La Cruz, Castile-La Mancha, Spain - LaCruzMarch2015_17m | ecosystem: Environmental > Aquatic > Freshwater > Lake | place: Spain... | reverse complement strand
TAAAGGGCAGAAGAGAATACCGTAGGGGGGTGGGCAGCAGGAACTTCTCCTGTAGGGTGCATTAGGCCCCCGGCCGTAATGCACCAGCCTTTTGCATGGAACCGACATGGCAAAAAACAGGAATAAATACGGATATTATCTGTTGTGGAATCTAAGTTTTGATTGTATGGAACAATCTCCGTACGATCAGGCTACAGCGGCCGATCATCTTGTGAGACCTTTGAATTTCTCCGTATTCGGTCTACGTTGTCATTCCCGCGAAAGCGGGAATCCAGTCTTTTCAACCGCTTCATGGATTCCCGCCTTCGCGGTAATGACAAAGAAGGTTAGATTTTCAGATGTCTCCTTGTGATGAACCGAGGAGTCGATGAAATGGGAACCCGTAGCGCTTTAGACAGGGAATTGTAGCATGAACTCAGGGATCTGCCGATCCTACATCAGAGAAAATTACTGGATATTGTCCGCCTGATAAAGAAGGGGAGCCTCGTTGCGCAAAAGAGGCACGACATCCTGGAACTAAAGGGGTGCGGGAAAGAGATATGGAAGGGCGTTGACGCCCAGCAATACGTGAACAAACTGCGGGAGGAGTGGGGTTGAATTATTGTCCCTGCTGGGATATTCCGGGGACATCCATTTAATGGTATTGAATTGCCGGCAATTGGATGTCCCCTGATTACCCAATATACAGAATATCACAAATGTGGTGGGTGAATTATCGGAGCAATTTATTCGATATTAAATGAAGTATGTAAATATATGGAGATGTGGCTAATATGGGAAGTCCCCCCAATACTCACGTAGGCAGTGACAATCAAACAACTCATAACTTTTCAGATTTGAGGTGACTTTTCATGCCAATACCTGATTTTCAATCTTGCATGCTTCCCCTGTTGAAAAACTTGGCCAACGGACAATCATATCGGCTGAACGATGCTGTCAAATCTTTATCGGAGCAGTTTGGGCTAACCCCTGATGAATACTCTCAGTTACTTCCAGGTCAGCGTCAAGGTATTTTCGAGAACCGTGTCGCATGGGCTAAGTCATATCTCAAACAAGCAGGTCTATTGGAGTATCCTGCGCGTGGTCTAATGCGCATTACCGGGGAGGGGAAGCGTATTACAGCATCAGGAATTGATCGTATCGATACCAAGTATTTAAAGCAGTACCCATCATTTCAAGCATTCCAAGCACGTACCAAATCTGCTGAGAATCAATCGTCAGGTGGGATAAATCCAGATGATCTCGAAGATCTGCTTCTTGAGTTCGCTGAGATCGCCCAAAAGTGGTTCGCTGAACGCTCATTCGTGGTCGACTATTGGAAATTTATGCGCAACTTTTTCCAACCCGACAATTTAGAAAAAATCGAATGGCCTGAAATACAAAAACTTGGCGACCATATTCATTCATTGCATGCAAATGCATTGGCCAGAACTCGTGCATTCGGTAATCAAAATTACACCATCCAGCAATACCGCGATAGCCTCCTCAAGTTGGCAGACGCTGCAGGTAGCGTGGAGGAGCGGATGCGTTGGTTTTTATCGGACGATTCTGCAACCAGCAAATATCTTGGTGCGAGCTCGGTGGGCGAAATTTTAGGACAGCTCTATGCCGATACCCATGTATTCTTTAATAAGCGCGATGAAGAAGCTGCCCAGTATTTGGGGATTGACCCTGGTTTCTTGCGAGGCGACGATGCTGCTCGTCGTTTTGCCAAATTCAATCAAGCCATCCAGCCCATTTTCGAGGCCTACAGTAGAATTGTGGGCAAACGGACCGAAGCCCCTATTGGCTTAGAGATAGACCAGTTTTTCAGTTGGCTTTATGAGACGAAAGACTTGGGGAAGAGATTATCACCTGAGACGAAAGACAAACAAAGCGTTTGGGAATTTGCTCCCGGGAGAGACGCTGTATATTGGGATGATTTTTATCGAGACAGTATCGCAGCCCTCGGTTGGAATGAGATTTCAGACCTCAGTCAATTCAATTCCAGAGAAGAAATCTCGGCGGCTATTAAACGCGAAATCAATCCGGACACGGAGCCTCGGAATGACAGTTTGGCATTGTGGCAGTGGTTAAAAGAAGTGAAGCCCGGGGATACAATCCTTGCCAAGAAAGGTCGGCGAACAATCATTGGCATGGGTGTTGTTGAAGGCGGATACGAGTATCGCCCTGAGCGAACCGATTACCATCATGTGCGCTGTGTTCATTGGGAAAAGAAGGGGATCTGGGAACTACCCCAGGGACTGAACCTGACTATGAAAACCCTGACAAACCTCACTCCCTACCCAGATCATGTTGCCAAATTAATGGCTCTAATGGATGCTATAGCTCCACCGTCATCAAAGAAACGCTACTGGTGGGTTAATTGCAATCCGACTCGATGGGATGTTGCAAACGCGCCCATCGGACATCGAGAAATATTCGAATCCCGCAACGAAGATGGTGCCAAACGGCGAATATCCAAGTATTTTGAAGAAATCAAACCGGACGATGAGATTCTTGCGTATGTGAGTTCACCTGTTCGACGAATTACGAGCCTCCTTAAAGTTACAAAACCTTTAGGCGAGAACGAAAATTTTGAATGCGAAGTGGCTCAACAATTTGAAATACAGCCTCCATGGGACGAATTGAAAAAAGATGAACAGCTTTCAGAATGCGAGCCTCTCTTGAATAATCAGGGCACACTGTTCTCTCTAACAGATGATGAATTTATGACCATCAAGGACCTGACAGAAGGTAACCAACCTCCTCGAAAGCCTGCCTACCTAATAGAGGATGCAATTGAAAATCTTTTTATGGATGAAACCATATTTCGAAAAATCCTTGATCGTCTGCAAAGCAAACTGAACGTGATACTGCAAGGCCCTCCGGGAGTGGGCAAAACATATATAGCCAGACGCATCGCTTTTGCCTTGATGGAAGAAAAGGACGATCAAAGAGTGCAAATGGTTCAATTTCATCAATCTTACAGCTATGAAGATTTTGTTCAAGGCTTACGCCCATCGATAGATGGCCAGTTCAAGCTCAAAAATGGCATATTCTATCAATTCTGCGAAAAAGCGCGGGATGACGATCGTCCTTATGTTTTCATCATCGATGAGATTAATCGAGGCAATCTTTCGAAAATTCTCGGCGAGTTGATGATGCTGATCGAGCATGACAAGCGGTCTCCACTATATGCTATGCCCCTTATGTACCAGGGAGAAGGCGAACCTGATTTCCATGTTCCCCCAAATGTCTATATCATCGGGCTTATGAACACGGCCGACAGATCGCTTGCTCTGGTTGATTATGCGTTGATGCGCCGTTTTTCATTTATCACTCTGATGCCCGCCTTCGGGGATGAGAAACTTAGCAAGAGACTCTCGGAAATTTGCGGAGACGCGCTCTGTCAAAGAATTACTGAAGCCTTCCTTAAACTTAACAGCGAGATCGTATCAGATACCGACAACTTAGGTCCCGGATTTTCCATTGGGCATAGCTATTTTTGCTTGGAAAAGACCGCCCTTCTCGATGGTCCTGGGTATCGGCGCATTATTGAAACAGAAATCGACCCACTCCTTCGTGCATACTGGTTTGACCAGCCGAAAAAAGCTCAAGAGTGGGTTGATAAACTGATGGCAATAGCCGGATGATTCCCATCAAAAACATATACTTTTTGCTCTGCTATGCTTGGGATCGTTTTGACGAAGGCGAGATGGCTGATATGGATTCAGTCGACTTCAAAAATGCCTTGGACCTCTTGGCCTATGTTCTTTATCGGGGAGTAAGCCGGCTCCTCCGAAAAGGACTTGATAGAGGATATGTAGGGCGGGAAGAAACGCTTGGTTTAATATACGGTCGGATTGACTTGGACTATACCGTGCTTCATGGACTGCATCTCAAGGGTCGCGTAAGATGTCGGTTCGATGAATTGATTCACGACGTCCTGCACAATCAAATTCTTAAAAGTACTATCCGGCGACTTCTTTACGCAGAAAATCTTGACGGATTGCTAAAGGAAAAACTCCGGGGAATCAATCGGAGATTGTCAGGCATACGGGAAATTCGGCTAAATCCAACAGTTTTTTCCCGTGTGGCCATCCACAAGAATAACCGTTATTACCGTTTCCTGATGAATGTCTGTGAGTTAATTGTCGTGTACACAATACCAGACGAACATAGAGGGACATACCGCTTCAAGGATTTTTTGCGTGATGAGAAACTCATGTGGCGTATTTTTCAGGAATTCGTCTTTAACTTTCTTGTGAAGGAGCAATCGACCTACAATGTTAAATCTGATAGACTGGCTTGGCCTGCGGAACCCATTGATCCAGGCCGGGAAGAGGATCTAAAATTCCTCCCAGCCATGAACACCGATATAAGCCTCCGTTCCAGCCAGCTTACTCTGATTATCGATACAAAATATTATGTCGATGCATTAGAATCAAACCAGGGCGGGAAACCCAAAGTCAGGGCAGACAACCTCTACCAGCTCCATACCTACCTGAGCAGCTTGGAGGGGAAAAGCTATCCCGACAACATGGCCGAAGGTCTGCTACTCTATCCTACCAATGGCTATCAGGTCGATTTAGCCTGGAATATTCGAGGACACACTATCCGGGTAAAAACGCTTGACCTTGGACTTGATTGGCGAAATATCCGTAAAAGCCTTTTGGGAATCACAGGTGCTTCGGAGACTGGTTCACAATGAAATCGGGTCAGTTTTTTGTTCGCTGTTTACGCATTACCAAAAGTAATCTGGCATACAAATGTATCTCCCCAAAAACTAACTTTCAATAATTGGGGACATTTTCATAGAATCAGGAGTATTGATAAGTGGATAACGACGATAATCAAGAGCTTGATTGGGTGCCGTCATGATGTCGGTTCAATTTTATCCAATAGGCACGTGATGGAACAACTTTCCCATACCCTAGACAACATCCGTCGGACGGTAAACGGCCGCACCCAGCGGTCTGAACGCTCGGATATCGGGCAGTTTCTGACGCCGGGTGCGATTGCCTGCTTCTTGGCGTCGCTGTTTGCGCCAAATCGGATGGACCACGTGCGGATTCTCGATGCCGGGGCGGGCGCGGGCGTTCTCTTTTCGGCATTGGTGGAGACGCTGATATCGTTGGTTTCGGAAGGAAGACGGCCCCTTTCCATTGAAGTCGTCGCCTATGAAAACGACGGAGGCATTCTACCGGAATTGGCCCAAACGATGGCCCGTTGTGAAGCCGTCTGTGGGGAGGCTGGGGTCGCTTTTCACGGAGAGACAAGGGTGGACGATTTCGTGGCGGCTGCCATCGCCCAAACGGAAGAGGGGTTGTTTGCCGGGCCAGGCGAAAACTTCACCCATGCCATCCTCAACCCGCCCTACAAGAAGATCAACGGCGACTCGGCCACGCGCAAACGGATGGATGCCGCGGGGATGGAGGTGTCGAATCTTTACGCCGCTTTCGTCTGGCTGGCCGCACGCATGCTTTTGCCCGAAGGCGAACTGGTGGCCATCACCCCCCGGAGTTTCTGCAACGGCCCCTATTTCCGCCAATTTCGCTTATCCTTCCTGGAAATGATGAGCCTGCGGCGCATCCACCTCTTTGAGTCCCGGAAGAAGGCCTTCGGCGACGACGATGTGCTTCAGGAAAACGTTATCTATCATGCCGTCCGGGAGGAAAAGAGCCCGGAACGGATCAGCGTCTCATCCTCCGAAGGTCTCGATTTCGATAGCGCTTCCATCCGCTCCATCCCCTATGATCAAGTGATTCGGCCGAAAGACCGGGACGCCTTTATTCACTTGGTCATGAATCCGGCCGACGACCGGATCGTGGAAAGGATGCGGCGTTTTACGGCGACGCTCCCGGATCTCGGCCTGGAAGTTTCCACGGGCCGGGTCGTCGATTTTCGTGCACGGGAGCATCTGCGTGCACAGCCGGAAGAGGGAACCGCGCCTCTTGTCTATCCCTGCCATTTTCAGGATGGCTTTGTGAACTGGCCCGCACCTTCCGGGAAAAAGGCGAACGCCATCGCATTGTCGTCACAAACTCAGGATTTACTGTTGGCTGCCGGCTATTATGTGCTTACGAAACGATTCTCGTCGAAGGAAGAGCGGAGGCGCGTCGTTGCGGCTCTCTTCGATCCCCACAGGATCGCTTCGCCCCTGGTCGGTTTTGAAAACCACCTGAATTACTTTCATACCAAGGGAAACGGCATGTCAGAGCAGTTGGCAAAGGGATTGGCCCTTTATCTCAATTCCTCGCTTTTCGACTGCCATTTCCGTCTGTTTAGCGGGCATACGCAGGTCAATGCCACGGATCTCAGAAAAATGACCTACCCTTCCTCTGATCAATTGATAAAACTCGGCCACCATGTTCAGGACCGGATGCCGGATCAGGAGACGATCGATAAAATTCTCGATATGGAGTGCGAACAACCATGACCAAGAAAACGGATCAAAAAAGCGGCGAACAAAAAATCCAGGAGGCTCTGGAAATCATTGAGGCCCTGGGCTTACCCCGGCAGCAGCACAATGAACGTTCTGCCCTGACACTCCTTTCCCTGCTGGACCTCAAACCGGCGGATCGCTGGGAGGAAGCGGGTAATCCCTTGATCGGCATCACCCCGATGATGGAATTCTTCAAAGAATACTACGGCAAAGGCTATGCGCCGAACACCCGGGAAACGGTGCGTCGGCAGACGGTCCATCAATTCATGCAGGCGGCGCTGGTCGTGTCCAACCCGGACAAACCGACTCGACCGACGAACAGTCCGAAGGCAGTGTATCAGATCGAGCCGTCGGCGCTGAAACTGCTGCAGGGGTATGGAAAGCGTGGCTGGAAGAAGAGGCTCCGGGAATTTTTAACCACGGTAGAGCCCTTGAACAAGGTGTATGCAAGAGAACGGGACATGGAACGCATCCCCGTGATCTTGGCGAACGGGAAGGCAATCAGACTTTCACCAGGGGATCACAACGCCTTGGTCAAGAAGATTCTTGACGAATTCTGCCAGGTTTTCACTCCTGGGGGACGTATCGTTTATGTCGGCGATACGGGGGAAAAGTGGGCGTACTTCGATGCTGCCATTCTGCAAAAGTTGGGCGTCAAGATCGAAGAACACGGCAAGATGCCCGATGTTGTGGTGCATCATCTGGCAAAAAACTGGCTGGTCCTGATCGAGGCGGTCACAAGCCACGGGCCGGTCAACCCCAAGCGGCGGCAGGAACTAAAAGAGTTGTTTGCCGGATCGAAAGCCGGTCTCGTTTTCGTCACGGCATTCCATGATCGGCACAAGATGATGAAATATCTCGACGAAATCTCCTGGGAGACGGAGGTCTGGGTGGCTGAATCGCCTACGCACCTCATCCATTTCAATGGCGAACGTTTTCTTGGTCCCTATGAGGATGGGGATTAGACGGTGGATTCCGGGGCGACGGAAGCCGGATAATGAGGTGGAATGCCGGGCCAGAGGCCAGTGGTGGCGCCTGTTTTTCAGGGGGGGTGACGGACAACCGTCATCTGGAAGCATGCGATCTCAGTAACGAATACGCGACGCTCCAAAAGTTTTGCCCTCTAAAAAAGGGAGGGGAATTGGGGGGTAATTCGGGGACATAACACAGATTACCGGCAGGCCGATGCTATTAATGGTATTATGTCCCCGGATTACTCCAAGTAATTCTCACTACTCATTCACCGCAATTCTTAGACGCCTTCCGGGAAACCAAACTTACAGTTACCGTCGCCAAGTGGAAAAATGGTGAAACCATACTTCAAACTATCCATGGAGAAGAACTCGACTACTCGCTGAAGGAGTTCTCGCTGGGGGCTCTTTTTAAATCAGGAGAATTGGAGCAGATGGGATGAAATTCATACTTTTTGTTGAAGGATATACGGAAGACAAAGCGTTACCGCAATTTCTGAAAAAATGGCTCGATCCAAGGTTGAAGGCCTCGTCAAAAGTCGAAAATGCCCAGAAATCGTCATTCCGGTGAAAACCGGAATCCAGATATTTCAGTATGTTACAAAAACGCTGGACACCGGTTTTCACCGGTGTGACGACTTTTGACGAGTACGTCAAGGTTAACACAACCTGTTGGAGTAATCCGGGGACACAATACCTATTAAAGGCATCGACCTGCTGACAGTGCGGTCTCAATGAGTGTTTACTGACGCTTCGGCGCCATTGAGTTTGCGGGCTTTCATGAAAATACAAATAGCAATATTAATAAGTTACTATGTTCTGTGGCGGAAAATTGGAAGATAGGGACCAGGTATCAAATCTGCCTTTTTCCCACACCGGAAAAGCCCTCATATTATCCTGAGACTGCAGTGTCAGAAACTCACCAGCAGCTTAACTGCCATGATGATCATGGCGATTACCAGCACGACCCGGATCACCTTTTCGCCCCGTCTTACGGAAATCTTCGCTGCCCACCACCCCCCGGTAGCATTCCCGGCAGCCAGGACCAGGCCCAGCGGCCAGTCGATGTTCCCCGTCACGCCGAACACAACCATCGCGGGGATCGTGTAGATGAAGAAAACGGCCGCCTTGTGCATGTTGATCCGGACCAGGTCCATGTTCATCAGGTGCCGCAGGGCCGCGATCATGAAAAACCCGATGCCCACCTGGTGCAGTCCCCCGATGAACCCGATTCCGAGCATGACGGGATAGATAATCCATCCGCCCGATGTTTCCCCTGTCTGCCGCTCACCCTTCCCGGATTGGGGGATAAGGACCGTCGCGACCATGACGAGAATGAAGATGCCGAGCAACTTCTGAAAAAGGAGGCTGTCCATCTTGACGGCCGCAATGGCCCCGAGGACCGCTCCGGGGAGCGCGCACGCGGCGAGTCTCATGCTCGTCTTGAAGTCCGAATAGTTTTCCCGTCGGAACGAGATGATCGTGGCAATGCACTGGATGAAGACGGCCAGACGGTTGGTCCCGTTGGCAAGGGGGCTGTCCAGCCCCAGGAAGATGAGCATGGGGAGGGTGATGGCCGATCCTCCGCCTGCCATCACGTTCAAAATCCCTGCGACGACTCCGACGACGAAGAGCAACAACATAAGGGGGATGTGTTCCATACGGAGCCTCAGGATCGTCCGGAGCGCGTGAGTTGTCCTCTCACAAATAGAGCCGCACCTCTTCGTCATCAGACGGGGATTTGACGACACCGCCCGCAATGGGGCGGTGTCGCTCAGGTTCAGTGTGGCGTAATGCTTGGCTTCTGCTACAACCAGATGGCGCCGGTATCGGCGCTGCCGACCGTCTTTCGATACGCAGCCAGCACTCCTGGAGCCGGGTGGTTGGGCTTCTTGGCTCCGTTTTCACGACGGTGGCGTAATTCATCATCCGAGACGAGCAATTGCAGCCGTCCTTCGGGAACATCGATTTCGATGAGATCGCCGTCATGGACATAAGCGATTGGCCCGTCGTCCCACGCCTCGGGGCAGATGTGGCCGACACAGGGGCCACGTGTCGCTCCCGAAAAACGGCCGTCGGTCACCATCGCGACCGAGGTGTGCAGGCCCATTCCCACGAGCATCGCCGCCGGAATGGAAAGCTCCCGCATGCCGGGGCCGCCCTTGGGCCCTTCATAGCGGACCACCAGCACCGACCCGGGCTTTACTGTCCGATGAAGCAAAAACTCGCGGACATCCTCCTCGCTGTCGAAGACGACCGCTTCTCCGCGATGGCGGAGCATCCCCGGTTCGACGCCGGTCTTTTTCACAACAGCGCCATCGGGGGCGAGATTGCCTTTAAGAATAGCAAAACATCCACCCGCTTCCAGAGGATTGTCGGCGGTTCGGATGATTTTCCCATCGGGATCCGGCCGACCTTCCAGATATTCCCCAAGCTTTCCCCCCATGGGAAGCTCAATATCAAGATGCAGGAATTCCTTGATCGCCCCCATCAAGGCCAAAACGCCACCTGCCTCGTGGAAGTCGGTGAGGTTGTACCCGGAGGAGGGTTTGTACTTGCCCACCACCGGTACGGAGGCCTGGATCTTCCCGAAATCATCCAGCGTCATCCCCATCTCCATGAGCGAAGCGCATGCCATCAGATGAAGGACGGCATTGGTGGATCCGCCGGAGGCGGAGACATACCGGATGCCGTTTTCCAGGTTGTGCGGTGTAAAATAATCCCGAAAGGGACTCTTCTGTCGGGTCAATTCCACGATTCGCTCTCCGACATCACGCGCCTGGCGGACCTTGGCGGCATCGAACGCCAGCATGGTTGTCGAACCGAAAGGCGCAACCCCTGTCGCCTCCAGGAAACACCCCATGGTGTTGGCCGTCCCCATCATCGAACAGGTCCCGGAGGTGCCGCAAAACCGCTCCTGCCAGGTGAGAAAGGTTTCCTGATCGATCTTCCCGTTGTTGCGCTCGCCGATCGCCTCCTTCAAGTCAGGGGTCGTGACAACTTTTCCGTCAATCCGGCAGGGCATCATCGCCCCGGCCGTCAGGAAAAGCGTCGGGAGGTTCATCCGGATAGCGGCCATCAGCATTCCCGGCAGGATCTTGTCGCACGAGCCGAGCATCACGATTCCCTCGAATCCGTGCGACCCAACCATCGCCTCGATGGATCCCGCAATCAGATCCCGCTGGGGCAGGATGTAGTGCATGCCGGGACCCTGGGCCATGCCGTCACAGGGAGCCGGAACGCCGAACTCGGACGGACATCCGCCGGCCGCCCAGATCCCTTCCTTGACCCGCTGGGCCAGCTCCCGGAGTGGCTGATGGCCGGGATTTACATCCGTCCATGAATTCACCACCACGATCTGCGGCTTGTCCAGATCCTTCCTCCGGTACCCCACAGAATGCATCAGGCCGCGGTAATAGGCCTCGGTGATATCTTCAGGAAATCCCCGATGAGGGTTCATTTCGCCTCCTTGCTGGACCGGAATTCCGTAATGAGCATCTTCTCGAAAACACGAATCAATCCGCCCTTGCTGAGGTCGCCGTACCCTTCTGCCATGGCCATCTGGAAGGTTACCGCCGTGGCGTTCACAACCGGCAGGGGGATGCCCTTGTGCGCGGAAATCTCGGCGGCGCTGATCATGTCCTTGTAGGCAGCTTTCACAGGGTAACCTTCATCAAACCGGTTTTTCAACGTGAGAGGGATGAAAAAATCCGCGGCGAAACTGCGTCCCGTCCCGGTGGTGACGACCTGGGCCACTTTTTCCGGATCGAGTCCAAGCTTGACGGCCATGGGAAGAACCTCGGCCAATCCGGCGCAACTGATGTTGAAGAGGAGCTGATTGATCAGTTTCGTCAACTGCCCGCTGCCGACCGCCCCCATATAGACGATCTGGTTGCCGATGGCATCGAGCGCGGGCCGTACCGCCTCGAAAAGTTTCTCATCTCCGCCGAACATCACCGTGATCTTGGCTTCCTTTGCGCGCGCCTCCATTCCGGATACCGGCGCATCTGCGAAAATGATCCCCTTTTCCTGCAGCCTGCGGTTGATCTCCAGGGTCGGCATGTAACTGATGGTGCTCAGGTCGATCAGGACGAGACCGGGCCGGGCCCCCTGTACGATACCGTTTTCTCCGAAAATCACCTTTTCCACCAGTTCCGTATCGGGCAGGCTCATAAACAGCCAGTCCACCGCAGCGGCCGCGTCCGCTGCCGATTTCGCTGCCACGGCGCCCTCTCCGACAAGAAACCCTATCGGCGCCGGATTGATGTCATACACCCGCACCGCAAAACCGGCCTTCAGCATATTCAACGCCATCCATTTTCCCATGGTTCCGAGACCGATAAACCCTATCTTTGCCGTCATTTCAATTTCCTCTCTCATGGTTTGTCCATTCCGTTCCGAAACCGCCGGTATCCGTCAGGTGGCGGCCCCTATCTCCCCTCTCAAAGAATTACTTAGATGCCGAGGATCTTCGCCGGGTTGTCGGCAACCATCATTCGGACATCCTTGGCCGAAATACCGCTCATCAGGGCCTCTTTGATATAGATCCCCATCTGCTGGGCAGCCGGGGGGTTGAGCCACTGGCCGGCGTCCGTGGACATGATGCAGTGTGAAGCGCCAACAGCTTTAATGATATCAAACAGAACTGAGATCTGTAGCGGATGGGATACCTGACGGGTAACGTCATTCCAGGTGTGTTCGAGGAAGGTGGCGCCCAGATCCAGGATCTCCTTCATATCATCGACGCTGTAGTGAACAAAGGTAGCGGCCGGATGGGTGACGATGATCTTTTTCACCCCACGTTTGGCCGCTTCGCGGACGGCCAGCTTCGCCTCCTCCTTGGTGACATGGCCGGTTGCGAAGATCGCGTCGGCCTCCTTGATGATATCGAAGATCTCGTAAAGTTCATCTTTAAGCGTGCCGTCTTCCTTGACCAGAACAAGACCCTGAACATCGGCGCCGATTTCCGTTGCAAGGTTCGCCACATGACTCTTGTTTTTGACGAAATAGTCGGCATGTACCGTGGGCATCCAAACCTCTTTGGCCCCCATCTTCAGGGCCATCTTGACTGCGTGCTTGTTCAGCCCGCCGTTTGTGAGATTGAGCACAATCCCACCGAAGACGGGAAAGTCTGCAACATCGCTCGCAAGCCGTGCGCGTCCGGCCGTCTCGAAATAGTGATTTTTTACCAGAATCGCCCGCATGCCGTTTTCCTTAGCGGACAAGGCGAGCTCTACGTCGTTAAGCAGCCGCGGATAAACATCGGGGGCCGAGTGGATGTGAATGTCGATGGATCCCTCCAACAGTGCCGATACATTCTTGTCAAATCTGAACTTCATTGCCATTCTCCTTTGGGTCTTTTGATTTACGCACAATTTCTCTTTACAGTTTTGCCGAAGAAGTTCGCGAGATTCACCTCCCGGAGCCTCTGCTACTGCTTTTTCTCCTTCTCCATACGCGACAAAAGTTTTTGCAGCCGTTCGTACTCGGTTCCCCAGGCTTTGCGGGTCGTTTCGGCGTCGGCGTAGTCCACCTCATCGCCCGCCTTTTCAATCACATCTACGAATACCGGATCGCTGGTCACCTGTTTTACAAGCGTTCTCAATCTCTCAACAATCGGTGCAGGGGTTCCCTTGGGGGCCACCATGCCAACCCAGGAAGAGTGGAAGACATTATACCCCAGCTCCTTGAACGTGGGCACCTCCTCGTAGTTCTTGAGCCTGCTCTCGCTAAACGAGGCCAGAACCCGCAGTTGCTTGGCCTTGATCTTGGGCAGGGAAGTCCCCGGATACTGGGCGCTGCACTGCACATGGCCCCCGATCAGGGCGGTAAAGGCCGGGCCTCCCCCCTGGAAGGGGACATGGCGGAGTTTCAGCCCCATTTCAACAATCAGGGCCTCCATCGGCAGATGGCTGATGCTCTGGATGCCACCCGAGGAGAATGAATAGGTATTGGGATGGGCTTTTATGTCCTCAAGTGCCTGCTTCATCGTCTTCCATGGGCTGTTGAAGGGAACAAGAAAAACCGGCGAACTGTCGGTGAAACGACCCAGGACGATGAAATCATCCGTGGTGAAGGAGGGCTTCCGGCCTTCGATGATCTCGTTGATGATGAGCGCCGTTTGGGCCGACCACCCCAAGCCGAGCGTGTATCCGTCCGGTTTGGCCTGCGCGACGGTCAGGGAGCCGACCGCCCCCGCCGCTCCAATCTTGTTGACGACCACCATCGGTTTCCCCAGGTATTTCTCTACCACGGCCGCAAAGGCGCGGCCTTGAAGGTCGAGGGTTCCACCAGGCGGGAGGGGGTTGATGAGTGTAATGGGTCTGGCGGGATACTCCTCTGCCCTGACCAGCGCCGAAGGGACCAAAAGCAGGACCACGAAGAGAAACAGCAGAACGCGTCGATTCATAGAATTCTCCTTTCACCTCTTGTTTAGTGATGCGTTTTTTTCGAACGGGCCGCCAGCAGGGGTCTGACCAGGCTTCCCAGAAACAGCAGAACAGAAAGCAAAATCAGGGTGACCGAAATCGGGCTCCCGAAAAAGACCGTGAAACTGCCGCCCGACATCATCAGGGATTGACGGAAAGCGAGTTCCATCATGGGGCCGATGATCAGGGCGAGAATCAGGGGTGCCACATCGAACTGAAACCGCCGTAGCACGAATCCGACAAGACCGGAAATCAGCATGATCCAGAGCTCCGCGGGGCTCGCGTTGACCGAATAGACCCCGATGAGGCAGATCGTAAGGATGATCGGAAACAGAAGGCGAAACGGAATACGCAGCAGGTTGACAAAGAGGCCGACCAGGGGCAGATTCAGAATGAGAAGCACAACGTTGCCGATATACATGCTCGCAATCACTCCCCAGAAGACCTCGGGATTCTCCTGGATAAGCAAAGGACCCGGCTTGATTCCGTGGATGAGCAGGGCGATCATCATCACCGCCGTCGCCGGTCCCGATGGGATTCCCAGGGATAAAAACGGGATCATCGCCCCTCCGGTGGCGGCATTGTTGGCCGTCTCCGGACCTGCAACACCCTCAATCCGACCGGAGCCAAACTCCTCGGGACGGACCGCCAGCTTCTTCTCCAGGGCGTAACTGGCAAAGCCCGCAATGATATGGGCTGCTCCGGGAAGCAGACCAATGAAAAAACCCAGCACAGAGCCTCGGCATATTGGCCCCAAGGAGCGCCTCAGCTCTTCCCGGTTCGGAAGGAGCTCCCGAAGCTTCGGTTTGAGCACCTCCCGAACGAGTGTATCCTGGGTGGAGGAGAGGATTTCAGCAATCCCGAAGAGTCCCATCGCAACCGGGATGAAGCCGATACCATCGGCCAACTCCTTGACGCCGTAAGTCATCCGCAGGTATCCCGTCATGGTGTCCATTCCGATTGTGCCCAGGAAGAGCCCGAGAACGACCATGCACATGGTCTTCAGCACCGATCCGCTCCCCACGTAACCCACGAGCATCATGGCCAGGACCATGATGGCAAACATTTCGGCAGGACCGAATTTCACGGCAAAATCGGCCAGCGCAGGGGCCAGGAGCGCGATCCCGAGAACACTCAGGTTGCCACCGATGAAGGAGCCCCAGGCAGAGATGAAGAGGGCCGCTCCGGCGCGCCCTTTCCGTGCCATCTGGTATCCGTCGATGCAGGTGACGACCGATGCCGCCTCGCCAGGGATGTTCATCAGGATGGAGGTGGTCGATCCGCCGTACATTGCCCCGTAGTAGATCCCGGCCAGCATGATGAGGGCAGAGACGGGGGGCATCCCGAAAGTGGCAGGCAAGAGAAGAGAGATTCCCGCCAGAGGCCCAATCCCGGGGAGAACCCCGACGATCGTCCCGAACAGACAGCCGATGAAGCAATAGTAGAGGTTCTGGGGCGTCAGCGCGATCAGAAATCCCTGTCCCATGCCGATGAATGCGTCGATCATACCATGTCACTCATTACCCCAGGAAACCTCCCGGCATCGGAACGCCCAGGAGTTTGACGAAACAGAACCATCCCGAGAAGCCCCCTGCAATTCCGAAGAGGATGGCTTTCCACCAGGGATAGCGTGATACCCAGTGGAAGAGCGATACAAGAAAACAGGAACTCGTGATGAGAAATCCGGCCGGTTCGAAGGCGAGAACGGCCAGACCTGTGGCCAGGACGATTTTCACCGGGGTCTTCATATCGCCCCAGAACGGTTCCAAACGTGCGAGATCCTCTGCCGAAGGCCGGGCGGAAACAATTCCCAGGCTGGAAAGGACGAGGAGAATCGCCGAAAGCGCGAGCGGAAAGAATCCTGGCCCCGGCTCTTGGAGTCGCCCCATGGGCATCAGGGAAGAAGAGACAACCCCGTACAGGGCCAGCACAAAAATAGTCCCAAATCCCACCCTGTCTGTATTCATGCTCATTACTCATCTCCTCGCAGGTTTCATCCCGGAATTGGGTTCCGGTAGTTATCCGTCGGGATATCCGGTTCCCATAAAGCGCCCTGCCAGTTATACAATGTACAAGCAGTTGTCAAACCTTAAAATGTGCTACTCGAATGTGGCGCCAGTGTGGGCGGAACGGACGAGGGCCGCATAGCGCTTCAGGTAGCCTCTCAACGCCTTTTTGACCGGTTTCCACTGAGCAAGGCGCGTCTTCATCTCCTCATCCGAAATCAGCAGGGTGAGCTTCTTGCCGGGGATGTCGATCTCGATCCGATCTCCCTCCCGCACTGCGGCGATGGGACCCCCTTCGGCCGCCTCAGGTGAGATGTGGCCGATAGCCGCCCCCCGGCTGCCGCCCGAGAATCGGCCGTCGGTGAGAAGCGCGACATCCCGGTCCCGGCCGATCCCGACGATGGCGGAGGTCGGTGAGAGCATCTCCCGCATGCCGGGGCCGCCCTTCGGCCCTTCATAACGGATGACAACGACATCCCCCTTTTGAATTTTGCCATCCAGGATCGCCTGCATCGCGGGCTCCTCCGAGTCGAAGACGCGGGCAGGTCCGGTGTGACGGAGCATCGCGTCGTCCACGGCAGAGCTTTTGACGACGGCCCCCTCCGGGGCGAGATTTCCGAACAGGACGGTCAGACCACCCGTCTTGTGGTAGGGATTTCCCAGAGGGCGGATTACTTCGGGGTTTTTGACCCTTTTCCCCACCAGGTTCTCGCCGACCGTCTTGCCGGTGACGGTCATCGCTCCAGTGCAAATCATGCCGCCTTGGGAGAGCTCCTGCATCAGCGCTGGAATTCCACCGGCCTGGTTGAGTTCCAGAAGGTCGTGTGGGCCGCCAGGCGACATGAAGCAGAGGTGTGGGGTTTTGTCGCTGAAGGTGTTGAAGGTTTTCAGTGTCAGCGGAATGCCCGCCTCTTTGGCGATTGCCGGCAGATGCAGCGAAGTGTTCGTCGAGCCGCCAAAGGCGAGATCTACGCGGAGCGCGTTTTCAAAGGCCTCTGCGGTCATGATGGCGGAGGGCCGCAGATCTCGCTTCACCAGCTCCATGACCTGCATCCCCGCCTCTTTGGCCAGGCGGATCCGCTCTGCCCAGACGGCCGGAATTGTCCCGTTTCCCGGGAGCCCCATCCCCAGCGCCTCGGTGAGGCAGTTCATCGAGTTGGCCGTAAACATCCCCGCGCAGGAGCCGACGCCGGGACAGGCGCACCCCTCCGCCTCACTGAGCTCCTCCATCGTCATCTCGCCGACCCTGGCCTTTCCCACATATTCGAAAACCTTGATCAGGTCGATCTTCTTTCCTTGAAACTCACCGGAAAGCATCGGTCCGCCGCTGATGACGATGCTGGGGATATCGAGACGGGCCGCGGCCATCAGCATCCCGGGAACGATCTTGTCGCAGTTGGGGATGAGGACCAGGCCGTCGAATGGGT